>OHGN01000381.1_pt1 | contig 11022 bp, 9 predicted proteins | sample 1567791 | NCBI WGS metagenome assembly OHGN01 (sample SAMEA3879514, study PRJEB24766) | human gut metagenome | biome: human-associated habitat; feature: feces | place: USA | collected 1985/1987 | reverse complement strand
GGCTTCAGTTTTAAAAATATGCGGTGGATGCTCACTTTTAAAACTGAAGCCGAGTATGCAGGCAGATAAAAAGAAAAAAGATGTGGAAGAATTGGTTGAAAAAGCACATTTAAAGGTTCGTGTTGGCGATGTGCATATGGCAAAGAATGATACACATTATCGTAATAAAGTGATTGTTGGTTTTGCAAAAGATAAAGGAAAAGTATATTCAGGTTTATATGCGCCTCATTCGCATCGTGTTGTGAAGACTGAAAATTGTATAATGCAACCAAAACTTGTCAATGAAATTATCAACAAGATAACAGAACTTGTTGGCTCTATGAAATTAGAATTGTACAACGAAAGAACAGGGACTGGTTTATTGCGTCATGTATTGATTCGTTGGGGACATAAGACAGATGAAGTGATGGTTGTATTTGTGACAAGTCAGAAAATTTTTCCTTCAAGAAAAAATATGGTGCGTGTATTAACGAGAGAATTTCCACAAATCAAGACAATTGTACAAAATATCAATCCTAGAAAGACAAGCATTGTTTTGCAGGATGAAGCTATTGTTTTATATGGGGATGGTATGATTCATGATGAGTTATGTGGTTTAGACATCGCGTTTTCACACAATTCGTTCTATCAGATTCATTCAGAACAATGTGAAGTATTGTATGGATTAGCTAAGAAAATGTTAGATTTAAAGGAAACGGATACAGTACTAGATACATATTGTGGTGTTGGTACAATTGGTTTAACGATGACAGATTCTTGTAAGAAAGTCATGGGTGTAGAAGTGAATCCAGATGCGATTGAAAACGCAAAATACAATGCGAAACAAAATAAAATCAAAAATATTGAATTTGTTGCGATGGATTCAACAGAATTTATGCGCCAGGCAAGAAAATATCACAATCATTATGATGCGATCATTCTTGATCCACCTCGTGCAGGTACAACTAAGGATTTTATTGAGTGTGCAACCGCTTTAAATCCAAGAAAGATTCTGTACATTTCTTGCGATCCAAGAACACAGGTTCGTGATTTAAACCAATTTAGAAAACAAGGCTATGTTACGAATAAACTAGAATTAGTGGATTTATTCCCTTATACAGATCATATTGAAAGTGTTTGCGTATTAGAAAAGAAACAATTCAATGCAAAGCCTACAAAAAAGGCGCAAAGACAAGCGCAGTTCAGATCAAGTAAAATGAGTAAGAAAAAACGTTAGGAAGCAAGGATGCTTCCTTTTGTGCATATGGGTATGTTTAAATTGTTTGGAATGCTATAATTTGTGTAACAGAACGGAGAATATATATGTTAGAAATTGGAATTCAAGCACCGGATTTTGAATTGCCTGATCAAGATGGTGTGATGCACAAATTGAGTGATTATAAAGGTAAAAAGGTTATCTTATATTTTTATCCAAAGGATAATACGGCTGGATGTACAAAGCAGGCTTGTGGTTTTTCTGAAAGATATCCACAATTCTTAGAAAAAGGAGCTGTCATTTTAGGGGTAAGTAAAGATACGGTGGCTTCACACAAGAAGTTTCAAGAAAAGTATGGCCTTGCCTTTACTTTGTTGGCAGATCCAGAAAGAAAAGTGATTGAAGCTTATGATGTGTGGAAAGAAAAGAAGAATTATGGAAAGGTATCTATGGGTGTGGTTCGTACAACGTACTTAATAGATGAATCTGGAATTATTGTTCGTGCTAATGATAAAGTAAAAGCGGCCAATGATCCTGAAAATATGTTGGAAGTAGTTTAGACACTGCTTCCTTTTTGTCTTTGTATTAAAGTGGTTAGTGGTATATCATTTTGTAGGGTGATACTATGTGGATTTTGTATGCGACAGGCTCTGCCTTTTTTGCAGGAATTACTTCCATACTCGCAAAATGTGGGATTTCAAAAACAGATTCAGATGTGGCAACCGCCATACGTACCATTGTGGTTTTAGTTTTTTCGTGGATTCTTGTTCTTTTAACTGGAACTATATCCGGTATTACGGATATCAGTGGAAAAACTTTGTTGTTTCTAGTTTTGTCTGGAATCGCAACAGGAGCTAGCTGGCTATGTTATTTCAAGGCTTTACAAATTGGGGATGTCAATAAGGTGGTTCCGATTGATAAATCCAGTACAATCTTAACGATTCTATTGGCTTGTATTTTCTTTCATGAAGGATTGTCTTTAGCTAAAATTGGCTGTGTATGCATGATCGGTGTAGGTACAATGTTGATGATTACTCGAAAAGAGGATGTTGAATCTAATACTTCAGATAAAAGCTGGTTGATGTATGCGATTTTGTCAGCTGTATTTGCGAGCCTTACATCAATTTTAGGTAAGATTGGTATTTCTGGAATTGATTCTAATTTAGGTACGGCCATTCGTACAAGTGTTGTCTTAGTTATGGCCTGGCTAATGGTCTTTGTGAAAAATAAGCAGTCCCAAATAAAAGAAGTCGATCGAAAAGAACTCTTGTTTATCATCTTATCTGGTTTTGCAACAGGAGGATCTTGGCTATGTTTCTATCGTGCTTTACAGGATGGACCTGCAAGCATCGTTGTGCCCATTGATAAATTGAGTATATTAGTGACGATTATTTTTTCTCGTGTTGTATTTCATGAAAAGCTATCTAAGAAGGCATTGTTAGGTTTAATTTTGATTACAGTGGGTACTGTAATTATGACGATGATATAGGAGATTTTATGTGTAGATATAAGAAGATTGATTTAGAAAATTGGTGTCGTAAAGAGCATTATTTGTATTATACAAACAGTTTAAATGTTGAAGTGAATATGACGGCCAATATTGATGTGAGTGAGTTATTAACTTTTTGTCATACAAATGGATATAAATTTTATCCAACGTTGATTTATTGTGTGACTAAAGTGTTAAATCGAATTGATAATTTTAAAATGTTTAAAGATAAAAATGGAGATTTATGTGTGTGGGATTCTTTAGTTCCAAATTATACGATTTTCCATGAAGAAGATCATACATTTTCGGATTGTTGGACGGATTTTACAGACGATTTTGGTTCTTTCTACAAGAATATTACTTCTGATATGGAATTAGGTAAAACCAAAAGAGGCATTAAGGTAAAATCGGGCCAACCAGCTAACTTTTATTGTGTATCATGTACACCATGGACTGCATTTACTGCGGTTTCAAGTCGTATGGTCAATGGTGGTGCTGCCTTCTTTCCAATCATCACAGCTGGAAAATATGATGATAATTATCAGATGCCTGTAAATATCACAATTGCGCATGCCGTAGCGGATGGGTATCATATTGGATTGTTTTTTGAGTATCTACAAAAAGAAATTAGTAAGGAATATTTAAATTCAAACCTTGAATAAAGGCCTTGGATGGGGTGCTCTATTTACTTTTTGGGCAAAGTGTTATAAAATTTTTAATGTAGGTATAAATTGAAAAGGAGATATAAAAATGAATCAATCACCACTTCAAAAAGCTAGATACCAATACAGTCCAAAATTGCCTGGAATGTTAAGAAATGGTATTTCAGAAATCTGTGTTAAGGAAGGAAACGCAACTCAAAGTGTTGCAGACCAAGAAAAAATCGCGGCTTTATTCCCTAACACTTACGGAGAAAAAGAAATCACATTCGAAAAAGGAGAAAATACTTCTGCAGCTAAAAAACAAGTTGTAGGTGTAATCTTATCTGGTGGACAAGCACCTGGTGGACACAATGTTATTTGTGGTCTATACGATGCATTAAAAGCTACTAGTAAAGAAAACGTTCTTTACGGATTTAAAAATGGTCCTATTGGATTATTAGAAGACAACTATGTAGAATTCGACGATGCTTATATCGATGTATACAGAAATACTGGTGGATTTGATATTATCGGATCTGGACGTACAAAATTAGAAACTGAAGAACAATTCGCAGTTGCTGCAAAAGTTTGTGAAAAACACGGAATCACTGCTATCGTAATTATCGGTGGTGATGACTCAAATACAAACGCTGCTGTATTAGCTGAATACTTTGCTGCTCACAATACAGGTGTTCAAGTTATCGGTTGTCCAAAAACTATCGATGGTGACTTGAAAAACGAAGACATCGAATGTTCATTCGGATTCGATACTGCAACTAAAACATATAGTGAATTAATCGGAAACATCGAACGTGATGCAAACTCTGCTAAAAAATACTGGCACTTTGTAAAAGTTATGGGACGTAGTGCAAGTCACGTAGCTTTGGAATGTGCTTTAGAAACTCAACCAAACATTTGCTTAATTTCAGAAGAAGTTGCTGCTAAAAAACAATCTTTATCTGAAATCGCTGACTATATTGCAGATGCTGTTGAAAAACGTTCTGCAAATGGAAACAACTTCGGTGTTGCAATCATCCCTGAAGGTGTAGTTGAATTTGTTCCAGAATTTAAAGCATTGATTGCTGAAATCAACGAATTATTAGCTGGAAACAAAACAGAAGAATTTAATGCATTAGGTAGCTGGGAAGAAAAATATGCATTCATTGAAAAAGGTTTAACTGCTGAATCAATGGCTGTATTCGCAATCTTACCTCAAACTATCCAACAACAATTATTCTTAGAAAGAGATCCACACGGAAACGTACAGGTATCTTTAATTGAGTCAGAAAAATTGTTCTCAGCTTTAGTTAAAGATAAATTAACTGAAAGAGGATTTACAGGTAAATTCAATGCATTACACCACTTCTTCGGATACGAAGGACGTTGTGCATTCCCATCAAACTTTGATGCTGACTACTGCTACTCATTAGGATACAACGCATTTATGTTGATCCAATACGGATATAATGGATATTTATCAAAAGTATCTAACTTATCTAAACCAGCTGAAGAATGGGTTGCTGGTGGTATGCCAATCACTAAGATGATGAACATCGAACGTCGTAATGGTGAAGATAAACCAGTTATCAAAAAAGCATTGGTTGAATTAGATGGAAAACCATTCAAATTCTTCGAAGCAAACCGTGATACATGGGCTGTTGAAACTGCATATACTTATCCAGGAGCTATCCAATATTATGGACCAACTGAAGTATGTGATTTAACAACTCGTACATTAGCTTTAGAAAAAGGTGAATAATAAATAAAAGAATGCTTCGGCATTCTTTTTTCTTAAAGGGGAGTGAAATTTAATGAAGTATATGATCGCAAGTGACATCCATGGTTCAAGTTATTATTGTCAAAAACTCATGGATGCCTACAAATACGAAAAACCAGATCGATTGATTTTATTGGGGGATATTTTATATCATGGCCCTAGAAATGATCTGCCTAAGGATTATGCACCTAAAAAAGTGATTGAGATGTTGAACTCGATTTCAGACTCGATTTTATGTGTTCGTGGAAATTGTGATTGCGAAGTTGATCAAATGGTATTGGATTTTCCATGTTTAGCAGATTATTCTGTGTTGGATATAAACGGGCTTTTTATCTATTGTACACATGGGCATTTAGAACCTGTTAAATTAAAAATGGGGGATATATTACTAAGTGGACATACACATATTCCTGCAATTGAAGATCGAGATGGTATTATTTATATGAATCCAGGATCTGTTTCAATTCCAAAAGAAAACAGCCCTCATAGCTATATGATACTAGAGGACTGTGTATTTACTTGGAAAGATTTAGAAACGCTTAGCCAATACCGTTATAAAGAATTCCCAAAATCAAAATAATAATGGCAAGAAATACATATACATATTTGCCTAAGAATTTAAAAGTCGGTCCAACCGGCTTTTTTCTTCCTTTGTCTAACTCTTGCTTTAAGCTATTCCATCCTAAAACATAGTAAATGGTGATGGCTCCAAGTAGTGCTGCAAAAGGAATAATATAAATTGTGACAACATCCATCCATTTACCAACAATATCTCCATTTTCAATACATACAGAAACGATGAATGTGATCAAGCTGCAAAGTAAAACCGCTTTTTTTCTAGAAATTGTAAAGCGATTTTGCCAAGACTCACACACAGCTTCAAGCATGTTGATTAAACTTGTGATTCCGGCGAAAGCTACTGAAATAAAGAAGAATAGGGCAAAGAGATTGCCGAGTGGCATTTGTTTAAATACTTCAGGAAGGGTTATAAACATTAAACTAGGGCCACTAACGGGATCAATGCCAAAAGAAAATACGGCAGGCATAATGGCAAGTGCCGCTAGCATTGCAGCAATTGTATCAAATATAGCCGTCTGCATACTTGCCTTTGGAATATCCACATCATCCTTTAAATATGCTCCGTATACAATCATTCCAGAACCAGTAATGGATAAGGAGAAAAAAGCTTGTCCCATGGCCATGATCCATGTTTCTTTGTTGAGTAAATATTCCCATTTAGGAACAAATAAAAATTTATATCCTTCAATGGCACCATTAAATAAGCTGACACGAATGGCAAGGAATATAAATAAAATAAAGAAGGCTGGCATCAATACTTTGTTGACTTTTTCAATGGCATTTGTAGCACTTGTGAATAACAATAAACAAGTAATAAACAAGACTAAAAAGTGACATGGTACATTTGAAAAGGATTGTGTCATATTCGTAAAGAAAGCTGGAATACTATTCGTGAGTAGTTCGTTTGTGACTACACCTTGAATGCTGCGAAATACCCATCCTAAAATGACACTGTATCCAATCGCAATTCCAAGAGATCCAAGTAATGGAAGCCATCCAATATATTTACCAAATTTATTCTTCCAACAATATGTATAAGCACCTAACGTTCCGGTTTTTGCCATTCTTCCTAGCGCAAATTCAGCCGATAAACCAACAAGACCAAATAAGGCGATAAAAATTAAATATGGTATTAGAAAGGCAGCTCCTCCATATTGTCCTAAGCGATATGGAAACATCCAAATGTTTCCCATTCCTACGGCAGAACCTACGCAGGCAAGCACAAATCCTACCGTACTTTTAAAATTTCCGTTTTTATTCATTTGTAGTACCTCGATGTTTCTTAGTATATCACAAAAATGATATAATATTTAAACAGGTGATGAGTATGTTTGTAGAAGAAAGACAAAATTTAATTTTAGAAGATTTACAAGAGAACGGTAAAGTGTTGGTAAAAGATTTAAGTACACGTTTTGGTGTAACACCCGATTTAATTCGTAAAGATTTAGCTTTTTTAGAATCGAAAGGGAAATGTAAAAAGATTTATGGTGGAGCGATTTTGAATCGTTTAAATGTTCATTTAGAGGATGCCAATTCTAGAAAGAGTGTGAATAGTAAGGAGAAACAAAAAATAGCGCAAATGGCTTATGATTTGATTGAACCAAATATGACAGTCTTTTTGGATATTTCGACTACGAATATTGAATTAGCTAAATTATTAGTCTTAAGTCCTATTTCAGATATTACAGTTGTTACCAATATGTTGGATGTAATTCAGATTCTTTCTACAAGTCAAATTCATTCTATTTTCATTGGTGGAGAATTTGATTATGCAAGAAATGGTTTTGTGGGTAATATGTGCGATGAATTTCTTCAACGATTTCATTTTGATTTATCTTTTTTAGGTGTGGTTGGTATAGATTTAGAATCTAAAAGTGTTATGACCTATATGCCAAATGATGGTCAAACAAAGCGTATTGTTTTAAAACAATCGAAAAAGTCTTATATGTTGGCGGATTCGGATAAGTTTTACCAAATGGGAAATTATGAGTATGCCAAGATGAATGAATTTTATGGGATTCTACAAACAATAAAAAGTAATAAAAAGTAATAAAGAACTATTGATTTTAAGCATAGTTCTTTTTATAATGGATTTGTAAATGGAGGACTTACTATGTTAGATCGTATTTCTATTCTTAAAGATAAAATGTTGTCTCAACCACGCTTTGTAAGTATTGAGCAAGCTTTGATTATTACACGAACATATCAAGAAAATGAAGATAAATCGATTCCTTATAAGCGTGCACTTTCTTTGTATAACGCGTTAAATGAAATTGAAATTGGTATGGAACCTGAAGAGTTGATTGTGGGAAATCGAACAAAAGGTGTTCGTTATGGTGTTGTATTTCCAGAAAGTGGAATTTCTTGGGTGGATCGTGAATTTGAAACAATTCCAACTCGTCCTCAAGATAAGTTTAATGTGCATCCTGAAGATATTGAAACTTTTCGTAAGGTGATTGTTCCGTATTGGAAAGATAAAAGTTTAGAGGATGTTATTAAAAATCGTTTTGGCGATGAAATTAGTGCGATTTCTAAAGTAGTAAAAGTAAATCAAACCGATCATGCACAAGGGCATATTTGTCCAAATGTAAAGGAATGGTTAGAACTTGGTCCACAAGGCTATATTGATTTAGCTAGAAATCATTTAAAAACATGTTCTGAATCAAAAAAAGAATTCTATGAATGTGTTATTTTAGTGATGCAAGGTGTACAGAAGTTTATGCTTCGCTATCATGATTTAGCTTTGGAAATGAATAAAAAAGCTGTCGCAAAGATTTGTAAAAATCTGGCTTATAAACCAGCTGCAACATTCCATGAAGCATTGCAGTCATTATGGTTTTTATTTGTAGTGCTACACATGGAAAGCAATGCATCTAGTTTTTCACCGGGTCGTTTAGATGAAACTTTATATTCTTACTATAAACAAGATATAGATTCAGGTATGTTAAAAGAAAGTGAAGCTTTAGAATTGATTGAATGTTTATGGTTGAAATTCAATGAGATTGTATATCTAAGAAATGCGCATAGTGCTAAATATTTTGCAGGTTTTCCAATTGGATTCAATATTTGTGTTGGTGGACAAGATCAAAATGGAAACGATTTTAGTAATGAATTGAGTCATTTGTTTTTAAATGCACAAGAAGATATTGGTCTTCCACAACCCAACTTATCCGTTCGACTTCATGAACATACGAATGATGAATTGTTAAAACATGCGATTCGAGTTGTTTCAAAAGGAAGTGGAATGCCACAATTTTTCAATGATAAGGCAATTATTAAGGCGATGGAAGATTTAGGTATATCACATTTTGATGCCATGGATTATGCGATTGTTGGTTGTGTGGAACTTACAACACAAGGCAATAATTTAGGTTGGTCGGATTCAGGTATGTTTAATATGAATAAGGTGTTAGAACTAACTTTGAATCATGGTCGTTGTTTGTTGACAGGAAAACAAATGGGACCTGATTACGGTTCTTTAAGTACATATATTTCGTTTTCTGATTTAGAATCTGCCTTTGAAAAAATGATGAATTATTTTATTGATAAAATGATTCCGTGTTTAGAAGAAGTGGAAAAAGCACATATTGATATTTTGCCAACAGCCTTTTTATCAAGTGTCATTGATGATTGCATGGAAAAAGGAATGGATGTCACGCGTGGTGGTGCACATTATAATTTGTCGGGTATTCAAATGATTCAGGTGGCAAACCTTGCAGATAGTTTGGCGGCTTTAAAGAAGCTTGTATATGATGAAAAGAAAATTGATGCAGCTGATTTAGAAAAAGCTTTGAAAGAAAATTTTTCAAATAATGAAGTCATGCGTCAAATGTTATTGAATCGCGCACCTAAGTATGGAAATGATGTGGATTGGGTGGATGAGCTTGGTGCCAAATGGGCATTGAAGTTTAGAAATAAATTAAGGAAATATACAAACTATCGTAATGGAGAATATCATACAGGAATGTATACGGTAAGTGCCCATGTTCCTATGGGAGAAAATGTAGGGGCTAGCTGCGATGGAAGACTTGCCAAAACGCCTTTGGCAGATGGTGGATTATCGGCTGTATATGGTCGTGATTTAAAGGGGCCTACAGCAGTCTTAAAATCGGTGTCGCATTTAGATAATTCTTGTACAACAAATGGTGGCTTATTAAATATGAAGTTTCTACCAGAATTCTTTAAGACGGAATCAGGTATTGATAAGTTTGCGAATTTTATGCGTACATTTGTTGACTTAGAGATTCCACATATTCAGTTTAATGTGGTTCGTAAAGAAGATTTATTAAATGCCAAAGCACATCCGGATCAATATCGCTCTTTGACGGTTCGTGTTGCTGGTTATACTGCATATTTTACAGAGCTTGCTGGAGAGTTGCAGGATGAAATTATCGCAAGGACAAGTTATGACAACATCTAAAGGATATATATTTGATATAAAGCGTTTTGCGACACACGATGGAAAAGGAATTCGTACAACGGTGTTTTTTAAGGGGTGTCCACTTCGCTGTAAGTGGTGTCAAAATCCAGAAGGATTGTCTTATTTACCACAAGTTTTATATATGGAATCCAAGTGTATGCATTGTCTTAGTTGTGTACATGCATCAAAACAGGGTGGAGTAAGATGTGTAGATCATAAAATTTGTATTTCAAGAAACGCAAAAGAAGATTGGAATGCAATTTGTGATGTATGTCCTACTTTAGCTTTGAGTATGGATGCCAAAGAATATACGGTAGAAGAATGTGTTCATGAAATTTTAAAGGATGAAATATTCTTTAAAAGAGAAGGTGGAGTTACTTTTTCTGGGGGAGAACCCTTTTTACAAAGTGATTTTTTGATTGATTTATTAAAGGCTTGTAAGGAAAAAGGAATTCATACGGCTATTGAAACAAGTCTATATACGGATTTAGAGAATGTACAAAAGGCTTTACCGTATTTGGATCAGATTTATTGTGATTGTAAATTGTATGATGAAAACTTGCATAAACAGTATACGGGTGTATCAAATGAAAAAATATTAAAGAATATTGCGTATTTACTTCAGAGTAATAAAAAAGCGCATGTAATTGTTCGTACGCCTTTAATTCCAACAATGACTGCTTCTTTTGAGAATATTTCTTCTATTTCAGAGTTTCTAGTTTCTTGTTATGAAGATGTTCATTATGAAATCTTGAATTATAATCCTCTAGCTCAATCTAAATATGCGTATTTAGATATGGAGTATTGTTTTAAAGAGAATCCAAAAATGTATTCTAGTGAAAAGATGCAGGAGTTCTATGATTGTGCAAAACAAAATGGTATAAAGAATCTAGTTATCGATTAAGGAGCGTAGGCTCCTTT
>OHGN01000367.1_pt1 | contig 11265 bp, 9 predicted proteins | sample 1567791 | NCBI WGS metagenome assembly OHGN01 (sample SAMEA3879514, study PRJEB24766) | human gut metagenome | biome: human-associated habitat; feature: feces | place: USA | collected 1985/1987 | reverse complement strand
GCATATGTGAGCGTCACCTGCTCGCCGGCACCGGCCAAGTCGGCGTAAATCGCGGCAAATGGCTCGGCAAGCAGACCGATCACATGAGCGCGCATACGGGTCAACGCCACACCGGCTTCGATGAACTGGCCGGTCCAGATTTCCAAACCGCTCAGAACCGCATCCATCGGCTGGCCATTGTTGGCATTGGCATTCAATTGCTTCAACAATGTGGCACGCTGTTTGGCGATGCGCGTGAACTGTTGCAACGTCTGCATGTATCCGGGCTCGAGCAGAGCCGCAGCCTGATTCATCATGACGCGGCGTGCTCCCGGATCGCCGGATACCAACCGCTGATCTTCGGGAGTGAAGGAAACGCTGGGAATCTTGCCGATGATATCGCGCAGATACAGCGACGACCCCGAGTTGATGCGGGCTCGGTTGGCACCACGCGCATGAATCGACGCTTCATACGTAGTGGTTTGACCGGCATCATCAGCGACGTTCGCGCGGATGGTGGCCGTGGTCTGCCCGCGTTCGATCAACGGCAACGTGCTGGACGCGCGATGGCTCGATCCGGTGGACAGCACTTCGACGGCTTCCACCAGATTGGTTTTGCCCAGACCGTTCTTGCCGAACAGGATATTCACGCCTGGTACGAAATCGACCACTACCTGACTCCATGAGCGGTAGTGGTCGAGTGCGAGACGGGAGATGTGCATTAGCGAATCGTTGGAAATTCAGGGATTTCAGTTGTTAAAGCGCATCGGCACGAGCAGGTATCGGTAGTCCATGGACTCGTCGGAATCAGCTTCCTGCTGGCCATTGAACTCGACCGGCTTGACCGGGGTCGTCATTTTGATGCGCACGAATGGTTCGGTTACGGCGGACAGACCCTCCTTCAGGTAGGACGGGTTGAATGCCACGGTGATGTCGTCGCCATCCATGTCGATGTCCAGTGTTTCGTTGGCCTGAGCCTCGTCGACCGATCCGGCGGACAGCGCCACTTCCTGACCGGTGAAGGTCATGCGAATCGGAGCATTGCGTTCGGCGACCAAAGCCACACGGCTGATGGCGTCGAGCAAATCCTGCTTGTTGACTACGGCCTGAATCGGATATTCGTCGGCGAACAGGCGGTCGACCGCCGGGAATTCACCGTCGATGAGCTGGGAGGTGGAGACGCGGCCGGCGTTTTCGAAGCCGAGCAGCGTCGGGCTATCGGCATCGAAATCAAGGCGGATGTTCTGGTGCTCGTCAAGAGCACGGGCCACATCCTTGAGCAGGGAGCCGCGAACCAGCGTGGTGGTGTCGACGTCCGGGTTCTGCGGAGTCCAAGTGAAGGTGGCGCGGGCCAAACGGAAGCGATCGGTGGAGGTCATGACGACCTTGTCGCCTTGGAATTGCATGCGAACGCCGGTCAGTACCGGGCGGTTTTCTTCGCGGGAGACGGCAACGCACGCCTGGTTCACGGCCTGAACGAAAGTCGGGGCATCGACTTGGCCGAGCATGGCCGGTACCACAGGCAGATCCGGGTACTCGGTGTCGGGCATGAGCTGCAAGGTGAACTTCGACTTGCCGGACGTGATGGTCAGCGTGGAGCCGTCGGTGACCAGGTACGTTTTCTCCGAACGCAGCGATTTGGTGATATCGGCCAGCAGCTTGCCCTGAACCAGTACGGAACCGGCTTCGTCAACGCCGGCTTCGATGTGGTGGCGAGCGGAAATCTCGTAGTTGAAGGCGGAGAATTGCAGCGTTCCGTCAATGGCTTCCAGCTTGACACCAGCGAGAATCGGGTTGGAGGGACGTGCGTCGATGACTCGGGAGGTCCAGGCTACGGCGTCGGCCAGGGCTGCAGTATCGATTTCGACTTTCATGTGTGATTGTTCCCTTCGTCGGATTGGCTGAGAAATATTCTAGCCGTTAGGTGGCGAACTTACGTACGCTGGATGACCGGCTGTTACTATGGCGATGATGCTTTTCACGTAACTGAGTAAGTAATCGCCATAATAAGGCCGGTGGATAGTGTGGATAAGTAGGGCTGAGCCCTACAACTGCAACGGTTCATAAGTCCCTGAAAATTGTGGACAAATTCTGCATGGCTTGTGGATAAGTGGGCGAGTTTTCCACAGCCAGTTCGTCGAATTTGAGTTTTCCACATCGAGGTCGCGGTTATGCACGAGTTTTCCACAACAAAACAGTGGGTAATCCACGAGTTATCCGCCGAGTTTACCCACATCTGTGCACAACTATGTGGATAACTTTTTTGGTTTTCGCACTTTCGCACGGCGTGTTGAAGACTGTTTTTCGTCGAGGAGAATCGATTCTGGAGACCGTTTTCGGCACTTTTTCCGTCTCGCTCGCCCAAACCCGCAAAATCGGTCCTCAGAATCGATTCTCTCGTTTCATGGTTTTTTTTTGCGTGTTCCCCTTCGAAACTCCCCTCAGTCGTCTGCGCCGACAGATCCCCTCACAAAGGGGAGCCATGAGGAATCTAATGTCTCGAATCCGTTGCCTCGACGTATCCACCAGAATCCGCCTGAGCAACCAAAAACGGCACTTTTCGGAAAGTCAGTCCAAAAAGTGCCGTTTTTCGTCTCTCAGAAGCGTTGTGTCAGTTGGTGTTGCTTTGCTTGAGGCGAACCGTGAGCTCCATAACGTAGTTATAGATCTCCTGTTTTTGCTGCATTCGGTCACTGATTCGAGTGCAGGCATGCATTACTGTGGTGTGATCGCGTCCGCCAAAGACCTGGCCAATATCCATCAGGCTCATACTGGTCATTTCGCGAGCCAGATACATGGCGATCTGACGAGGAACAGCCACGTTTTTGGTTCGTGATTTACCGACAAGATCCTCAAACGTCAGGTGGAAGTACTTCGCCACCTGACTGATGATGTCCGTGGGCTTGATTTCCACATCGGTGGTGAAGAAGTCCTGCAACGTCTGCTCGGCCAAGGCGCGGGTCACCGGCTGATTACTCAGCGAGGCCACGGCCGTAACACGGGTTAGCGCGCCTTCGAGTTCACGAATGTTCTCGGTGAAGCGTTCGGCGATGAGGTCCAACACATCGCTGGGGATTTTCGAGCCGTTCATCGAGGCGATCATGCGCAGAATGGCGATTCGCGTCTCCAGATCCGGCGGCTTGACGTCTACGGTCAGGCCGGATTCGAAGCGCGAGATGAGTCGAGCCTCGAAACCCTTCAAATTCTTGGGCGCTACATCGGAAGCAATGACAATACGCTTATTTGCCTGATGCAGTGCATTGAACGTATGGAAGAACTGATCCAAGGTGGCTTCCTTGCCGCCGAGGAACTGGATATCGTCAATAAGCAACACATCAACCTGTCGGTATCGACGGTTGAATTCAGCAATCTGCCCCTGGCTTTGGTTCGGGTTTTGCAGCGCGTCAATGAATTCGTTCGTGAATTCCTCAGACGTGACGTATCGAACCTTCAGCCCGGGATCCTTGACCAGTGCATAGTTGCCGATGGCGTTCAGCAAGTGGGTTTTGCCCAGGCCCGATCCGCCATAGATACACAACGGGTTGAAATCCTGCCCGGAACCTTCGGCCACGGCCAGTGCGACCGTACGGGCAAAACGGTTGGAATCGCCGGGCACGAAGGAATCAAACGTGAAGTTCTTATTGAGATGAGTCTCGGGATCGCGATTCATCTTCTGCTGACCGACCGGGAACTGCGGCTCGGTGGCGGGCATCGGTTCCCGCGGTGCGGCTGCCGGCTTTGCACCATAGGATTCTTTACCGAATTCGGCGACAGTCGGAGAAATTTCCGAAGGATATGGCTGCGCCGGCTTTGCCTCCGAAAGCGGTTCGGGCTCGGTTTTCGGCACGACCTTGAACGCGGGAAACATATTTTCGCCGGTTACCGTACGCAATGCCTGAAGCAGGGAATCGTTCAAATCACCCTGAATGGCTTGAAGCGTGTCGTTGTTGTCCACACACAGCACGATGGTCGAACCGAAGACGCCTTCAGGAACAACGCCTTCCAACCAGCCTTTTTCTCGTGGGCTGAGCGAAGCGCTGTGTTTGAGCACCGTCAGCGTGTCTGACCAGATGTGGGCGGCCTCGATTACGGGGTCGCCGGAAGCGTTAACCATGGTGGCCCCTTCTGTCGCTGTGGCGAAATACGTACAACAGATAATATTTACTCTGGTTTAGACAAGTTATCCACCGTGTCGCGTGTTGAAATAACTGGATTGTGAATAACAAACATGTAATTTGTGGATAACTTTTGGCCGTGAATGGTTGGTATTCCGCCGATTATAAGAGATTTGGGGCGTGTCTCGCAACGTGTCGAAATGTGAAAATACTCCGTCCGTTTTGACTTGAGGGTAGGGGTGAGAGTACTTTGGTATAGCTTGACTCACGTGAGGGCAGCGCGAAGCGTTGCCGAATAGACCTAGGAGCAATGGATTATGAAGAGGACGTTCCAGCCGAACAACCGCCGTCGCCACATGAAGCACGGCTTCCGCCTGCGCATGCGCACCCGTTCTGGCCGTGCGGTGATCAACCGTCGCCGTGCCAAGGGCCGCAAGACCCTCTCCGCCTGATCATTCCGATCAGTGCCACAGGCATAGTCGAGGTGGAGAGGCTTCAAAGCCATCGTGATTTCGTCACCGTGCTGAAACGCCGGCGCAAAGCAGGTGGCAAGGATATCGTCGTGCACTATTTGGTGCCCGACGACCATCATGATGATGACGACCGGACGGTGCATCGCCGTTTGGGATTAGCTGTCTCCAAATCGGTAGGACATGCGGTCACCCGTAATACGGTGAAGCGTAGGTTTCGTGTATTGGCCAGAGCCCATGAGGATCTGCTGCCCGCGCATTGCGATATCGTTTTGCGCGCCAAGCCCAGTGCAGCGACCGCATCGTTCGCTTCGCTAGATCAGCAGATCGCGAAGGCTTTTGCCACGGTGGCGCATAAGGTGGCTGAGGCATGACAGCTTCTTTCAAGGCGGTGATGATTGGTGGGGTGCGCTGGTATCAACAGCACATCTCGGCAAACACACCGCCTTGTTGCAAGTATTATCCAACGTGCTCGAATTATGCCATTGAGGCATTGGAACGGTATGGCGCGTTCAAAGGGGGAGTGCTCGCCGTGCTGAGATTACTGCGTTGCCGGCCGTGGAGTCGTGGGGGAATCGACGATGTTCCACAACGGTATTCCGTTTTTTACAGGTTTTCGTGGTCGAAGGCTCATGAAGAGCCTCGACTGACACCATTGGCCACAACCCAAAGAGAGGCCCAACGATGAACTCAAATGAATTTCTGCTTGATAGCGGGTTTTGGGGATTTCTATATAAAATCCTGACTCCCGTTGAGTGGTTGCAGACCTGGATCATGAAGATCGTGCATGACTTCTTCGTGATGCTGGGCGTGAGCCCGATTGGTGTCTCATGGGTGCTTGCCATTATCATCCTGGTGCTGGTGGTGCAGGCTTGTATCTTCCCGCTGTTCTACAAGCAGATGAAGTCGATGCGCAAGATGCAGGCATTGGCGCCGAAGATGCAGCGTATTCAGAACAAGTACAAAGGCAAGACGGATCAGGCTTCCAGGGAGGCCATGAGCCGTGAAACCATGAAACTGTATCAAGACAATGACGTCAATCCGGCTGGCTCCTGCTTGCCTATGCTCATTCAGGGCCCGGTGTTCATGTCCATGTTCTATACGCTGTCGGCCATTCCATACATTGCCAACGGTAAACGCGATGCGTTGGGCGCGTTCGACGTAGCAACCGCCAAGCAATTCACCCAAACCGATGTGTTCGGCATTGTCAGCGTGACCGATAACTTCACCAGTGCTGCCGCTAGTGGCAAGGCGGTCATCGGTATCTTCGTGTTCCTGATGTGTTTCTGCCTGTGGTTTATGCAGTACTTCAGCATGAAGCGCAACATGGCAGCTGCTTCGATGAACAAGCAGACCGAGACCATGCAGAAGGCTATGCTGTGGCTCTTCCCGGTGATGTACATCTTCTCCGGTGTCGCCATGCCGTTCGCCGTGCTGGTCTACTGGCTGACCAACAACGTGTGCAACCTCTGCCGCACATTGTGGCAGGTGTACGCATTCCCGACCCCTGGCTCTCCGGCTGCGGCGGACAAGGAGAAGCGCGATCATCGTAATGAGAATGCTCGCCGCGCAAAGGCCGGCCTGCCCTCTCTGGAAGAAGAAGCATTGGCCAAGGCCAAGGAAGAGGCCGAGCGTAAGGCCACTCAGGGCTATCAGCGTCAACAGCCCGTGCGTAAGCGCAAAAAGAAGTGACGACTATGTCGGTGCGAGTTCGATGTTTCACGTGAAACATTCAACACGCACCGACATTACTTTCTCTGTTCGGGGGAGCAGGGCTTAGACTTGGAATTCAAACACGACATGAAGGAGTAGCGTATGGCACAGGATGACGTGAAGTCGATCGACCAGCTCAACGAAGAGGCTGACATCGCCGCGGATTACCTTGAAGGCCTACTGGATATCGCCGACTATGAGGGCGACATTGAGATGGGCGTGCGTAATGACCGCCCCACCGTGCAAATCGTTGCTGATGACGATACTGACATCAAACATCTTATTGGCCGTAATGGTGAAGTCGTTGATGCTCTGCAGCAATTGACTCGTCTGGCTGTACAGCAGAAGACCGGCGAGCGTTCTCATCTGATTGTGGATGTCGACGGTTTCCTGAAGCGCAAGCGTCAGCACCTCCGTGATATCGCCTTGGATGCCATTGACGCAGTGAAGGATTCCGGCGAGCCGTATGACTTGAAGCCGATGAATTCCTTCGAACGTAAAGTCGTTCACGATGTGGTTCGGGAAGAGGGGCTGAAGTCTCACTCGCACGGTGAGGAGCCTCATCGTTACGTGACGGTGTATCTCAAGAATAGAGTCGAGGATACCGCCGAAGACGACGAGCTTGATCAGGAGTAATTGCTCGGCGAGTTTTTTTGAGATGACAGGGACGTTCGACGGATGTCGTCTTTGAACAAACTAAAGTGACCGCATGGAGAATGGCGTCGTAATGAGCGGCGCCATTCTCCATGTTGATTGTTTCACGTGAAACATGGTGAGGGAGATGGCTATGACGGATCAGCTGCAGGGGTCACCTGTACTTGCTGAGGTCTTGGGTGATGCGTTGCCGAAGTTGGAGCGTTTCCATGCCAAGATTGCCGAAGAGGGTGAACCTCGTGGATTGATCGGCCCCCGTGACGTCGATATCATTTGGGAACGGCATATTCTGAATTCCGCTGCGATTGTGCCGTACGTTCGGAATGCGACGAATGGTATTCGCTTCAAAACAGTTGCCGACGTCGGCAGTGGTGGTGGTTTTCCTGGATTGGTGGCTGCCGCGTGTTTGCCGGATCATGACTTCACGCTGATTGAACCGATGGAGCGGCGAATCGAATGGTTGCATGAATGTGTTGGCCTGATGCAACTGCAGAACGTTGAGATTATTCGTGGACGCTCCGATGCCGTCATCCAGCAGGTACGGAAGCGGGAAATTCATCCGTTCGCTGTTGTCACGTGTCGTGCGGTTGCTCCTATGACCAAACTCTCTGGCTGGACGTTGCCGTTGCTGAAACCGTCAGGACAGTTGATCGCACTGAAGGGACGGTCTGCTCAGGCTGAAATCGACAAGGCTGGCAAGGAGATTGCAAAATTCGGTGGTCGTCGTCCACGCGTCGTTGAGGCGGCTGTCGGACCGGATCTTGAGCCTACCCACGTGGTGATTGTGGATAAGCGATGAGTGGAGTACTGATTGAGTTATCCACATTTCCATATGTGCGTAAAAGTTATCCACATTTTTACGGGACGATGTGCAGAATGATGAAAACACTGATTTTTCAATGTTTTTCGTCTGCGAATACATAATCTAACACTCAACGTCATTCACACTTATCCACACTTATCCACATTGCATATCGCAATTGTGGATAACGAGCATCATGTCCATACGAATGAGAACACTGGAACTTACGTCTGTGCAAGGAGGAGCGATGTCCACCAAGGATCATCAGTCGGAACCTATAGAATCGGCTTCCGAAACGCTTCAGCGAATATTCGATGGTCACGGTTCAGTGCTTGGCAGCCAGATGGCTGATGAAAGCTCACGCTACGATGTACTCAAGAAAACCGATTTCCCCAAACCTCAACGTACCCGTCGTATTGCCGTGGCCAACCAGAAGGGGGGAGTGGGTAAAACCACATCCACGGTAAACACCGCTGCGGCGCTGGCGAACAAGGGCGCGCAGGTGTTGGTCATCGATATGGACCCGCAGGGCAATGCCTCTACGGCGTTGGGTGTATCTCATGCATCGGGAGAGCCCTCGGTCTATGACGTTATCGAGGGGCGTTCCGATCTGGGTGATGTTATCACGGTCTGTCCTGATTTTCCCACACTTGATGTTGTGCCTGCATCAATCGATCTCAGCGGTGCCGAGTTGGAAGTGGCTGATCTGCCCAACCGAAACACATTGTTGAAGGAGGCCTTGGACCTCTACCTGCGTCAATCAGATAAACACTATGATTACGTGTTCATTGATTGCCCGCCCAGCTTGGGCCTCTTGGTCATCAACGCCATGTGTGCAGTGACCGAGATGCTGATTCCTATCCAGGCTGAGTATTACGCATTGGAGGGTCTTGGCCAGCTGATTAACACGATTGGTTTGGTGCAAGAGCATTTCAATCCCGTACTGCTGGTGTCCACCATGCTCGTCACGATGTTCGATCGCCGAACGTTATTGAGCCGTGAAGTATATAACGAGGTTAAGGGACACTATCCCAGCATTGTGCTGAATACCACCATCCCGCGTTCAGTCAAGATCTCCGAAGCGCCGAGTTTCTCCCAATCGGTGATTGCCTATGATCCTCGTGGCATAGGTGCCATATCGTATGGTGAAGCAGCTTTGGAAATCGCACAGCGTTCGCAACAAGTCCTTGACACCATTGATGCGAGGAGGAACAAGTAATGGCATCAAAATCACGACTTGGTAAGGGCCTTGGCGCTTTGTTCCCCACATTGCCAGGGGAGGAGCCGGTGGCGGAGCAGCCCGCAATGATTGCGGAGGATTCGTCTACTCCGGAGGCCACTGCTGACATAACCCCCGCCAAGAAGGCTACTGCCCAGCAGGAATCAAAACCTGCCGTGCCTCAGACGATATCGTCCAGCAAGGCAGTCAAGAAAGCCGCCGGTAAACGCGCATCCATGCCCGCATTGGACACCATTACTCATCCTAGCGACCTGTTTTTCGGTACGGAGAAACCTCAAACCGGTAAGGTCGCCGCACCTCAGCAGGGCGGCAAGTCGTCTGCGTCTCAGACGGCACATCGTACATCCGTCACTGTCAAAGATGTTTCACGTGAAACATCTTTGACTGCATCGGCGGCAAAGACCGCTGACACAGATAAGAAGGACGAGCTCAAGCCGGTAGCCGGTGGTTATCTGGCTGAACTCAAACTGTCTGATATCGGGCCCAATGCACATCAGCCTCGTACCATCTTCGACGAGGATGAGTTGAATGAGCTGTCTGCTTCCATTAAGGAAGTTGGTGTGCTGCAACCGATAGTCGTGCGCAAGCGTCCGGCAAGCCAGATTGCTGCGGCCAAAGCCGCCAAGCACGACGAGACGGAATCCAGCACGAATCCGTTTGCCGGTCATTTGGACAGCCCGTATGAGCTCATTATGGGTGAACGCCGTTGGCGTGCTTCTCAGTTGGCTGGGTTGGAGACGATTCCCGCCATCGTCAAAACCACTGCGGATGATGATATGCTCCGCGATGCATTGCTGGAAAACTTGCACCGTGTGGCCTTGAATCCGCTGGAAGAGGCGGCTGCCTACCAGCAGATGATTGAAGAGTTCGGGTTGACACAAGTACAACTGTCCAAGTCGGTGTCCAAGTCTCGCCCGCAAATCGCCAATACCTTGCGACTGCTGAACCTGCCGGCTTCTGTGCAAAAGAGAGTGGCTGCCGGTGTGCTATCGTCCGGTCATGCGCGTGCGCTATTGGGCCTGAGCGATCCGGAGGAAATGGACAAGCTGGCTTCTCGTATTATTGCGGAAGGTCTTTCTGTACGCAGCACCGAAGAAATCGTCGCCATGAAGATTGCGTCGGGGGAGCAGCCGAAGAAGCCTAAGACGTCTAAGACCAATCCTTGGGTTGGTTCCGCCATCCAGCAGAGTTTGGAAAATCATTTCGATACCAAGGTGTCGATTAAGGGCAGCACCAAGCATGGTCGCATCGAAATCGTCTTTTCGTCACCAGAGGATATGGATCGCATCCTGCAGCTGCTGGTGCCGAGCCAAGGCGATGCCGATTCCAAATGGGTGTAACACGATAAGAACATTCGTGTTGTCGCCGGCATCGTCAGTGACAACACCGATGCTTAGCGTTGTCACTTGGCATTGTATCGGCTTGTCACTGTCGCCGGCATTATTGCTGTGCAGTGCGTTGTACGCGCAAGACGTTATAGCCTCTGCGTGATTCCTGGCAGGGGCGTATGCCTGCGTTGTAGCCCCTGTCGCAATAGAAAACCCCTCAGGCTGGAGGATGACAAATCACACATCGTGATTCTCCGTCGATAACGCCCGGTTTGTTGCGCACTTTGGTTGAAGCCTGAATGAAGAGGCATGGCCCGTCGTCTGGGTACGATTTCAGTCGCCAAACAAAACCGCTATGGAAAGAGGCGACGGAACCATGCAGGATCAGATTCTACAGGTCGATGAGAACATGCTCGAGACGAGACTCGACCGGTTGGTGTCGGAGAAGGTCGAGCAATTGCTGAACGCGATGCTGGACGCGGAGGCCGACGAGATCACGGGCGCGTGCAGGCGTTCGTATACGCTGGAATGCAAGACGAATGCGGCCAGACGCGCGCTCGAGGGCGAGCCCCTCGCCCGCGTGGCGCGCGACGCGGGTTGCACGCCGACGAGCGTGTACCAGTGGATGCGCCGCTACCGGAGCGAGGGGATACTGGGACTGATGGACAGGAGAAACGCGCCGATGCCGGCCGAACCGATGCCCGCGGCCGGCGATGACGTGGAGGAGCTGCGCCGGCAGGTGGAGGTCCTGCGGCTGGAGAACGCGGTGATGCGGGAGACGATCGATGTTTTAAAAGCCGACGACCCGCGCCTCGACCCGTCCATGCTGACGAACAGGGAGAGGACGCGGGTCGTCGACGCGATCAGGGGTGAATTCGGCCTGGCGGCCTGTCTGAAGGCCGTGGGGCTGAAACGCAGCACCTACTATTACGAGCGCGGCGCGATCGCCGCGGGCGACAGGTAC
>OHGN01000359.1_pt1 | contig 11462 bp, 11 predicted proteins | sample 1567791 | NCBI WGS metagenome assembly OHGN01 (sample SAMEA3879514, study PRJEB24766) | human gut metagenome | biome: human-associated habitat; feature: feces | place: USA | collected 1985/1987 | reverse complement strand
ATGAAAGGCAGTCATTTCAAACAAGTTCTGCAAATATTATACCCACTTCCGATACGGAAATCAATCACCCGGACGAAATTTCTTCGGAAAATCTTGAAGAAATCTACCGTCAGATGCAGAGAATGAACGACCCGGCATATCTGCACACGGTGTCCATGAATGATCTGTACGAAACAGTTTTACAGAGCAGACTGCCTGTCATAGACGGTCTGCTTTACTCCGGCACCTACCTGTTCGCAGGAGCGCCCAAGGTTGGCAAGTCGTTCTTCATGGCGCAGCTTGCCTACCACATCAGCACCGGACAAAAGCTGGATGCCATGCTGAACCGGCAGCTCTATTCCCGGTACAAAACCGCTCCCAACGAAGAAGAACGGGAGCAGGCGCGGCAGGAGTATCTTGATCGGCGTGGAGTGCCGCAAAGCTATCGCTGGACTACTCCTCCTTGGGAGCTGTGACAGGAGCGTGCCACGCTCCTGTGAATGACAGACAAGGCAAAGCATTGGCTGACACAGACCCCACCGCAGCTCCCGTCTCCATCGAAAAATCCGCAGATTTTGAGATGGATGGCGGAGAGGATTTTCAAAATTCTCTCTGCCTGTGGGCGGCAGCGTTGAAGCAAATTCGATTGCTGAAAGGCTGGCGGTCACGCCGTGGATTTTGCAAAGTGGGTACTACTTGCAAGCCACGGCAGAGGCTTCCGCAGAAGCCGCATACCCCCTCGGAGAGCCCACGATACTTTGCAGCCGCAGGATGAAAGTATCATAGTGGGTTATTACACTTCCGCAGAAGTGCCTCCCCGAAAGCTGCCCCGTCCTGCACAATCTGAAATCAGGAGGTAAACTGCCTATGGCAAGAGGCGACGGTATCCATCGTACCAACGCAAGAAATATGAGGCTGACCGCTGCCAGAATCGGCAACGCGCAGCAACACAACGAACGGGAAAAGGGATCCTATGTCAATCAGGATATTGTCCCGGAGAGAACGCACCTCAATGTTCATTTCAAGAAACCGACCGCCGGATATGCGGAGATGTTTGAGCAGTTGAAAAAGGACGGGATCATCTCCACACGTGGGTTGAAAGAGGATGCCTTTCTCTACGGCGAGCTGGTCTTTGATGTAAACTCCGCTTACTTCTACAATCACGGCGGCTATGAATTTGCAAAACAGTTTTATGCCGATGCCTATAAAGCCGCCGTGGAGATCGTAGGCGGTGAGCAGTATATCCTCTCCGCTGTGATGCACGCCGATGAGCGCAACCGAGCAATGTCCGAAGCTTTGGGCGAAGATGTGTACCACTACCACCTTCATGTGGTTTATATCCCGGTGGTGGAAAAGCAGATCCTTTGGTCGAAGCGATGCAAGGATGAAGCCCTCCGGGGAACCGTTAAGGAGGTCATCACACAGGTCAGCCGCAGTAAGAAATGGGAGTCCAAGCCGGTGCTTGGCGAGGACGGAAATCCCATGCTCAACGCAAAAGGGAAAAAGATTTTGAAGTCATCCTACAGTGTGTTGCAGGATGACTTTTTCAATTTCATGCGAAACGCCGGTTATACCGATGTGGAGCGTGGAGAACGTGGAAGCACCGAGGAACATCTGACTGTGACCCAGTTCAAGGTGCAGGCAGAACAGCAGCGGCTGGAAGCTGTGACCGGGCAGGTGGCACAGGCAGAACAGAATTTGGAGGATGCCAAAGCTGCCACAGCAAAACAGAAAAAGAAACTGGAAGCTCTGCAAAAGGAAACCAAAACAGCAAAGACCGTTGCTCTGACGGTGCAGGAGATTGAAACAATGGGCAAAAAAGCCACATTCGGAAACAATATCACGCTGACACCGGATGAATGCGACACACTCAAACGCTATGCGGTCAATGGCATTATCGCCAATGCTGACAACAAGCGTCTGAAAGAAAAACTGGCTTCCGCAGAAAAGACGGTTTCCATCTGGAAGCAGCGGTATGAAGCGGTAAACGAAAAATATATGGAACTCAAACAGAAAGCCCAACCCTTTCTGGATGCACTGGAAATCGCATCCGAAAAGGTTCGGGCTTTTATCAATTCTATCCTCATCAGAGGAAAGCAAACACAGGAACACGAACACCCTGCCCGGAAGCGTGGACAGGATATGGAACTTTGATGGAGGAATCGCCTATTGAAGAAATATTATGAGGAAGCGAAATATAATGCGGCATTTGACCGCTGTGTGGATGTTATGAGCCAGATGCTCCAGAAATATGGACATCAGGTTTTGGATAAATTGGAACAGGACGCACCGCAGGGAGTGGAGCATTCCGAGGAAAGTAATCAAGCGCAGCTTCTGACGGATAAGGCTGCATAAAATTTGCAATTTACACGTTGCGTATTCGCTATGGCTATGCTATAATGATTACGCAACGTGTATTTTTTGCTTTTGTGGAGAAAAGACGGATGGATTGTAAAAACAGAATTATAAAGTTGCGTGAAAGCACAGGACTGAACCGGAAAGATTTTTGCAAGCTCGTCCATATTCCTTACCGGACTATGACTGAATGGGAATTGGACAACCGCCATGCACCGGATTATGTGCTGTGGCTTTTGGAGTATTATATCCGCAACGAGGGACTTATGGTAAAAGGAAGGAATGAGGGAGGTGGAGATTCTGAAAAAGAAACAACTTAAATGCTATCTTTATACAAGAGTGTCCACCTCGATGCAGGTTGACGGATACAGCTTGGATGCCCAGCGTGACAAGCTGCGGAAGTATGCGGCATACGAGGATATGATCGTTGCCGGGGAGTATTCTGACGAGGGCTTTTCCGGAAAGAACATTCAAGGGCGGCAGGAGTTTCAACGGATGCTGAATGACATCCAGGACGGCAAAGATGATGTTTCTTATGTGTTGGTCTTTAAGCTGTCCCGATTTGGCAGAAATGCAGCGGACGTTCTGAATTCTTTGCAACTCATGCAGGATTTCGGTGTCAATCTGATCTGCGTGGAGGATGGCATTGACAGCTCCAAGGATGCAGGAAAGCTGATGATCTCTGTGCTGTCTGCGGTGGCAGAGATTGAGCGAGAAAATATCCGCACACAGACAATGGCAGGACGTGAGCAAAAGGCTCGTGAGGGCAAATGGAACGGCGGTTTCGCTCCATATGGATACAAACTGGAAAATGGAAACCTTGTCATTGCAGAGGATGAAGTGGAAGTAATTCGTGTCATTTATGACCGCTACATTCACACTAATGAGGGTGTTGCAGGAGTTGCAAAATATCTGAACCGCAATGGTTATACTAAGAAACTAAGACAGAATAATACCATTCCGGGATTTTCAAGAGATTTTGTGAAAAATGTATTGTACAATCCTGTTTATATGGGAAAGATTGCTTACGGCAGACGAAGAACAGAAAAGAAACAGGGTACAAGAAACGAGATGCACGTGGTTGAGCAGTCGGAGTTCCCGGTTTATGAAGGACAACACGAAGCTATCATTTCCGAAGAGGATTGGTATCTGGCACAGGAAAAGCGCAAGATCAATTCTTTTAAGCGGGAAAAGGTTAACAATCCAGACCACGCACACATCCTGTCCGGTATCTTGAAATGCCCATGCTGCGGAAAGAGTATGTACGGCAATATCGCCAAGGCGCACAGCAAGGACAAGAAAACACGGTATTATTACTACTGCAAAAATACGGTAACACCTACCGGGCATGAGTGCAGTTTCCGTCTGAATATCGAGCAGACGGAAATCAACAAATTTGTGGCGAAGGTTATCTCCGCTATGGTCAACAATCCACGGTTTGTAGAAGCGATTCAGGCGAAAATCGGAACAGCAGTTGATACAGAAGATATGGAACGGCAGATTGCTGTCCTACAAGGGCGGCTAAAGCAAGCCTTTGGAACGAAAAGCCGCTTGGAGCGTCAGATGGATACCTTGGACATCAATGATGCCCACTATGACAGAAAGATTTTGGACTTGCAGCGCCGCTATGATGAGCAGTATGACACCATAGAGGAAATCGAAGTTCAGATTGGCGAATTGCAAAGTCAGATCCGCAGCATCCAGCAGGAGAAGATTTCCGGAGACAATATCTATCGCTTGTTGCTGGCATTTGATGAAGTCTACCATTCCGCAACGGAAGCGGAGCAGAAGGAGTTTATGAAGGCCTTTATCGAGCGAATTGAGATGTTCCCGGAGAAAAGGAAAGACGGAAGCTGGATAAAGAAGATCGTATTCAATTTTCCTGTGCCTGTTGATGGTGAGGAAGTGAAAGAACTTCCCTTGGAAACTGAAACAACTGTCGAGACGGTTGTTCTTTTGTCCAAACAAAAACCAGATGACACGATAGAGATCGACTTAGACCTGGACGAGCTGGATGCCACCAGTGCCGAGTTGAAAGCAACCTATCAGGAAATCAAAGATTATGTGCTGAAAGAATTTGGCTTGAAGGTTTCAAGTTTATATATTTCTCAGGTAAAACGCAAATGTGGAATTGAAGTGGGAGAAAACTATAATCTTCCGAAATCAGAAAATGCAAGAGCTCCACAATGCCCGAAAGAGAAGGAAGAAGCTATCAAGGCTGCCCTGAAATATTATGCGATGATCTAAGGATATCGCTGATTTCAAGGAGGAATAACACATGAAAAGCACATTTGAAAAAATGGGTGGAACCTACACACTTGGCGCAGACGGAATTTACTATCCGAATCTTGTCAGTACAGATGAAGAACCGCATTATGGGAAATATGGAATGATGCGGAAAACATATCTGAAAGAGCATCGTCCGGCAATGTATTCACTGTATATGTTGGAAGACAGACTGACAGAACATCTGAATGCTGTAGACAACGAAGCACAGGAGAGGATGGGTATTCTGGTGCGTCAGATGATGGAGAAGCAAGGCGTTACGGAAGAATTGAAAGCTCGTGATCAGATGGAATGGGTCAGAGCGGTAAACAATATCCGGAATGCTGCAGAAGAGATTGTGTTAAGAGAATTAGTGTATATTTAAGGTAATGGAAAGCTCCTTTGGGAGCTTTTCATTGATTATAGAAAATTTAAAGATGATAAAGTGTAAGGTGGAGGTAAAATTATATGAGAGATGATTTTTCACAAAGAACAAAGGATTTGTTAGCTAATAGAGTTGGATGGAAATGCAGTAATCCTAATTGTAGAAAAGCAACTCGTGGAGCAGGAACAGGAAAAGAGAATATCATAAATATTGGAATTGCATCTCATATTACAGCAGCTTCTAAAGGCGGACCAAGGTATGATGAGAACATAACGTCTCAAGAGAGAGCATCAGCAGAAAATGGAATATGGTTATGCCAGTCGTGTTCAAAATTAATAGATTCAGATGTGAATAGATATACGATTGCTAAATTGAAAAAATGGAAGGAAATTTCAGAGCAAATGGCAGTTCTTGATTTGGAAGAAGCAACAGCAGAGGAGCAACATGAAGATAAAGAACTTATAAAGTTCTTTGTGCAATGTTTTGATCGTCCAGCATTTCAGGATAGAATATATCAAGAAGGAAGAATGGAAGATTTTGATAGGGCTATTGAGGATAATATTATCGCTTTAAATACGGGAGTTCTTAGAACCAGAGACGGAAGTATCTTAAAAAAAGCAGACGGAAAATCGTCTGTTGTAAATATAGAGTGGCGGGAGAAGCTTAATACAATTTGTGATATGTTGGTTGCACTAAGAAAACGATTAAAAATTGCAAAAGACACTGGAGCATATTCATTATATGGAGAAGATGATGTGATGTATTGTTTCTATGACAGAGATTTGGCAATATGGTTTGATTCAACAAGGGAAGAAATATTAAAGATATTATCTTCAATTTGTGAAGAAATAGGAATACATGGATTAGGTTTTCCTAGGAAACGGTACGAGTGGTAACTGATAATAATGGATAACTGTCATAAAGGGCTATTGGAAGTAATAAAGAATGATGAGCAGTTTACATTCCTGCGTGAAAAATATAGAGATGAAATAAACATGTTAGAAAATTTAAATAATAATGTGTGAGTATTTAAAATCCCGGTGCCCTTATGGTACCGGGATTTTAGAGTAATGCATACATGAAGATTGATTATAATTCCATATCATGTGACCTTTTCTTAGTTCGAGTAGGTTGATTTCTTCTAACTTCCTGTTTCCTCTGATATTCAAGTTCCCATGCACGATGGGAGAAGACATCAGGATCTTCCACATTGAGATAATCCACCTCATTGGTTGCAATATCACGACGGTGATAGTCATAATACTTACCAAAAGTACCTTTGAGCTGCTCGATCAGCTTATCCCGGAAATCAGGACGTATCTGGATTCTGGTGTCCAGCAATTCTGTATACTGTTCAGGTTCAGGACGAAATTTTTCTTCCCGGAAAGCGGCGGCGTCTTTTTCAAGCTGTTTTTGGAGCGAGATGTCCTGAGAATCCAGGATATCAAGATTGTTATTCATCTGGTCGTATTTCTTGGATAGATTCGTCATATCTTTATCGGTAGAGCATTCTGCCTGGAAGATTAGCTGCTCTTTCCTTGATTTCAGTTCTTCAATTTCTTCGGTAACAGTGGTAAGCTGCTGATTCAATTTTATATGCTGGATGGGATTCAAAATACTGGTTTTCTCTTTTTCTACATTCAGCTCTTTCCGTTCTGTAACTTTAGCTTTGAGTTTCTTTTTAACGGTGTTGTATTTATTCAGTATTGGATTAAAATGATTCATCCAGTCATGGATCACTTCTTTTTGCATCTCATTGTGGAGCAAATGATATTGTGTAAAAATCATGTGACTTCGGATTGCTTCCAATGTTTCTGCAATTATCGGAACAGACTTTTCTACAGCTTCAGCCAGTTTTGCTACATTTGCTTTTAATTCTCGGAGCATTTTGTTATCCGCACGAATCTGTCGGTTGATTTCACAGCGGTCTGCTATCATGCCTTTCTTTTCCATATTCTGGGCAATGTAGCCTTCATGGATGGTTGGCTGTTCGGTGATTCCCTGATCTGCAAAGCTGCGGTGATCAATGGTAGCATTTATCTGATTACGTGCAAGCATTTTATTTACGGCATCTGCCCAGTTTGCCCGCCAGATGCAAAGTTGTTCATCACTGTTCCATTGTTCGGAAATAGGATTCTGTCTGCCATATCGGCTGCTCTTGGGGTGTTTATCAATCCGTTCATATCCTTTTTCCTGTGCAACAGAGGAAGTCAGATATTCTTTCTTTTTCCCAATTTTATAGCGATATTGCTTTTCCCATCCCTGTTTCTGAGCAGTTTTAAATTCAGAAGCAGTAAACCCTTTTTCTTCCCCATCTTTGATACAGAGATATTCTTTTTCGGTTTTATACTGCCATGTTCCATTTTCATTTAGTGGTCGGACAGTAAGAAGAATGTGTGCATGGGGATTGTGACCATCTGTATCGTGAATGGCAAAATCAGCACACATCCCCATATCTACAAAATTCTTTTTAATAAAATCCTGAAGAAGAGAAATATTGCTGTCTTTATCCAACTCAACGGGGAGTGCGACAACAAATTCTCTTGCAAGTCGGCTGTCTTTGGTCTTTTCGTTTTCTTCCACAGCATTCCAGAGTTGTTCCCGGTCATTCCATTTCGATGGAGCCATTGGAGGAAGCATCACTTCCTGATAGATCAGACCCTGCTTTCTGGTATAGTCATGCTGAATGCCATCATAATCATTGTACATGCGGCTACAGCTCATATAAGCAGAAGCAGCAACAGCAGATCGACCGGAACCACGGCTGACGACTTTGGCTTGCATATGATAAATTGCCATATCTGGCACCTCCTTTCGATGTTGCCTGCAACAGCGGATAAAGCCCTCGGCAGAGCGCACGAGCCCCGAAGGGGATACCACTGCCTGATTTATCAGGTGGTGAGTAAGTGCGCCCTTCGGGAGTAGAACTTGTGCGTTTACATTCCCCGTAGCCGGATCATCAGCTCCCGTTTCAGGGAATCTAAATCCATTTCTTTAATATGGGGAACAATACTTTCCAGAATGGCTCCTTCCTGGACTAATCGGTGTGTTCTGGCATCACGTTCTTTTTTGCGATTTCTTGCTTCGGCTTCTTCCTGGCGGTGTCTTGCCTGTAAAAGTGCTTTTTCTTCCGGTGTCATGATTCTTTTATCTGCCATATCTGGCACCTCCTTTTTATGCCCGTATCCGGGCAGTTTTGGTTTTAAAATCTTTTGGTTTGGTACTATGGTTTTAGATAACTGACAGTGACATATTTCCGGTAATAAATGAGGAAAGAAAGTAGTACCACTGTCAGTGAAAAGTAATCATTGTGTTATACTTCTTCGAGTCAATTCTGGTTCGGAGCATGATTGTTCAACAGGATTTTTTTCGCCTGTTTTAAATTAGCTGTTGCATTGTCCTGACGAATATTCCGGTTATTGATACGGACAGGAATACATCTCTCCAGAATACGGTCATAAATTCGTTTGTGTGCGATATCAGCGGCATTATTCAGCTCTGATAAAGTGAGATTGGTCGTTATGATCAGAGGCTTTTTACTGCGATAACGACTGTCGATCACATTGAATACCTGTTCCAGTGCAAAGTCAGAGTTCCGCTCAATTCCGAGATCATCAATAATCAGAAGACTGTAGCGGTTTAAGTTGTTGATGAACTGGTTTCTGTCTTCAAAATGCATTCCGGTAAGGGTATTCAGAATCCGGGAAAAGTTGGTCATCAGTACCGGGACGCCTTTTTCCAGAAGGGCATTGGCAATGCAGCCTGCAAAGAAAGATTTTCCAGTACCGACATCGCCCCAGATGAGAAGTCCGGAAGCGTTTGCTTTCATCTCTTCCCAGTTGCTTACATAATTGTGTGCCAGTTTTATTTCCGGATTGATGCCGTTATCCCTGGCAAAAGTGTAGTCATAGAGTGCTTTGTCCTGTAAGCCGCTGGTTTTAAGATGCTCTATTTCCATTTGTTTTTCATGAAGTTTTCTCTGGGCTTCTTCCTGCTCAAAGATTTCCTGCTGGCATTTACAGCGGATGGAAGGAATAAGAACCTTTCCCTGTAATTCATGCCTGCACTGTCTTGGCGTATTGCATTTGGAACAGTAGATCAGGTGATTTGTTTCGTTAAAATATTCATCAGACTGAAGCTCTCTGTTTGGTGTGATAGCTGTTGGTTTTTCTGTAAATGTTGTCATAATGTTTCGTATTCCTCACTTTCGTAATTTCTTTGCCGGGAAGCAGGATGATCCTGTCTTGCCCAACTGATGATGGTAGCTGCATGGTTCTGATATTGCTTTCCGGTAGAAGCCATATAACCGGATAAGCGTTCAATATAATCCTTCCAGTCAGGGATTGTCTGCCGGATATCTTCAAGCTCTTTTTCTGACAGAAAAACATTTTGAAATTTTCCATAGGGTGAGAGTGGCTCCTTACTCCCTCTTATTGCTAAATTGTTCTTTTTTATCTCTTTCTTATTACCAGACAGTTTTCTGTCTGTATCAGGGAAAGAATCCTGTCTGTCAATAGGACAGTTTTCTGTCTGTCTTAGGGAAAGAAATCTGTCTGTATAGTGGATGGTTTCTTTTGGGAGTTTTACATAAATCCGATTGGGCTGTCCGGGTCCCTGCCGTTTTCGGAAGATAAGCTCCTGTTTTTCCAGTACTGCCAGAGCAGTTTTAACCGTCATCTGGCTTTTGTGGAGAACTTCTGCCAGTGCTTCAATTGTAAAGTAAATGAACACATGACCATTGATATCTGACCAGCCCTCATTTTTCTGGGAAAGCCTTGCCCGGTCGAGCAGGATAATATAAAGCATTTTGGCAGTTTCGTTTATTTCCATGTCCAGAAGAAAACGGGGAAACATCATATAAGATGGCAGGTTGGTGTCTGCTGTCAGAAAGTCCGTCATGTGTTCACCTCCAATCAGTTATTCTCCAAGAAAATCCCAGTCTACATCACTATCTGGCTGTGAATTTTCAGGTGTTGGAAAGGACGCCCTGATTTGGGGCTCCCTTTGCGCCATGCCTGTAGTCAGTCCGGAAAGAAAAAGTGGCAATGCCTGTTTCAGACTGTTTTCCACTGCATCTACAATCTGTTTCACAAAAAGTTCTTCCCGTTCTCTTGTTTCCAGATAAGGATCAGCCTGTGTGCGGTAGTAGCGGTCAAAATAATCTACCAGTGCAAGAGAGATTACCTGACTGTAAGATTTAAAATCCTGCCTGTCCATCGTCTGTAAATATTCCCAGGCTCTCCGCTGCTGTTCTTTGTCCAGATTAAAGCGCAGGTTTGTGTTGCGGATATTGTTCTGCATGGTTTATCCCCTCCTTTTCAGGCTCATATAAGCCAGAGATTCGTAACCTTTGGCGGTGGCGCAGATGTCATCAATGATGGTGACTCGTGATTTGTCATACGTTCCGAAGTTACGGATCAGGCATCCACCGCCTCCGACCACATACAGGCGCATCAGGCCAGGATTGTATTCATATTTGCGGAGCGTGGCAAAAATATCTGTGACATACTGTCTGGCAACAGCAGTAATACAATCCAGATAAGACGCTGAAATGTCAGCGGTTCCAAACCGCAGAATCTGTTCTACTGTGGATTCTTCAATTTTCACTCCGAATTTGTCCAGAACAGCGTTCTTTGCGGCAATCATGCATTGGTTTACACCAAGTTTTTCTGTCCAGCATCGGCTTTCTTGTGCTTTCTTATTGTTGATATACAGAATGTTCATGGTTCCGTTTCCGATATCTGCAAGGAGATTAGTTCCCTTGAAATTTCCAAGGTGGTTTACAATAGCCGGATATCCCTGTGGGTAAAGGCTACATCCCGCAAAGTGGAGATGATATTCTTTGCCGTTGAAACGGTAATGGACTTCTGGATTCTGGAGCAGATAGGAACGAAAAGCTTCTCTTTGATTTCTGATCCATGTCAGAGGAAGTCCGGCAGCCAGATGAACATCTGCTTCACGGATGGAAAAGACATTCAGTTCCCTTGCAATAGCCATTAGCGTCAGAAGATAATATTCTTCGTCCATAGCTTTATCCGGGATAAATTCTTTGTGTCCTTCGCCAATCCGGTAGTAAATGCCGTTATATTCCAGAATATTCCCGGTGAAGATGGGTTCTGTTTCATAGGCTTTGATTCCGGTTGGCGTGACGGTGTTTGCTGTTTTCATATTGCCGTAGCCATGATCTACAGCAATGATTTTTGTGTTTCTGAGTTCTCGCATAAAAAATACCTCCGTTTTCGTATTGATTGATTCAGCAGGTTGTACCGGTGTGGTACTGCTTTGCTGTGAGATAAGCATACGAAAGTTGGAGGAAAAAGACATTGAGGGAAAATTGAGTTGGAATTGAAAAATAGGATATAATTTTGTAAAATAGAGCAATTTCTTTAGTTTTTTATAGCCCTGCATTTTTTTGTTATAAACGTTCATTAAATGTTGACATGTTATTATATAAATGGTAAAATTGTACAATAAAATG
>OHGN01000347.1_pt1 | contig 11845 bp, 9 predicted proteins | sample 1567791 | NCBI WGS metagenome assembly OHGN01 (sample SAMEA3879514, study PRJEB24766) | human gut metagenome | biome: human-associated habitat; feature: feces | place: USA | collected 1985/1987 | reverse complement strand
AACCAAAGCTTCTTAAAAAGATAAAGCCTGTGAGCAATATCTCAAACAAGATAGTAGTAATGGAAAAATAACTTTGACTTCCCACCCCCGCCATGCTATAATCCCAAATTTAGAAGTTCCGCCACGCAAAAAGCCCGTCAAACAGCGTATCACCGCCGCAATTCAGATATAATTTTTTATCTCCAACAATATAAAATTCTTTTTTTGCACGGGTAGCGGCAACAGTCAGTCAATGTCTGCGTTGATGCGGAATTTGATAAATATTTTTCAGTCACTCCAAAATGTTCTCTAAGCATATTCAGAATGTTTGAATTCATTGTGAGTACAGGCTTTATTTGAGTGCGATACTGCAAAAATAGTCAGCACATTTAATCTCCTCAACAAACTTTTGGTCGATTTGTTCATTGGTAAGTGGAAGTTCATTTACGATATTCTGCACTGCACCATTATTGGAGCTTGCAACAACAATATTATTTTCCGTAATGATCTCTGGAAGTACGCCAATAGATGCGTTGTCAAAATATATTGTCTCTTTTGTTCCCTTGATCGACCTGTCTCTTAGTTTTGCGATATCATAAGCCTGTTTTACAATTTTTTCTTATCCATTGCCATTCCCCTATCTTCCGTTCATCACCCAAGCAAACCCCTTAGCTGTCCGCAAAGCAGGCTCTTTAAAATGCCCGCCCTTGTTCCATTCAAGGGCGCATTCGATACCCTGCCCCGTCAGCAAATCATAACTCTCACGGATACAGTCGCCCACCTTTGACATGACCGCATTTTTCGTCCTTTCTTCCTTGTCACCAAGGCTGAGATAAACAGCGTCGCATTTTATCTTATTCTCTTTCATATACCCCACAAAATCAGGAAACCACACCGACGGAGAAGCCGCCGCAACGCCTGAAAATTTCTCCGTTTGAAACGCCGCCCACAAGGCAAAAAGCCCTGCCAGAGAATATCCGCCAATGTAATAATTCTTGCTCTTGTCCGAGCAAAGCGTTAATATCTCCGCCAGAGTGTCTTCCGCTCCATTGCCGAAGCCCTCATTGCCAAACACCGCAGGAGCGTTCCAAGGCGATAACTCATCGTTCCAATCCTCGACCTTCACCGCAATAAGCTGAAAATCCACACTCGTGAGCTTTTTTATCTCTGCCACCTCGTTTTCTATCTCAGGCAGATCATGGTCGCCCACAGGCTGGATAAGAACAATATCAGCATTTTTGTCGCCATAATAATGGTATGTCATTTTGCCGTCACCTCTGTAATGTATCTCACTTCAAGTACCCCTTTACAACGCCAACAAATTCCCCTATATCCGCAAAATAATTAGGATAAACCTCACTTAGCCTTGCGAAAGAAGAAAACCTGACAAGCACATTGTCCGTCCTATCGTTGCTGCGGTATTTCGTTTATTGACAGTATATCACATTATCCGCAATATTTCAACAGCCCTCAAAGTCAAGCCCTTTTAATCTGTGTAGTACTACAATAATTGTACCACATTGCAAAGTAAAATACTTGAAATGACATACGGAATATGGTATAATAACACTATCTAAAAAACTATCGGAGGAAAATTATATGGGATTATTTGATAAACTTCGTGAACCTGTGGTACTAAAAGAGGACAGCAGTGCGAAAAAACAACTTGAGCAGCTGGACTTTTATTCAAAGCTTGCACCTGAAAGTGTCAAGGAACAAATAGAACAGGACAAAAAACTTGTTTACTATGGCATAAAAGGCGAAGAGGCATTGATGTTTGAGCTGAAAAACAGTCATATGCCTATGTATATTCTTCACGATATTTTCTTTGAAGAAAATGGACTTACAACGCAGATAGACTATATAGTAATCACACGAAAAGTGATACTGATAATTGAGTGCAAAAACCTCTATGGAAATATTACTGTTAATAATCAGGGAGATTTCACTAGAACCATTCAATTTGGAAAACGCTATCATAAAGAAGGTATATATAGCCCTATAACTCAAAATCAACGTCATTTGGATATGATAAAAGAAAAGCGTCGAAACACTAAAGGCTTACTCACCAAGGCTATTTTTGAACATTATTTTGACGATACATATAAGTCAGTAGTTGTTTTAGCTAATCCAAAAACCATAATTGACATGAAGTATGCACCTAAGGATATAAAATCCAAGATAGTTAAAGTTGACGGACTTAACAGCTATATAAAAAGACTGAATGACGAAAGCCGAAACGAAAATATGTCAGATAAGCAAATGAAAGAATTGGCTGATTTCTTTCTGCAAAGCAGCATTCCAAATACTACTGACTATACTGCCAAATATCAGCTTGAAGTCAATGAGGAAAAAACAGTTACTGTAAAGGAAGAGCCAATTCAAAACACATATTTTGACAGCATTGAAAATTCACCTGTATATAAAGCATTAAAAGACTATCGCTACAAACAAAGTGTTAAGGAAAAAATCAAGCCATATTTCATTTTTAATAATGCTCAGCTTGAAGAGATAATAAAAACTAATCCTCAAACTTTAGAAGAACTAAAATCAATAAAAGGCTTTGGTGATGCCAAATGCCTAAAATACGGTAAAGACATTCTAATGATATTGGGAGATTATTGATATAACAATAACTAACTTCAGATATATCCACCGATACAGCCCCTCTGTATCGGTATTTTTCTGCCCCAACTCCCCTATCCGCCCCACCTCTATTGACATTTTCCCCCCCTCAATGTGCTATCATAAAAAAAAGACGAGTTAGTCACAACTAGCCAGATGGCACCACAGGAGAAAAAATGGATATGAATGAAAAACCAAAGCTTCTTAAAAAGATAAAGCCTGTGAGCAATATCTCAAACAAGATAGTTGTAATGGAAAAATAACTTTGACTTCCCACCCCCGCCATGCTATAATGATAAAAAAGAGGTGACCCCACATGACCAATAAAGCATACTACCACCTGCCGGGGCTTTTCGAGTTTTATGACCTTTACGCCGCTTTCCTGCCCATATTCCGTAAACATAGAGATTATTTCTATGACTGGTGCGAAATAGGCTCTGTCTATGGCGCACCTGCCGACTGTATATGGGGCGGCGGACGAGCAGGCTTCGGCGAACATTCTCCACGAGAAGTCCTCGACCTTATGAAAGAATACAACATCTCCTCACGGCTGACCTTCAGCAATTCCCTGCTAAGAGAAGAACACCTTTCAGACAAAAAGTGCAACGACCTTTGTAGGCTGTTTTCCCAAAGCCCGCCTCCACAAAATGGCGTGATAATATGCTCCGACTTGCTTCTTTCATATCTGAAAGAGAATTATCCCAACCTCTATTTTGTGTCCTCTACCACAAAAGTCCTCACCGAGTTTTCTCAGCTTGTAAACGAGCTTGACCGTAACGATTTTTCCTATGTAGTCCCCGACTTTCGCCTAAACAAAGCCCTGGATAAACTCTCCGATCTCACCACTGAGCAGAAAAACAAAGTTGAGTTTCTTTGCAACGAGTGCTGTTATGTAGGCTGTGCAGACCGAAAAAACTGCTATGAAAACGTCAGCCGCAAAAATCTCGGTGAAAACTGCCCCGACCATATTTGCAAAGCACCCAATGCCTCAGAGGGCTACCGTTTTTCAAAAGCCATGGAAAGTCCTGCCTTTATCGGCATAGAGGATATCCAAAACACCTATCTCCCCATGGGCTTTTCAAACTTCAAGATAGAGGGCAGAAGCCTTGGAAGCGCCCTGATACTTGAATTTCTGCTCTACTATATGACAAGACCCGAACATCAGCTAAAGGTCAGAGAGCAAATTTATCTCGACAGTATGCTGGATCTGTTCTGACTATTCTTCACATTGCATATCTCCCATGCCACAAGAAATATGTCACAAAGTTCATGTTACCCATGGCTTACTTGGAAACAAAAATCAAAATAAGTGTAAACAATGCCACTTTTTTGTTGAAACAGCCATTATAATATAGTATAATAACACAGTGCTTTGTCACAAAAAAGTTATAGGAGAATTTACATGAAGAAAATTATCGACATATTTCTGCGTTCTTTACTCACAGGCGTGGCGATAGCCATAGGCGGAACAGTCTATCTTTCCTGCCCTAACAAATATCTAGGAGCGTTTCTTTTCGGCATAGGACTTTTCGTGATACTGTCCTTTGGCTTTAATCTCTTCACAGGAAAAGTCGGATATGCAGTTGAAAACAAACCCTCTTATCTCGGTGAGCTTGGCATAATATGGCTGGGCAATTTTGCAGGAGCAGTCATCTCCGCCCTGCTTATTACCCAAACACGCATATCCACCATAAGCGACAAAGCCACAGAGCTTTGCAATATAAAGCTTGGGGATAATATCACAAGCGTTTTTATCCTATCATTTTTCTGCGGAATACTTATGTTCGTTGCCGCAGACGGCTATAAAACTATCCAAAACCCTGTGGGACAGATACTTGCAGTATTTCTCCCCGTTGTGGTCTTTATCCTCAGCGGCTTTGAACACTGCGTCGCTAATATGTATTTCTTTGCCATGGCAGACTTATGGAGCATTAAAGCCTTTGGCTACCTTATCATAATGTCCCTTGGCAACTCCATTGGCGGAATACTTATCCCCTTTATGCGAAAAGGCTTTGTATCAAAAGCATGACGCCTGTTTTTATAGGCTTATATAACATAAAAAAAAAGATACCGCAGTTCAAAAAGAACTGCGGTAAAAAAATGACTTCTGCTCTCAGGAACACAGTAAAGGGGGTATTATGAAAAAAACAAATAAAACAAAGGAGTCAATAGTAAACATAAGATAACAAATAAAACACAATTTAAACAACTTAGAAGGAGTGTGTAGAAGTCATAAGGCAATACCGCACAAGGCACGCCTGACGGCTTTGTACGCAATCTGCTTGCAGATTTTCCGCCATATCGCACCAAAGCTCTCAAGCTGGTTTACCAGCTTTGAATACGCTAGTATTCCTGCGTCGCTTTAGCACAATCTGACGAAAAATCTGACGGCACATCTTGCGCACAATCCTTGTGCGGTATTGCCTTGATTCGTTCCTGATGTATGTATTATATCACACTAAAAACCATTTGTGGTAACTTTTTTTGGACAGTTGCGACTTTTTTCAAAAAAATCTGCACTCCGAAAATCCTAAAGTTTTCAGAGTGCAGATTTATCTTTTTCTGTAGAAGCGAACAGCGTTTGCCCCTTCCCACGTCTATCTGAATTGTCGCCTGTCTATCAAATAATATCCGCCCTGCGTTTACCTATCTGTGCAAACTCTTTGCGCCGTATGATAAAGTAAGCCACTGTTACCGCAGTGCCTGTTATCACCCAGGAAACAGGGTAAACTATCATGAGCATAAGATAGCTTCTGTGAGCCGCATAAATCGTGTTCACCCATACAAGCCTGAAAACACAGGTGCCAAGCACAGTTATGACCGCAGGTGTCATAGAGTGACCCATTCCCCTAAGACAGCCGCCCGATATCTCGTAAACACCCGTAAGAAGCTCCAGCAGACAAACTGACCACATTCTTATCATTGCGTAGTGTATAACGTTCTCGTCCGTTGAGAATATCTGTATAAAAAGGTGTCTGCCAATAAGGAATATCAGACTCAGCCCAAGACAGCTTGCAAGCCCGATAAAGGTGCAAAGCCTGTATATCTTTTTACAGCGTTCCTTATCCTGAGCCGCAAAATTCTGACTTGTAAAGGTGGTCGCAGTCTGAGCGAAAGCGTTTATCACAAAATATGCCATAAACTCAAAATTCTGTTCCGCTGTGCTTCCGGCGATACCGTCTGAACCGAAGCTGTTTATCGCCGCCTGTATCACAACGTTTGACAGTGAGAAAACCATGCTCTGCAAACCAGCCGGCAAGCCTATCTTTATGATACCGAGGAGATATTTCCAGCGTATCCTGAGCTTTCTGAAATCAAGTCTTAGCATCTCCTCCTCGTGGGTAAGAAAGTAAAGTATCATGCAGGCACTGAAAAAGTTTGATATAACAGTTGCCGTTGCAACGCCTGCCACACCCATTTTGAACACGATCACGAATACAAGGTTCAGAATAACATTTATAACGCCTGCGGTGATAAGAGCGTAAAGAGGTCTGGTGCTGTCGCCCTTGCTCCTAAGCACTGCCGAACCAAAGTCATATATCTCGATAAAAGGCATTGCAAAGAAGAATATCCTGAGATACAGCGTTGCAAGCTTTAAAACATCGTCAGGCACATTCATCATGCCAAGGAGTATCGGTGCAAGTATCTCGCCTACACCCAGTATGATAAATCCGCTTATGACCGCCAAAAGCACCACCGTATGTACAGCCTCGTTTGCCTTATCTTTTCTCCCCTGACCTATAAGCCTGGCCACCACAACGTTTGCACCAACAGAAAGCCCCAGAAAAAGGCTTACAATAAGGTTCACCAATGAAGAATTGCTTCCAACCGCCGCCATGGCTTTGTCGCTGTCAAATCTGCCCACCACCGCAAGGTCAGCGGAGTTAAAAAGCTGCTGCAAAATACTTGACAATGCAAGGGGCAGTGCAAAAATAACGATCTTGCCCACAAGCGGACCGTTTAACATATCTATTTTCTTATTTTTCATACCAGATCTTCTCTCATCTTTCAACTAACTATTTCTCATACCTAATATTATATCACACCATCAAAGCTATTTCAATACCCGAATTTGCACATAAGCACACACAGAGATGTGTAAAAATCTAAACATTACGACCATTTGTACAATTTTTTGAACTCTTTGCCTGTTGACAAAGGCATGAAATGGTGTTATAATAATATTCCACGGGAGGTGAGCAGTATGGCGATAGACAAAAAAGGCACAAAGCAGATTGCCGACAACCGAAAGGCACGTCACGATTATTTCGTGCTTGAGCAGATAGAGTGTGGTATCGAGCTTGTGGGAACAGAGGTCAAGTCTATAAGGAATGGCGGCGTCAATCTGAAAGACAGTTGGTGTTCTATCGAGGACGGGTCAAGGGTATGCACATATCCCCTTATGAACACGGCAATATATTCAACCGTGATCCACGCCGTGAGAGAAAGCTGCTGCTCCACAAACGTGAGATACTGAGGCTGTTCGGAAAGGTACAGCAGGAGGGTCTTACGCTTATCCCGATGTCGCTATATTTCAAAGGCAGCAGAGTCAAGCTTGCACTTGGGCTTTGCAAAGGTAAAAAGCTTTATGACAAGCGTGACGACATGGCAAAGAAAGCCGCACAGCGTGACATAGAGCGTGCCATGAAAGAGCGAAACTAACATGGGGGTGTAAAGGTTTCGACGGGGGTTTTGAAGCACGATAAGCGAGTAGAGGAGCGCACACTCTTTAAACGGCGTACGTTTTAAAATTAGACGACAACGATAATTTTGAATTAGCTGCTGCTTAAGTCAGCGCTCGTCTTGCCTTAGAGTACCACGGCTTTGGTAAAGGCGTCGATCAGTGGTGAACGTTACAAAGCGACGGCTGTAGCCTTGTGATGTATCACAGCCTACCAAACACACAGGCGTGTCTGTTTGCCTTTGTGCAAGGGAACGGGAGTTTTCCGCAATAACAGAATACACTCGTAGAAGTTCGTGGGGATAGGCTTTCGGACAGGAGTTCGATTCTCCTCACCTCCACCAGCCACTCGCCGTGGCGGGCATTTCCCGTCAAGGCTTTTTTGTAAGCACACAAAGTCACCGCTGTAATAATTTGTGTGTCACTTTTACAAATTCAGGGGCGTGCCCCTGCACCCAATCCGCTTTACTTTATGTAGGGCGGTTTTTTTATTGCCGCTCATCAATTTTATCTAAAACCCAACCATTGTTTCTCCGTGGCGGGCATTTCCCGTCAAGGCTTTTTGTAAACGCACAAAGCCACCGCTGTGATAATTTGTGTGTCACTTTTACAAATTCAGGGGCGTGCCCCTGCACCCGATCCGCTTTACTTTATGTAAGGCGGTTTTTTTATTTCCGCTCATGGATCATTATTTATAAACCCAACTTTGTTATTTCACCATGGCAGACGCTGACATAATAAAAAAGAGTGCATTACCACCTCAGATAATGCACTCTTATATTTTACCCTATTTTTCCTCCAGTCCGCTGAGCGAAAGCCTGCTCTCCATTTTCTGAACAGTCTTGCTCTCCTGCTTTGCGATCTTTGCTTCAAACCAGAAGGTCGAGCCTTTGCCCTCCTCCGATTGAACACCGTATGCAAAGCCGTGGGCTTTGAGTATCTCCTGACAAATGGAAAGTCCAAGTCCTGTGCCTACCACGTCACGCTTTACCTTTGCGTCACGGTAGTATCTGTCAAATATCTTCGGCAAAAGCTCCTTAGAAATGCCCTTTCCGTTGTCTGTTACTTCAATACGAACCACATCAGCCCTGTTTATCTGCTTGATACGAATGACCTTATTGTCACCCGTGTAGTTTATAGCGTTGTTTATAAAGTTGTAAATAACCTGATCAAGCTTTGCGATATCCGCCGTTATCACTCTGTCCTCGTCTGGGATATACTTGATATCATAACCATTTTGCTCTATGAGTATCTGATACCTCGTCATGCAGTCATTGAGCTTGTCAACTATAGAGAAGTCCGTGAGTTTCAGCTCCGCATTGCCCGACTCCAGCTTTGAAAGCTCCAGCAGATTATTTACCAGACTTGAAAGCCTGTCAGCCTCGTCGATAATGACTTGGATATGCTCCTGCCTCTTCACAGGATTATCCCCCGACAAGTCCCTTATCATTTCCGCATAAGCCTTTACCATAGTGAGCGGTGTTCTCAGGTCGTGAGATATGTTCGCAATAAGGTCTTTCCTAAGCTCCGATACCTTTTGTATCTCGTCCTTGGCATTGTTAAGCACCGTGGAAAGCTCCTCTATCTCACAATAGCCATGACCATTGAACTCCACCGTATAATCCCCTTCACCGAATTTCTTCGCCGTGTTCGTAATGTCAACGATAGGCTTTGAAAGTCGCTTTGAGATATACATAGTTACAATAAAAGCAAGCTCAAAAAGTATGATAGTGATATAAATGAGCTGTTCTCTTATAATGCTTACAGTGGAATCTATAGGCTCTATTGAGCTTTCAATAAAAAGATACGCCTGCTTATCCGAATCATCAGTGTAGATAGACGTGCAGTAAAATATCTCCTTGCTCTTGAAATTCTCATTCTGAGCAATTTTCGTGATGTAGTTATCGTCCGACTGCTTTAGCTTAGATATCATCTTGAAAAGTCCGATGCCATAGCCCTTGTTTATGATCTTGTTAAGATGCGAATATGCTCCCATGTTGTTTTCCATTACAAGAGGATTGCCCATTTCGTCCGTTATAACAATGCAAAGGCTGTTGTCAAAAGCCAGCGAGCGGTTCGTTACCTCCTGCTCGTCAGTGCCATATGCTTGGATTATCTGATTTGCAGCGTCTGTAATATCTCTTATCTTCGCCGACTGATAATATCTTTCCAAGAAAAAATACTGAAAAAGCCAAATAAGAATAAGAATAAAAGCTGTGAAGAAGATAAAATACATCCACACATATGACCGCAGACTTCTTTTCGCCTTTATCTCCGCTGTCTTATTGCTGACTTTTTCCCTGACTTCTGCAAGCTTACTGGATCTTTTCAAACTTATATCCCATTCCTCTCAGAGTGACGATAAGATTGCGGTATTTTCCAAGGCTGTTTCTCAGCATTTTTATGTGAGTGTCCACAGTTCTGTCGTCACCGTAAAAATCAAAGCCCCATACCTCTTCAAGAAGCTTCTCTCTTGAAAGCGCAATGTTCATGTTCTTCACCAGATAGAAAAGCAGGTCATACTCTTTCGGAGTCATGGAAACCTTCTCCCCGTCTATCTTTACCTCACGGGCTGTAAAGTTTATCTCTAATCCCTCGTATCTTATAACGTCCTCAGTACGCTGAGAAGCTGACGCACGGTTAAGCACCGCCCTTATCCTTGCCATAAGCTCCTTTGGCGAGAACGGTTTTACTACATAATCGTCAACGCCTATCTCAAAGCCGAAAAGCTTGTCATACTCCTCGCCCCTTGCGGAAAGCATTATAACAGGTATCTGCTTTATTTTTCTTATCTCCTTGCAAGCTGAATAGCCGTCAAGCTTCGGCATCATAACGTCCATTATGATGATGTCGAAATCCTGATTTTTCACCATTTCCACAGCCTGCATACCGTCCTCAGCCTGAGCTACTTCATATCCCTCAAACTCGGCATACTCTTTGATTATCTCTCTTATTTTAATTTCGTCATCGACTACAAGAATTTTTGCCATAGTCATTCCCTCCTATTCAGGCAACACCGCACAAAGAACACCTATTTGCTTTGCATACAATGCTTGTGTGTTGCTACCTTAATTCATATTCTTTGCTTATATAATAACCTATTATTGTGTAAAATTTGTGACGGTTTATAGAATATTCTAAGCCATACCGCACCAATTCACCAGAAAACTACTGCCCGCCAACCAAAATGGTATGACGGGCAGTAGTTTATATAGGAATTTGTTATGGGAATGTCAGAAAATCAGCAATGTCCCATCATAATGAGAGCCATAAGACAAAAACCTGTTACGATACAACTCATTGCGCCCATGATGTTGTCTATTTTTTCTGCTGTAAGCTTTTTCATAGTGATTACCTCCTTGGGGTCTAAAATAAACTATTCTGTTCTCAGTGCGATAACAGGGTCTTTCTTTGCCGCCACTCTTGACGGGAACAGACCTGCGATAAGCGTCAGGCAAACGCTTATTGCAATGAGTACAACTGCCGCACTGACAGGTATTGAAGCTCTTATCGGCACGTCCGTAAGATGTGCGATTATCATGTTTATCGGTATTGTGAGCAGATATGAGATAATTATTCCCAATGCACCTGCCACAAATCCCACGATAACTGTTTCGGCATTGAACACTCTTGATATATCCCTCTTTGAAGCACCTATACTTCTCAGAATACCTATCTCCTTTGTTCTTTCCAAAACTGAGATGTAGGTTATAATGCCTATCATGATAGATGATACCACAAGTGAAATTGCAACAAATGCAATAAGAACGTAGCCGATAGCGTTTATGATAGAGGTGATAGAACTCATCATAAGACCAACATAATCGGTGTATTCTATCTTGTCCTCTTCGCCGACACTGTCGTTGTAATCGTCGATAATATCTATTATCTTTTCCTTTGAAGCAAAGTCCACAGGATAGATATTTATGCTGTCAGGGTCTTCAACAACTGAATAACCAAGAGTTTTCATGTTGTTGTCATAGTTTGAAGTGGAATATTTTCCGCTGTTTGCAAGCTGATCCGCATTTGTGTCGGACTGTTCTTTGAGCATTTGCTTCATAAGCTCCAGTTGCTCGTCAGAAAGTGAAGCTATATACTTCTTCTGAGTTTCGGTAAGCGATGACATATCACCGCCCTGAATTGCTGACATATCCATTGAACCCATGGCATTCATGCCCATATCTGCAAGCTCGCCTGTATCGGAAGCACCGCTCTGCTCCATAAGAGCCTTATACTGCTCCTCAGTCATTCCCTCAGGTATCTCCATAGAGCTGTCGCCTGCCACCAAACCAGCCTTCTTATCTGTGTCGGAGTTGTCTGCTGTTTTGTCAGCCTTGCTTTCTGTATCGGCTGTGCTGTCGGAAACGGTTTCTGAACTGCTGTCTGTATCTGCCGCATTCTCATCCGTTTTGAACTTAAGTCCTGTGAAAACATCTATGTCAGGATTTGCTATCTGCTCTTTTACTATCTCGCTGTTATCTACTTCGTCGATAAGATATGTCATAAGGTCATGACGATAGCCTATCGCACCGCTTATGGAAGCAGAGGAAGCGTCCTCGT
>OHGN01000342.1_pt1 | contig 11906 bp, 9 predicted proteins | sample 1567791 | NCBI WGS metagenome assembly OHGN01 (sample SAMEA3879514, study PRJEB24766) | human gut metagenome | biome: human-associated habitat; feature: feces | place: USA | collected 1985/1987 | reverse complement strand
CTCGACAGCCCGCTCGGAGGAGTAATGCTGTGATTGCCATATCCTTGATGCCAAATTATTTTTGGGTGACATTGTGTGATATTTTTCAACAATCTAACGGGCGAGAAATATCGGGCTGTCGCATTTCTGCAAAGCAGAAATTGCATCGCTCCCCTACACATTTCAAAAAGCGGTGCAAAATTACATCATATCACAAATTGCAGCGTAAAATGCCCGTCACGGCGAGTGACCTATATCCAGCACCCGTCAACTCTGACGACCTGCCCGTGAATGTAATCTGCTCCCTCTCCACTGAGAAAACGCACAACATTCGCCACATCTCTCGGATTGCCTATCCTGCCTGCCGGTATGTCATCAACTATTACACGAACATCTTCCTCTGTCAGCTCGCCGTTCATTTTCGTGTCTATCATTCCGCAGGATACGCAGTTCACCCTTATACCGCTTATGGCAACTTCCCTCGCCAACGCCTTCGTAAATCCTATAAGCCCAGCCTTTGCCGCCGAGTATGCAACCTCGCAGGAAGCTCCCTTTTCGCCCCATACGGAGGTTATATTTATCATATTTCCACTGTGTTCCCTTATCATCTCAGGAAGCACCGCCCTGCTCATACGCATTGCGCCAAGCAGATTCACGTTCATCATCTCGCATAGCTTCTCGTCAGTCATGTCAGTGAAAAGCTCTATATCCGCTGTGCCTGCATTATTCACAAGAAGCGTAACAAAGCCCAAACTGTCCCTGACTTCCGCCACGCATTTATCTATACTGTCCTTGTCACCAATGTCGCAGTAAAAAGCCTCTGCACATAAGCCACGCTCTTTAAGCTCAGATACCAAAGCTTCCGCCGCCGCCCTGCCATTCTTGTAGCATACAGCCACCTGCCAGCCGTCCTCAGCAAGCGCCCTGCATATCTCAGAGCCTATCCCGCCAGAGCCACCTGTTACCAATGCTGTCTTTTTCATAAAAATACCCCCGCAGATCATGATATACTGTAATTATATCACACCTGCGGAGGTTTTTCAACGGCTACTTTTCGTTCTCGTCTACCCATTTTCTCGCCCAGCCTGCATTCTGCTCCTGACGATTGTATACTCTGCCGTTTGGCGCAGTGTAATTGTCCGTCACAACATATTCCTGACCTGCCGAGATAACGTCATGGGGCTTGTATACCTTTGTGCCGTCTGAAGTCTGCGGGAAACGGCTCTTGTCACGCTTTTTCATGGCTATCACTCTCCTTTTTATGTTATTATCCTGCCCGAAGCTTTTGTGATTATCAGATGAAAAATCTGCATAACAGTTGAAAATATCACGATAACGTGGTATAATTATCTTATACTATTTTTATCGGGAGTATTAAAATGGAAAAATACAACAAACAAAAAGCTATACTCACCGCACTGCTGAAATGGGTGGAAACAGAGTTCTTCGGAATTTTCGTATTTCTCTTTTTTATCGCAGTTGCAAAGCCTTTCGGTGCATTGGCAAATATAATTTTCGGTCTTACAGGACTTCTCACAGTGGTCTGCCTTATGGCTGACTTTGGTCTGAAACAAGGAGAGGAAGCCAGAAATAAGGTCACATTCCACGGTGAAAAGGATTGCCCTAACTATGGCTTCACACTTGGTCTTATTGCAAGCATACCATGCTACATAACAATGATACTGCTGATGATATCAAAATTCAGCGGTTCGTTCAATTTCATGCCCGCCTATAAGCTTCTCGACGCCTGCTTCTATCCTCTTATAGATTGGGCTGCCCACTCTGCCGACGTAAAAGATATGTCCCCATTTGTTTTCATCATGACCGCCATATTCCCACTACTCTATCCATTTGCCACATGGATAGGCTTCAAAATATCCTACAAGCAGATAGACGTAAAAGAGCGTGTGGTCTACAAGCACAAATAAAATCAAGCCTGCCGTATCAGTCCGATACGACAGGCTTTTATCTTTTTATCGAAAAAACTCTACACATTAAACTATTTCATTACTGAAAATCTATCTCTATATCTTTTAGCGTCACATAGTTTACTCCATTGCAGTTTTTATCGCTTGCAGTGTTTGCGATAAGCGTTATCTTTGCCGTGCCTTTCACATAGTCGGCACCAATATCCGTCTTATAGTCATACGTGTAGCTCTCTCCGGCTTTGAGCAAAGTGTTCATGGTGTTTCTGTCGCCGCTTTCGCCATAGCTCGTGGAATTGCCCTTACTGTCCTCTGTGGTGATATACTGGTCAGTCGTGAAGTCAAGCACCATGTCTTTGTCCCAGTTGTTTGTGTAGGTAATATGGCTTATGAACTCGCCTCCGCTTACCTCATAGGAGTATTTCGCCGTGAGCCTGCCGTCCTTTGTTGTAAAGGTATTGTCCCCAACGTCCTCAAAATAGTCGATATACCCAATATCAACTTCGTCGGCCATATCAGAATCGTCCTTGGCGACAGAAGTCACTGCTTTCTCACTAGGGTCAACATCGTCAGCGACCTCAGCGTTTTTCTTTTCGTCAGTGTATTCGCAGTTCTCATTGAGCCAGTTTTCAAGCTTTTCTGCCTTTTCACCGCCTATATCAAATTTTAATATATCTCCTGCAAAAAGCTGAACATACAGATCTCCGTTAGCAGTAAAATAAGCCGTACCGTTGACGTCAAGTCTTTCTACATAGAAGCTTATTGTTATTCCGCCCTCAATGTAATATTCATCATCATTTGTTACCGACAAATTAATATCAGGGTCGCTCTCATAAGCGTCTCCCTCATAGACCGCATTGTATGAACCATTATCGTCCTTTAACAGGTCAAGCAGATTTGAGAGGTCAATATTAGTATACTTTCTGAGCCTGCCCATTCCTGCGTCATTGTAAGCATAGTCCACACGAGCCGTTTTTTCAAGACTTACGTCATTTATTATGTCATCAAGGGTCATATCGGTCTTGCAATCAGGTGAGTATTTCCAATCATCATACCACGCCACAGAGCCGTCATCAAAGACCACCGCCAGATAAACGCTTGGTGACAAGTCCTTTATTGAATAAATATCCGCTTTTGTTGTTTCCTTTTTGTTTGTCTCATAGTTTTCTGTTTCAAGAGTCATGGTGGTGAGCTTGCTGTCAAGAAAAGACTTATCAACATGTCCCATTGAAACATATTCCACATCGTTATATTCAAACGTCTCATATTTTGCATTCATTGCATATTCGTCCCAAGGAACTCTATATGACACTGTTGCTTCCTCGTCTGCCATCTGCTGGTCAGCCGCAGACTTTGCCTTTATATCTTTGTCCGACCTGCCTGCAAACATCATAACACCCGTCGCCGCAGCGATAACACCGCAGGCCGCCACAGCCGCCCACTTTGTCCATATGGTTTTTATCTTTATGCCGCTGCCGCTCTGTCTGCATTCTTCAATGTAATGCTCGTCAGCATTTTCCAAAGCCTTGAAAATATCCTCTCCTGTTGTTTTCATAAAAGAACTCCCTCCTTTTCAAGCAAAGCCTTTAACTTATTTCTGCTTCTGAAAAGGCTCGCCTTAACTGTGTTCAGGTTCATAGCATACTTTTTTGATATCTCTTTTATAGGCGTTGCAAACCAATATCGCTGGAGAAATATATTTCTGTCTCTCTCCTGCAACTCGCCAAGAAATTCGTTTATAAGCCCCTCAAGATGTCTGCCGTCGCAAAGACTCTCGGTGGTGTCATTGTCAGGTATGCACTCGTCAAGCTCCTCCAAGACCGCCGCTATCTCACCTTTTCCACGCTTTGCGGCCTTTGACGCACGATATCTGTCAAATGCGATATTTCTTGTTATCCGCCCGAAAAATGCCGACAGCATTCTGGGTTTCTGTGGCGGAATGGAGTTCCATGCCCTGAGCCAAGTTTCGTTAACGCACTCCTCCGTGTCCTCCCTGACTCCAAGAATATTGTAGCCCACAGAATAACAGTATCCGCCGTATTTTATATCCGATTGTGAAATAGCCTGCTGATCTCTGCTTTCATAAAGCTCAATTATCCTGCTGTCCTCCATTTTTCCGCCCCCTAACATTTAGGCAACACCTCACAAGGCACGCCTAACTTCATTGAAAGTCCTTTCATCTATAATGACGAGTTATCCGCCAAAAGGTTTTATGAAAACACAAAATAATTATAACATATGATAAAAAATTATGCAACACAAAAACGACGTCCCACATCACTATGGAAACGCCGTTTATATGAAAGAATGATTTTATGACATTGTTTTATGACAACTCGTTAAGAAGATCCATATACAATTCGTTGTAATCTGTTCTGTTGTCTTTCAAGAAAGCGATAGCCGCACGAGGGTGGCGGTTGAGCGCACCTGTGAGCATATAAGGCACGTCATAGCCCCACTGTGAACCCTTTGCCCTCTCCTCAGCAACGTACTTTTCAACAAATTTCAGTGTAGGAGTAAGCTTGTAGTTAGGGTTTCTCAGGAAGCTGAGCATCTGCTCCATAAAGCAGTTTCCTGCACCTCTGCCCATTCCGCTCATTGTAGCATCAGCAAAGCTTGCGCCGTGAGAAATACTCTCGATAGTGTTTGCAAAAGCGAGCTGCTGATTGTTGTGCATATGAACGCCCACCTTTTTGCCACTAGCCTCAGCCACCTCGCAATACTGCGCAGTAAGTCTTCTCACCTGCTCTGGGAAAAGTGAGCCGTAGCTGTCAACAAGATAGATAACATCAACAGGGCTTTTTGCCACAAGGTCAAGCGCCTGTGCGATATCGTCCTCACGGCTTGCAGAAACAGCCATGATGTTGATAGTAGTTTCATAGCCCATGTCGTGGCAGTAGTTTATCATCTCCAGCGCACCAGGCATCTGATGAGTGTATGTTGCGATCCTTATCATGTCGATAACGCTCTCGCTCTTTGGCAGGATATCTTTTTTGAAATCACATCTGCCAACGTCAGCCATAACAGAAAGCTTTAGAGGGCTGTCATTATCACCAACGATAGCTCTGATATCCTCCTCATCACAGAACTTCCACTTGCCGAACCCATTGACGTCAAAAAGCTCCTTAGAAGCCTTGTAGCCGAACTCCATGTATTCAACACCTGATTTTATGTTAGTTTTATAGAGTTCTTTTACAAACTCGTCTGAAAATCCAAAATTATTTACAAGTCCTCCGTCACGGATAGTTGCATCCAGAAGCTTTATATCAGGACGATATGACATAAGGTCACCTTTCTGATTTATTGTCTTTGCCTGATTTGCCATTGTGATTACTTCCTTTCCCAAAACAGACCCTTACCATGTCTGTATAAATTCATCGCTTTAAAGGTTTTATGCTTTTAAGCTTTTATGTATTAAAGTATAGCACTATTTTTCATCCCTGTCAATAGTCCCAAAGCCCTTTAAACACATTTTTTACATTTTAATAATATTTCCCGTCATTTTACACCCAACTTTTATATACTTCTCCCTATGAAGCTTCTGCCCATTTGTAAAATTCGCCGAAAAATCATCATACGACTTGACAAAATAACCCCCTCAGAGCCACGCTCCAAGGGGGTTTTATCTTTCTGTTCTCTATTAATCCATGACCGCATTAGCAAGCATAAGCTTGATACGGTTCTCCTGATTGACCTTTGTCGCACCCGGGTCATAGTCGATAGCGACTATATTTGCGTCCGGATAAGCCTGCTTGATAGTTCTTGACATACCCTTTGCCACAATATGGTTAGGCAGACAGCCGAATGGCTGAGTGCAGATTATGTTCTTTGTGCCTGTTTCTGCAAGAGCCGCCATTTCAGCAGTGATGAGCCAGCCCTCGCCCATTTTTACGCCCTGACTAATATACTTATCAGCACACTTTCTAAGGTGTTCAAAATCATGCGGCGGCTGGAAAATGCCCTGCTCGTTGATGACCTTTATCTGCTGTTTCTGGAACTTGTAAAGCACATCATAACCAATGCCGTACATAAGAGTGCGGCTGGTTTTCTTGTCATAAAGCTTCTCGTCGTTGATAGCGTCCGACGCACAGTAAAGCACGAAGTCCAACAGTCCCGGCACGTTAGGCTCACAGCCCTCAGACAGCAGAAAATCGTTAAGGTGATTGTTCGCAAGGGGTGAATACTTAACGTATATCTCTCCCACGATACCGACCTTAGGCTTCTTCTCCTTTGTCCTTGGAAGTGCCGCAAAGTCTTTGAGCATAGCATTGTAAATGCTCTTTGTGTGCATATATCTGCTCGGGGTAGCAAACAGCTTTCCAAGCCTGTGCTGCCACCTTGCCAAAAGCTCGTCCGTAGAATTTTTCTCTATCTCGTAAGGCTTGCACTGATTGTACAAAAGCATGAGCATATCACCGTAAAGCACAGCATAAATAAGCTTCATTGCAATGGCAGGGGTGATATCTATGGAGGCGTCCTTTTCAAGTCCGCTGAAATTCAGCGACAGAACAGGCACTTCAGGGAACTGCGTTGACAGCGCCTTTCTTATAAGGTGGATATAGTTTGAAGCACGACAGCCGCCGCCCGTCTGTGACATAAGCAGAGCCGTGTGTTCAAGGTCATACTTGCCGCTTTTGAGAGCGTCCATAAACTGTCCGATAACAAGAAGCGCAGGATAGCAAGCGTCATTATGTGTGTTTTTAAGTCCCTCGTCTATAACGTTTCGTGAGCAGTTTTGCAAAAGCTCCATGTTATAGCCGTATTTTTTGTATATCGCCATGATAAGCTTGAAGTGTATAGGAAGCATATCAGGTATAAGTATAGTGTATTCCTCACGTCTTGATTTGTCAAAATAAGACCTTTTTACTCTGTCCGAGCCTGCGTGTTTTATCTCTTTTTCAGCCATTACATTGCCTCCTTGTCCATTTTCTTCTCAGCATTTGCAGCAGCTTCTTTTTCCTCCAGTGCCGCCGCCAAAGACCTGAGTCTTATCTTAGCCGCACCGAGATTCGTTATCTCGTCTATCTTTAGCTGAGTGTAAAGCTTGCCCTTTTCTTCAAGTATAGCTCTCACCTCATCTGTTGTAACAGCGTCGATACCACAGCCGAAGGATACAAGCTGAACGAGCTGCATATCATCATTCTCGCATACATACTCTGCCGCTCTGTAAAGCCTTGAGTGATAAGTCCACTGATTGAGTACGTCAAGTGCGGGTGTATCCACTTTCATCGCCACGCTGTCCTCAGTAATAACAGCAAAACCAAGAGAAGCGATAAGCTTGTGTATGCCGTGGTTTATCTCAGGGTCGATGTGGTAAGGTCTGCCTGCCAGAACGATTATTTTCTGACCCTTCGCCCTTGCCTCAGCGATTATCTCCTGCGCCTTAGCCTCGATATCCCTATGGTATCTCACCTGCTCAGAATAAGCCTTGTTAAGCACTCCAAGCACCTGCTTTGCAGTGATGTTATACTTTGAAAGCGCTCTTGCCATTGCCTTTGCAACGTGCTTTTTGATGTTTATGTCAAGATAAGGCATGATGAAATTATCATCATTCAGCTTGTCATTGTTAGCCTTTAGAAGCTCAGGATAATAAGCAACAACAGGACAGTTATAGTGATTGTCCGACTGACCCTCGTCAGCATTGTAGCTCATGCAAGGATAGAAAATAAAGTCCACACCCTTGTCAAGGAGGCTCTCTATATGGCCGTGACAAAGCTTTGCAGGATAACATACCGTATCAGACGGAATAGTTTGCTGACCCTTGTAATATGTATCTCTCGTTGACTCCTCAGACAGCACCACCTCAAAGCCAAGGCTTGTGAGCAGTGTTGAGAAAAACGGCATAAGGTCATAATAAGACAGCGCAAGCGGCAGACCTACCTTTGCAATAGGCTTTGCAGGCTTGTTGTCAGCATAAGAGAGTATCTTGTTGTACTTATACTCTATCATGTTTTCCGTTCTGTCGGTTATCTTTATGCCTGCACCCTTTTCACAGCGGTTTCCGGAAGTAAATCTTCTGCCGTCATTAAATCTTATTATAGTAAGGTTACAGTGCGCACCACAGCCACCGCACTGAACGGCTCTTGAATTGTAAGCAAATTCTTCAAGCTGAGCCTTTGTAAGAACACCTGACTTGCCGTCCCTGCCCTGAGATTTTTCTTTTGCGAAAAGCGCACAGCCGAACGCACCCATAAGTCCCGCAATGGCAGGTCTTATAACGTTTCTGCCAAGCTCCATTTCAAATGACCTGAGCACAGCGTCGTTAAGGAACGTTCCGCCCTGAACGACTATATTCTTGCCAAGCTCGTCAATAGACTTGGCTCTTATTACCTTGTAAACTGCGTTCTTGATGATAGACGAAGAAAGTCCTGCAGAGATATCCTCAACGGAAGCTCCGTCCTTTTGCGCCTGCTTTACAGATGAGTTCATGAACACTGTACATCTTGAGCCCAGTTCCACAGGTGCTTTTGCAAACAGACCGAGCCTTGCAAACTCTGCAATATCATATCCCATTGCACCTGCAAAAGTCTGAATGAACGAGCCACAGCCTGATGAACAAGCCTCGTTAAGCATAATGCTGTCGATAGCATTGTTTTTTATCTTGAAGCACTTGATATCCTGTCCGCCGATGTCGATGATAAAATCAACGTCAGGGCAGAAATAAGCCGCCGCCTTATAGTGCGCAACAGTTTCAACTATACCATAGTCAACGCCCAGACCTGCCTTTATAAGATCCTCACCGTAGCCTGTTACCGCAGAAGCCTTTATGTTAAGCTCAGGGGTAGCAAGGCTGTAGATCTCCTCAAGCTTTGAAGCGATTATATCCAGCGGCTGACCCTTGTTTGAGCAGTAGTGCTGATAAAGAAGCTTTCCGTCAGGTGTGATAAGCACAAGCTTTGTGGTTGTCGAGCCTGCGTCTATGCCAAGATAAGCGTCGCCCCTGTAAGTTCTGATGTCTTCATATTTAAGATCAGACTTCTTGTGTCTTTCCACGAAAGCATTATATTCCTCACGGCTTGCAAACAGTGGCTTGCCTACCACGATATTGTCAGTAGCCTTTGCGTTCACTATCTTGTCAAGGGCTTCGTCTATAGTCATTTCTTCAGCAAGAGTGTCAGCATGAAGTGCCGCACCGAAAGCCATATAGCATGAAGAATTTTCAGGAAGTATAGCGTGTTCCTCGTCAAGGTTCAAAGTAGTTCTGAATGCTTTTCTCAGTGCACTGAGATATGTAAGCGGACCGCCAAGGAAAAGCACCTGACCGCCGATCTTTCTGCCCTGCGCCAGACCCGAAACTGTCTGGTCAACAACAGCCTGAAAGATAGAAGCGGCAATATCCTCTTTTCTCGCGCCCTGATTAAGAAGCGGCTGAATATCAGACTTTGCGAAAACACCACATCTTGAAGCGATAGGATAAGTCTTTTCAGCCTTAAGAGCAAGGTCGTTCATCTCGTCAGGGGTAACACCCAAAAGTCCTGCCATCTGGTCGATAAAAGCACCAGTGCCACCTGCGCAAGAGCCGTTCATACGCTGTTCAACGCCCCCTGTGAGGAAGATTATCTTAGCGTCCTCACCGCCAAGCTCAACCACAACGTCAGCCTTTGGATACTTCTTGTTTACAGCGATAAAAGCAGAAAAGACCTCCTGCACGAAAGAGATACCGCTTGCCTCAGCGATGCCAAGACCTGCCGAGCCTGTTATGGCTATCCTGAACTTGTCCTCAGGATAAAGCTCTCTGATAGTGCGAAGCTGCTCAGCCACCGTTTCCCTGACCTTTGAAAAGTGTCTTTCATATTTGTTATAAATAAACTCGCCCTCGTCAAGAATTACCGTCTTGACCGTGGTCGAACCTACGTCTATGCCTAAATCATAAATCTTGCCCATAGTAAAAACCTCACTGATTCTCGTTTGTACACTCTTAGTTATTATATCACACTTTTTCGCAAATTACAAGCTTTTTATATTAACAAATATGTATGCGTTCAGCTCAAAAGCCATTCAAAAACCAAAACGGGCGAACGTCCGTCACCCCCACTCTGTAGTAAAACATTGTAGAGGAGAACAGTGTTCGCCCGTGTGATATTCATTTTGTATCTATGCTTATTCCTGCTCTAAAAGGCAATCAGTAAGATTAAGGTCATAGAGATTGTTGTAGGTAGGCTGCTGAACAGGCTCACCTGCAAGTCTGTAGAACTGCTCTGAGCCATACTTCTTGATGAAGTTTGTGGTGTGGCAATTTATTTTCAGCTCCTCGATAAACTTCTTCATAACATTGCTGTCAGCACCATAAGCATTCTCAAGGAAGTCAAAAGCGTATTTCAGACCATTCATAGACTGCTGTGTAACGTTGTTTGCGCCATGGAGCAGATTGTTGAAGGAGTTCTGCAAAATAACAGTACAGCGGTTTTTGTTATCTCTTCCCTCGTTGGTACACTTATCAAGATAAGCCTCCAGATTGTGGAGTATCCAGTGCTGAATCTTCTTGTTAGACGGCGAGATGTTTCTTGCTCTTACCGCCTTGTCAAGGCTCTTGTTGCAGTCCATGATGTGTTCACTGATTATCTGACGGCATGAAAGACCATTGTTTATCTTCACAAGGATATCTTCCATTCTTGGGTGGATAAGCCTTATCATCTTCTCCATTTGGATACAGCTTCTCATTGTGTATGTGATGCCGTCCATAAGCAGATTCATAAGAGCCACAGCTTCCTCAGTGCCTGCCGCTCTTGCGTCAGCAATGTTCTGAGCAGTTATGCCGCCCTCGAGGATAGCGTCAACGTCATATTTCTCACGATAGTAGTTGAATCTGTCATAATATTCCGCAAAGCCCTTTGAGAACTCTGGGTTCTGTACATACTGAGCAGCCAGAGCGTGGTCAACAAGGATACCGCTCTCCTCATAAAGCTGCATCATTTCAGAAAGGTCCTCCCAGCCACGGGCAGTAACAAAGCGGTAGTTGTTCTTATCGCTTGCGTCTACCATATAATAATGGTCAGGGTGAAGCTCAAGATATGATATGATAGCTGGGTGAACGCCTGCATAGTAAGCATATTCTTTCCAAACGTCGAAATCAGGCTGACACTCGACCCTCTTAACACGGTCGAGAGTAACGATATCGAACTCAGAAACAGACTTGTTGAACTCAGGCGGGTTACCTGCTGTAACAACTACCCAACCTGCCGGAACCTGATGAAGTCCGAAAACCTTATACTGCAAGAACTGGAGCATTGCAGGAGCAAGGGACTCGGAAACGCAGTTGATCTCATCGAGAAAGAGAATACCCTCTTTGATGCCAGTGGCTTCGATAGTGTCATAAAGAGTAGCCACGATCTCACTCATCGTGTACTCGGATATCTGCACGTCAGCACCGGTGTAGTTTCTATGTACAATAACAGGAAGACCGAGGGCAGACTCTCTTGTGTGGTGGGACATCGAGTAGGTAACAAGGTTTACGCCAGTTTCCTGAGCTATCTGCTCCATGATAGCGGTCTTACCGATACCAGGTGCGCCAAGCAGGAACACAGGTCTCTGATGTTCTATGCTAATTCGATAATCGCCAAATTCGTCTTTAATGAGATAGGCTTGTATTGCATTAAGTATCTGTTGTTTTGCTTCTTTAATATTCATAATCATTTCTCCTCAGTGCAGTCTGAAGCTGTGAACAAAAAGCACTGCACAATTAAATAATCTTACCATTTTATTATAGACTATCTCCAAATTAAAGTCAATAGTCATCACAAGTTTTGTCAGCTTACACAAACAATTGAAAATATTTTAGTTATTCTGTATCAAAGTCATAAAATTTAACTGTTAAAATATTGATATCAGAACAGAATTTTCAACAAACTTTTAAGTTTTTTTCAAACGTTTTCGCCCATACCCAGCCGACCTCACAACCTCACTGCTCACTTGGTTTTGACATCTCCCAAACAATGTGCTATAATAATAAGGTATAAAATTTTTCTCTCGGAGGTCTGATCTATGCTTTATGAAATAAAAAAT
>OHGN01000338.1_pt1 | contig 12014 bp, 8 predicted proteins | sample 1567791 | NCBI WGS metagenome assembly OHGN01 (sample SAMEA3879514, study PRJEB24766) | human gut metagenome | biome: human-associated habitat; feature: feces | place: USA | collected 1985/1987 | reverse complement strand
TCTTATCCGGAGTGCCTTCGAGAATCGCCGACATGCTTGCCTTCCCAATTGTTCGGTGCGTGAAATTAAGCCAAACTCCAATATAACAACGTGGGTGCCCACGCCACGCGGCTTCTGTGGAAGCGCCTCCCCGTTCCGTCTACTCGGCGTCGGCGAAGGCCTCACGAATCTGCGCCGCGGTGCCGTAGGATGCCTGCGCGCCATATCCAGTGGCCGCGTAGGCCGACACATACGAGGCGAGTTCCGCGGACTGCGACAACGTCATGCCGGAGGCCAGGCCGGCCAGCACGGTACCCATGAACGAATCGCCGCAACCGGTGGTGTCTACTGCCTTGACCCGCACCGGAGCGATGCGCTGGATGCGATGCTCCGGATCGTCCGCCGTGCCATCAAGCACTACGGAGCCGTCGCCGCCGAGCGTCACAATCGCCTGTTCAAACCCGAATCCGCGCAACTTATCGAACGCGTGACGCCAGTCGAACGCGTCCCAATCATCATCCTCCGGTTCCGCGATGCCGAGCAGCTGCGCCATCTCATGCTCGTTGACGAGCAGGATGTCGGAGGCCTCGACCAGCTCCACCGGCAGGGAGGGGGTGAACGGCGAGTCGTTGAGCAGCACCTTCACGCCCGCCTCGTGGCACATGCGCGCGGCCGCGGTGACGGTCTCGATCGGGCTTTCCAAGCATAGGCCAAGCACGGAAGACCGTACCAGCGCCTCACGCACGGATTCCACATAGTCCACAGTGACCTGCGCGTTCGATCCCGGAGAGTAGACGATGGTGTTTTCGCCAGTTGCGTCCACGGTGATCACGGTTGTACCGGATGCTCCAAGCACGCGGCGAACATGCGTGGTGTTCACACCAGCTTCACCTAGGGCGCCCAGCAGGAAGTCGGCGTTGGAATCGGAGCCTACCGCGCCGAACATTTGCACGGTTGCGCCGATGCGCGCTGCGGCGGCCGCCTGGTTGCCGGATTTACCGCCTGGCAGCAGCTGCAGCGGACCGCCGGTGATGGTCTCCCCCGGCCCTGGCAGACGCTGTGCGGTGACGGTGTAATCCGCATTCATCGAGCCGATTACGGACACTGTGCCGTGGATGCGGTCCAATGCAGAGAGAACTTCAGTCGCGCTCATCTTTGACTTCCTTACATTAATTAAATAAAAAGGAGATTTGCGGAATATTGTTTTTCAGTATTCGCAATTATCGCAAATCTCCATTGTTTATATTGAGGATGTTATGTGCGATTATTTAGCCGATTCCTCGGTTTCCAACGCATGGTTGCCTTCGTAGATCTTTTTCTTGAAGACGAAGAACACGATCAGACCAAGCAGTGCGGTACCGGCGGCGATCAGCAGCAGGTTGGAATAGTTGGCGGCGTCACCGGTAGCACCGGTAACGGAACTGCCTGCGAGGGCGTTGGAGCCGAGCAGGCTGCCGATGATGGCAATGCCGATGGACGGAGATACGTTCATAGCCAGATCGTTCATGCCGACGCCACGACCAGATTCGTCCTTCTCAATGGTGCCGAGCACGGTGGAAACGACTGGAGAGTACATAAGGCCACAGCCCGCGTAGAACACGCATGCGCACAGGGTCAGCACCACAAAACCGGAGTTCACGCAGAATGCCGCGCCGGTCCATCCCAGGAACATGAGGGTGCCTGCGGTCACGATGCCGGCCTTGATGCCGATCTTGCGGATGATCATGCCGGAGCAGGTGCCCACCACAGCGGCGACCACGAAGGCCCACACGATGTGCAGGGAAACCTGGGTGGTGGTCATGCCGTAGATGTTGGTACCAATGGCATTGAAGATCGGGCTCAGTGCGTAGTTCACGAAGTAGAACACGAGGATCAGACAGATGGCGCGCAGCCAACGGGTGTTCTTGAAGAACGCCGGGGTGATGAACGGGTTGGAGGCCTTGTTGATGTAGAAGGCGAATGCCACGAACAGCAGCAGGGAGACCACGAGCATCCACCAGGACATGTAGGAGAAGAACAGGGTCAGGAACGCGGTGGCGAAGCCGAAGATCACGAAGCCGAACGCGTCGACCTTCTGGCCGTTGCCGCTCTTGGACGGGAGGGTCTTGAGCAGGATCGGCAGGAACAGGATGGTGACGGACGGGATCAGGAACAGGAACTGCCATGCGATGGAGCTGAGCATGCCGGCCGCGAACACGCCGATGGAAGCGGACAGCTGGTATGCGGCGGTGAACAGGCCGAAGAAGATGACCTTCAGGTCGTTGCGCAGGTATTTGGTGGCCACCACCAGGAAGGCGGAGCCTGCCACCTGCTCGCCTGCGGTCTGCAGCACTCGAGCGATGATCACGGTCCACAGGTTCGCGGCGAAGAAATAGTTGGCCACGAAACCGAAGATGGAGCCGATGAACAGGGTCACGAGGCCGAAGGTGACGAGCTTCTTCAGGGAGACGAAGTCACCGAGGGATCCATAGATGAAGCACACGATGCCGAGCACGATGCTGGGGAACGCGGTGATGAGGGACGCCTGCGCCGGCGCGCCGACGTCGGCGCCGACCTGCTGGAACACGAGGTTGAATCCCTGCAGGCACAGGGTGCCGAGCACGAAGGTGATCAGCAGCGGAATAAGGGCGCGGACGGCCATCTTGTTGCTGGTCACCGGATCGTCGAACGGGTCGACGGGGGCTTGCGATGGTGCGGTGTTGACTGCCGTTGCGGCTGCGTTGCTGGTAGACATGTCAGTTCTTCTTTCGCTTCTTCGCTTGGTTTTTGTGATGTTGTGTTGCGATTATTTCGATGGTGATTCCGTGGTGAGGGTTGCGCGGGAAACGCTCCGTGGAACGTTTTCCGCGCGAGCCGTCGTTCACTGCGCTTTTGCGGCGAGGCCGGAGATGCGGGTCATGAATTCGTTGAGGAACCTCGGCACGTCCACGCCGACGGCGACCTTCATGGTCTTGACCGGGTCGTTGAGCCGGGTTTCGTCGCCGATGGTGCGTCCGCGGGTCGGGCCGTCCACGTCGACCTTCATGTTGATGTCGAGCGTGGTGACGAGCGTCGGGTCGACGGCGACGCCGACGGCGAGCGGATCGTGCAGGCCGCAGCCGCCGAGGTGCGGCGAGGTGGTCTCGTAGGCCTTGATGTAGAAGTCGGTCATGTCCGCGAGGAACTTGCCGGCCTTGGTGCCAAGGTCGCGCCACTGTTGGGTTTCCTTATAAGTGAGCAGGGTCTGCAGGGTCACGTCGAGGCCGATCATGGTGGTCGGGGTGCCGGAGCGGAACAGGTAGTCGGCGGCTTCCGGATCCTGCGAGATGTTGGCTTCCATGCAGGCGTTGCAGTTGCCCGGCACGGTCAGCGCGCCGCCCATGAGCACCACGCGGCCGATCTCGTCCTTGATTTCCGGTGCTTTCTTCAGTGCGGCTTCGATGTTGGTCATCGGTCCGGTCGGCACGTAAACGAGATCCTTGCCGTAGGTCTTCACCGCATCGATGATGAAGTCGACCGCGGATTCGGTTTCGACGGAGCGGTTGGAATCGGGGATGTCCACGTCGCCGATTCCGTTGTCGCCGTGGATGAACGCGGAGACGGGCAGCACTTCGAAGTGGTCGGTGGTGCTGGAGTGCGACAGGCCTTGGTAGACCTTGACTTCCGGGTGGCCGAGCAGGTCGGTGACGGCGAGCGCGTTGCGTACGCCCTGTTCCACGAGCACGTTGCCGTAGGTGCCGGTGATGCCGATGAGTTCGACTTCCGGGCTGCCCAGCGCGTAGGAGATGGCGAGCGCGTCGTCGACGCCGGTATCGAGATCAAGAATGAGCTTCTTCATGGTTGCACCTTTCCTCGTTGACGGATCCGACGGGGGTCCGCCACCACACGGCCCATTATCGTCGGTTGTTTTTCGCGAATTCGAGCACGTTCTCGATATTTCGCTCACATCATCCATGATAAAGCGCTTTACCAAAAACGCAAACCAAACCAATCCTCGCGTGTCGTATACCCCCGGCTCAGCGAAGCCACCAACCGTCAAAACATCCGCGAATACCCGTAAACGCTTATAAACACTTACGCGCAGGCCGCCTGCACCAGTTTCGGCGTCAACACCTTAACTTGCGGTTCGGCAAGCCACGGCCGGCCCGCGTCCGCTCCAGCGCCACCCCCATTGACCACGCCGTCAATCCGCCCGCCCAGCATGCCCCAGCAGGCCGCGGCGAGATCGCCCACGCTCTGCTCTACGGTGGTCATACGCCAGCCCAAGCCGAATCGCTTCAGAATATTGTCGTATCCAATCACTTGCATGTCCTCGGTGACGTGCAGCCCACGCTCCGCCATGCGCTGGCGGAAGCCGAGCGCCATCACGTCGTTGCAGCAGAACACCGCGGTGGCACCGCCGTCGATGATCCGGTCGGCCGCGCGGTAACCGCTGGCGAAACGATAGTCGCCAGCGACGCATAACGAGGGATCGAGCCGCTCCCCCGCCTGTTCGAGCGCGTCCGCGAATCCACGGCGACGGTCGGCCGCGCTCGATTCGGCCACATCGCCGGTCACGATGCCGATGCGCTTGTGCCCGCCTTCCAGCAGGTACTGGGCCGCAAGCCGACCGCCGAGATAGTTGTCAAAGCCGACCGCGTCACACCAACCGCATTGCGTCAGTCGGTCGATGAGCACCACCGGGCAGGTGACACGCTTCACGTCCTCACGCAACGCGGCGCCGGCACCGGCCGCGCAGGATTCGCGCGCGGGAATCAGCAGCACGCCATCCACCCCACGTGACGTCAGCCTGCGCAGCAAAGCCTGTTCCGACTCACGCGAATCATCCGAATTGGCCACGATCAGCGAATACCCCTGCGCCGCGCACTCATCCTCCACGCATTTGGCGAGCGCCGCGAAGAACAGGTTTTCGATGTCGGGCACGATGAGCGCCACGAGCTTGGATTGTTTGGTGACGAGGCTCCTCGCGTTCTGATTGGGCACGTAGTTCAACTGTTTCACCGCCCGCGCGATCGCCTCGCGTTTCTCCGTGGAAACACGCGCAGGCCGATCATTCAGCACCAGCGACACCGTGGTCACGGACACTCCCGCCGCCGCAGCCACATCCTTCAGCGTTGCCCTTCGCGCCATCAGCTACCCCCTGTAAAACGTTTCTCCTACCAGCATAAGCCCTTCAGCTCGCACTCGCCACCACCCCTCTTCCCGTCGCGCCCGCCACACCTATCGCGCGCCCGCGTCCACAACGATCACAGCCCTTGTGCCCGGTAGCGTGCTTCGGTGGCGGCTTTGGCCGGCTCCCACCAATCGCGGTGCGTCGCATACCAGTCGACCACGTCGTGCAAGCCGCTTTCGAAATCCGTATGCGCCGGCTTCCAACCCAATTCGGCACGCAGCTTGGACGAGTCGATCGCATACCGGCGGTCGTGCCCCGGCCGGTCGCGCACCCAATCGAACGCGTCTTCCGGCTGCCCCATCAACCGCATTATCATGCGCAGCACGGCGATGTTGCTTTTCTCGCCGTCCGCGCCGATCAGATACGTTTCGCCGATGCGACCGCGCGTCAGAATCGCCCATACCGCCGAAGAGTGGTCTTCCGTATGAATCCAGTCGCGCACGTTCTCGCCGGTGCCGTACAGTTTCGGCCGCATGCCATCCAGAATGGACGTGATCTGCCGTGGAATGAACTTTTCCACATGCTGATACGGCCCGTAATTGTTGGAACAGTTGGAAATGGTGGCACGCAAGCCATATGTGCGCGTCCACGCGCGCACCAGATGGTCGGACGCGGCCTTTGACGCACTATACGGACTTGACGGGCGGTACGGCGAGTTTTCGCCGAATCGCGCCGGATCGTCCAACGCCAGGTCTCCGTACACTTCGTCGGTACTGATGTGGTGGAATCGCACGTCGTATTTACGCGCGGCCTCCAACAGCCGCATCGTGCCCTCCACGTTCGTGCGGATGAACGGTTCCGGGTCGAAGATGGAATTGTCGTTATGTGATTCCGCCGCGAAATGCACGATGGCGTCGCAGCCGGGCACAATGCGTTCCAGCAGCGACGCATCGCAGATATCGCCGATGACAAGTTCGACTTGCGATTGCGGCAGCCCGTCGATGTTCGCCGGATTGCCCGCATACGTCAGCTTGTCAAGCACGGTGATGTGCACGTCCGGATGATTGCGCGCCACGTACCGCACAAAATTCGCGCCGATGAACCCGCATCCGCCCGTCACCAGAATATGTTTCGGTTTGAATCCCTGTTCGCTCACTGTTTCAGCAACCGCCTTCCCGATTCCAACATTACGAATGCAAACAAAGGCGCATAAGGAAGGAAATACCTGAATTGCATACCGTCGACTCCGATTAGCCCATCCGCATCGTATTGCAGCCACAAGGCAAGGTAAATCAGTAGGATATCTCCGATACAGACCACCGCGATCAACCATGCGTATGGTAAGGAAAGCATACCGCATGCATTTATAGAACCATTGGCAGTCCTAACCGGATTCTTTCGGCGGCTTTTGACACAAGCATTCACCACACTGGTCACAGCCAACACGACTACGGAAACCACAATTGCCAACCAACACGCGGCAATCATGATGCTGTCCGTCCTGTTATTCATATTCGATTGAGCATGCGTTATCGCCCATGCAATGTTCTTCACAGCATCCAACATGGCAACGGGATCCGTCAACAATGCATGCTTGCGCTCGCTCATTTGTTTGTACGAAACCAGCATCGGACAATTCGTATACCAAGCATTGACGCCCAACCAGAATATGGTCCATATACCAGACGCAACCACGCCTATCAACAATGGCACAGCCCGACCACGATTCACACGCCAGCGACCGGAAACTCTATCAAACATCAACGGAATAACCAGCAAAACCAATGGCATGTACACAAACTTGCACATTGCCAATAGCACGCTCGTTACCGCAAGCGCCACTGCTCCACGTTGTGATCGTTTACCAATAATTCCACGGAACAGCAAACAGGAGAACAGAATCATCACAGCTTGTGTCAGCGAATCCGCAGAGATGGAAAATGAGGCAAGTCGAAGCATTTGAGGGACGCATAGCAAGAGTCCAACTGGGATCCGCCATTTTGGCAATGTCATAACCGCGCAGTACATGAGTAATGCATAGACAGCTATCATGCATATTTCTGCCAATCGATATGTTGTTCCAGATCTCAGATTAAATAATCGACCTACAGCAAAACCCAGCAATTGCGGAGCATATACAATCGGTGAATTTGTTGCCGTATTGTTGAACGGCAGGTCAACCGTTGCGGACGCCTTGTTATTAGCAATAGACTCCGGAATCACAATTCCTGGATCATATCCGTCATATTGCTCCAGGGAATACTGCATCCAACTGCGATCGACCGCGCCACCGACTACCCCTGTCTCAGCATTATGCAACATACTTCTTGAAGTAACTGGCCGCGCAATTACATCCCCGTTGAGTATGGAGTCAATTCGATAAACATGCGTCCAAATATCCGGCACATGACCAGGCTTGGTAATAGTCATGAAAAACATGCCTTCAAGCAACACGCACAACGCCACCAACACTGGCATGCATCGAAAAATCTTCTTCCCCTTCATACCGCCACTATCGCATAACTATTTGACTGCGCTTAAGAACATGCCTTGGTTTCATTCATCATTCAGATACCCACCAGCTACCATCAAGACACCTACTCGTCCAGACACACTGGCTAATATATAGCTCGGTTTTACATGCTCATGAGCCCCCGTTTACATAAGGGGTTATTTGCCGTGAAGGAAGCGACGATGCCTTATATCCAGTCTGCCGTTCATGCCTTCGAGCCTTCATACGCCAGACATCCCAAACAATCGTTTACCGGCGGCATCTACCAGCCACTGGCCGATGAGAGCATGACAGATACCCCCTCTTATTTCAAGGCACGTCACCGTGCCGAGTTGTATACGCAGAAAACTCTCCTTCATGCGGAACCCGCGCACCGAAGCATCTACATACCGGAAACGGAAGCGTCCGTCGCACCATGTGATACGGATATTCTTGCGATTACGGACGAGCAGCATGCTTCCTCTTTTGCTGCAGAGGCGCAAGTTAACGGCAATCACGCATTACAGGCGATGCCGCGCACTCTTCAAACGGTTCGGACAGCGCTGACGACTGCCGGGCATAGCTTGAAACGAGCAGGACACGTTATTGCCAGCGCGGCCCGCACCACTGCATGCGCCGCACGTACCGCTGCGACCACGGTGCGTAACGCATGGCATACCTTCACAAGTCTCAAAGCCGTCCAGCTCATCATCAAGTTCTTCCAGAGCGCGCATGCCTTGTGGAAGAAACGCATGAAGTTCTCCTATGCGTTCTATACCGCAGTGTTCTTCCTGCTCACTTCTTTCGAAGTATTGTTCATCCAATGGGGCATGTACAACGAGCCCCACTACGATAAAGGCACACATGTCAGCCAAGCAACAAAAATTTTGAATAGTGTTGCAGGTCAACTTACCAAATTCGTAAGTCAGATGTGGCTGGAGCAGAAATATCTATTCCTAATTAATTTCGTCGCTCTTACTTTAATCTATTTTGCTCTGATTTGCATATGCAATAGATTCTGGATTGCAACTGCAATATTCGGCTCTGTGATGTCCATCTATGCCGTAGCCAATATGCTTAAAGTTCAGCTTCGCGGCGAACCGATAATCCCAGCCGATTTATCTTTCCTTTCCGGAGGAGATACCGGAAATATCGTTTCTTTCATTCCTAAAGACAGCGAAGCATTCATTAACTCTGCCGTTACAACCCTCCTTTGGTTCTTAATCGCATGTCTTATATGTTTTGTTCTGGACGGAAGAAGGAAATTCATTTACTGTTCTTGGACGCATCCGTTCACGTCAATCAAGAATATCCTCGGCAATCTAACACGCATCATCGCAGCTGTATTGAGTGTTGCGATCTTCTTCTCATTTACTTGGAATCTCAGCACACCTAATTCATGGTCATATAAGTGGATTAGGGATATGGGATACAAAGCAGAGCTTTGGAACCCAACCGACGACGCCCAAGCCAATGGCCCTGCAATCTCCTTCCTCAATCTCACCCATGTCAAAGCAATGGATGAGCCAAATGGCTACAGCAAAGAAACCATGCAGAAGCTGGCACAACGCTATAACAAAGAAACTGTGCTCATTAACAAAAACAGGGCGAATAACCTTACCGACAACAATGTTGTCATGATTTTGTCCGAATCTCTTTCAGATCCGACACGTGTTCCAGGCATCGCATACGACATCGATCCAATGCCCTATATCAGGAGCCTTAAAAATACAACCACTTCAGGTCTGATGTTGGCTCCAGGCTACGGTGGCGGTACCGCCAATATTGAGTACCAAGCCCTTACGGGTCTGAATCTCGCCAACTTCAACAGCTCTTTGACGGTTCCTTATCAGCAGCTTGTCCCCACACAGAAAAGTCCTTATTCGTTCAATCAAATCTGGAACCAAAAGTATGGATCAAATGGATCCACCGCTGTTCATCCGTATTACAGCAGCATGTACCTGAGAAATACGAATTACAATAAGTTCAAATTCTCATATTTCTATACTCTTGATAGCAAGAAACCAATATGGCATCAGCATCATATCGACAAATCACCAGATGTCGACGATGCTTCTGCCTATCAGTGCATTCTTGACCTTTTGAATAAGCAAGACACAACAAATAATGGCAATCCACAATTCCTTCAACTTGTCACTATGCAAAATCATCTTCCCTACAACGATTGGTATGACAATAACGAATTTAAGGATGCAGACGTTTCAGAGAATCTAGGTTACTGGGATCGATATTCGATTGACACATATGCAAAAGGCGTCAATTACACTGACAAGTCCACGCTGGCTTTTCTGGAATCCCTCAACAAGTTGGATAAACCTGTCACTGTTATTTTCTACGGAGACCATCTTCCGGGAATCTACGACGATGCAAGCAAGGACAAGAATAACGCTCTCACACTGCACGAAACAGATTACTTCATATGGTCCAATAACGCTTCAAAGTCAAGAGGCGCCAAAATTGACCACGCGACATCCTATACATCATCCAATTACTTCATGGCGATAGCTGCGGAACATATGAATGCAAAAGTATCGCCATACTTGGCTTTACTCACTAAATTGCGCGAAAACGTGCCCGCCATCAGCCGAATTGTCGTCCAAAAAGGCGGACGCAGTAAAGGTAACGCAACCTATCTCGATTCGAGTGGAAACGAAATCGATAAGCAAAAACTATCGAAAACAGCGAAACAGTTGCTTAAAGACTACGAGCTTGTTCAGTACGATCAAACGTCAGGCAAAAGATATTTGCAAAATACAAATTTCACTCAAGTTCCCGGTAAGTAGTATTTTCCATAATAGATGCGCAACTTATCTAGCAGGAGAAGCATTATGAAAATCGCGGTTGCAGGAACCGGCTATGTTGGATTGTCCGTCGCATTGCTGCTGTCCCAGCATAACAAGGTTCACGCCCTCGACATCATTCCCGAGAAGGTCGAGCTGTTGAACAGCGGCAAAAGTCCGATTGTCGATCCGGTGATTACCGATTTTCTGGAGAAGAATACCTCCGGTGAGCGCCCGCTCGATTTCCATGCCACCATCGACGCGCAGGAAGCATATACGGATGCCGATTTCGCAGTGATTGCGACACCGACAAATTACGACGAGAAGAAGAATTATTTCGATACCTCCAGCGTCGAAGCGGCAATTGCCGCAGTGCGTCAGCACTCACCGCACGCCTGGATTGTGATCAAGTCCACCATTCCAGTTGGTTATACGCAACAGCTTCGAGAGAATTTAGATGACGATCACATTCTTTTCTCCCCCGAATTCCTGCGCGAAGGCCATGCTCTGTACGACAATCTGCATCCAAGCCGCATTGTCGTCGGAGCTCCGCAAAATGATGCCGAATCCGTCGAAGCCGCGCACCAGTTTGCATCTTTGCTCGCCGAAGGCGCCGATCCAAGCGAGGAGTTCCGCATCAATCATGACGGCAGCACCGGCATCCCTACTCTGGTGGTCGGCACCACCGAAGCCGAAGCCATCAAATTATTCGCCAACACGTATCTGGCGCTTCGCGTGGCGTATTTCAACGAATTGGACACCTATGCGGAAAGCCGTGGACTGAACACCCGCGAGATCATCGACGGCGTATGCCTCGATCCGCGCATCGGCGACGGCTACAACAATCCCAGCTTCGGTTACGGCGGCTACTGCCTGCCGAAGGACACCAAGCAGCTGCTGGCGAATTACGCCGATGTGCCGCAGAACATGATTTCTGCCATTGTCGAGAGCAACAAGACGCGCAAGGACTTTATTGCCGACCGTGTGATGGCGCTGACGACGGAAAATCATCCCGTTATTGGCGTCTACCGCCTGACGATGAAGAGCAACAGCGACAACTTCCGCCAAAGCAGCATACAGGGCGTGATGCAGCGCCTGAAGGCGAAAGGCGCATCCATCGTGATTTACGAGCCGACACTGCCGGATGGTGAAACGTTTTCCGGCAGCAGGGTGGTCAACGACTTGGCGCAATTCAAGGCAATGAGCCGCATCATCGTGGCGAACCGCTACGACAAGGCGCTTGATGATGTGCAGGATAAGGTGTATACGCGCGATATTTTCCAGCGCGACTAAGTACGACTGAATAAGGGAGCGTGTGATTATATGCAGCATGGACTGCCAGAACAGGCGATAGAACCGACAGCATCCCGCACGGGCGCGAATAAACTTGGCTATCGTGCCGTCAAGCGGGCGTTCGACCTGACGGCGACGGCAATGGCGGTTATCGTACTTTCGCCGCTGTTCCTGATTCTTTCCGTCATTGTCTATCTGGGTGATCCCGGCGCTGTCATCTACGGGCAGGTGCGTATCGGCAAGAATGGCAAGCCGTGCAAAATGTGGAAATTCAGGAGCATGTACCGCAATGCTGACCAGATGATTGATCAGCTGAGCGAGGAGCAGAAGCGCCAGTATCATACGGAGTTCAAAATCG
>OHGN01000324.1_pt1 | contig 12305 bp, 8 predicted proteins | sample 1567791 | NCBI WGS metagenome assembly OHGN01 (sample SAMEA3879514, study PRJEB24766) | human gut metagenome | biome: human-associated habitat; feature: feces | place: USA | collected 1985/1987 | reverse complement strand
TATGTGTTGAGCTTCTCCACTTACCGATGTGCTGAACCCGCACCGACCTGCTGCTTTACAGGACACAGACAAATATCAGCAGAGTATCTTCCGGCTATCTCAGAAAAGCTGCGGGATACTCTGATTTTTATATTGAACAAGGATACCAATACTTCGGCGCCGGAGGCGCTTTAGGATTTGACACTCTTGCAGCACAGACAGTACTAAACCTTAAACAGTGGTATCCCTGTATAAAGCTGATTCTTGTTCTGCCGTGCGAGGATCAAGCGGCCAGGTGGAGAGCCAACGACGTTAAAGAATATGAACGGATAAAATCACATGCTGATAAGATAATCTACACGGCAGACCGATACTTTAACGGCTGTATGCAAAAAAACCGCCATTTAGTTGACGGTAGCAGTCTTTGCATCTGCTACTTGGCAAAACAAGAGGGTGGCACAGCTTACACAGTCCAATACGCCAGAGAGAAAGGACTGCGGGTAGTTAATATTGTAGAATAACAAATAAGACCGCAACTCTTTCGAATTGCGACCTTATAGACGGATATTTTTCGCAGAGCTCACAACTCTGTCAAAAAGAACGCAGCGTCGCTGAATATAAAGGTGTTTTAGCTTTTCTCGACGGTTGATTTGACGGCTTTAATCTGAATCAGTAACCGATTGCGGACAGTTTTTTCATATTGTCTATTTTCAACTCCATCGATGAGTGAGCATATCTTTCCAACGTAATTCGTGGGCTTGAATGTCCCAATACTTCACTTAAAGACTTGATTTCAAAGTCAACCTCTACACATCGGGTAGCGAATGTATGTCGAAGAACGTGATAATGAACACCATCAAGATTACAATCCTTGGTATACTTTGCCAGTCAGTATTGTAGTGTTCGAGGCTCAACAAATCTATCTAAATCACCCGTCAGCACATAAGCTTCTGGAGCCATCCAAGTCCAGTGATTGCAAATATCAATGAGATAATCGCTTAAAGGAATGATCCTCAAAGAGCTATCGCTTTTAGGCGTGCTAATTCTAATACTGGTTTTGGATGAACTGCCTCCATCAGAGTTTTTTAATCGTTGCATTGTTGAAGAAACAGAAACAGTTCTGTCAGCTAAAGAAATGTTTCGTCATTTCAAGGCACAAATCTCTCCGATTCGCAAACCGGTTAACAGCGAAAAGAGAACTCCGAACTTACATGGGTCGGGATCATTGAGAAGATATTGAACAAAGATATCCTGCTCCTCTCGACTTAAAATTCGCATTTCTTGTTTCGGCAATTTGGGATAAGTGACTTCAACTAAGTCAATTCCAGAAACTGTCTTATGCGCATACTGCAAAACCGTTTTAAGCAGAGAGAGAATATCTCGCACAGTTTTTGGAGCCAGTGCTTTCTCGGTCAGCAAATCATGACCGAATTGTTCAATCGTCAAAGAGTCTATTGCTTGGATAAGATATCCACCGATAGCTGGTTTGATATGCTTATCAACAATAGCGCTATACTTCACATATGAAGATTCTTTTACCTTGGTTCGATTAAGCTGAAGCCATTGATCACAGATGGATGATAAACGCAGACGACTATTTCTTTGAATTGTCTGTCCATTGATCAGAGCCGCCTTAACCTCATTTACTTTTTCTTTTGCCTCTCGATAGGTTTTTCCATAGCAGTACCCATAGATGATTTTTCCGTCAAATGAGTACCCCTTAATATACCGTGCCTCCCACCGGTTGTCTTTTCGTTTATAGATGTTTTCGCCTTTTTTTGACACAATTAGACCTCCTTCAAATATTGGTGCAGTTCTATTTTACCGACCAATATTGACGGTGGTTTTGACGGCTGAAGGATTTATTTTTGATTAAATAATCGGATTTATCCCTCTTGCTCAAGTCAATTTCCATAAACATTTTCCATTTCAATCCTATTTTCTTGTCGAAACCCCTTGTATTTTGACGACAGTTGATGTATAATTAGCCTCGTAGAGTTGTGAACTCTGCGAAAGAGCGCAGCTTATTTTTGAAAGAAAACCAAGCAGGCGCTCGGTGAAACTCGACGAAAAGTGCTTTGTACACACGAAAGGCGGGTGAACAATGGAAGCTATTGATCGGGAAAAAAGAGATTATAAACAATTGCCTCGAGCTTCTTGTTGCGAGAGGGTAAACCCAAACCACAACGCGTGAGCTTAGTAAAGTTATGAAATTGAAAAGCGGAGACATGTATTATTATTTTAACTCAAAAGATGACTTAATAATCGCTTGCGCTGAAGAAGCAGTTATTCGTGTTGAAAACAGTCTGCTTGTCCCTGCGTTGAAAGAACTACCGTAGCCGAAAGAAATGATGGATCACTTCCAAATCAACGCCTTGGATATTGCACAGACCATGAAGTTTTTCGTATCTGTATGTACAGATATGCGGTATGCAGAAGGCATGAGGCCAGTTTTAGAGAGAGTCGGAAAAAGATATACGCAATATGCCAACAGATTTGCTAAAGCATTAAACACAGATACAAAAGAAATAACGCCTTTTGTTTTTATGATGATTACAGCCATTTCAAATTATATGGTTTTTGGCGAGACTTCTTTTGTATCCCCGCAGCTTAGAGCGGTTTAGATAAAATTTGAACGCCTATTAGCAGACAAAAAATAAACGACAAACAGATCATGTGAATAGGAGAATTGATTATGGCAATAGCAGAAGTAATTAAGTTCGAAGGCCCCCAAGATGCGCTCGTATGGAAATTCCCTGTGGAGGATTTTAATGCGACTTCGCAGTTAATAGTCGATGAGACACACGAAGCACTTCTCGTTGTAAACGGAAATGCAGCAGATCTTTTCACGGCAGGGCGGAGAACGCTCTCTGTTCCTAACATCCCGATTGCCAGAAAGCTTATTGAAATTCCAACGGGTGGCAACTCCCCGTTCCCGTGTAAGGTTTTCTTTATCAACAAAGTACACCAAATGGATCTGCTATGGGGTACGCAAGGCCCTATTGCTTTGGAAGATCCATTGTACGACATCTTCATGCATGTGATGGCAAACGGCAGTATGTCTATTTCGGTTGATAACTCCCGCAAGTTTGTTTTGAAGATGGTCGGCTTTAGGGATAACTTCAGCAATGACGAGTTGATCTCAAAATTTAGAGGCATTATTTCTTCGCATGTGAAGGATTGCATCTCAAAAATTATGATCAACGGTATGCTGAGTTACTTCATGATGAATGCTCATCTGTTTGAACTTAGCGGTGTTATCAAAGAAAGACTCGATGCAATCTTTGAAGAATACGGAATCAAGATTCAGTATTTCAACATGGAAACTATTGAGGTTCCCGAAGCAGATTATCAGAAGGTCAGCGAGGCAAAAGAACGTAGAACCAGCCGAATGATTGAGGGCTATACCTGGCAAGAAGAACGACAAATGATGATCGCCGAAAAGTTTGCGGGCAATGAAGGTACCATGGGAAATGTCGGCGGTGCCGTCGGTGGTTTTATGATGGGCGGTGCTATGGGTGGTTCAATCGTGGACATTGCGAGAAATGCCCTTGATCCAGAAAAAATCCCAAAAGAAAAGTCTCCCAAGGATGCAGCCGGAACACATCCGCGTCCTGGCCAGGGCCCCGGCAGGATTGATGTAACTGATTTCTTCAAGCCAAAAGATGAATCAACTGAGCCTGTGGCAGACGGAGAGAAATGCCCGAAATGCGGTGCTGAGTTACCTCCGAATGCCAAATTCTGCTTGAGTTGTGGAGAACGAATTCAGCACGACAGCAATATGGTTCTTTGCCCGAATTGCGGCAAGACCGTTCCCAAGGGAAAGTTCTGCTTTGAGTGTGGATATAAATTCTCGGCAAACACATGCCCTAAATGTGGAGCAACATTGCCGGAAGGTGCTAAGTTCTGCTTCGAGTGCGGTGAAAGACTATAAGGAGTGAAGGAAATGAAAAACCAAAATACCAAAACGAAAAATACTGTCGGAATAGCTCTAATCTATGTGATCCTGCTGGGAGTATTCAACCTTCTTGTGTTCACCATTTTTAAAACTCGGACAAACGTGTTTTGGCTGAGTTATGCTTTTATGACACTTGCTTTTGTTGTTCAGATAATAAGCATGTTTTTATCATTTAAAACTGCCGATGTTGAAACCGTATTCTTCGGTATCCCTTTGGCGTCATTCTCAATTTATTATCTATGTGCGGCTCTTGTCATCGGCGCATTGTTCATGATTTTCCAGCAAGCGAGTTTTACTCTTGCGCTTGTCATTCAACTACTTGTCCTTGCCGCATTTTTGATCATAGCAATCATTTCGCTAATGGCGCGGGATACCGTTCAGCAGATTGGGGAAAACATCAAAGAGAATGTAACCAACCTCAAGTCTGTTCTTGTAGACATCGAGTTAATGAGAGATTCCTGCTCCAATCCGGAATTGAAAGAGGCACTTAGAAAGCTATCTGAAACTGTCAAGTATTCAGATCCAATGACCAATGACTCTGTGGCAAGCGTCGAACAGCGCATAATGCGAAAAGTATCTGAACTCCGTATTAATATCGACGATGGTCAGATTGCTGATGCAAAGCAAGCGTGCGGTGAGCTTGAAAGAATGTATATCGAGCGAAACAAGAAACTTGCCATTTCGAAATAATCGTAGTGAGGTGCTGTAAATGACTGTAAGTTTCGTAGCTCGGAAATGTACTCAGTGTGCTGGAAAACTACAGTACATAAAAGAAAAGAAGATCTGGAAATGCCTTTATTGTGGTGCAGAGATCGAGAGGCAGGAACAATATGACGGCCTGTTTACAATCAAAAATGTAGTCAGGCAGTCGTTGCTGGATACTGCCTACCGTCGACTTGACAGTGCATCAAAAAATCTTATTGAGTGCGAAAAAATAGATTCTCGGTATGTCGGGACGATTATTGCGAAATTGGCTTATGACATGATTCGGGTTATAACACCCGGCGCGTGTGATCCAAGAGACGCCAAATCTATTTTTACTCAATTGAAGAAGACATATGAACAACTTAAATCGACAGGATCAAGCATATCAGATGATGAGGAAGCTCTGTATGAATTCCTCGAAGAGTCAGATATTTTTGCAACTTTGATCTTAGTATATGATTCCCTGAACGATGTGACTCGACGCGATTTTATATCTCAAATGCTCGATGCGAAAGATGTTTACTCGAAACCGGCAAACAACAATCTGCTGAGTTATGCAATTAAAAGCGGGAAAATAGACCTCGCCGATCAAGTTATCGGCAACTCAGATAATATCGATCCCAAGATGGCGTTGTCTGAGGTTCTCGCAAGGTATCCAGACGGAAATACAAAAGGTAATCGTATTGCGACTCTTCTCGCAACAGGAGGAATAAAGTACGAGGACAGAAAGCTAATCGAGAATTATTTAGCAGATACAAAGGATAGTGTTAAGACAAAAAGCAAAGCAAGTATTGCTGCATTAAATAACGGATTATCTATTAACTCTGATTTGTTGATGGATCAAATAATAAGGCTTGCAGATCCCGAGGTTGTTAAGGATACACTATCTGCTTTTTGCAAAAACAAGATTAGCGATGAAGACGTAATCAAGATTCTCGCCTTTGCATATGAGTGTGGAAACATCCAGACGGCTTATAATGCAATGGATTGCCTGAAGAACAGCGGTCAATATGTTTTAGTGTCGGCAAAGCTCATCATCTCAATGCTTTCAAACAGCAAGTTAAGTGCGAGCGACAAGATTTCACTGCTTAAAAAGTCCTTTGAATTCAAAGTAGATAACAAATCTTTTGAGTCGGTGCTAACAAACTACCTGTGCTTCAACCTTGACAAGGCTGATGATAGGAAAGCTATTCTTGACTGTCTTCTTGACCGGGCAACTAATATCCCGACCTCTACCGTTGAAAGCTATGTTCTCAAGTGCTCTATAGATGGGGATAACAAGCCCTCTATTGTGAGAGCAATGTTTGAAAAAGGATTGAATATCAGCTTCTTCAACGACCTTTTATCGAAATATATGAACAGCAGCACAGATTCGAAGCATATCAAAGTGTCTATTATTGAGGTCTTGTCGCAGAAGGGCTTAAAAATCGATCCCAGCTACTTTGTTGAGTATATCTGCTCATCAACAGATGAACTCTCAGTAAAAATGCAGTTTATCAAAAAGATGATTGCAAACGGATCTCAGCTCAGAGCTGATGCGGCAAACGCATACCTCGAAAGAACTCCGGCTGATCGTTTCAGTTCGGAACTCTTCTCGATGATATTTACTCCTGGTAGTTCGTTTACAAGCCGAGCAGTTGAGAATTATCTTCTCCGGTTTAAGGATAGGGACGCAGTAAAAGCTGATAACGTGAAAACAATTGTCGACCGCGCAACGTGTGACGTCCTCAGCTCCAGATGCCAAGTCTCGCACCTCGGGAACAGTATCACATGTAATTTAGTACAAGCATATACACTTGTCACAAACGATTCTCAAACAACAGCACTGGCGATCGCTGACTATTTCATTTCCTCAAAGAAAATGAAGATCAATGCGGAAATGAGCGTTTCGGGTTCGAATATGAAAATGAAGAAATATGTAGTAGCTAACAAAGCAAATCTGAGCGAAGCAACAAATTCGATCTGCGAGAGATTTAAAGTTTATTCAATGCTCTTCTAATGGAAAGGACGGTGGCTACAGATGGTAAAGACACTTGAATTGGCAAATGGGATGTTTGTCAGCATGGCGGTTGCGGAAGTGACCTCCGTCCCTTTCTATGAGCTTTTTGCAAAAGACCTTGACCGTGCCAATTATTCGAATCAAGTCTTGTTTACACAGATTCTCCAAGCAATGCATCGGAAGTCAGACGCGGAGAATACTGCATTTGAGTTCTTATTTCAAAGTATTGGCGTAGACAACCAAACTTATAAGGCCCAGGTTAGGTTATACATAATCGTCAGGAAGATTGGCGACGTTAAGTTCAGCAACGAATCTTTCATTCTCGATATGATGTCGAGCATCAAGAATGATCTCGAGGATAAAAACTTCTCAGTATCTGTGCTTGACACTGAGGAAGAATACTCCTCGTTTGAAAAGGCACTCTCAGAGACTAATTGTTCCAAGGTGCTTTCTATTTCAAAGAAAGAAAAAGTAATCGGAAACGCCATTTCAGCGAATGGTCTAATGTACTATAACGATGTCATCGAACCATCCGAGAACACCAATATTGCAACACTCACCAATGCCTTAACGCAATATCCCGGAAGCGTTGTCTCAATGCAGATTATTCCCGCGAAATACAACATTCAGGAATTGTACGGCATTGAAGAGAACAAAAACTTTTTGGCTCATTATGTGAGCGAGATTCGGTATCGGCAAGGAATACGAGTGGATGCGAATACGCAAATGATCGTAGACGCATATGACTACTATTCTCAAGCCAATAACGAGTTACTGTTTCTATATAACTTTGTTGTGTATTCGGAGTACAGCAGTGCAATTGATCTTGCCAATAAACTAATGGACGCCATAGAAACAGAAGGAAAAGCTACCGGAAGCTCGTTGGACATAGTTGACGTTTCGGAGTTTGGTCTTACTCCAGCCACCAATCTGTTTGCAAGCCCTTGGATAGCCAATGATGTTCTTCTCAATCGAGCGCGGGAAATGAGCTTTTGGGGAAACAAGAATGCACCGAAGCATCTCCAACGGCTCAAACACTTGATGACGACACGCGAACTTCGGGGCGTTTTCAAGTTTCCGATTGATGATGGAAAAATTATCGGATTGGATAGCAATAAGATCCTTGCAAACCGAGAAAAACTCCATCAGAGCATTATTTCGGACGGCAACTTTAAGGTTGGTATTATTCAAAACGCCAGCAAAAGTGGAAAGAACGACAATGCTCATGCTGGCATTGCACTTAATGATTTTACCAAGCACGGGCTTATCGTTGGTATGCCAGGATCAGGCAAAACGAACTTCTCACTTGGTCTTCTTTTGCAGTTTTGGAACGAGTTTAGTATACCGTTTCTTGCAATCGAACCTACAAAGAGTGAGTATCGTTCGTTGATTGACGATATAAAGGATTTGCAGATATTCACTCCTGGAAAAAACACGGTATCTCCTTATATCATCAATCCCTTTCTTCCCCCAACAGGTGTGACGGTGGAAAGCTATGTCCCCAGCCTTATGTCTGCATTCAAGGCTGCTTTCTCAATGCCAGATCCTCTGCCCGATATTTTCTTGTCAGCAATCAATGATTGCTACAACGAGTACGGTTGGAAAACGGACAGCACAAAAGACGATCCAACCGTGCAGCGATTTGGCCTTTATGAATTCATCAAGGTGTTTAAGAAGAAGATCCAGCACATGGATTATAAAGGCGATGTCAAAGCCAATATGGAAAGCGCTGGTGTCGTCCGCCTTGTCAGCTTGATCGAGCAAAACAGCAATATCTATGACACCATAAACACCATTCCACTTGAGGATCTGTTAAGCAAACCGACTGTAATTGAGCTAAACGCAATCAACAACAAAGAGCAGAAATCGCTGATTATGGCACTGCTACTAATCATGATTTGTGTATATACCAAGAACAATGTCTCCGGCGACGGAAAACTGAAAAATGTCTTACTAATTGATGAGGCACATGTTCTGCTTGCCGGTGGTAGCTCAAGATCGGATGACAGCGCAGATTCGCAGGGATCTACAGTGGAAGCCCTCGAAGATATGATTGCTGAAATACGATCTTACGGTACCAGTATTATTATCGCAGACCAATCGCCCACGAAAGTTGGCCGCAGCGTAGTCGCAAATACGAATGTGAAGGTAATCTTTAAGCTCGTCGAAAAAGAGAATAAGGATGCAATCAGTACGGCGACCAATATGAATGATGCGGATTATGATTTGCTTGGTCGGCTTGGTGTCGGAGAAGCCATGCTCCATTATGGCAGAGTATATAGCCCCCTCCACATAAAAACCTATAACGTGCATGACAAGGCTACTATAAGGCCTGTCATTCCAGACCAGGAAATTGCCGCTCTTTCAACATATTGGGATACGCATAAAGAATTGCTTATCCCCCACATTGAATGCAAATACAGTTGTTATTGCAAAGATAGCTGTGACTTCAAACTCCGCGCCAACGCAGATTTCCTCGCTGCACGTTTAGTGAACGACTGCTTGTACGAGCTGACGGATAAGGCAGCGTTTGTGAAGTTTTTGGTGAAGATGGATAAGAACATAATCGACTTGTTGAAAGAGAATCCTTCAATCCAAGCGAGCAACCGGCTCATTAACTGCGTAAAGATAAAGTTCTTGAGAAAGTCTATGCTGATTAAAAGCTTCGGGATCACAAAGGCTGAATACAACACGATTCTTAACCACCCGCGGTTTTTGAGAAGAGCCGAGCAGTAGAAACTGCTTAAAATCTGAGAAAAGGAGGTTTAAGTAATGGGTGAAGACTTTGAAGACTCTGTTGATACTTCGTCGTTCGACGATATAAGCACAGATACCACTGATACAAGCAGCTTTTCCGATCCTGTTGATGTTGGCGATATGATGGATGATATCCCTGCAGAGCCACTTGAAAGCTTTGATGTCGAACCACTCGATAGCAGTTTTGAGACAGAACTTCCAACGGCAGAAGCAACGGATATAGATAGCTTGATGGACGGTGCTGCTGATACATATATGACAGAAGAAGTCCCATCTGACACGCTTGATTCTTCTGGCCTTGATCCATCAGATCTTTCAAGCGATATAGATGATTATGAAATGGATGCTGGTTCTGATATAGCTGATTTGATGGACGAGGCAGCAATTGAATCATTCGATGAGGTTGCAATGGATACGACCGAAGTTAATGACTCCACAGATAACGACATAGAAACACTAATGAATGATGTAGAGCTTGTATCAGATACTGCTGAGAATCCATCTGAGATAGAGATGGACACAATTGAGAACGATGATGATAACATCAATGAAGTTGAATCACTCCTGGCGACAGAAGAACTGTCACAGGATGACGCTTCTGATCTTGTGGAAGAGCTTGATTCTGATAATACAGAGGAAATGCAGGAAGCAACAGATGTCTCCGCTTTAATGGATGAAAGTGACGTGGGCGACACGATTCCTCTCGTCGATGAATCCATCGAAGATACATCTGACGATTTCGAGACAGAGGATGTGCCTCCGGTTGAAACGGATATGGAAGAAAACGAGATCGGTACAGAAGAAATATCCGAAGGAACAGAGCCGTTGGATTCCACGCAGATTGATGCTGATACTGAGACTAATTCCAGCGTTACAGATATTTCAGAAGATGAGCAAGGTGAACTGGAGGGACTCTTTCAGATGTATCTGATACACAGCCAGGCTCTCCTCTTGATGCGGAGGTTTCGGCGTATGACCAATTGGCCGATTATTACAACTCACACAATTATGGTCAGCAGGACTACGCGGAATACTCTAAAGATCCCGAATGGCAAGAGCTAAATAATGCCTACCTACAAGAACTTAGCAGAGAGCCAATTGATTATAGTGGCGGAGAAACATCCGATATTACTGACATACGGGATGAACTGATTGCGGCTGGAATTCCAGAAAACAGTCCAGAACTTGATGCTATACTTGCAAATGAACAAGAAGGTATCGAGAACATACAAGATTTGGATTCTCCCGCCGAGTCGTCAATAGACGGTGAAACTGATGCTACTTATGATGAGCCTCCTCTTGATAATTCAGAACCGCAGATAACAGACAGTGAGATTGACGAAGAAGTTGAAAGTAATCCCCAAACAGGCTCTGAAGATATTTCGTCCGACATTACTTCTGATGAACAATTAGATGTGGCAAGTGATCTGCCAGTAATGACGCCAAGAGAATATGACGATTTCGAGCAAAGTGTTCTCGAAGGGAAGCCCGATTTTTACGAATCTGGATCGTTTTACGAACAGGGAATAAATGAGTTCGGCTACCAGGGAACCTGCGGCCCGACTTCACAAGCCAATGCGTTGAATGAACTGTTTGATACTAACGAATTCACAGAAAATAAAGTCCTCAATGTGGCAGTTGACAACAATCTTTGTAGTATGGATTCTTCTCCAGAGAACTGCGGTGGCACAACAACAGAGCAATTTATGGAGCTATACGATAAGATGAACGAGCAACTCGATGGAAAAATCAACACTGAACTCTATGAGTTTAATAATGCACTTGATGTAGAAGATGTTGCATCAAAACTTGATGAGGGGTGTGTGTTGAATGTTGCAGTAGATGCCGATGCTCTTTGGGATCAGCCAAGAGAATACGTTAATTCCATGGGCATTCCTTGCGATGACTTCTATTCTGACCATTGGATTACCGTAACAGGCGTTCAGCGTGATGAACTGGGCAACATTCAAGGATTCGACATTTTTGATTCTGGCGGCGGAGTGAACTATGTGGATGCCGATAAGTATCATGAGATGTGTTTTGGAACCGATGAACATAGAGTTATTGATCCTACAGCAATTGTGGTCTCAAAAAATGATGTTCCTATAGCATCAGATGCAAATCATGACACAGGCGATAACTCAAATACCGGGGATCAAAGTAATTGGTTTCAAAGAATTTTCGGAAGGAGGAATGAGTAATGGTTGAAATTAAAAAGATTGTTTCAACACTGAATGGTAAGGCGCTTGGTGGAGCAAAGATTCCACACAGTGTTTCTAACCCCGTTTTGCGTGTTGTTGATGATGTGCCTTATATTGCTGCATTTGTATACATCTACAATCGGGAAAACATTCAGCAAAACAAAATGCCACGTCCAGTTCATTGGATTGTTGCAGATCTTGCCTCTGGTGATGTTGTTAATGAGTTTGACTGTTGAGAAATCGACTTCTCCAGCTCGGGATTTGAAGACTTGTATGACTTAAATGATCCCAACGTAAAGAGGCCAACCCGAGAAGATTTTGTAGAGATATATTCTCTGTTCGATTCTGTAAGAGCTGAGTACCTAAACAACGGACGGTGTGACACTGAGACGTATAGGCGTTATCTTGACAGAATACTTGAAATAACTCCGGCCAGCTATCAAAAGTTCTATCAAGAGCTTAGCAATCTTTAAGAGGGAGGTTCTCAACTATGACGGATGAAGAATACCAAAGAGAATTAGAAGAAGCTGAACGACTACAGCGACAGATCAATAATGTTATTGATCAGATTAACCGCACTAATCGAGAGAATGCTAAGCTGGAAGTTGAGCTTGATAATGCAATACAGAATGTCAGCATTCTCATCAGTAATTGCGGTGAGCTTGACAAAGCCGTATATGAGGATATGGGCTATCTTTCCGATGTC
>OHGN01000315.1_pt1 | contig 12648 bp, 13 predicted proteins | sample 1567791 | NCBI WGS metagenome assembly OHGN01 (sample SAMEA3879514, study PRJEB24766) | human gut metagenome | biome: human-associated habitat; feature: feces | place: USA | collected 1985/1987 | reverse complement strand
AGATAAAGGAGAAAATATGGCAAAAATTATTGTAAATAATGAGAATAAAAAGAGTACAATTGCTCCGGAAATTTATGGACATTTTTCAGAGCATCTCGGAAGATGTATCTACAATGGTATATATGTGGGTGAAAATTCACCTATTCCGAATACAGACGGAATAAGGAATGATATCATCGAGGCGCTCAGAAATATAAAAGCTCCCGTTTTCCGCTGGCCCGGCGGCTGCTTTGCAGAAGAATATCACTGGCAGGACGGTATCGGCGAAAAATCTCTGCGCCGAAAGATCGTGAACACGAACTGGGGCGGAGTTACGGAGGATAATTCTTTTGGCACGCACGAATTTATGCGCTTCTGTGAGCTTGTTGGCTGCAAGCCTTATATAAACGGCAATGTTGGCAGCGGCAGTGTTCGTGAATTATCCGAATGGATAGAATATATGACCTCAGATGCGGAATCACCTCTCACAGAGCAGAGAAAGAAGAACGGCAGAGCCGAGCCGTGGAAACTCGAATACCTCGGTATCGGCAATGAAAACTGGGGCTGCGGAGGAAATATGCGTCCCGAATATTACGCCGATGTTTATAAAAGGTATCAGACATTCTGCCGCAATTATTCGGGAAACAGACTTTACAGAATAGCCTGTGGTTCAAGCTCTGCCGACTATAACTGGACAGAAGTCATGATGAAAAATCTTGACAGCAATAATGTTGATGCTATCGACCTGCATTATTATACGATGCCAGTATGGCCCGAAATGGAGTCTGCCACCGATTTTGACGATGAGCTTTATTATAAAACTATCGCTGCAGCGAACTTTTCCGATGAGCTTATCACAAGACATTCGGAGATAATGAACCGCTATGATCCCGAAAAGAAAATAGGACTTGTAATAGGAGAGTGGGGCTGTTGGCATAAGGTAGAAGAGGGTACGAACCCTGGATTTTTATATCAGCAGAATACAATGCGTGATGCTATCGTTGCTGCAATAGAGCTGAATGTTTTTAACAGACACAGCGACCGTGTTGTAATGGCAAACCTTGCGCAGGCGGTGAATGTTCTCCAATCGGTCATTCTTACAGAGGGCGATAAGATGATAAAAACGCCTACATATCACGTTTTCGACCTTTTTAAAACACACCAAAACAACGAGGCGGTTTACTGCTATACTCAGACTGAAAATATGTCGGAAGGTAAAAATGCTCCGATGATCTCGGTTTCCGCATCGGTGAACGAAAAGAGTATGACCGTTACCGCCGCAAACTGTTCGCTTACGGAAGAGGCTGCTGTTGAATGCAGCATTTTCGGATTTAAAGCATCATCGGTTTCTTGCAGGATACTTACAAACGAGGCGCACAGCTATAACGACTTCGACTGTCCCGACAGAGTGAGCATTACCGAGCATACGGCAGTCATCAAGGACAATGTGTTAAAGCTGAATATTCCGCCTTGTGCTGTTGTGGAATGTGTTGTTGACTAAATATTGGGGCATATTCACAGTGCATTTCGTCTTTATAATAAAAATATAAGCATAAGAGCTGCGTTTCATTAAAGAAGCGCAGCTCTTTGTTTTATAAAGCCATAATATGTTGGGCATTGTGCTCGCAAAAAAATAATGCACAAAAGGGGCTTCTGTTGATGAAATGTGAATGTGTTCACATTTTTGGATTTTCTCCTTATGTGCTACAATTGGGCAAGGAGGAAACCGAAGGATTTGTCAACATGACAAAACCGCCGCAACCGAGTTTGGTTGCGGCGGTAATTTTATCTGCTATGATTTATTGTTCTTGCTGTAATACTCTGTCTGCTTATCGTAGACCACTTTCGGTGTGTAACGCTTTATGGCCTTGTTGTTCACCTTGATGTCAAGCTTTTCTACCCAGCTTGTTAATTTCTTCTGAAATTCATCACTCTTCATTTCTTTTAGAAGATCTTCATGATTTTCCTTGGCATATTCTGTATCTCTGTCCTTAACATCGCCCTTGATAAGAATGTAATATGCGTTATCGTCCTCATAAGCTGTTGCAACGTCTATGCTCATACCGCTTACTTCTTTGAGTATCTTGCCGTTTGTAGTGTCTTTCTGTGAATCGTCCATTGCACCATAGTTCGCCATTTTCTCATTTGCATATGGGTCTGACTCTGATGATGAGCTGTCTGTTGACGAGTCACTGTCTGCAGTAGAGCTTGATTCTGCTGTGCTGTCAGATACAGAAGATGTATCGTCGGAAGCTGTAGAACTTGTGTCGATGTCTGATACGGAAGATGTGTCGTCTGACGCTGTTGAGCTGTCTGAGGCTGATGAATCGCTGTCAGCAGCGGAGCTTGAATCTGAGGCTTTCTTTGAAGCAACGTAGTCGTTGTACTCGTCTATAATGCTGTCGAAATCGTCAAACGAAACTCCCTGAGCCTTTTCAAGGAACTCATCTCTTTTTGCCTTGGCTTCCTCATTTGCAGCGTCTGCTGAGTCTGTAGAAGAATCGGTGGCTGATGATGAAGAATCAGTTGATGCTTTAGTTTTTGCAAAGGAAATGGATTTATATCTCAGGTAGTTATCATCAAGATACTTCACCATTTCATCGTCTGAAACGGCTTCCTCGCCGCCCTCTGCATAGTAGTGATCAAAAAGCTCTTCTCTCATTTTAGAGCCTTTGAGTGCAAGCTTTACAGATTCCTTTGAGATACCCTCTGACTCGTAAAACTCGCCCTGAGAATCCCATGTGCTGCTTATGCTGTCATTAATGGACTTTATATCCTCATCTGAAAGAGTAAGTCCAAGCTCGTTGAACTTGTCAACTACAGCCGCATACTCCTTAGTTGCAGTGAGAGCATAATCTGAAAGATACTCGTCAAATGCCTTTCCGTCTACCTTCTGATCGAAATAGTCCTTTTTGATGCCTTTCTGATAATACATCATCGTCATTTGATATGACATTTCTGTAAGCTCATTATAAATGTAGATACCTGCGTTTATCTTGCTGTCACCTGCTGTCATCACATAGCTTGTGTCCGAGCAAGCGGTAAGGCTCGCAGTACAAAGCAATGCGGCAGTAAGAGCAGCCGTTATTTTTTTAGCTTTAGCCATTTTATTATCCATTTCCTTTCCGAAAAAATCGTCTTACTAACAGGCAGAAAACCGCCTTAACTTTTACATTATACTACATTTGAGCCTATAAGTCAAGTGGATATGTGTCTCTCACACGCAAAAACGGACGATCACTGACCGTCCGTTGTAATGCACTGATATTTTATCTATTGCTATTTCCTATTTTTATGTCTTTCCAATTTACTTGCGTACATTATCTTATCCGCCTGTGTAAACATATCTTCAAGCTCGTGGACATCTGTTATATGTTTACAGATACCGCCTATACTAACGCTGACCTCAAACTCGTTACCTGCAAACTTGTTATATACTCTAAGACGGTCGTTGACCCTTGCAGAAAATCGTTCAGGATAGTTGTCGTTATAGTCGTTACAGCCTATCACCACAAACTCATCGCCGCCTACCCTTGCACATATCTCGTTATTTTTTGTCGATGCCAAAACTGCGTCTGCGATCGCTTTTATTGCAATATCACCGCAGTTATGGCCAAAATTATCATTTATCTTTTTAAGGCAGTCCAGATCGCAGACAGCGATAAAAGCCTTATTTTTCGGATTTGACATTCTGTCAATAACAAACTGGATATTTTTCTCAATACCTATTCTCGAATAAACACCTGTCATAGCGTCACGGACTGCAAGATTAGCTATGGAATTTCGTATCCGCATTGATTCCAGAGCATTGCTTACATGATTTGTCCAATTACGATAAGTGATATCTATCGATTTTATTTCGTCACCGTAAGACAATACAGCATAGCCATAGCACCGATCTATAAAATGTACCGGGGTGATAAAGAATGCACAAGGGCTTTCTCGTTCTTCATCCAGATCAGGAAATATCTCTTTGAGTTCAAAAGGATCATGAAGAGTTCTGCTTTTGCCGTCAACGTTTCTTATATAAAGCACCATATTTTCTGTATATTCCTTTGGAACAGTGGAGATCTCACCGACTATCTCATGCTCTCCAAGGCAATCCTCATTAAGGCAGAGATAATATCTCTTCTGACCAATGATAAGATAGAGAAAATATTGTATCCTGGCCATCAGATCATCGGGATCTTTAGAGCAAGCCATTATATCGGTCATACTGCTGTCCAAAAAGTCATGATAATTCATCTTGTTCTGAGATGATAAAAGATCACGCTTTGTATAGCTATAATCCTCATGACAGCCACAGGAAGCACCTATCTCCACCTTGCCGCCGTCCTCTATAAGGCCCTGCGGTTCAACGCCTTTGATCCTTGCCTCTATGGTCATTACTGCGTTCACGCCAGTTTCAAAGATTGGCGGTGAGCACGAGGTTATAGCTGGCACGCAATGGATAGCCTCGTCTATTGCGTCATAACCTGCAACTATCATATCCTCAGGCACGCTCAAACCGTTTTTCTGATATTCATGTACAACGCCTATAGCCATATAATCTCCACAGCAAACGATAGCGTCAGGCTTTTTACGTCTGCCATAGATGATATTATTTGCCACCTCTGCCGCTTTATCATACCAGAAGCCTCCGTCAAAGCAGACAAAGTCCGGATCATACTCTATGCCATGCTTTTCAAGGGCACGCTTATATCCCGCAAGCCGTTCACGAGTGGTGGCAGTCTCCAGCGGACCGCTCAAAAAAAGTATCTTCCTGCATCCATGGACCTCGATAAGATGCTCTGTCAATTGCATAAAGGGTTTTTCGTCACGGGTATAAATACTTTCATAGTCCTTATAGCTTCCATCTATAAAAACCACAGGAACATGACATTTCTCATCTATATCCCTGCATATTTTGTCAAAAAGCCCAGGCATTTTTAATGTATCTGCCAAAACGATAACGCCATCGAGCTTATCATAATTTATAACGTCATATATCTGCATTTCTCCAACAGACACTGCTTTTAAGAATGACTCTTTGACAAAGCTTGTGAAGATAAGCACATCATAGTCAAGCTGAAAAGCCTTTGTCATTACGCCTCTCAGCAATCTTTCCTGATAATAGCTTTCTGCCTCAGACAATATCACTCCAATGCGTTTTCTTCCCAAAATGTCTCACCTTCTCTATAATGTTGCATTTAGACGCACTGCACCCTACAATCATTCAAACATTATACCACATTTGCCTCGAGTTGTCAAAGGCATTTTGTGAATTTTCGTAAACTTTTTAACGACTATTTTATTTTTGTGGTAAAATTATTAAGCTTTTTTCAATATTACCAATACATATATTTGATTAAATTTGTAATAAATCAACTAAATGATTTGCTTAATCGTTTTCGAGATTGCGAAAATTTTCGGTAACATGTTCATATAGAAAATAAAATGAAAACTTTTCAGAATATTGTTAATAAAGCATCGCAGAGAAAACTTTTTTTACACAGTACTTCTGAATAAGAAAAGAACAAAAAAAGTTTCAAAAATGTCTTGACAAGTAAAAGATCATATGGTATAATATTAAAGTCGCTTAGATAGTGTGACACATATAAAAAAATGATAAACTGGAGAAGTCGCCTAGCCCGGTTTATGGCGCACGACTGGAACTCGTGTATGGGTTAATAGCTCATCGAGGGTTCGAATCCCTCCTTCTCCGCCAAGCATACGAAAACCACCGTAAATACGGTGGTTTTCTTTTTTTGTACACGATTTTTACACGATTGTTCTTATATACTAAACAAAAAATCAGCCGCCTCAGATCACTCCGAGACGGCTGAAATTCTACCTACTTAATCTTAATTTTCTGCCCCACATAAATGAGGTTAGCGTTCTTGATACCATTATCCTTAGCAAGCTTCGCAACAGTGGTCTTGTACCTCTTAGCGATAGCAGAGAGCGTGTCTCCACGCTTCACAGTGTACGTTACTGTCTTCTTGGTGGAGCTTGTAGTCGGCTTGCTAGTCGGTCTGATAGCCTGCTTCTTGAAGCCGTTCAGCCCTGCCGCCTTTATCTTCGCAGGATAGTCCACATAGCAGATATCCATATCAACATTGCCGCTGATACCGCTGACTCTTCCAGTGGAGCTGTACTGCCACATACCATATGTTCCGCCGTAGTTGCAGCGTGAGCCGTACTCAGCGACCCACAGAGCGTATCTCTTAGCAACGTAGGCAGATATGTACTGTTGTAAAGGCGAACGGCTGATATACAGTCCTGCCCAGTAGCCTGCGTGTTCAAGTGCATTGCAGAAAGTCTTGACAAGGCTGTTGCAAAATGCTCTGCCCTTTGCGAACTGTGAACGCTCCTCGAGATCGAAGTATATCGGATACTCAAACGTCTTGCCCTTGATAGCGTTGATACAAGTTTGAGCCTCTGCCTTTGCTTCCACAACAGTTGCCGCATAACTGTACCAGTAAGCACCAACCTTTAGCCCTGCCGCCTTTGCAGCCTTGTAGTTTTTCTCAAAATATGGGTCTTTCTGATTAGCATACTTGCCGAAGCCTGCACGAATGATAACGAAATCGACCCCCGAAGCCTTGACCTTCTTGAAGTCAACGCTCTGCTGATACTGCGAAACGTCAATGCCCTTAAATGTCTTTGCCATAAAATTACTTCCTTTCTAAATCTTCGATGCGGTGGTTTGCGACCTTTATCTGTTCAGCGACCACCGCATAATCCTGTTCCAGCTTATAGGTGCGAGCAATAACACTGTTGTGCTTGTCCACACACTCAGACAGCTTGTCTATCTTGTACTCGATAAGTTTTTGGCTATCATACTGCGCCTGTTGTATAGTCTTACGGCTGTTAGATGCTATGACAAGCTGACACACTACTGCCGAAGCAGCTGCTATCAGTGCAACTATGATCGCTTCCGTCATTCATCATCACCCGACCTTTTCTTTGCACTCTGTGTGCCAAAGTAGAACGATATCACCACAGTAAACACCGTGATGAACTGCTCTGCTGAGATCGTGCGGCGAAGTGCCAGCACGCAAAACACCGCTGTCAAGAACAGCGTTACAATGGACTTTACATCAATGAGTTTCGCTAACTTCTGCTTCATGGTATACCTCCTTTGTTATCATCTCATACTCCTCAGCCGTGATTTTCCCCCTGTCAGCAAAATCCTTGACCTGCTCAGCGGTGTACAACCCTAAATCGTACAAACGTTTGACTTTCCTATACATTGTCCTTGTCCTCCTCAATCAAAGTGTCTGTCATCAGCGCAGTATATAGCACCTGTGCTTCTAGTTCGTCAACCTTTGTGGCTTTCTTTGGCTGAAAATCATCAGGGGTCAACCCTAGCTTGTCAGCCATTTTTCTCTGCAAATCCGTCATGTTGTACCTCCTACTTCTGATAATTTCACGATATACTCTTCCTCGTTCGGAACGGGTATTCGATAGCTGTCATTGCTGTTTTTAAATGTCACGCTACCCAGTGCTTCGACCTCGATATTTCGCAGGAAGTCATCTGGTATCAGGGTTGATATATCGGTGACGATTGGTGTTTCCAATTCGTAATACAGCATTACGCCCTGCATTGCCTTTTTAAATGCGGTGGCATCAGGGTAGGCTGTATCTTTGACCTGAATCTGTGAAACTACGGTAACTCCGTCTACTGTGATTGTTTTATCGACAAATACATTGGAACTTCTCGCAACTGTTCTATATTTACTGCACAATGCATTATAAATGGTTGTTCCAAATGCACCTAGATATTTAAAATTGAGATGTTTCGCAGGTGCGTAGAAATGATTTCCAACAGTGGAAGTCGTATTAATTCCCCAATTCAGAGTCCCTAAGTCAACGCTGCCGACACATTGAACATATTTTTTGTTCTCATAATCCACATAGTTCTTAGCCGTTCCTGCCGACCAGCCGTAGCCAGGCAGATTGCGGATTGCTTCTGGAATTTGGTATGTATTGCGGTGGAAGGGGGCATAGGCTGTGGCGGTTGAGGATTTTTCGATTTGGAAATTTGGAAAATATTTTAGAAAATCAGATTTCCATTTGTCAAAACCATTGAATGAATTAATCACAACATATACGTAATTCTCATCAGCTGTCTGAATTTTGATAGGGTGTCCTGTATAGGCATTTATACTGCTCACTGTTTTATGCCCAAAAAATTCAATATCACGTTTATCTGCACCTATCACTTTTCCATACGTTTCGCATAACGCAGTATCTCGTGCGACCGAAATGCAGTATGCAGAATTTGGGCTTACGCCCAGTTTTATGCCACAATAGCCTCTTCCCAAATCAACTAAATCACTAGCTGTGTAGCCGTCTATATTCCACAAATTCTTCCCCTGCTCCACAATCTCTTCCGTGCCTGCACTAATAATCTCACCTGCATTATACGGATAATAGTCCGCTGGGAATATTTTCTCAAATTCTTCCACTGTGCTAGGCTCGTTTCCTGAACCGAACATGGCGGTTAAATCGAAAATCTGAATTTTAATTTTAACGTCATTGAAAACTGTACCTGCTGTTAGACCACTAATTCCAGTAGACTTGCCTAATGAAGTTTCATATTGTGTCTGATTATAAATCAGAACTGCCGAACCGCTTGTAATTGCTGGAGTTGATTGGCTTCGGTTCAGAAAACCGAATTTCATACTTATATCATCAGGATTGTTCATAATCAGCAGCTTGAAAGCATATTTTCCTACCTTGTTCTGTTCTGGAGTAACATCTCTGAAATTGAAATATGATGCCGTTACAGTTCCATTCAACGTAATTGTTCCGTCAGAATCCACGGTTGCAGTAATACCATTGTTGATTTCTTTTCTTGACTGAAAATTTTGGTTAAACACAATAGACCTACCACCGATATTTTTCACCGACATCAGCTTACCGCCTGTAGGAATAGTCTTAACGTATGCCGTATCTGTATCTGTTTCAAACTGGTGCGTGATACCCTGACCGATGGAATACAGTGCGTCCACACGCCTTTGCAGTTCCTTGTCCGACAGCTTCACACGTCCTATCTCAGCCGTATTCTTGGCAATTTTTGAAACCGCCGTAACATAATCTTCAGGCAGACTGTCAGCCACCGCCTGTGCTGTCTGTGCGGCAGTTTCAGCGGCTTTGCGGTCTGCGGCGACCTTAGCGGCTATCTTTTCCATTTCCGCCTTATCGTATAAAATCACCGTTTCATCATCAGTGATATATACAATTGTTCCGTCTTTTATAGTGGATTTATCAACAGCTTCCCACTCGGCTTTTGTACCAATCCACTTTTCGCTTTCAATCTTGTTGCCTAATTCAGTGACAGATTTTTTAGCATTAGCCGCCATACCTCTAGCAATAATATCTGTAGCCATAAATCCACCTCCTTAATATGTTATAGTTCCCCAAATTTTGTTTACACCCTTAACGTTCTTAACGGTCACACTATAGTAACCACTAACATCTCCTGCATAAACATTTTCCGTTGTAATCGTATCAACTGTTGAGAAGTCACTTAAATCGACCATCATAAGCACTTTCTCTGCACCATTCTGAGTCAGTTTTCCTACAACCTGAAAACTACCAGTTCCCGAAGCCTGTACTTTAAAATCAGCGCCAATGCCAACTTTCAGCTCAAAAGCCTTTCCGTTTTCGTACAAGTTTCCGTTTGTAGCACAATACGCCATAATTCATCTTCCTTTCATATAAATAAAATATAACAAGGGCGAAGCCGTATTACCTCGCCCTTTAAAAACAAAAACAATTAGTATTACTTAATAGCACTTGCAAGCTTCTTGATAAACTTCTCACCTGCAATGCTAGTCTGCTTATAACCCCACTTTTTCAGTAAAGCATTAACAGCCTTTTCAGTGCCGTCACCAAAAATACCGTTCTCGTCAAGTGTGACGTTGTGAAGTTTTCTTGCCTTGGCTATGATAAGCATTTCTTTCAAGGCGAGAACACCACTGGTCTTATCACCCTTTTTATAGCCAGACTTTTCGAGTATCGGAAGTTCATTATTTTTTTGCTTTTTAAAACCATTAAGACCCTTTTTCTTTATAATTGCGGCAAAATCTTTATAGGCATAATTGCAATCACAGTTTCCATTTACACCTGAAACCGAGCCTTTACTTGTGTACTGCCACATACCATAGCTGCCACCGTATGAAGGCTTTGACTTGTCAAATTCAGCAAGCCATACACAATATTTGTTTTTACAATCACTAGGAACTTTACTGTTAAGAAAAGCAGCATAGCTATAAAGCATTACATAATAATTTTTCTTTTCACAATAACCGCAAAAAGCATTAATTATACTACCTATAGTAGAAGCCGACAAATTACACTGTGTACTATCTTCTATATCAAAAGCAATAGGCATTTCAAAAGTTTTACCCTTGATCGCCTCAAGAAACACCTTGGCTTCTAATTCGGCATCTGCTGATGTTAGAGCATATGAATACCAATAAGCACCAACTTTAAGCCCTGCTGATTTTGCCTTTTTGTAATTGGTTTCAAAACATTCGTCTTTCTGACCGATATATTTGCCGTAGCCTGCGTTTATCATAACAAAGTCATATCCTGCCTTTTTTACTTTGTTAAAATCTACATTAGTACCCTGCCAATGAGAAACATCTATACCTTTTATTGTTGTTGCCATATGTATACTTCCTTTCCAATTAATCTTCTTTTACGGGCAGTTTGTTCAATTCGTCTACACAGTTATGTACAAAACTATTGCCACCAATAGACGAATAGCTTTCGTATAGTCTTGCGAGATTTTCTTTTTCGTACAGTGAAATACTATTTTCTTGCATTCTTGAATTATAAATCGCTAAAATAGAATTTCTCAGCGTGGCTTGCAAAGCCAAACTTTGTTTTTGCAACTCAGCTTCCATGCTTTGATTCTGTTCTACCTGTCTTTCCACTAATACTGTTAGCTTATCTATTTTTTTATTTAGATTATCTTTATCACTTGTTTTTGAAATCCACCCTACAAATCTATTCCTGATTGGTTTAACAATAATTGTTATCAGTGCCAAAATGGTTGTAACACTTCCACAGTAGGTAGCAATTTCCTTAACTGTGTTCATTTACTCACCGCCATTCTTAACCTCGTCAATAAAATCTGTGAGTGATTTATAGTTCATATCCTTAACGGCACTTTCAAGCAAGATAACAAGCTCTACATCGGAAATCTTAATGCCCTTTTCTTCAAGCAGGGCAAGCATGGTTTCTTTAGCCTTTTCAAGCTTTTCTGTGCCATGAACGTCTTTATAAATCTGTTCTATGTACTTAACCGTTGTAGCCGTCATAACCGCTGTTAAAATTACAGGTAAATACTCTGTAATCATCTGAGTAATAATCTCTTTCATAACTTTTCCTCCAATAATAAAAGAGGGTTGTTCGCCCTCTTTCTATTTTAGTATTATTTTTATATGTGTTTCATCAATACGTTTGATAACCCTATAACCACTATCTGACTTGGTTGCCACGCCATTCACATTAGCCGTACAATATCCGTTGATCTTGCACGTTCCGTCATCTTGAACTACTAACTGTCCTAACAAGCCAACTTTGTCATATTCTTTTCTTGCCCCACGAGGGATATATTCAAGCGTATCGTTATAGTTTTCGTTCAATATAAGATTGTGTGACTCGTCATAAATCAACCGTCCATAAACATCTGTTTTATACTTATCATGCCAATCTAATTCAGCAGAGTTACCAACTATAGACGGATTGGCTGATATAACACCGAGTATATAGTCACCATTATTTGCAAGTTTGATTTTATCACCGTCAAGCGTAACGAATAAACCAATTCTGTCTTGATTTTTAGCGTTGCCGTCAAGCCATTCAAAATATTCGGCATAGTCAGCACCAATAGTTTTGTACGCACCACCAGCATAAACATTGCCAGAAAAATCTACTTGCATTGCAGAGTTTTGGCTTGCAGAACCATTTCCTATATTAAATAGTATGTCAGCGTTTTCCGAGCTTTTATAAGTTCGTTTTGCATTGACACCTATAACGGTTTGGTTATCTGCTGTGGCACGATTATATGAACCCGCAACGAAACAATTATCATAATTTATAATTTCGTTATTATATCCAAACACGGCATTACATTTTGCCATTTGGTCTTTAGTTTTGTCGCCCTTAACAGTATTCAATGTGCCAACTACAATACTATCAGCTACACCCTCTAGCAAATTATTTATGCCATTAATATATGTATCACGAGAATTGGAAACAGTATTTTTTGCACCACTACAATCAATCGCCACACTATATTCAGACGTATTCCACATACCGCTGACGTGATTAGAAAAACCACCAACGCCAGTGTTATTAAAACCTGTTAAGGAATTTAAACTGCTATTTCCGCGAGCATAGTTTACTAACATACGCAGTATGCTATTTGTTTTCATTTCTGAAAAATCAATATAATTATTGCTGTCATAACTATAGTCGTAGCAGTGGTTTGCTTGACCTTCAAGATGGTTATAATCGCCATGAGCAATATTTTCAAGATAAATAGTAATTTGTTCTGTTCCATCAGGGGCTATAGCATACCAATAAGAATTGCCATAATAATTAAACTTTTCTGAGATGTGTCTACTACCGCCACTATCAACGTATTCAACAAATCGTCCTACGCTA
>OHGN01000300.1_pt1 | contig 13031 bp, 12 predicted proteins | sample 1567791 | NCBI WGS metagenome assembly OHGN01 (sample SAMEA3879514, study PRJEB24766) | human gut metagenome | biome: human-associated habitat; feature: feces | place: USA | collected 1985/1987 | reverse complement strand
TGCTTCCTTGAAAGGTTTGCCGTTAAAATCGCTCATAGTAAGTCCTCCTATAAATCAAATCATGGAAGTTTTTTTACTTCGCTATATTCTATTCGGCAAAAGGCTTTTGTGTGCTTAAATTTCTGAAAATCCTCTCATAAAGCAAAAAAAGCCCTGCGCATGAACGCAGAGCCTTTGGATACATATAATCAGGTGTTCTTGTCTACCTGATGAAATTTCTTCAGATTTCCTATTTTTTCGTTTCTCTCGTCAAGGACCTTTTCCACGTCAGTCCACTCAAGTCCCTGATTTGCCGCAAGCACCATAACGTGATAGAGAAGATCGTTTATTTCGTTTTTCAGCTCGTTATTGTCACCATTTTTAGCAGCGATAACTGTTTCTGTAGCCTCTTCGCCCACCTTTTTGCAAATCTTGTCTACGCCCTTGTCAAAAAGATAAGCTGTGTAGCTGTTCTCCTGCGCCTTGCCTGCTTCATAGTCTGCCTTGCGCTGTTTTATTACCTCGAAAATTTCCTGATAAACTGTCATTTTATTCTTCCTCCGTATTATATATCTCATTGAAAAAGCAGCTATATGAGCCTGTATGGCAGGCTGCACCTGTCTGCTTTACGTTAAGGAGCAGGGTATCGTTATCGCAGTCCGCATAGATAGAAACTACCTTTTGCAGATGACCGCTTGTTGCACCCTTGTTCCAATATTCCTGTCTTGATCTGCTCCAATACCATGTATAGCCTGTTTCAAGTGTTTTTTTCAGGCTTTCCTTATTCATATAAGCAAGCATAAGCACAGTTTTTGTATCCACATCAAATGCGATAGCAGGGGTAAGCTCGCTTTTTACAAAGTATTTGTCCAGATCGTTTATATCAACTTTTATTGGGTTCATTATTTGTCCTTTCTGTTGCCGTCTTGGTCGAAATTATCTTTGAGTGCTCGTTCTGTTGGTACTATTGTCCAGCACAAAAATACCACCTGTATCACTTCAGCTATGCACATTATCACAGTCGCCTTGCCGCTGCTCATAAAGAAATATGGAACACAGACCAATGCCGAAATTATCGTCATGACCGCTCCGACCTTTACCCACAGACGTCCGCAATAATTGTGGGCAAAATCCCACGTTTCCTGACTTTTCATTGACATAGCAGTGCGATAGCCCACCAAGCAGTTGATATCTTTCGGTGTATGCTTATACATCAGATAGCCGCACAATATCATAAGCACTGGTATAAACAAAGTAAATACGATATTGAAAACGATCATTATGCTCACCTCACGATAATTCCCTTGCTCCTGCAATCGTCCTTTACCTGTCCAACTGTCAGCTCTTTGAAATGGAAAAGGCTTGCGGCAAGAGCCGCCGAGCAGTCTGTTTCAAGGAAAGCGTCAGCAAAGTCTGAAAGCTTTCCTGCTCCGCCGCTGGCAATAACAGGTATCTTCACTGCACTGCACACAGCTTTCAGCATTGGCAGATCAAAACCGCCTCTTACACCGTCTGTGTCGATAGAGTTCAGGCATATCTCACCTGCACCAAGCTGTTCGCACTTTTTCACCCAGTCGATAAGGTCCATTCGCATATCCACTCTGCCGCCATTGATGTACACCGTCCACTTGTTGTCGCCGACCTTCTTTGCGTCAACGCCAACGCAGATGCACTGACAGCCGAAAATATCTGCGCCGTCTTTTATAAGCTGAGGATTCTGCACTGCCTGAGAGTTCACAGGCACGGAGAGTATCTCTTATATCGTCAACAGTTTTGATACCGCCTCCAACAGTGAGCGGTACGAACACCTTTTTTGCTGTTTCACGAACAACGTCAAGCATAACGCCTCTGCCCTCGTGGGAGGCTGTTATGTCATAGAAAACTATCTCGTCTGCACCCTGCAAATTATATTCATATGCACACTCCACAGGGTCGCCGACTTCTTTTATGCCCTCGAAATTTACTCCCTTTACTACCTTTCCGTCACGCACATCAAGGCATGGTATAATTCTTTTTGCAAGCATATTATTTTACCTCCTGTGACAGTTTCGCAAAGTTTTCAAGTATTTTAAGACCGGTTTTTCCGCTTTTCTCAGGGTGGAACTGACAGCCGAAGATATATCTTCCGTCTGATACCACCGCAGGGACTTTTGAGCCGTATTCGCAGTAGGCATACAGATTTTTGTTGTCGCAGAAAGCTTTATATGAGTGTACGAAATAAACATACTCATCGTCGCCCAGTCCGTCAAAAAGAGGACAATCGTGATTATACACAAGCTTGTTCCAACCCATGTGCGGGATAACGAGGTCAGGCTCGTTTATCTTATCAACATAGCCGCCAATAAGACCAAGACCCTTGCACTCCTCAAACTCATAGCTTTTCTCGAAAAGAAGCTGCATTCCAAGGCATATGCCAAGGAAAGGCTTTATTTTAGCCTGCTCCTTGATAGTGTCGATAAGACCGCTAAGACCGAGCATATTCATTGCCCATGGGAACGCTCCCACGCCGGGGAGGATAATTGCGTCGGCTTTTTCGATATCTTCTTTTTTGTCTGTGAGCTTGTTCTCAAAACCAAGATAGTCCAGAGCGTTTTTTACAGAGAATATATTGCCTGCACCGTAGTCGATTATTGCTATCATTTAAAGCACTCCTTTGGTGGATAGAACTCCTGTTCCTGTTATTTTTACAGCGTCCTTCAAAGCGTGAGCCACTGCCTTGTACATTGCTTCTGCAATATGGTGGTCGTTCTTGCCGTACTCCTCACGGATATGCAGTGTTATGCCTGAGTTGAATGCAAAGGCTCTGAAAAATTCCTCCGTCAGGCAGGTGTCATACTGACCTATCCTGTCGTCATGGAACTCAGCATTGAACGCAAGAAAAGGTCTTCCGCTTATATCCAGTGAGCAGAATGCCAGTGCTTCGTCCATTGGCACGAAAGCCGAGCCATATCTTGCAATGCCTGCTTTGTCGCCCAATGCTTCCGCAAAGGCTTTGCCCAAGCATATGCCAGCGTCCTCAACGGTGTGGTGTCCGTCAACATAAAGGTCGCCTGTGCACTCAACGTCCATGTCTATTCCGCTGTGTACTCCAAGGGCTGTGAGCATATGGTCAAAAAAGCCTATGCCTGTGTTTACACTTACCTTGCCCTCACCGTCCAGCTTTACAAACACTTCTATGTCAGTTTCCTTAGTTTTTCTTTTTATCTCCGCTGTACGCATTTTCATCACCTTTACCGCTTAAAATCTTACCTTTATTGCATTTGCGTGAGCCGTCAGACCCTCTTTTTCTGCAATAAGAACGATATCGTCCTTTGCTTCTCTGAGAGCGTCCTCAGTGTAATATGTAAAGCTTGAACGCTTCTCAAAGCTGTTTACTGACAGAGGTGAGAAGAATCTAGCTGTACCGCTTGTTGGAAGAACGTGGTTAGGGCCTGCATAGTAGTCGCCAAGCGGCTCTGAAGCATACTGACCAAGGAATATTGAACCTGCGTTGTCAAGTCTGCCAAGATACTCCATAGGGTTCTCGAAAAGCACTTCAAGATGCTCAGGAGCAAATCTGTTTGCAAGGTCGCAAGCTTCGTCCTTTGTATTGCAGATAAGGATAGCACCGTAATTTTCAAGAGAGCTTTCGATTATCTCTTTTCTTGAAAGGGTCTGCACCTGTCTGTTTATCTCTTCGATAGTTCTGTCTGCAATGCTCTCGCTTGTTGTAACAAGGATAGCGGAAGCAAGCTTGTCATGCTCAGCCTGTGACATAAGGTCTGCGGCAATGAACTTAGGGTTAGCCTTTTCGTCCGCCATAACAAGTATCTCGCTCGGACCTGCCACCATGTCGATATCAACAACACCATAAAGAAGCTTCTTTGCTGTTGCAACATAGATGTTTCCAGGGCCTACTATCTTATCAACCTTTGGTATCTCCTCTGTGCCGTAGGCAAGGGCAGCGATAGCCTGTGCGCCGCCGCTCATGAACACTCTGTCAACTCCGCAGAGAGCAGCTGCCACAAGAATATCCTTATTTGGTGTGCCGTCTTTGAGCGGTGGAGTTACCATGATTATCTCCTTAACGCCTGCTATCTTTGCAGGAACTGCATTCATAAGCACGCTTGACGGATAAGCTGCTGTGCCGCCCGGAACGTAAAGACCAACTCTGTTAAGTCCTCTTACCTTCTGACCGAGAATACAACCGTTTTCCTTAGCGTTTATAAAGCTCTGTGACTTCTGTCTCTGGTGGAAATCTGTGATGTTCGCAACTGCGTTGAGCATTGCGTCAACAAAGTCCTGATCGGCTTCAGTGAGAGCGTCATTTATAACATCTCTTGGAACTTCATAATACTCCGGGAGCTTGCCGTCAAACTTTTCTGTATAAGCCTTTACAGCGTTGTCGCCACCCTCTCTGACAGTTTCGATTATTTCATTAACAACGGCTGTGACCTTCTTATTTGTTTCGCCACTTCTCTTTTCAAGCTGCTTGAAAAACTCTACCTCGTCTTTGCCGTTGACAAAAATCTTCTTTATTTCAGCCATTTCAATACTGTCCTTTCCGTTTATATAAACTACTTGTCGATATTTTCTTCAACAAGCTTTACAAAATTCTCGATCTCCTGCTGGCGCATTTTCATGCTTACCATATTTACGATAAGCCTTGCAGAGATAGGGCAAACGTCCTCGATGACTTCAAGACCGTTTTCTTTAAGTGTCGTGCCTGTTTCAACGATATCAACGATACCGTCTGCAAGCTCAAGGAGCGGTGCAAGCTCCACTGAGCCTTCTATCTTGATGATGTCAACGTCCATTCCCTTTGCTTCAAAAAATCTTCTTGTGATGTTAGGGTATTTTGTTGCAACTGTCTTGACGTCAAATCCGCCGTAGAACTTTGAGCCTTTCTTTGTGGCAAGTGCAAATTTACATCTGCCGAAGCCGATATCAACAAGCTCAAAGAACTTGCCCTGCATTTCCATGATAGTGTCCTTGCCAACAACGCCCATATCGCACACGCCATGCTCAACGTATGTGATAACGTCGTTTGCCTTTGCAAGCACAACTTCAAGGTTTCCGTCAGGTACAGGAAGAATAAGCTTTCTTCCCTTTTCTCTTATTGCGGTACAGTCATAGCCTATCTTCTCTAAAAGACCGACTGTATCCTTTTCAAGTCTGCCCTTTGTAAGAGCTATCCTAAGGGGTCTGTTCATTTTAACTTATCCTCCAAACTTATATATCAAGCTCTGTTATCTCGCTGCCAACGACCACAAGCTTCTTTATTCCCTTTGACTTTGCGTAAGACTTTGTTTCATCGAGGGTGTTGAAAAGCGAGTTTTCAACTGTCAGACCCTCTCTTACGAGTGTCTGAGCATATTCCATGGCTTCCACCACGTAACCCTTTTCGCCAAACACAACTGCGTCAGGAGTTCTGAGCTTTGGTGCTCCGCCTAGCTTTTCAATATGTCTTGCCACAGAGTCAACGCTTATGCCGAAGCCCACCGCCGGGCAATCGTTGCCGAACTCTGCCAGAAGTCTGTCATATCTTCCGCCTTTAAGCACAGACTGACCGACCTCTGAAAGATAGCCCTTGAACACAATGCCTGTGTAGTAATCTGCATGGCTCACGATACCAAGGTCAACAGATATCTTGCCCTCATAACCAAGGCTTGAAAGTCTGGTGTAGACCTCTTTAAGGTTATAAAGTATACCTGTTATCTTATCGTCAGTATAAATATCAGCAGCCTTGTCGAACACCTCAACACCTCCGAAAAGTCTTGGGAGCTGTCTGAGCGCGTTAGTCACCTGATTGTCGCCCACTTCGTCAAGGATATCGTTAAGTGCAGGATAGTTCTTTGCGGATATAAGAAGTCTTATCTCCTCTCTTACTGCGTCGTCAACGTCAAGCTGAGCCACAAGCTCCTTGAAATAGCCGATATGACCTATCTCAAGTCTGAAGTTCTCCTTATCAAAGCTTGAAAGGGCCTCCACAGCCGTGCAAAGCACCTCGTAATCTGCTCTCTTGGAATTTTCTCCGCCAATAAGCTCGATACCTGCCTGAACTACCTCGTCTGAACGTCCTTTGAGCAGGGAGTTATTTTCAAAAATGCTCTGATTGTAGTATAGTCTAAGGGGAAGCTTTGCTCCCTTTAGTCTTGTGGAAGCAAGTCTTGCTATGGGTATCGTGGAATCAGGACGCATGACGATAAGTCTGCCCTTTGAGTCTGTAAGTTTATAAAGGCTCTCCTGCTGGAAGTTTCTCGAACTTCCCATAAACAGATCGTAAAACTCTATTCCCGGTGTTACCACCTCGCTGTAGCCAAAGCCCTCAAACAGCTTTGACAGCCTGTCCTCCACCATTCTTCGTGCCAGACAGCCCTCAAACAGCAGATCTCTCGTACCCTCAGGGGTTATAAGATCATATCTTTTCATACACTTTCCCTTCCTGTATATAAATTATAGATTGTACTTTTTATGTTGTTATGTAACGCTATCACTTACTTTATCGTAGTAAAGTGATAGCATAGTATCAACACAAATAATTTTATCACACCCGCCCTTGTTTGTCAATAGTGTTACAAGGGCAAAGTATGAAATTGTGCATAGTAACTATCAGAACAACGATATCTGGTTAGATTTAGGCATATCGCCGAAAGCTCCGTTTTTCTCCAGAGTTTCGATAACAGATTTGGACACTCCGCTCTGCTGTTGGAACTCCTCGATAGAGATAAACTCGCCGTTCTGCGCCTTTTCGTAAATGCTTATCGCCGCAGACTCGCCCACTCCGTTAAGTGAACAGAACGGAAGCCTTATCTTGCCGTCCTCTATCTGATAGATAGTTGCGTGAGATTTTTTGATGTTTACAGGCAAAAAGTCATATCCACGGCTGAGCATTTCATTCACAAGCATGAGAATTTCAAGCACACCGCTGTCCTTGCCCGACACCTCGTCTTTTGGTTTATTCTTTATTTCTTCTATCTTGCTTCTGACGATATATTTTCCCTTGAGAGCGATCTCTGCGTCAAAATCCTCGCCCTTGACCGTAAAATAAGTTGCATAGAACGCAAGCGGCTCATGGACCTTGAACCAACAAAGTCTTATAGCTGCCGTAACATATGCCGCCGCATGGGCTTTCGGGAACATATATTTTATCTTCAAACAACTGTCGATATACCACTCAGGAACGTCATGCTGACGCATATTCTCTTTCATTTCCTCTGTGAGCAGTTTCGGAGCTTTTCCCTTACGGGTTATCTCCATTATCTTAAATGACAGCTTTGGCTCAACGCCATGATAAAGCAGATATGTCATGATACTGTCACGAGTACCGATAACATTTGAGATATCGCAGGTTCCGTTTTTGATAAGCTCCTGTGCGTTGCCGAGCCATACGTCAGTGCCGTGTGAAAGTCCTGATATCTGCAAAAGGTCAGAGAAGTTTTTCGGCTGACAGTCAAGAAGCATTTGTCTTACGAACGGCGTACCCATTTCAGGTATACCGAGCGTTCCCGTCTGACACATTATATCCTCCTCCGTCACTCCAAGTGACTCAGGGGAAGTGAACAGCGAATATACCGCAGGATCAGACATGGGACAATCGAGGATATCTCGTCCTGTGAACATTTCCAGATACTTATACATTGTCGGGTTATCGTGACCAAGCTCGTCAAGCTTCAGGATCGTATCGTGGAGAGAATGGAAGTCGAAGTGGGTGGTCACCATGTCAGAGTCCACTTTTTCCGCAGGGTGCTGAACAGGTGTGAAGTCATAGACCTCATAGTCGCTAGGGATAACGACCATTCCACCCGGGTGCTGAGAGGTCGTTCTCTTTATGCCGCAGCAGCCGAGTTTAAGTCTTTCTATCTCAGCCTTTGGCACTGTTTTTCCACGCTCGTCAAGATATTTCATAACATATCCGAAAGCGGTCTTTTCCTGGATCATGCCGATAGTACCGGCTTTGAACACATGGTCCTCACCGAAAAGAACTTCCGTATATTTATGCGCCTTTGCCTGATAGTCGCCTGAGAAGTTAAGGTCGATATCAGGGGCTTTATCGCCGTCAAAGCCAAGGAACGTTTCAAATGGGATATCGTGTCCGTCACGGTGCATATTCTCTCCGCACACAGGACAGTTTTTCGGTGGCAGGTCAAAGCCTGAGCCTACCGAGCCGTCTGTAATGAACTCGCTGTGGTGGCAGTTAAGACAGACATAGTGTGGCACAAGAGGAAGGACGAGCCTACCGAGCCTCTTGAACCTACCTGATAGCCATTCTCGTTAGAGTTGGCAACAAGCTTCTGAGATATCATGTAAAGCACAGCAAATCCGTGCTTGATAATAGAGTCAAGCTCTCTTTTAAGTCTTTTGAAAACAAGGTCTGGAATGTGTCCCTCAAAATATTTTGATACGTCAACGTCCTCTCCCTCAGGAACTTCTATAGTTTCAGGGTCGCAGTCACCGTAAATGGAACAGCATTTCTTCCAGCATATATACTGAAGCTGATAAACCGAGCCTTCGATAAAAGGCGTATAAGTACCGTTCGGGAACGCTTTCAGGTCAGGATCTACCATATCAGCCACGTTGTTTGTATTCGTTACAACGACCTCAAACGCCTTTTCCTCGCCAAGATAGCTCAGCTCGTCAAGCATTTGGTTTGTGGTCTTAAGATACAAAGGAGGCTGAGTATCGGCATCAGGGAAGCCCATTGAAGCCTGTATCACCGACCTGAACTGTGCGTCGGTCTTGTTCATAAAATGCACGTCGCCTGTTGCGCAGACGGGTATGCCCAAGTCCTCACCAAGTTTTACAATAAAGCGGTTTATATCCTTTATATCCTCCGCTGTGTGTATCCTGTCATAAGGAGGCTTTTCGGTGGTGAGCATAAATTTGTTGTTTCCGTCAGGCTGGATCTCCAGATAGTCATAAAAGCTTGCTATCTGCTTGATCTCATCATAATTTCTGCCCTCAAGATAAGCCTGAATGACCTCGCCACGCTCGCAGGCACTACCGAGGATAAGACCCTCACGGTGTCTTACAAGCTCAGATTTTGGTATTCTCGGACGTCTTTTGAAATATTTAAGATTGGAGTCTGATATAAGCCTATACAGATTTTTCAGACCCGTGTTATTTCTTACGATAATAATTTGGTGATAAGTCGGCTTTGCAAGCACCTGATTTTCATTTGCAAGCAAACTGTTGAGCATATCCACTGTTATAAGAATCAGAGGATACTGCTCCATGAGCATTTTCGACAGCCTTATGAATATCCCTGCAAGCACCTCTGCGTCATCACAGCCACGGTGGTGCTGAAAATCCCCAAGTCCGAAATGCTCCGCCACATAGTTGAGTTTATGCTTTTCAAGCTCCGGAAGCATTATCTGCGACATTGGCACAGTGTCTATAGAAGAATATTTTATCTCGATGCCCTGTCTTTTTGCGCAGGCGGATATAAAGCCCGTATCGAACTGAGAATTGTGCGCCACAAGAACAGGGTCGTCGCCGATAAACTCCTTGAATTTAAGGAGAGCTTCCCTTTCGCTTGCACCGTCCTTTACCATATCGTCAGTGATGTGGGTGAGGTTTGAGATAAACTCAGGGATAGGTCTTTCAGGGTTTACGAAAATATCGAGCTTGTCCACAACTTCAAGATCTCTCAGCTTGACAGCGCCTATCTCGATGATCCTATCTTCATTAGGATTTGTACCCGTAGTTTCAAGGTCAAAGCAGATTATCTCGTCTGTAAGCTCACGCTTGTCCGTTCCACGGAATATCTTTTCGTCATTATTGACCTCGTATGACTCTATGCCGTAAAGAACCTTGAAGTCACCGCCGCCCTTGCGTATGCCGATACAGGTATTTCCGGCGTCAGGATAGCCCTGAACGACACCATGGTCTGTTATTGCAAGTGCTTTGTGTCCCCATGAATAGGCTCTTTCCACAAGCTTGCCCGCAGGAGTGAGAGCGTCCATCATAGACATATTGGTATGGCAATGAAGCTCCACACGCTTATGCTCGCAGGTATCCTTTTCCTTTTCACGCTTTACAACCATAATGCTGTCAGGTTTGATGTTTATAGAGTGGTCGAAATCGTCCTCCTCTATCTCACCTGCCACAAGTATGGTCTTGCCTGCCTTAAGGTGTTCCAGCATTGCCTCAAGCACTGCCCTTTTCAAGCCTTTCATGTTTCTGAAATTCTTGTTTGAGCCTATGAACTTTATAGAGTTTGAGGAAGTGTAGTCGGTAAAATTCAGGTGTGCTATGAGCATTCCCGACTTTGTTTCCTTTGTTTCCACAGGTCCGAAAATATCGCCCCAGACCACCACACGTCCACGGTAATCCGCAGGGATATCTTTCATCTGCATCACCTGCTCGTTTCCTGATATTGGCGCACCCATAAGCACAAGAGCGTCATCGCACAGAAGCGAGAACCTTGTGAAGTCCACATTTGCAGTTCGGAAATCCACAGAAGCACCGCTTGCAGTATTAGTGGTAACAGCCGCCTTTTTCTCAGGCTGTGCATGGTCTATTTTCGGCACAGGGAGGGAGTTCAAAAACTCCTCCTGCTCACGCTGATGCTCTTCCATATCAGTTTCAAGCACACCTGTGAGCCTTATATCCGCCCTTACGGAAAAAAGCTCCATGGTGAGCGCAGGAAAAGCCGTTTCTATGCCCGCCTTTTTCAGCAACGCTTCGCCTCCGTGTTTTATATCCACGGTGAAAATGCCGTTTTCATAAACAGCCTCAGCGTTGTCAAAAAAGCCGTTCACAAGAGGAAATCTGCTTTTAAGGAACTTGCAAAGCTCAGGAAAATACTCCGCACAAAGCATATCAGGGGTATATTTGAGCTGCAAAATAAACTTTCCTGCTCCGAGAGCCGCCCTCATTTTCATTTCAAATTCCACTGTGCTGTCAAAAGGCACCAGCTTGTCAAAAGCCGCCTGACAGGTAAAAGTGCCGTTTTCTTCGTTATAGCCCAGCCTTAATATCCTGCCCTTTTCTATCACAGAGGGTATAAGCTCCTTATAGTTCTCAAAGAAGCTTTCGATGGTGTATGTATTCATTTATGGTATATCCTTTTAAAGTTTTTCTATTTCCGCCAGAAGCGCAGGCAAAGCCTCCTCCTCTGATACCTTTCTGAGCTTTTCACCGTGGCTGAATATCACCGCACAGCCGTCACCACCTGCAATGCCTATATCAGCGTTGCCCGACTCGCCTATGCCGTTCACAACACAGCCCATAACGGCTATCTTGATATCCTTGTCTATATCCTTGGTGGCTTCCTCAACCCTTTTTGCAAGACCTATAAGGTCTATCCTAGTTCTTCCGCAGGTAGGGCAGGAAACTATCCTTACTCCGCCACTCTTGCCGATAGCCTTTAAAATATCCTTTGCGGCGTATATCTCTTTTACAGGCTCGTCGGTAAGTGAAACTCTTATAGTTTCGCCTATGCCGTCGCACAGAAGCGAACCTATACCGATAGATGATTTTATAAGACCCATTCTCTCGGTACCTGCCTCAGTGACGCCCAAGTGCAGAGGGTAGTTACAGGTCTGTGCACACAGTCTGTATGCCTTTATCATGGTCGGCACATCTGATGACTTTATGGAAATAACTATATCCTCAAAGTCGCACTGCTCCAAAATTCTCACATGACCCATTGCGCTTTCCACAAGAGCCTCCGCAGTTGGCGAACCGTATTTCGCAAGCAACTCCTTTTCCAGAGAGCCGCCGTTCACGCCTATCCTGATAGGGATATTTCTTTCACGACAGGCTTTAACCACCGCTTTTACCCTATCCATAGAGCCGATATTTCCGGGGTTAATCCTTATCTTGTCTATGCCTGCTTCCGCCGCCGCAATGGCAAGGCGATAGTCAAAGTGGATATCCGCCACAAGAGGGATAGAGATCTTCTCTTTGATAGCAGGGATAAGCTTAACTGCTTCCATGTTTGGTATAGCCGCTCTTACTATTTCACAGCCAGCCTTTTCAAGCTCCACAGCCTGCTTAACAGAGCCTTCTATGTCCGTAGATGGCACATTGAGCATGGATTGAATATATATCTTTTTGCCGTCAAGGACAAGTCCTCCCACCTTGACAGGTCTTACGTTTCTCTTATTTTCACCTGACATAAACAGTTCCTCCTTTAAACAAGCTTGATGATATCGCTCACTGTCACCACTACCATAAGAAGCAACAGAGCCGCCATACCGATAGCGTGTACCATTCCCTCATGCTCAGGCTTGACAGGCTTACGGCGTACCGCTTCGATAATAAGAAACAAAAGTCTTCCGCCGTCAAGTGCAGGCAATGGCAAGAGATTGAAAATGCCGATATTTATGGTCATGAACGCACCCAGCGACAACATTGTGTCAATAAGTGACGACCAATCTATTTTACCTGACTGGCTGTCCCTTTCGCTGTCGATAACATTGTCGATAGTATCAACGATACCAACAGGACCGCTGAGGTCTTTTATGGAATACTTTCCTCTTATAAGGTCGGCAAAGGAGATATAGATAAGTCTGCCGTCAGTACAGCCCTGCTTGAAAGACTGAGTTATCACAGAGCCAACGGTCACAGCTTTTGGTGCGACCTTGAAATCAATGTGCATGGTATTATCGTCCGTTGCAAAGGTGACATCTTTAAGCTCCACCTTTTTTCCATCACGCTTCACCACCATATCGAACTTGCCGTCCTCATCGTTTCCAAACTGATAGGACATATCCATAGTAGTGAAAATCCTCATGCCGTTGACCTCGATTATCTCGTCACCCACCTGCAAGCCGGTCGATTGGGACATAGCGTTATCCTCAAACCACGATATAGTGGTGGTTGCGATGCCGTCAGACTTTGCGGTGCTGATACAAAGGATAATATATCCAAGCACAAGATTCATTATAACGCCTGCCACCACGATAAGCATTCTTTTTGGTAGGCTTTTATTACAAAACGCACCGCCGTCCTCGCTTCCGTTATCCTCGCCCTCCATGGCACAATAGCCACCTATGGGAAACACACGCCAAGCGTAAAGGGTATCGCCCTTTTTCTTTTTGATAATGGCAGGACCCATTCCTATA
>OHGN01000299.1_pt1 | contig 13039 bp, 10 predicted proteins | sample 1567791 | NCBI WGS metagenome assembly OHGN01 (sample SAMEA3879514, study PRJEB24766) | human gut metagenome | biome: human-associated habitat; feature: feces | place: USA | collected 1985/1987 | reverse complement strand
TACTAAAAGACCTGACCGAACTGAAACAATTTAAAGATGACTTAAAAAAACGGCAACTCACTGTGAAGGTTATGAGTTTTGCCTACAAAAAAGGAATACCCAACGACCCCACAGGCAACGGTGGCGGGTATGTTTTCGACTGCCGTGCCGTAAACAATCCCGGAAAATATGAACGTTACAAACCTTTCACCGGGTTAGACGAGCCTGTTATTCGTTTTTTGGAAGAAGACGGGGAAATATTCCCATTTTTAAATGCTGCCTATTCTTTAGTGGATGCTTCAGTAAAAAGATACATGGAACGAGGTTTCAGCAATCTGTCTGTATGTTTCGGCTGTACAGGCGGACAACACCGTTCTGTTTATTCAGCGCAACACATGGCAGAACATATCAATAAAAAATTCGGTGTAAAAGTAGAACTCATACACCGTGAGCAGAATATAGAACAAACATTTGAAAGAACATTATGAAAGCAATGATTTTTGCCGCCGGACTAGGCAGCCGACTTAAACCTATAACAGACACCCGTCCCAAAGCTTTAGTAACGGTAGGTGGAAAAACCATGTTAGAGCACATCATCTTAAAGCTGAAAGCAGCAGGATTTGATGAAATAGTGATCAATGTACACCACTTTTCCAATCAGATTCTTGCTTTTCTGGAAGCTAACCAGAACTTTGGAGTCAACATACAAATCTCGGACGAAACAGACTGCCTGCTTGATACCGGCGGCGGTTTGGAAAAAGCATACCATTTATTATACCATCCTGAGAATATGTTTACCCAAAAAGGCGAAACCCCGTATGAACTGATATTCGAAAATCTGAACAAAGGGATGGATGAGGAAGAGATAATCGAAAAAACCTTAGGAGTTATGCGGAAAGAATGCTACTTGCTCCACAACGTAGATATCCTTTCCAATTGCGATTTTGAAAGTCTGATGTATTATCACCAGCATAGTCCTAACATCAATGCCACCCTTTTAGTCAGCCAGCGCAAGACCTCCCGTTACCTGTTGTTTAATGACGACAATCTGTTATGTGGCTGGGTCAATAAGGACACCATGGAAACCAAACCGGCAGGATTCCGGTATAGAGAAGGGGAATACCAGGAATACGCCTATAGCGGAATACAAGTGACCACCCCTAAAATTTTACATCTCCTTCCCAAAGGAAAATATTCCATTATCGATTTCTATCTCTCCATATGTCACAGGGTCGACATCCAGTGCTATGTAGAAGATGACTTGCAATTGCTTGATATCGGCAAACCCGAAAATCTGGAAAAAGCGGAAGAGTTTCTCAGTAAATTCTAAGCAGTCCTAGAAATATATCCATAACATAAAACAGTATCCCGCCTAATATAATGGGTTATTTCAGGCGGGATACTGTTTTGTTTGCTAGCAAATAGCTTCTTATTCTTTCGAATAAAATGGGCAGATAAAAAAAGTCGTAATTTTATGAAGTGCCCCCAAAAAGTTTTGTGTTTAACTTTTTGGGGGACACTTCTTTATGACCAAAGGTTCAATTTATTTTTCTGAGCTTCTTCCAAAGATACCGTTTTTACCTGCTTGGCACTGTTTTTCAGACGAAGATCCTCATATTCTTTGTTCAGCCTTTCCACAAACTCAAAAGAAGATTCCGGATTCAGCAAACGGGCGGCTACCAAGGCATTCTGTGAAGCATCTTTCATGTGAATGACCGGACCTCCATAAACAGGTGCTATTTTCAAGGCAGTATGTAGCTTGGAAGTAGTGGCTCCTCCAATCATAATGGGAATGTCCAGCCCCGCACGCTTTAACTCTACAGCCACATGCGCCATTTCTTCCAATGATGGAGTAATCAGCCCGCTTAATCCTATTATATCCACCTTTTCCTCTATAGCCTTCCTGACTATCATTTCGGCAGGAACCATCACGCCAAGGTCTATAATTTCATAGTTATTACAAGCCATGACCACTGATACGATATTCTTCCCAATATCATGCACATCCCCTTTTACGGTAGCCATCAATACTTTTCCTGCACTGCGGACACCTTCCTGTTTGTCGGCCTCAATAAGCGGCTGCAAAATCGCTACCGCCTTTTTCATGGTACGGGCAGTCTTCACAACTTGCGGTAAAAACATTTTCCCTGCTCCAAACAATTCTCCGACTTTATTCATACCTTCCATTAGCGGACCCTCAATAATATCCACTGCTTTAGGATACAGTTTAACCGCTTCTGCCAAATCCTCTTCCAAATGATCGCCAATGCCTTTTATCAAGGCATACTGAAGCCGTTTCTCTACCATCGGTTCTTCACGCCACACATCCTGTTTCACCGCTTCTGTTCCGGTCGCCGTATTTTTCAACGCCTCAGCAGTCTCTATCAAACGTTCGGCAGCATCGGGCCTACGGTTTAAGACCACATCCTCTATCCGTTCCAGCACATCAGCAGGAATATCCGTATAGAGCACCGAAGCAGCAGGATTTACAATACCCATATCCATACCTTGACGGATAGCGTGATAAAGAAACACGGCATGCATCGCCTCACGGATATAGTTATTTCCACGGAAGGAGAACGACAGGTTGCTCACGCCACCACTGACGTGTGCACCGGGCAAATTCTTTTTGATCCATCCGGTAGCCTTGATAAAATCCACCGCATAATTATCATGTTCCTCAATACCCGTAGCCACAGCCAGTACATTAGGGTCGAAAATGATATCATGAGGATTAAAATCCACCTGTTCTGTCAATATTTTATAAGCACGGGCACATACTTCAATTTTACGTTCAAAAGTATCTGCCTGTCCTTTTTCATCGAAAGCCATCACTACAACGGCAGCTCCCAGTTTTTTTATCAGACGGGCATGTTCTATAAATATCTCCTCCCCTTCCTTCAAAGAAATAGAATTGACAATGGACTTTCCTTGCAGGCATTTCAGTCCGGCCTCAATGACTTCCCACTTGGAAGAGTCAATCATAACAGGTACACGGGCTATGTCGGGTTCGGACATGACCAGATTCAAGAAAGTAGTCATCTCCTCCCGGGCGTCCAGCAAACCGTCATCCATATTTACATCAATCACCAAAGCACCGTCTTCCACCTGCTTGCGAGCGATACTTAGCGCTTCCTCATATTTCTTTTCATTGATTAAACGGAGGAACTTACGGGATCCGGCCACATTGCACCGTTCGCCTACATTAATAAAATTCATTTCGGGAGTCTGCTCCAACAGCTCCAACCCGGAAAGCCACAGCCTCTCAGGAGTGGTGGCAGGGATATGAGGAGATACCCAGGCAGAACCGGAAACGATCAATTCCTGATATTTTGCAATATATTCCTCCGTTGTACCACAACAACCACCGATAATGTTTACTAATCCTTCATCGATATATTCCTTCACTTCTGAAGCCATTTCCTCCGGAGTCTGGTCATACTGTCCCAAACTGTTAGGAAGTCCGGCATTGGGATAGGCACTTATATAATAAGGTGCCCGTGCAGCCAGCCCTTCCAGAAAAGGTTTCAATTGTTTCGCTCCGAACGAGCAGTTCAGGCCGATAGAAAAAATAGGCGCATGCTGTACGGATGCCAGAAAAGCATCCAATGTTTGCCCCGAAAGAGTACGTCCTGCAATATCCGAAACAGTAACAGAAAGCATAAGAGGAACCTCACGCCCTATCTTCTTCATTGCCGTTTCCGCAGCATAAATGGCCGCTTTGGCATTCAGGGAATCGAAAATGGTTTCTATCAGAAGCGCATCCACTCCTCCTTCCAGCAAAGCTTCCATTTGTTCCTGATAGGCAGCGGCCAGTTCATCGTATGTCAAAGCACGCAAGGCCGGATTATTGACATCCGGACTCATGGAACAAGTTTTGTTGGTAGGACCTACCGAACCTGCTACAAATCTAGGTTTATGAGGGGTCTTCGCGGTATATTCGTCAGCCATTTCGCGAGCAAGTCCGGCAGCGGCCAGATTAATCTCACGGCACAAATCCTGCATATGATAATCTGCCATCGAAACCCGTTGGGCATTGAACGTATTTGTTTCAATAATATCAGCCCCTGCTTCCAGATATTTATGGTGGATATCCTTTATCACATCAGGGCGGGTAAGACAAAGCAAGTCATTATTGCCCTTCATCTGTCCGGGCATCTCAGCAAAACGCTCTCCCCGGAAATCCTGTTCAGACAAATTATACCTTTGTATCATAGTTCCCATTGCACCATCAAGAATGAGAACTCTCTCGTCAATTAGTTGTTTTAATGTAGCCATAAGTCTATTTTTGGGGTACGGATAACACGGATTTCACTTACCTTTTAAACATACGGTCCATTTCGCGACGGTCGTCCTTCTCTTTCAATGACTCGCGCTTATCATATTGTTTCTTACCTTTAGCCAATGCGACAACCAGCTTCGCCAGTCCTTTCTCATTAATAAACAGACGGACAGGGACAATCGTAAAACCGGGGTTCTTTCCGGCTTCTTCCAATTTCCGCAGTTCTTTCTTATTCAACAACAATTTACGTTCGCGACGGGCAGAATGGTTATTGTATGAGCCGTAAAAGTATTCGGCTATGTGCATATTCTTCACCCACAACTCGCCTTGCACAAAATAACAATAGGTATCTACCAGACTGGCTTTGCCCAAACGGATGGACTTTATCTCGGTTCCCGTGAGCACGATACCTGCCGTGTACGTATCGATAAATTCATAATCGAACGATGCACGCTTATTCTTTATATTAATAGGAGTCGGTTTCATTAATTTAAAATAACAGATAACTCATTAAACACAGCGGCAATCAATGCCGGACAAACAATTATAATAACTGAAGCAATCAAGGTGTATCGTGTCAGTTTCTCTTCATTTACCTTCATCAGGATACGTGCACCCTCGAACACCACGAATATAGTATAAAATTGCAATATCCAATGGAGAATGGAAATAGAGAACAACCCACTGACAATATCGAGCACAAAAGTCACTACCATAGAATAACCTACAAACTGCTGATTTAGTTCATACTGGTCTTCACGTCCTAACAGTTTCTTGCCCAACTGGTCTATGGCGTATGCCGCCAAAAAATATCCTCCGAACAAGGATACAAATATAGCACAACATCGTGTCATTGCTATCTGGAAAGCAGCGACCCCTGCCGTATTCCCAATGAATGTACCTATAAAAACGGACAATCCGCATAAACCTATCATGGGATAAACAAATGCTCCCAGCACTTTACGCCTATCCTCTTCCTTGCCAATTTCCTCCCATGCTTTTGCCGGAGATGAAATCAGCGATATTACTCGTTTAAATAAATCTTTGTAATTCAATGCCTAATCTATTTACCTCAGTTCAACTTCAATGAAATGCAAAGGTAATTAATTCACTGGAATAAACGAATAAAAAAACGCATACTTCTCTTGGGGGAATCAAAAAAATAAGCCTACTTTTATTATAGATTCAGACTTTCTTTATTTGATTCGAAGATTATTTCATCTCATAATAATACATTTAGAGAAATTCTTCTATACCTTAATCAAAAAGAAAGATAACTTCCGGAGAATATATGCTTATCTTTCGATATATTCAACCAGTGATATTCTAAATTCATTAGGTCAAAATAAAAATTTCGCATCCCAAAACTTTCCCATCGGCATAGCTGTTACAGAAATTATGCACGATGCGAAATTAAAATCAAAGTATTATGGATGACAAAGAAAAAAATGCAGAAGTGGCAAAAGCCATAAAATTACCAGACTTGGCATCTTACATGCAAGTAGTAATCAAACAGTTGGAAATAGACAAAAAATGGTCAGCAGTACATACATATACTTATACACTGAAATCCGTTACGGAGTTTTACGGAGGAAAAGGAACACCTGTGCCAATAGATGAAGCTTTCACATCTGGCAGGTTAAAAGAGTATGAGGAATGGATGAGACTGGAAGGAACAAGAAACAAAAAGACCGACAAGAAAAGGTCAGATAGAAAACATGGAGTACCGAAAGGCCTGAGTTTGAATACTATATCAACCTATATGCGAACCCTGAAAGCTGTATATAACCGACTTGCCGATAAAAAAATATTGCCTTATAACCCGAAGCTATTCGATAATGTATACACAAAGGTAGAATCACAGACCAAACGAGCACTGGATACAAAACAAATGAATACACTACTGCACACCGATATAGAAAAATTGCCCAAAGAGATGCAATGTGCATTGGCATATTTCTTACTAATGTTTCTATTCCGGGGAATGCCATTCATTGACCTTGCCCATCTACGAAAACAAGATGTGAAAGGAAAATATATTGTATATAGCCGTCACAAAACAGGACGACAGATAACAGTGCGCATTCCTAAAGAAGCAATGAAACTGATAGAGAAGTTCAAGAATATGAATTATGATTCCATTTATCTATTTCCGATTCTAGACAAAAAAAAACGCAGCAAAGGAACAGAGTCAGAAAAATGGAAAAATAAAAAAAGATAAAGAGCTATATATGAACTATCTCCGAGTACTGCGCAACTTCAACTTGAAGCTAGAAAAAATAGCGACATTGTTACTGCCTGATGTAAAGCTCAGTTCATACACGCCGCGCCATACATGGGCGACATTAGCATTTCATGCAGGAGTAAATATCGGTATTATCTGCAAGGCATTGGGACACTCTTCCATTAAGGTGACAGAAACTTACTTGAAACCATTTGAAAACGAAAAGGTAGATATAGCCAATGACGAACTGATAATCTCGGTAGTAGCACATAATGGAGAAAAGGAAGTGGCATGAGGAATATCATATGACAGCCATTCAAATAAAAGAAGAATTACTTACCAAGTAATGGATGATTACTTTCACAAAGTAGGGAATATTTCCTCATAAATCCAAAGAAAAAGCTTATAAATCTGTATTAATCCACTATATTTTATTCAATTATAGAAAAACACATAAGCACAAGCACAATATTGCATCTGTCAGTACTTTAACTAATTTACAAAATTACACGACACCTCTTTCCATTTTTGACATCTCAAAAACGGAATCATATTTCTTACATCTTTTTCTATCCGACGAAATGTTTTTTCTTATTAAATACAGAATAAGAAAACGCTTTTCCTCACCCTGTGAGAAAAATATAAGCTATTACTTGGTAAGTAATGACTTAACAAAGTAAGTTTATCATGTTATCCGTATATACACGTGCACAAATAGCCATCGCCGTACTGCATGACCTTTCTTCTAGCAAAGTTCTGCAACCGGTCAAATTCCTCCTTCAAAACGAAGAATGGAAAGATTTACTTAATAAGCTGGAAAAAGTACAACTCATCCGCCTTTTACCAAACAAAGAAACAAGAATCCTTTTCTCATATGAATTTAGTCGCCCATTATTGCAAATATCCCTATTGAACGTACTTCAAACCATAAATATAGCCACTTATCGTTATACATCCGTTTCTAGGAATTACCATACACTGGTATGGCTACTCAAACACAAGGCAAAGAAAGGAGGTGCAAAATGAGAATATCCCCGACATTATATATCCTTTACCTTTTTGTTTTCTTGTTAGTTGCCTGTAACCGACGCGAACTGACTTATTCGCCCGAAGCAACAATAACAATCAGTGCCGATTGGAGTCAGTCAGGACTGAATGAAAAAGAGCAGGATTATGGTGCTACCGCCATATTCTACCCTACCGATGGCAGCACTCCTTTTGTAGCACTGATGGGTGACCGTACATACAAGACCCTATGCTTGAAAGAAGGATGTTACAACGTCGTCCTTTTCAACCGTTCATTCGATGATTTTGGTAACCTCTGTTTCAGAGGAGAAGAAAACTACCAGACGCTAGAAGCCTATGTAAAGAAGATGGAAATAAGGAACGAATCATCCTCTGAAAGAATTATTATGGAAAGTCCTGACGAACTTGCCGCTGATTATATCGAAGGCTTTGAAGTGACTTCTGATATGCCGGAAAACTATTCATCAGCCATTACCCAACAAAGTAACCGAAATTCCACCAGGAACGAAAATAGTTGTCACTTACGCTTCACCCCCAAAAAACTGACTCAAAAAATAACGGTTAAAATCCGTATCAAAGGAATGAACAACATACGAAAAGCTACCTGCACATTAGACGGCATTGCAGAATCCATATTTCTCGTTTCGAAACAAAATTCGGAAAAGACAGTAACACAAGTGCTACGCTTAAGCAATCCCATTTATGATTCCGGCTCGGTAACAGAAGGAACGCTGAGCACTACTATTAGTGTGTTCGGCTTCGATGTAGAGATTCCACACAACCTACATCTGAAAGCAAAGTTAGTAGACGGGAAGACCATATTTGAAGAAAGTTTTAACGATTTGGCAATAAGACGGTTGGATGAAGAAGACGGAACTATGAGCGTTTTTATTGACATGGCATGTGAAAAGACCGTGCCGAATGTAAAAACAGAAGGTAGCTCAGGATTTGACGCTGATGTAGATAAATGGAACGATGAAGTGAACAGCGATATAGATATATGACAGATATGGGTAGTTATAATATTAATTTTAAAAAAAGTAGAAAATGGAAGTGAAAAGTTTATTGATGGTGATGGCAACACTGACTATAGCTGGTTGCTCACAGAATGAAATGACAGAAATGAATCCGGATACGAACCGGACAATCGGGTTGGACGTATATACGGAAGTACAGACCAGAGGAACGGAAACTACAACGTCCACATTGAAAGCAAATGCCGGTTTCGGTATTTTTGCCTATCAGACAAGCAGTGCGGGATGGAATAGTGAAAAAGGAAACACAACACCTAATTTCATGTACAATGAACATGCTACATGGACTTCTGATAGTTGGGGATATACTAATTTACGTTTTTGGCCAATAGATGATAAGAAAATAACATTCTTTGCTTATGCGCCTTATGAATCCAAACCGGAAGTTGGAACAGACCAAAAAATAACTTTATCAGGACAGAATGCCAAAGGCGCTCCGACAATCACCTTTGAGGTAAAGACTTCTAATAACTGGAAAGATATGATAGATTTGGTAACAGACTGCCATACTGCCATACAAGACCAAACTAATGAAAGTAATAAGGGGACGGTTCAGTTCAAGTTTAGTCACGTACTTACCCAAATAGCCAATATCAAGGTGAAGCCAGATGTGAACTTAGGTACTGATACCAAAATTTTTGTAACGGGATTAAAGTTAGATCCAGGAAGTACAACACTTTACAACAAGGCTGTTTATAAATTCGATAACGACACTTGGGAAGCCATATCTCCTGACGCATCTTATTTTTCAACAGAACAAGACCTGAGTGATTTTTTAAATAAAACAACCACCGACCAATGGGGATATAATAAAAGTTCTATCAATGTAAGTGATGACCAGAATGCAACCGCGTTATTCTCAGATACAGAAGCTCTTTACTTTATTCCGGTAAATAACAAAAACGGTACCACCAACGCAGGTGACTTAAAACTGAAAATCAATTATGACATCGTAACCAAAGTGACCGACACAAGTAATCTGACAAGTACCATAACAAACAAAGAAGTTTCACTACCGAAAAATACGTTCAAGAAAGGAACGAAACATACCTACGTATTGACTATCAAGATGAATGCCATTAAGATTACGGTGGAGGATAATATGGAAGGTTGGACTGATGATAGCGACTCTGATATTAATGTAGAGAAATAATTTCCTTTTGCAGCCAAAACATGATACATACTGGCTATGGAAAGAAAACAGACCGGACAGGGTTGAATGTTTCTTCCCTGTCACTACGGTTAAAAAAGCACGGACGTACAATAAAATAGAAAAAGAAACATGAATCGAAAAACAGAAAGCATAAGGGTGAAACAATTGTATGGCATTTTCCTTGCTGCAACTTTGTTATTGGGAGCTTGTACCCAGGAAGAGGGTACGAACAAATTTCCCCAAGAAAATATCCCTATCAGCTTTTCAGGAAACGTTCCGGTAATGAGATCTGTTAAAGAGTATACCACAACAAGTGATCTTGAAACTATCGGTGTGTTTGCCTACTTCACACACGGAAATTTCAATAAAGATGCCGCAACACCGAATTTCATGTATAACCAGCTTGTTGGTAAACAAACAGACGGCACATGGTCTTATAGTCCGGTCAAGTTCTGGCCGGACAATTCAACAACAGATAAAATCAGTTTCTTTGCTTATGCTCCTTATATAAATGAAACAGCAAGTAGCAACTTTTTCGTTCAAGACAAAGAGAGTTCAAATGGATTTCCGATGTTGAGTTATACCGTTCCCACAGCCGAAAACAAACAGATAGATTTTCTCGCTGCAACTCCGGTTATGAATCAAAACAATGGCAATGTAAGTTTTAAACTGCGCCATACACTAACCAAGATCAATGTTTATGTAAAAAGTAATGATGATACGGAGGAAAAGTCCGTAACCTTTTTCTCCATTACGGGAATAAAAAGCGGAATACTGACCTATTATACTCCTACGACTGATAGCGACAAAGGCTGGCTGTGGGCATTTCCATCACCTGACAAGAAAGAAACTTTTACCGCTGACATAACCAATTTCCCTGTACCGAATACTATTGCGGAAGAAAAGAAATTGTTAGCTACTTTTTTCCTGCTTCCTGCCGGAAAAGGAAGTCAGTTCAGCATCACTTATCAATATGCGGCAAAAGACGGAAATAATAATGCCATTACTCAAGCTATCTGCATAGAAAATCAATCTTTACCTTCTACTGACACTTGGAATCCGGGAGCTTCTGTAAGTTATACCATCGGTATCTCAAGAAAAACTATTTCCGTGATGTCAGAAAATGATATCGCATCATGGGAAGGAGGCACGGATTCTGAAACGGTAAATGGAACAGAAGAGAAACAAATAACGAATTAATGGGACAAATAAAAATCAGCCTTGTACTAAGGTGCTAATTTTAAACAAGATAATAACAAAGAAAAATGAAATCTTTCACCGGCATAATCTTTTGGAGCATCCTCTTGATTTGTAGTGCATGCACCGACGAAAATGAAACAAATAATGGAAAAAGAACGGACTGCTACAATGGAACTCCTCTCACTGTTCGAGCAACAGCAACCGGGTTTGAAAACGTTCCCGGTTCCGAAAAGCCTTCCACACGTGCTTCTGTGACAGATGAACATCTTAAAACAGAATTTGTAGACGGTGATTCTATTGGTATATTCTCCATAAAAGATGGCACAATAGTGGATGACATTAACAATATCCCATTGGTTTATAACGTGTCAAATGATAGTTGGAATCCGGTTGAAAACAGCAAGACACTCTATTGGTATGATGGAGCGAGTTACATCGCATACTATCCATATAGGAAGAATATCACACTAGATGTTTCAAAGGATACAGATGAAGCTATTGCTTCGTTGACCAGGAATGAGAAACTGCAACCTTCGAAAGACCAATCCACAAAAGAAAAGCATACTGTGAGCGACCTGCTGATTGCTACTGGCGTACCTACTACCGGCAATTCTTCCGGAATAATCCTGAACCTGCAGTTTAAACACCAATTTACATTGCTTGTGCTGCAACCACAAGCATACATAGGTTGTTTTGCACCCGAAAATGCAGGTTTTGTTTACCACAAAGAATCAAGAATTTTAGGAACAGACTCAGCAGCTATCAATGTGAACTTGAATGGCATTACTCCATATCAGATCGATTCTGTAAAATTCTGCGCCATTGTCCCATCACAAAAAAATGCCAGAATTACCGGAAGCTATGTAACCGCCGACGGCAGAAATAATACGAATACAAAGATAAACTATTCGGGCAGTTCCATCACTTTTGCTTCTGGGAAATGCTATACTCTGAAAGTAATCAGCCCTGTACCCGGCAAAGGAAGCACAGAAAGAAAACTTTATCCCGGAGATTTTGTCTTTCAGAATGAAACCGAAAAACGAATAGAGATACATCCCGGAGACGGCATGCTGGAAGAAAACGGGAAAATATATGATTATCAGAATGCTATTGGAATGGTCATTACTTGCGATTCTAAAAAAATGACAGATGTAAAATGCAATGAAAACGGTTGGAATCATGCTTATGTAATGGGGTTTGAAAATTTAGGGACCGGTCGTTGGGGGGGAATGGAACGAATCGAAGAAGGGATTACTCCAATGACAAAAGATGATGAAATTGAGAAGAATATGAACGGTTATTCTGAAACAGAACAAATGTTGAAGAATTATACTGCTAATGTACAGGGTAGTTACAGTGCTTTTGAATCAATAAGAAAATATAGAAACAGTAACAAAATTCCTGATGGACTTAATCGCAGTCCATGGTTCGTACCGAGTATCGGACAATGGTTTGATATGCTGGTGAATATTTGTGGAAAATCTCCAAGAGATTTTCGAAATGAAACCAGTAACGGCCTAAACGACACAGGATGGGGACAAGAAACACTGGATAAATTGACTATACAGTTATCTAAAGTAGGTAATTCGTTACCGCAGTTTAGTGATACCTACAGACTTGGCTTCAGTTGCAGTTCCCAATATGATAAAGACAGATGCTGGATGTTACTTTGGCACATTGATGATCCTGAATATCCTAATTGGGATAGAGTCTGTTTGCAAGGATATGATAAAAAAGCTTATTGGAATGTACGTCCGTTTTTTGCTTTTTAATTATTTATCGTCTTGAAACAGTCTTGTTTCGGAGCAGTAGAAACTTAGTGGAGATTTTTTTCATGCGGTTGTTTGTGATACCCTGTATGAACACTCGTCATTTTTTAGGGATGGTTTGTATGACAGACCAAAATAAGTCTGCCAAAGGGAATTACACCCATTGCGGGAGATGATCAGAGGACGTTTCTTTCATGTTCCTGCAAAGTTTTTGATACATATGCGTAACTTTATAATCAGATTCATCCTTAAAAGATCTTATCCATATCTCTAAACCTTTCCTGCCCTATGGTTAAGGGTTTTCTTCCTGTTTGTTTTATCTCCGCAAGCCTTTGGAGTTAACTCCATAGTCTTGGGAGATAACTCCAAAGC
>OHGN01000286.1_pt1 | contig 13611 bp, 10 predicted proteins | sample 1567791 | NCBI WGS metagenome assembly OHGN01 (sample SAMEA3879514, study PRJEB24766) | human gut metagenome | biome: human-associated habitat; feature: feces | place: USA | collected 1985/1987 | reverse complement strand
TTTTTCTTCAAAGAAATATAGATATTCTACTTTGCAATATTTTCATTCTGAAATTGGTATATCAGTAAAACAGAATATTGAGCCTAAAGAAAAAGCAGTTGCTGCAAGCGCTGATGTGCCTGCAATTCATCCTGCTGTCATACGCAGACGAAGAAATGTGGGTAGATCTCGCTAATTAATTATATTAAATTGCTAATTGCATTATTGACATTCTGTTGTTTGTGTTGTATAATATCAGTGTTGTAAGCTTGATGAGCTTGCAGCGGTTGTCCTGACCGTGCAAAAATGGGAGTTATTAAAGACGGGAGTCCTACCGTGTAAAATAAATGGGAGCTATCAAAGACGGGGATCCTACCGTATAAAATAAATGGGAGTTTTAAAAGGCGGGAGCCCTACCGAGCAAATAGGATCAAAAGCAGTACAGGTGTGCTGCTTTTTTATGTTGAATTTTACTTGACATTTTGTCGCAAGTAGAGTATAATATAAGTGAAGATAAGCAATGCTTATCATATGGAGGTCTTTGACCTTTGTAAAAAGAGGTAGTCCCTACCGTATAAGTGGGAGTTTTAAAAGCAGTGGACCCTACTGTGAGTGGGACCTATAAAAAACTTGGCTGCGGTATTTATATCGCAGCCTTTTTAATGAGAAACGGGTGAGAAGTATGAAAAAGAGGAGATTACATCTGTATACATTAGATGTCAAATATGTTCGTGATTTGGCTAATGCCGATAATAGAGTTATGTCAGTGTCACCTCAACAACATAAAGAAAATAGACCTTTTGTGGGAATAATAATTATTATGAAACAGCATAATTACTGTATTCCAATGACATCGCCTAAGCCTAAGCATAATAAGATGAAAAATGATCTTGATTTTTCTAAAATATTGGATTCAAATAATTGTTTGATTGGAGCGCTTAATTTTAATAATATGATTCCAGTTTCAAATGATGTAATCCAAAAGTTAGACATTCGTCCCAGCAGTAGTGATACTCCGAAAGAAAGAGAATATAAGGAGTTGCTAAATAATCAGCTCGACTGGTGTAATGATAACATTGATAATATAATTAAAAAGGCGAACAAGCTTTATCGCTTAATTACTCAAAGTCCTGAAAAATCAATCAACCTCACACGCCGTTGCTGTGATTTCAAAAAGCTTGAGGCTGTTCTCGAAAGACGTTTGGCTAAAGTGCAGTCAAACGAGTACGAGCCGAAAGAAAAAGCTGTTGCGGCAAGTGCAGAAATTCCAGTTAGACATCCAGCCATTATACGCAGACGCAAAAATACAGGCAGATCCCGTTAGGGGCTGCCTGTTCTCTGTTTATTGAAAAGCTTGATCAGAACTTTGAGACGTGCGTCGTCATTGAAGAAAAGCTGTTCGTCATAAAGCTTTTCAACGGCTTTGTCCAGATTGATATGGGCAAGCAGCAGCTCAGGCGGTAGGTCATTATAGACATTGCCGAGTGGCTGGTCTTTGTAATTCATTCGCAGCTCAAGTATCCTTGCAGCAAGCCGAGCGATATTTTCTTTCTGTTCAGTGGTGATATCTTCAGGAAAAGGGAAGTTCTTGTAGCATAGGATGTTTGAGTATCGGATACGCATATCAAGACGTCCACAAAACATTCTTACCCAGGCATTGTGCATTGATGATGATAGCAAGCCGAAAACGAAGAGGTCTGTGTTTGGTATTATGTACACGCTGTCATTGACCATAACACGCTCTTTGCAGTAGATAAGCGGTACATATTTTCTTTTTTCGGAGGAATGACGGGGAATGACAATACTGTTCGAGTATCCGCCGTCAGTCACAACATATTGGCGCATTGTTGTCGCCAGCATATTGTGCGCCGTTATAAATCTGCAAGTAAGAAGTCCGCTTTCTGTTCGCTGTTCGGCTTGGTATCTTGTAAGGATCGGCGTTTCTGTTCGCCGTCTTAGGAGCATTGTCGGGCGTCGATCGTCAAGTCCTTCAGGGTAGAGATATATGTCGTCATATTCTGTCAGATAAGCGTTGATATGTGAAACTGTTCTGGCGCTATCATGACCGTCATCGGATACTGTCATAAGCTGCTTGTCAGGTATATCTTTAGCACTGAAAGCCGTTATAACACAGCTCAGGTCTATCTTTGAGTTTGATATATCTGATACCCAGCGAAAACTTTTGTATGCCCAATTTATGTGCATTTTGTACTTGTCAGTCACAGGCTCCCAGATGAACTGTACCTGCGAGCCTTGACAAACAGAATTGGTAGTTAGGAACGCACATTCTGTTCGTGGATGAGCGGCACAATACTGTGCGGCTTTAATTATCCAGCCTGCAGAGTAGTCTACTGACGCTGAAGCGGAGTCGGCAAAAAGCTGTGTTTGGCTGAAAGACTGTTCTTTGTGGTTAAACATGAATGGTGGATTTCCTACGATATAGTCGGCGGAAATTTTATCCCAGTCAAAATTTAGAGCGTCTATGCAGCGTATATCACCACATTCGGAGAGGTCAACGGGAGATAGGGGTGTTTTAAACTGTTCGGCATAGCGCTTCTCCTCAAGTCTTGCCGTGGCAAACAAAGCTGTTCGGCATATGCAGGCAGCTTCTTCAGAAAGCTCCAAGCCATGAAAATTTCTGGTACTCAGAGGCTTGACCGATGATATTCCACGGGAGGTTATAAGACGCATTGCGGATAGCCCAAGATAGGACTCGATAAGAAAATTTCCGCCACCGCAGGCAGGGTCGAATACAGAGATCTTACCGAGCTGTTCGTAAAGCACAGCGATTTCTTCGGCACTTTTTGTTTCCGAAAATTGGTCAAGGAGCTTGTCTATCAACAGCTTGTCGATAACACGGTGAACGTTACGCAGTGAGGTGTAGTGAGTCCCTGTTGCACGCTGATCAGAACGGCTAAGTGCAGCCTGATGTACAGCTCCCATTATGCTCGGATTTACGTCGTTCCAGCTTATACGGCAAAGCTTCTTCATAGCGTGGTGAGTATCATCCGAAAGAAAAAGTTGTTGTGGTTTAGCCATGAAGGGCGGCAGGGAGGCGATAAGCTGCATAAATCTTGACGGAAAAGACGAAGCTTCAGAGTTTAAAACAAGCTGAGTAAAGGGCTTTCCCAGGAAAATTCCACTTTCCTCACAGTAAAAGCAGAAAATGAGCTGCAAAAGAAAGCTTCTCACGTCATCAATGCTGTTCTTGTCTGAAACAAGCTTGCGAACAAGGTTTTGTAAGTCATATAAAGTTTTGTCTTTTATCATAACATATACTCCTAACATAAATTTTTCTTTTTCGGATAGATAAAACTAAGTGGGTCATAGATATGACCTGTCAAAATTGCCCCTACCATTAAACATAAAATGGGGTCCCGCTCGATTTTTTTCACAATTTTTCACATAACCCCTTGACAAATTCCCTAGATGGTGGTAGAATTTATGTAAATTCAGTGATTTTCTAGGGGTTGCTGGGTTATGAGTTTTGTGAGGACCGCTTTGGGCAGCGGTCCTTTTTTTGCACTTTTTTCGGATATGCCCAGTAACAAACTCAAAAACATAGTATCTGTTCTCTCCAAAGTCACCGCATGATGTGACCTGATAGCGCTTGTGTATGACTTTGAGAGAAATGAGCTTGTCCACTATTGCCATTAGCTCGCTGCGCTTCATACCGAGCATTTTGGCAAGGTCTGAGTAGCTGTGGAAAAACATTTTGCTGCTGTTCTGTTTGCATTTACAGAAAGCACAGTAGCACCTGAGTTCCTTTGCTGTCAGACGTTTAGCTGCCTTTCTGTCCACCCGAAAGAAACGAGATCCTATCTCTGCAAGAGTGTATGTATATGTGCTAAGATGTCTGTTAGCTTTGACGCAGCGCTCTCTGGATATGATAACGCCTGATGTAATGAGCCTTTTAGTTGCCCTTGCTACGGACTCCACACTTATGCCGCAGGCTTCTGCTATTGTAGTCTGCTTCACCTTAACGTATATGCCGTACAGGTTTTTGTTTCCGTAGGCTTGTGCCATAGAATAGAGAAATGCTGCCACAGCAAAGTCTGATGGCAGCATTTTCTTCTCTACAAGGCTGTTCGGTAGGTAATAGTAGCTGAACTTCATAATTAACCTCTTTTCATTACTGTTGACAAATAGTTTGCTGTTTTTTCCTGAGTATCATGTTGCTCAGAATTTCAAACTGTTCGTCTGTTATAGTGCTTCTGTTTTTGATTTTGGCTCTGTTGAGGAGCCTTTCAAGGATATCTATGTCAATCTCCTGCATAGCTCTGCTCCATTCGCCGTTAGTAGCCTCATTGATAGCCTCAAGAGCGGCTTTCTGTGGAGATATCACCACACTATCAGGTGAGTCAACAAATCTGTTCGGGATAGCTGTTGCTGGATGCTGGTGCAAGCCATCATCACTACTGTTCTTTTCGGACAGATGATCCTCCTGACCAGCTTTTTGAGGTATAAGTATTTCAAACGGTATAAGGATCTCTGCAAGCACTTTTCCACCCGAAGAAAAAGCTATATCGTCAAGCTCTGCAGTGCCAAGATTGAGCTTGTAGAAAAACTTGAAGTTAGACTCTATAGGATACATTCGATGGTGTTTAACGATTGTGTCGCCCTCCTGAAGAACGGCAAGTTCAGTTGGAGTTTTCAGTTGTTTACCCTTATATGCTCTGTTCTCTGACAGCTCCTCTGAGAGCTTGCCTGAATACGTCTTGTACTGTACTGTTCTGCTTCCGAGAATGTTACTGATGAACTGATTAGTGTCAGGGTCGCCTGAATAGATGTATACCCAGTTTGCACAGTTTTCACGGATAGTCTTTGAGTCATCATGATATTTGGCGTCTAGCTGGCTCAAGCCCTGTATGTACAAGTGCCAGCCTATGTTTCTGCTTCGTGATACTGTTATTTTATTATCCATGCCTGGTATCGTCACAAGATTACAAAACTCATCGAGGATGTAGTTTACTCGGCGTGGCAGTGCTTTCATACTGTTCCTCGTGAGGTATTCTATCATGCTGAGATAGCTCTGATTTATAAACATTGAGGCTATAACGTGCCTTGTAGGGCGGTCATCAGGAATGATCATGTATATTGCAAATGGCTTTCCGCAAGAGATAAGCTCGTCAAGGTCTATGTCATTGCCTGAGGTCAGCTGTGCGATACCTGTGTCAAGACCAAATATGCGGATATTGTCCGCTAGGGTTGCGAATATGCTGGCTCTCATGTCGCCCTTTGCAAAGTTTGATGTAGCATATGCTGCTTTTGCAAGGGACCCTACAGGCAGGCTCTTAAATATCTCGTCAAGTCTGTTCTTAGTAGTGATATTTCCGAATGGATCTGTTTCTTCAACTTCCTGTCCATACTCGATAAAGAACTGGTAAACAGAATACATATTGACCTTGTCGAGTTGTTTGTGGTTATATCCCTGCTCAATCATATAGAGTATCAGTGCTGATAGCAGCGATTTCGCAGATGAAGGCCATATAGGATCTGATTTAGGGTTATATGTCAAAGTAGACGCCATTGTGTCGATATACTCAGATACCTTTGAAAGGTCAAGATTGTTCTTTTCGCAGTGTACATACTCATTGATTATAAATGTGAGTGGATTCCACCGTGAGGATCTGTTCGTGTCTCTGAGGTTTAATATGACTACATTATAACCTTCTTTTTTCATTATAGGGTAAGTAGAAGAAAAGATCTCTCCCTTAGGGTCATTGAATATCATGGACTGTTTGTCCTTGCCGCAGGCGAATACTCGTGCCTGCTGAAGAACGTGGGACTGAGTTTTACCAGAGCCAGTTGTGCCGATTATAAGGGAGTGGTTGTTCTTTGGGTCAACATAGAAATACCCATATTTGCAGGCTATGAGCGGTCCTGTTTTTTCAGCTTTGTAAAGCTCCTTTTCAGGTATTCTTATAAGGTTTTTGTTAAGCTCTCGCTTTGTTGCCCATCTGTCGCTGCCTTCGAGGTCTTTGTAACCTCTCTTTATTTCTATCTGTCGTGATATTTTTGCAAAGATAACCAAAGATATGACGAAAGATAAGAAAAAAAGATCGCTGACCTCAAGCTGCTCAGGCTTTGTCCAGAAATATTCTTTCCGAATAGAAAAATTTGCCCACATTTCACCAACATTGCCTTGATTGGTCTGAGCTGCCTTGTTTATAGCGGACAGCTCATCAAGCAGATTAAATACCAGACATACGACTCCTGCTATTGTCGCTGTGAGGATAATAAGAAGCAGTATCCGTCCTATTGTCTTTAGTATTTTATGCTCATCATTATTCATTTCTTATCCCCCTTGTCCTACCACGTGTGGTAGGGTGCATTATCGGCTATAAGTCTGACTTATAGCCTGTTTGTATTTCTGTTCCTGTTCGTCACGCTCCACTTGGGCAAGAAGCTGCTGAGCCTTTGTCTGCATATTGCTGCAGACACGCCGCATGACGCTGTTCGCCGTTGCGCCAAGATGGAGTTTCATCCTTATCTGTTCGTGACGCTCTGCAAGAATTTTCTGTGCATATTCGTTACCGTTTTGTGCAGCAAGCCTCATCCAGTAATCTGACTGGCGGTATTTCTGTTCTTCTCGGTACATAAGAGACAGCTTCAGTTGAGACGACGAGTTATTGTGACCTGATGACTCAAGAAGATATTTTTCTGCTAACTTGCGATCGTAATGCTCCTTTTTCAGATAGATACAGCCGAGTGCGTACTGAGCGTATTCATTGTCTGCCTTGTCAGCACATGGCTTCAGATATTTCACAGCTTTTGTGTAGTCAAGCTTTCTATCTGTAAGATACAGCTTTCCAAGTTTATATGAGGCATACAGATTTTCTTTTTCGGAGGATGAAATAAAAAGCTGTTCTGCTTCGTCAATACGATCCTGAGAGAGATAGAGCTTGCCAAGAGCATACTCGCCAATGCCAAGCTCATCATCAGACCCAGCAAGATATTGTTTCAGGAACTGTTCGGCTTTGCTGTCATCCCGCTTTTCTTCGGTCATGTATATCCGTCCGAGAGAAAAAGCTGAATAGACGTTACCTTTCTCTGCAGACTTGATAAAAAGCTGTTCTGCTTCGTCAATTCGGTCCTGAGCAAGACGCAGCTTACCGAGCTGGTACTGAGCCTGATTGTTTCCATTGTCAGCAGACTCCAGGAGGTATTTTTCCGCCTTTGCCAGGTCAACATCTGTTCCTTTTCCCTTTAGATACATAGTACCTAGTCGATAGCTTATACTGTCCTCGTGACTTTTCTCATATATCGCAGTAAATCCAGTGAGTGCCTGAGTGTAGTGCTGCGCCGCTTTCTGTTCATCAGCTTTAACACCCTGTCCAAGCTCATACGCTTGTCCGAGGGCGTAGCTTGCAAAAGGCATATCACCTTTGCAAGCAAGGGCTTTCTCATAATAGCTGACTGCCATGGTCATATCCACTTCCACACCAGAGCCAAACTTATACATATTGCCCAGGGAGAAGTATGCAAATCTGTTCTCGCCTGCTTTTTCATAGTATTCTCTTGCAGCTTTGTAGTCCTGCACCGTGCCAAGTCCCTTGTCATACATTTTACCGACCCTGTAGCATATGTAGGAATGCTGCCAGCCTGATGTCTGTTTGTCCAGCAGCTTCTGAAAACCATCGAGCGCCGCCTTGTAGTTCTGTTCGCTGAGTGAAGTGTGATCGTTATTTTCATCTGACATTATGTGATAGAGCTTTCCAAGGTCATAGGTTGCAAGGACGTTTCCGCTATCGCTTTCCTGACTAAGTAATTCAAGCGCCGCAGGCAGGTCTTTTGGCAGTTCTTTGCCGTCGGCTGTTCGTGAGCCGTACATGAGATCAAGCGCTTGCTTGTATCTGTCTGTCCATTCAATTCTGAGAGAAGCTTCTGTTTCTTTTTCGGACGGATGAAACTCCTGTGGATATGGATACAGATTAGCTTCAATGATAGGCGGCTCGTCAAACCACATTTCATTTTCGGGCGGATGAGCGTCCATAGAGGCATATAGCGCATTGTAATATTCTTCATCAAAGCTGTTTGGCTGCGAATATTCTGGCATATCCATTATGATGCCTGTATCTTCATCGTACTGTGGCGGCAGAAACTGTTCGCCGTTTTCATTTTCGGAAGGATGAGCCTGCGGCAGGGCATAAGCACGGAGCTGTTCGGCAAGGGGTGCAAGATCATCGAGAAGCTGGTTGCCAAGCTCCTTATGAAAATCTTCAAGTCTGTTCGGCTTGAAGGTAGCGTACAGATGACGCTCGCCCTCGCCGTAGATCTTTCGGAGATATTCTGTTCTGCTGTCAAGCATATCGTTGTACTGCTTCCAGAGGGAGCTGAGCTGTGGATCCGAGGCTATAACTGCATCAACTGTTCGGTCAATATCGTCACGAAATGCTCTCATCTTAGGTCTGCCATATTGCCAACCACCCTCAGAGGGCAGCTTGTCGGCAAGTCTGATAAGCTGTTCAGCACAACCGCCGTATCCTGATGATAAAGCTGGTTTGATAGACTCCCTTTCAAGCTCGGTGAGCTGCCTGGAATAATCACTGCCAAGGACTCTGTTCACGATCTTTGACTTGAGCTTATCGAATGCTTTGACCTCGATACAATCCTTATCACGATATACCTTACAGCGGTCCTCACGCCGCTCGTATTCGCATATGGAGAAATGTATGTGAATGTTATCAGTATTGGTATGTATCGCTCCTGTCCAATACACGTTGTCATTGTCGAGCTTATTGGACGTTGATATCATGGCGTTGATACCCTCACGACCTAACTCCTTTATCCCATGGACATCAAGCTTGCCGTCGCTCGTCATTAACCCGTTCTCTATGAGAAAGTTGTTATCAAAGGATACCACGCCGTAATACTTTGGACAGCCTGCGTCACGACTTACTGTTTCAAGCTGACGATACTTTTCTTTGTCGCTTGCAGTAAGCAGGTCAGACTGTGCGTTGAATAGTCCGTCTGATTTTTCGGAGTTAGACATATAGTCTATGAAGTCCTTGTATTCGTCATTGAGATGATTTGTCTTATCAAAAGCTTCTGGACGGTCCATATATTCCAGAAAGTCGTAGCCGCCTATCGCCCAATCATAGGTAAAACCCAGTGAGAATACTACTGCAGGTGTTGACATAAGACATCTCCCTATTTCTTATTGATCGCTTCAAGTCTGTTCTTCAACTGCTTCTGATGAAATTCGTTCTTGCTCTCCTCCATCCAGCGGCAGGGGAGATCTTCAGCTGAAAAGTAACCCTCGTCATCTGTGAACTGCATTTTCTCAATGAATGAGTTGAGCATATTCAGCAGGTGAAAATTCTGTTCCTGTATCTTGACGATCCTCCGCCGGATCTCCACGATCTCATCTGGATGTTCGGGCTTGTTCCGTGCAGCGTACTCCTCGATCGCCCACTTGACTATCTTCGACTCTGTGGTATCATTTTTCTCAGCCAGCTCTTTCAAAAGCTGGTTGCACTCTTCGGTGATAGCTATTGTTTTCTTCATTCTTTTTACCCTCTTTCTTGTTTCCATATTTGTGCAATTTTGGTGCCAAGACCACTCCAAGACCCAGTGAAAGACACAAGAGCATAAAGGTATGCCCCAGCAACCGTTGGAAAGCTCGGTAGTACCGAGCTTTATCCGTCCTAAAAGTGGGGTGTTTTCACCGTGATTTCTGTACAATGCCATACGTTTTCTGTATTATGCCATAATAATTCTGTACAATGCCATACGTTTTCTGTATTATGCCATAATAATTCCGTACAATACCATACATTTTCTGTACAATGCCATAACGTTTCTGTATCATGCCATACAGCGCTTTTTCACTTTCTTTCCGAAAAACAAAAGAAAAGTACCTTAAATTCTATTTTTTTTATCATTCTCTTTGGTTTCTTTTTCGGTGATTTCAGAGTAGAATACCGCACGTATATCATTCATTGTTCTGAGCATATCCTGCATTATGATCTCATTTTTCTGTAGCAAATGCTCTGTGTTTTTCTTCTGTTCGTCAATGCTTTCTTTGCATATCTCACGCATAACAGGCGAAAAAGCTCGAAGAAAAAACTTGTTTTCTGAGGTGAGATACATTGAAATGACATAGGTTATAAACTGATTACGTGAAGTAAATCCCTCCTCTTTTATGACCTCATCCATTTGTTTGACAAGCTGTTCGTCGGTTATTCTTATCTTCATTTCCATTGACTTTTACCTACCATATAGGCTGAATATCATTGGCGCAAATTCGGTAAGAGCCGTCATGCCATATTCTTAATTCGCCTGTTACTTTTACTGATACGCCTGTTGTAAGATTTGCTCTTGCGTTAGTTGCATTCTTATTGTCACATACATAAACCATAAATTCATCATAAATAATACGCCTATCCTGCTGAGCAGGACGTGGTACTTTTATCATAAATGTAAGCGCATAGCTTGAATTTGGTACTTCTGTGATGTTGCTTGAAAGAAAGCCTTTTACTGTGATCTTGTTGTTTTTGTTAGTGAAAGCCATTGTTTTTACCTCCGTTTTTATTGTAGATATTTCGTTATATATTCATATTCTGTGCCGAATTTCTTAGTTATTTTCCAACCCTTTGTGCTTGTTTTGAAAAGCCTCGGTGCGACGTATAAAAAGAAATATTGCTCATATGAATATGGGTTTATATCAAAAGTTAGCTGACCGCTGAGAACATTATCAAATGCTTTTTCGCCATTCCTGTCAATGCAGATCTCTTCGCTGTTCTGTGGCTGATAGATCATCATAGCACTTCCACAGCCGTTTGAAATATTGCAAAGCACAATGTTGTCATAATATACTTTCACCGTTCTGCGTGGATAGGAATTAATATTATCAATACAAGTTATCTGCATATATGTTTCATATGCGTCTATTTCAACGCCTGTTCTTCTTGCACTTATCAATGATTTCATAGTTAAAATGGCAATTACAGCAAGCACAATTCCTATTATAGGGACTACCTTTGCAGGAGTTTCCCAAGGTATAATATCCGAAAGAGGGATAAGAACATAGCCGATTATGAGCATTACAAAGGCTCTTGCTCTTTGTACCTTAAAGTTTTCAGGAGCGGATGACAGTATTTCAGACTCAAATCTTTTGCGGTCTGCTTTCAATGGATATTCAAAAAGTAATTCTTCATTCATAATATTTACCTCTATTCTACAGTTATCATACAGCTTGCGGATACTGCTCTGTTATCCTCAGCTCTTGCCGTTATTATTGCTTTTCCTTTTGCTTTTGCGGTAACTCTGCCACTGCTGTCTACCTCTGCAATATCTGTTCGGTTGGACTCCCAGATTATATTTCCCACAGCATTTGAGGGCGAAATGACCGCAGTAAGCGTTGTGCTTTCGCCTACATTAAGCCTAACATCATTGTTGCTATAGCTGCTTTCAAGTCTTAGCCCCTTTATCTCAGGGGGTACATAAGCGCTAGTTGTTGTAGCTGTTGTTTGCATTTGAGTTTGTCTCTCAGTCTGTCTTTGAGTTTGCTGTGGCTCGGTATAGTAGTCATTATCTTCATACCGTCTAGGCTCTGTTGTGTATACATATGGCTTGTCGATCTGCTGTTCATTATGATCTTGATTACTCTTTACAGCCACATTGGTTTTCTTTTTGGAAGTGCTTTCATGTGAATTTTTGGACGCTGTGCTTGTTGTGGTTGCAGGCTCAGAACTCTCTGTTGTCATTGGAGTAGTAGTTGTTGTAATAACAAACGTGCCACTTGGATCTATGACCTTATCAGCCGCAGAGCTTTCTTCAGTGGCAGTTACAGGTGCTTGAGTTGTATATGTTTTATACTCATTTTTAGTCATTTTGAGCATATCTTGTACATCTATCTGCACGTAGCTGTCATACTTTTTTCCCTCATGAAAAGCACCTTTGACTACATCACCAAAGTCATCATAGGTATCTTGATCGTAATAATCAGGCTCTTTTGATATAAAATTGACCTTGATATAATAAAGATCCTTGTCAAAATCGGTGCAGGTAACAAGCTGTTCTTCGTCTGAATTGTCCTGTGTCTTGTATGTAAGCTTGCTGTTAAGTTCGTCTTTAAGCGAATAAGTTATCGAGTATATCTCAGGAATACTGTTTGTGGGAGAGCCGACCATAGCCTTATATTTGAATGTGAATACTATCTCATTGGTGTCTGTAAAGTAAATGCAGTTGTTTATCTTTACCGCATAGCCACCCACCGAAAGAGAATTATCATAGTCAACAGAGCTGCTTTCACGTTCCTTTGTGCCCTTGAACGCAAGAATAATGCCAATAACAAGCATGGTAAATACTATAAAGATACCGTATATGATATTTGAACTCTTAGCATTTGTCAAATTTACCACGCTCCTTTTCGTTTGCCTATGTATTCTTTAATGAGCCTGTCAACAGCCATAAATACTATCTGATATAGCGTGTCGCTGTCTGTAGGTTTATACCCAAGCATATCGAAAACTTCATTTGTGAATGCTTTATGGAAGTATTCTCTTTGCTGCATTATAAGCTCACCGTATTCTTCGTCAGAATATTCGTGATAAAGTTCTTCAAAGATCCTGTGTACTATCTCCTCGCTGTCACGTGAGTTTCCTATATAAAGCATGGTTGCGTCATCAACATAACGTTTGCAGTGAAGCTTGTTTCGTCCTGATCCCAGCGACAAGAGCAGCTCACCAGGCTCAAATTCAGCCGTTGAATTAAGCTCTGATACTGTAAACTGAGGGAAAAATTCGTGCAGAGAAGCTGCAGTATTTGCTGATTGTTTAAATATGAATTTGTATTGTACGAGCTGGAATATGACTCTGATTTTCTCTGCTCCCTCAGAGTTTCCTGTGGGATTGTAGTCGCTTATAGACTGTGAAGCAAACCATAGAGAAGCGTCATATTTTCTTGTTCGGCGGACAAGCTTATCAATAAAGTCTGTGACCTGCGGATTTTTGGCATTGATAAATCTGTGAGCCTCGTCTATAAGAGATACAACATAACGTCTGTCATATGGATTGGTTATATTGTTATTGTATTCAACATTCTTACAAGTCTCAGACCACATAAGGGTTAGAATATTGAAAAGCTGAGCATTATAGATACGCTCGTCCATTTCCGAAAGAGCCTTTACGTCAAAGACTATAACATTTGAGTTTTCGATATTCACGTTAGAATATCCGTTAAACATTGATGAGTAAATGCCCTCTGCAAGCTGCTTTACTATGACTTCAAGTGTTTCATAAATATCTATCTTTCTTGGCGTGAGCGCCTTGTATGAGCGATCACTATTGTATAGCTTGCTGCGTATAGTTGCAAGGAGATCAGAGAAAATAGGGAAGTCCTCCGGCAAAAGAGTAGATACATCAGTGCTTTGTGTTATGCCCTTTTTGGCGAACGTTTCTTGTATAACATCTTTAAGCTCCTCGGCTTCCATTTCGCCAAGAGAGGGTGCATACTGATAGAAAAATGTGATTATTCGTGAAAGCTCTGAAGCATAATTTGTTTCGTTGCTTGCGTCATCTTCTCGTGATGAGTCTATTGTTTTTCTCAGTTGAAGTACATTCAGCGTTGAATTTTTGTTGAGCCTTATCACCTGTCCACCGAACATTTCTGCGAGTGTGCGATACT
>OHGN01000215.1_pt1 | contig 15612 bp, 14 predicted proteins | sample 1567791 | NCBI WGS metagenome assembly OHGN01 (sample SAMEA3879514, study PRJEB24766) | human gut metagenome | biome: human-associated habitat; feature: feces | place: USA | collected 1985/1987 | reverse complement strand
AGAACCGCCTGAAACATAAACTCCCGACACGCCTGGCTTTTTAATGGTATTTGAGCTTACCTCATTGCCTGAACCACCGCTTATATAAACGCTGTTCTGCTTTGTGCCTGTAAGCTTATTTTTGGTCACAGTCACCTGTGACGATTCACTGAGCCATATAAGATCCATGGAATAATTATATCTGTCATAGTCATAGCTTATATCGTTAGAACCTATGAAAATTCCCGAAACGTCCGTGAGCCTTACTGCCGAACCAGCTGTTTTTATAGTGTTGTCTACTATCTTCACGCCCTTTACAGTGTAATTGTAATCAGGGTGTGAGTATGACTTTTCAAGCTTCTTGCCGAATATCTGGATAGCATACGGCTGGGGATAATAATATGTACCCACTACAGTTATGTCGTTGTTTCTTATTATGGTGTTGGCATTATCGTCAAGACGATCCTTTATGCCTGCATATCCTGAATTAGGCACATGGAAATTTGCATTTTCATAATCGGTCATGTACTTGAAATCTATGGCACAGCCAACGTTTTTCATAGTATTGTTTTCGATTATACATTTTTTATGATTAATAAGTACGATAGCTGTTCCGCTCATATTATAAAATGAGTTGCCTGATATAAGTGTATTAGTATAATATACACCAAGACAAGCTGAATGTGAGCCAAGACCTCTTATAAGGTCATGGAATTTGTTGTTCTTTATTACAGCATTGTCGCAAGGGGTATCATCAAAAGGCTCATACGCCGGGAAAACATCACTGTTACTTATGGTATCCAGCTGTATAGCCTCTTTCTGAAATGTTCCCGTATAACCATGAAAATCGCAATCCTCGATAGTGATGCCCTTTACACCGCCTATCTCAACATGATGACCATTGTAATTGTTTTTTATCTCAACGTTCTTTATCCAAAGGTTTTTCATGTGACCAAATCTCATATTAGAAAATGGTCTTGAAGTAGGCGAAGGGTTGCCGTCCCAACAGCCTCCCTCGATAACGATATTTCTCTCGCTGCCATATCCGCCTGCACCGTTTGCCTGAGCGTTCTTTATCATACAGCCCTTGTCAAAATTTCTGACGATAGTCGCTCCGTCCTCAAGATACAGCCAAGTGTTTGAATATATCTCCAAAAGCTTGTCTATCCTGTATTTTCCTTTCGGCACAACGACCTTTATCTGCACAGAGTTGGAGCCGTTGTCAATGGCATAGTCAAGGGCTTTCTGTATCGCCTTTGAGGAGTCTTTCTTTCCCTTTTTGTCTGCGCCGAAGTCAACAACATTCACTTCAAGCGCTCCCGAATATCCGCTTATTTCCGCTCCACTGGCTTTTGTGCCGGTGATAGTGGAATAATCATAAGCAAAGCACCTTACTGTCATAAGCATAATGGCGAGTAAACACGCCGCTGCAAAGGCAATAAAGGTGCGAGTTATCTTTGTCAATTCTCATCTGTCCTTTCGTTGTCTTAGGGTTATCGCTGCTCTCTTTTTGTTCTTTTTATCTTTTTAGCAGAACATATTTTACACATATTCAATTATACCAAATCATGCCCCGTTTGTCAACCGAAAAACGTCAAAAAGACGAAAGCAATAACTCACAAAGTCAACACATGATACTTGTGCGTTATCACAACAAAAAAACTGCGGTGAAAAATTTCACCGCAGTTTTTAACAAATATGCCTTTTTATCCTAGCGCCACATCAAGTATCATCATAAGCAAGAAGCCTAGCATTACGCCAACTGTTCCCATGTGACCTTCCCCCAGATGCGCTTCGGGGATAAGCTCCTCAACCACCACATAGAGCATTGCTCCTGCGGCAAAGGCAAGAAGCCACGGAAGAAGCGGTTGGATAGCACCTGCGGCAAGAACGGTGAGAAGTCCGAAAACAGGCTCAACAATTCCTGAAAGAGTGCCAAGGCCGAATGCTTTCGCCCTGCTCATGCCCGATTGCCTCAGCGGCAGTGCGATAGCCGCACCCTCCGGAAAGTTCTGTATTCCCATGCCTATGGCAAGTGCGATAGCAGAAGCCAGCAGTACCGAGCTGTCATTATGTGCCGCCAGTGCAAAGGCAAGACCTACTGCCATGCCCTCCGGGATATTGTGCAATGTGATAGCGAAGATAAGCATTCCCGAACGCTTTAGCCCCCTGCGGACGCCCTCTTTCCTTTCAGGCTCAGGTAAAAAATAAGGCATTGCCTTGTCAAGCCCCATAAGAAACAGCACGCCTAGCGCAAAGCCGCCTGCGGCAGGTATCCAACCTATCCTGCCGAGAGCTTCCGCCTCGTTTATGGCAGGGATAAGCAAGCTTGCGGCTATCATAACACCTGCGGCAAAGCCTAAAAAGGCTTTCTGCACCTTTTCGCTCTGCCCCTCTTTTCTCATGAAAAAGACCACAGCCGCACCTAACGTCGTCATAGAGAATGTAAAGCCCGTGCCTGCCGCAGCCCAAAGTAGACCATTCATACTATTATGTTTCCTTTCAGACAGTATTATGTCAGATACAATGACATATCTTAGTCTATGAAAAGCCTTTACGCTGTGTGAAAAAGCCTCTGCCGACAAAATACATTAAATTTGTCTGAGATTTTCAGAATATGACCCGTCCCAAGTGAATATAATGTTCTCAGCAGGGCATTACAAGCCCTTTACGATCGTATGATCAGTTTATTTTTAGGAGGAAACAGACAAGATGAACACTATGGATCTTAAGCTTAACAGAGAGATGCTGTCAATGACACGGACTATCCTTGACGCCTCCTGCGAGCAGGCTGTGGAAAAGGATTTTCTGCTGCCCGACTATTATCCTGATATTTTCAGGGTACTAAAATGCGTTATCATGCCAACAGTACAGAGCCATTCCATAAACGGCGGAAAGCTCAGCTTTGACATGGCAGTGCTCATAAGAGTGCTTTACATCAGCCAGAACGACAAGCGGATAAACTGCATCGAGCAGAAAATGAACTACACAAAGTCTTTCGACCTGCAAGGGGATTGCGGCGACCCTATGATATGGCTCACGCCAAAATGCGATTACGTCAACTGCCGTGTGGTAAATCAGCGCAGACTTGATATCAGGGGTGCTGTGACTATCCACGCAAATGTGACGGGCGAAGTAACTGTTCCTATAGTCACAGACGCATTCGGCTGCGGCATTCAGCTTAAAAAGGTTGCTGTTACATACCCTGCAAAACGTCTTACCGCTGCAAAGCGTATCACACTAATAGAGGAATTGCAGCTTTCTGCGGCAAAAGCCCCTGTTGGCACTATCCTACGGACAGATTGCCGCATTATCCCACAGGAACACAAGATGATAGCAGGCAAGCTTGTGACAAAGGGCGACGCTGAGATAATGATGCTTTACTCCTGCGTAACTACCGATGGAGAAGAAACCGCTGAAACAATGCGGTTTACTCTGCCGTTCTCACAGATAATCGACATAGACGGCATTGACGATACTTTCACCGCAGATGTGAGGATAACCCCTGCAGGGTGTGATATCATACCAAAGTCTGACGATTCCGGCACACTTGAATGTGAGCTTGTGCTTCTTGTGAACTGCGTTGCCAAAAAGCTTTCCACCTGCGAGATCGTCACAGATGCATATTCCACCTGCTTTGAGTGCGAGGCTGAAAGGTGTGAAAGCAAGCTTGACAGCGAAAGCATAAAGTTATCTGACAGCCACAGTGTTACTGCAAAGCTTTCCTGCCAGGAGGGCGAGATACGCTGTGTTCACGACAGTTGGGCGACCCTTTCCAATGTGACATCAAGGCTTGACGAGGAAAAGAAAGCCTTTATCATTTCAGGAAGCGTGACGTTCTGTATTATCGGCAGGAACGAGGACGGCACTCCCCTTTATCTTGAAAACGATTCGCCTTTTGAGCATGAGATACCCATTCCGGAGAATGTCAATGGTGAGATATCCATATCCCCTGACCTGTGCATAGAAAACTGCACATACTATCTTGCAGACGAAACAACAGCGGAGCTTAAAGCCGATATCAAGATAGGCGGCGAAATGACTATTCAACAGACAGGGACTATGATATCAGAGCTTAGGGTACTCACAGATAAGCCGAAAGAGAAAAATGACAAATACGCTCTGAAAATATGCTACTGCAATGAGAGCGACGATATCTGGGAGATAGCGAAAAAGTATTCAACTTCCATAACCGCCATACTTGAAGAAAACGAGCTTACCGACGATAAAATATCAAAACAGGGAATGTTGCTTATTCCATTAATGAACTAGGAGGACAGACACATGAAAAACGATATTTACACCGACATTGCCACACGGACGGGGGGCGATATCTATATAGGCGTGGTAGGTCCTGTCCGCATTGACGAGCTGCCCCAGTCCTCTGCAGGCAAGACTATCATGACCACTGAGCCTAAGTTCATTCCTGAGGAAGCTGTGAACATCACCCTAGAGGGCGGAGCAAGCTTCAACGTGCGAATGATAGACTGTGTGGGCTACATAATCCCAAGCGCCATAGGCTACATAGAGAATGAAGCCCCGAGAATGGTGGTCACACCGTGGTTTGACACGGAAGTACCTTTCAACATGGCGGCTGAGGTGGGAACGCAAAAGGTCATAACAGAACATTCCACCATAGGTCTTGTGGTGACAACAGACGGAAGTATCACTGACCTGCCCCGTGAAGAATACGAGGAATGTGAGGAGCGTATAATCGACGAGCTGAAGCAGATAGGCAAGCCGTTTGTGGTGCTTATGAACACCACTGAGCCTTACTCTCAGCAGACAAAAGACCTTTGCGAACAGCTTTCCGACAAATACGGCACTACAGTTATGCCTATAAACTGTTTGGAGCTTTCGGAAAAAGAGATAAAAGAGATACTTACGCTTCTTCTTTACTCTTTCCCTGTGAAAGAGATAAACATCTCAATGCCCTCATGGATAAACTCTCTTGACAAGGGTCATTGGCTGAAAGAAGCGGTTTTCGGACATATCAAGGAAGCGGCTTCGGCTGTGACAAATCTTCGTGACATTTCAGACTGTGCCGAAAAGATATGCTGCTGTGAGCAGGTATCATCTGGTTCGGTGGCTGAGATAGACCTTGGAAAAGGCTCGGCTGTCATAAAGGTGGAGCTTGACCCTGCGCTGTTTTTCAGGATAATTGGCGAAGCCACAGGGCTTGAGATAAAGGACGAAAATGACCTTATGCCGAGAATTTTGGAGCTTGTGAAGATAAAAGAGCGTTTCTCGAAATTCAGCTCTGCCCTTGATGAAATGGAGAAAACAGGCTACGGAATAGTTATGCCTGAAATGAACGAGCTGACCCTTGATGAGCCTGAGATAATAAAGCAGGGTGGAAAATACGGCGTAAGGCTCAAAGCCGCCGCACCAGCCATTCACCTGCTGAAAACCACTATCAACACCGAGGTCGCACCTATCGTCGGCTCAGAAAAGCAATCTGAGGAGCTTGTGCTTTATATGCTCAACGATTTTGAGGAATCACCTGAAAAGATATGGGAGTCAAACATTTTCGGCAAGTCACTCCACGAGCTTGTGAGCGAGGGTCTGCACACAAAGCTTTCAAAGCTTCCAGAGGACGCACGCATGAAGATAAAGGAAACTATCGAGCGCATGATAAACGAGGGCTGTTCGGGACTTATCTGTTTTATTCTCTAAGAGTTTCATAAATGAAAATAAACTGATCCACCAAAAAAGCGTTACACTGAGAAAAGTGCAACGCTTTTTATCTTGTATAAAGTGTTAATTTACGCCCTCTGCAAAGCTGATCGGCACACCGAAAAGCACGCCTGCGTTAGGCTGTGAAAGGTCGCCTGTAACATCAGTTATCGCCTTTCTTGCAACATCTACCTGATCGTCTGCAACGGCAACAAAAATTGTCTTGCCCTTTTGTGCAGCGTCCTCGCCGCTGAGAATAGATCTCAGAACGCCGATCATAGGCAGATTATCCATTGTAGAAATAGATTTCGCCATTCCCACGCTGTCAATGACCGTTCCGCCTCTTATGCCTGCCTGTGCCAGCGAACGCATGATTTCGTCTACTAACTCGATTCTCTTGATAACCAAAAACAATAACTGCATTTTGATCCGTCCTTTCATCTCTTATTTCCTGAATGACGCAGCCACCCAGTCTTCTTTTTCTCTTATCTCAATAAGCTCAAAGCCCTCTGCTTTAAGCCTGTCAAGCACCTCGTCTTTTCTCTGGTCGATTATACCTGAAACTATGAGCGTTCCGCCGTCTTTGATAAATCCTCCGAAAATTCCGCTCATGCCTATAAGAACATCTGCCACGATATTTGCACAAAGCAGGTCATAGCCTGTGCCTATCTGCTCTACCAGAGCCTTATCGTCTATGATATTTCCGCAGTAAGCTGTATACTTTTCTGCGCTTATATGGTTTTTCTCTGCATTTTCCTTTGCTATCTTAACAGAATTTTCGTCAACGTCCACCGCTGTTGCACTTTCAGCACCAAGGAGCAATGCGCCGATAGAAAGTATTCCGCTTCCGCACCCAAGGTCAAGTATCCTGTCGCCCTCATGGAGATTTTTCTCCACAAGCTCCAGACAAAGCTGGGTTGTGTTATGCTGACCTGTGCCGAAAGATGAAGCAGGGTCTATTTCCAGTATCTTTCTCTTTTCACCCTCAGCGACCTTTTCCCATGACGGCTTTATAAGAAGCTTTTCACCAACGCAAAGGGGCTTGAAATACTGTTTCCAGTTATTTGCCCAGTCCTCTTCCTTAACGTTTTTAAACTCATATTCAAGCCTGCCGAACTCATTGTTCACGTCACGCTTTTTGAGCGCTTTAAGCTCCAGCTTCATAGCTTCAAGATTTTCAAGACCCTGAGCGTTCTCAGGGAGATAAACTGTCACTGTAGTTTCACAGTTTTTTAGACCCATAAGGTCATCATCTATATAATCCCAGTTGCCGTCCTTATCATCAAGAAAGTCCTGAAAATCCTTTGCGTCCTTGATAACAAAGCCGTTTATACCCATTCCAAGCAAACTTCCCGTTACTGCTTCGATGCCTTCTGTTGTGGTATATATATCCATTTCAACCCAATTCATAATATCAATTCCTTTCGATAATATCTTATTATAACACATTTTTGCGATTTTGTAAAGCTTTTTGACTATGATTTATTACACAAAATTAAATATTGATAATTGTATATACTTATCAAATATCAACTGTGCTAAGTGCAAACAAAAAGCTTCCCGTCAAAAAACGAAAAGCTTTCATGATCATTTTTTCTTATCGTAAGCGTCAAAGGCTTCCTCAACAGTGCCGTCCACCTGCACCTTGCCGTCTTTTAGGAATATCGCCCTTGTGCAAGTTTCCTCGATAGCCTTGCGTGAGTGGGAAACGAACAGTACCGTTACACCAGTGGCGATAACATCATTTATCTTGTCACGGCACTTCTTCTGAAAGTCTGCGTCGCCAACGCTCAGTGCCTCGTCAACAACGAGGATATCAGGCTTGATATTTATATTGATAGCAAAGCCAAGACGCATTTTCATTCCGCTTGAATATGTTCTTACAGGTTGGTCGATATACTCTCCAAGATCTGCAAAATCAATTATATCCTGCTCTATCTCCTTTATCTGATCGTCATTAAGACCAAGCAGATAGCCCTTTAGATAGATATTTTCCATACCCGTCATATCCAGTGAAAAGCCTGCTGTAAGCTCAAGCAATGCGGCAACCTTTCCTCTCACAGTGATAGTGCCGCTGTTTGGAAAGCTTACGCCTGTTATCATTTTCAGAATGGTCGATTTTCCTGCACCGTTCTTTCCGATAATTCCCACAGACTCGCCTGGGTATATCTTGAAGCTCACGCCTTTAAGGGCAGGGTGCTTCTTTACTCCCCTGTTTTTTGTGAAAATAGCCTTAAAGCGTGCCTTTTCGTTTTTATATAAAAAGTATTCTTTTTTTACGTCCAAAAATTCAATAATTGGCTCAGTCGCTTGATTTTCCATTTAAAAGTCAGTTCCTTTCAGCCTTTGTTACAGAACGTCAGGAAGTATCTTCCTGAACTTCTTATAGGTGTGCGCTCCGAGGAATATCATAAAGATAAACTCCGCATAGAACACTATAGTTTCGGTGGTATAGTTAGAATCAAAAATAAACGTGTCTGTAAGAAAGCTCTTTCTATAGCCGTTTACAAAATAGTTTATAGGGTTGAAATACATGAGCTTTCTCAGCCACAAAGGTGAGATATCATATGTGTTCCAGAATATACCTGAAAGCCAAAAAAGTCCTGTTATAATAGAGTTTATAAGATTTTCAAAATCCTTGCTGAACGCACTGAGAGGAGCAGTCATCCACGAAAGCACAAGGAAGAAAAAATACATCACCAGCGCATAATAGATAAACTGAAGATTGTAAATACTCGGTCCAAAGCCCAGACACAGCAACACCACATACATTATAGCACACAGCAAAATGTGGATATAAAGTCCCGAAAGTGAGGTAAAGGTCATGATATTTGAAACAGGGAATGACAACTTTGTTACAAACTGCTTGTTGCTTCTTATTGACCTCGATCCTCCAACGATACATTCTGAAATATAAAACCACGGCACATAGCCGGTGAGCATGAAAACGAACTGAGTATACTTTCCGTTAATGAAATGCACTCCACCGTTTCTTTTTAAACCTATCTCAAAGGCAAACCACAGTATAAACAGGGTAAAGGTCGGCTTGATAAGTGCCCAAAGCGGACCTAACGCTGCACCCTTATACTTCTTTTTCAGCTCGTTCACCGACAACATTCTTATCTGTCTGAGCTTTCCCTTATGCTCCTTCAATATCTGGGTAAGCCCGAACCAATCAAACTTTTTTCCTTCTATTTTTATCATCTCCGTCAAAAACGCTCTTTTTCCAAAGCGCTGTCGATTATTCTTTCCGTTGACCTGCCGTCGCAGGCAGACATATATTTTTCCGTGAAACGCTCCACGCCATCATGGTCAAAGCTCTTTTCACTGTCAATCACAGCCTGTGCAAGCTTCTCCCCCTCCGTCACCAAAGGCGCAGGCATATCTGTTTTATAATCAAGATAAAAGCTCCTGCCCTTGCTGTAGCTCTCAATATCAGGGGCAAATATCACCCACGGCTTTTTATACAGTGCATACTCGAACACAAGCGACGAATAGTCCGTCACAAGCACGTCTGCCACAGGCATGAGCCTGTTTGTAGCAATATCGCAGTTAGTCAGCCCGCTGTGAAGTCTGGGGTGCATTTTTATAATGACTTTCCAAGCCTCCCCAAGCTTTTTTTCAAGCTCTGCGGCATACTCCTCGCCCACGCAATGACAATCCAAAGCATTCCCCCTGAACGTCGGCGCATAAAGCACTATCTTCTTGCCCTTATAGTCGGGATATCTCTCAAAGAACTCACGTCTGCACTGCTCGTTGTAGCTTTCATCAAAGAACACGTCCGTACGACTGACGCCAAGGGGCTTTACGATATCTTCTTTCAGCCTGAACGCAGACACAAAAGCCTTTACGCACTCTTTACTGCTCACAGTGATAAGGTCAAAATTTCTTGTAACAGAGCCTTTGAAATGGGAAGATATATCCTCCTCGCTGTCATAGCCGAACTTTTTCAATGCTCCGCAGGAATGCCAAAGCTGAACCACTGTGGTTTCCTCACGCTTTTTGCAAGAAGTCACAGGCACAAAATAGTTGCATATGAACACAGCCCTTGCATTTGCGTAAGCTTTCATAAAGCTCATCATATATTTAAGCCCCGAGACCATTCCACAGCTTGAAAGGTCACAGTACATCTCCCTGACCTTATAGCCACGGCTTTGAAGCTCCGCTTTTATAAGCTCCATGCTCTCAGGAGTAGAAACGCTGTTAAGGTCTGCAAGGATAACGAGCTTTTTGTCTATATCCTTTTTCTTTGACAGCTTGTAGCACAGCGGCAAAAGCGTTTTTTGCAGTGCTGATTTTATGTGCTGTCTTATTATACGTTTGCGGCTCTCCATTATCCCCTAAGAAACCTCTTATATATCTTGCCTGTCAGCGATTTCGGCATTATGAAAATGAAAAACTGAAAAGTGCATGGAACAATAAAGTCCCACAGGTTTGAATATCCCATACGGAATATCTTCCACCTGACATTCACAAAGGACTTTGTGTTCGCCCAGTTTCTTCTTCTCTCATAATTGTTCGCCGTAACTCTGTACATCACAAGCGTTTTGTCAAGATTTATTCCCCTTGCGCCGTCCGCAAGCATTTTCACCACGAACTCATAGTCCTCACAGCGTTTTATATTGCTGTAACCTCCCACGCTCAAAGCACGGGATTTCTTATAAACAAGGGTCTGATTATTGAACGGATTTCTCCGCCTTGCATATTTGTGTATCTCTTTATTGGTCAGTGGTGTTTTCTTTGTGGCTATCACTTCGCCCGTCTGACTGTCGAACTCGTCTATATAAGCCCCAAGCATATCTATCTCAGGGTGCTTCGCCATAGCATAAAGCGACCTTTCACAGCGGTCAGGCTTAGCGATATCGTCAGAGTCCATTTTGACTATATACTCATTTTTGCAGGCGTCTATACCCCTGTTAGCGCATCTTCCTGTGCCAACATTCTTCTTGAGCCTTATGGGGTGAAAGCACTCGTAATTCTCCTCATAGTAGTCTACTACCTCGTCAAGCTCCTTTGTGAGCTTTCCATCGCACACAAGCACAAAATCGTTCGTCACATAGGTCTGTGACAGCATACTCTCGATACTTGCCCTGAGATGTTCAGGCTTCTCTCCTGCATAAACAGACATAAGCACGCTGTATTCAGGCAACTCCACATTTTTCACTACCATAGCGCACCGTCCTTTTTTCATTCTGTCAAAATTATCCCCACAAATCTGTAAGCTATTCCATTATACCATTAAAACCGCTGTTTGTCAACGCAGGCGGGGCTTAACTTTCCCCAAAATCAACAATAAAATGTTGAAAAAAATAGCGCATTTAAGCAACAAAAGGCAAATAAAAAAATGAAAGAATGAGCGTATTGCACTATGATCGATCATAGCACACTTAACAGTAATTTGAAAAGAGGCATTTTATCAAAAATAAGTTGCCTTAACGATCGCAATAAATAATACTATGGATATTTCATAGGTCATAACGAGAAATGCTATTGTCAATATAGCTTTATACATTTCTCTCAAATATTTTAAGTGAAATTATATAAAACAACTCCTGAAAGAGCTTGTCAAAATTTAAAGAACCAGAAGATTTTTCCTCCATATGGATTTTTCTTACTGATCAACATTGCAGAAACTGCATGAACTAATAAAAACATACCGCTTATGATCGTCATTACTAGTTCAAACTGTGATAAGACTGACATAGAATTATCATTATAACCTATATAAACGTTCTTGCTACCCAGAATAATGCAATTTCCCTCGTACCAGAACACATCTGTGCCATTGACCGGTGAATTCGCCTTGATCTGCAACACCGTATAGGTTGGCCGGATGCCTTTCCCATAATGTGATTTGTAATTTCTGACACCGTTTCCGCTATGTACCTTGACATGCTGGGAGCTCTGTCGAGAATTTTGATATGTTACATTTCCTGTTGTATGATTTTTCTTACAGGCATATCCAACCACTTGCGTCATACCAGCCACAAAGAAAATCAAAGCAACTACAAGTGCTAAGATCTCAGCCGTATAAAAAGCATTCACCAATTTGTTCCTAGTGTCTTTCTCCTCATCACTACTCCACGGTTTATTATGGAAATTGCGAATTGCAGACGGTAACAGGCAAATTGCACCAACCACCCCCAGCAAGGATAAAATCAAACATATAAGTACTGGCATCCTTGTTCCGATAACCAAGTCTGCGTTCACACCCTGTTTTGTCGATTCATCCATAAACTTGATGTTACCACTTACCAACACACTTTCATCTGGTTTTAGATGAGACTTGTTTCCGGGATAATAATAATGGAAAAATATCGTTCCTCCATCCTCTCTTTAATACTGCATAACCGCCAGTCCCATGCTTGTCCGCATCCACAACCGTTGCTGACACTGCATTCGACGAAAGCAAAGAGAATCTCGGCACACAATAAAACGCAGTCATAGCAAACAAAATGACACAAACGATGGCAATCACCATTTTTAAAACATTCTTTTTATAAGTCATATACATTCCTCCTGTTTCTTTGCTACTGCTGTTATTTTCCACATTAGCATTTTCCATATCCTTCGTTTTTATTCTATTATGATGTTAAGTGAATGTTTCCACGATTCCTAAAGAATCATATTATTTATGTTTTATTATAGCATAAAATTGTTAAAAATCAAAGCAGAAAAGAGCAAGTTTTGCAAAAAAAGGGCGGCATTTTACTGCCGTCCTTTGTATCAAGACCATATCCGTCACTTTATGACCTTAGCGCATATCTTTTCGTAATTGTCTATCTTATAGTTGAGTCTGTCGATAGTCGCAGCTATCTCAGCCTGCTTTTCGAGGAGGTCCTTTCTCTGCTCGATAAGCAGATTTTTTCTTGCCTCGATAGTGCTGTCGCCCTGCTGATACAAAGCAACATACTCGATAAGGGCTTCTATTTGCAGACCTGCGCCTCTCATGCACTTTATGAACTCTATCCAACCGCATGAGCTTTCATCATAGTCCCTAAGACCGCTTTTCGTTCTCGGCACAGGCGGGATAAGTCCTATACGCTCATAGTATCTCAGTGTATCGGGTGTAAGCCCGTATTTCTCACTAACTTCAGAAATAGTCATAGCTTTACCTCTCTAATAAAGTGCATTATACTGCTCGTCTGAAACAGGCTCGCACCACTCGTTTGACGCACCTTCGGCAGGTATCTCAAGGGCAACGTGCGTGAACCACTCGTCCTTTGTTGCACCGTGCCAATGCTTTATCTCCGGAGCAATGTAAACAACATCACCAGGGTGTAGCTTTCTTGCAGGCTGACCCCATTCCTGATACCAGCCCTCGCCATCTGTACAAAGAAGTATCTGTCCACCCTTGTGGTGGATATGCCAGTTATTTCTGCACTTTGGCTCAAAGGTAACGTTAAAAACGCCTACACCCTTGACATTCAGCGGTTTAAGATAGCTGTTACCGATAAAATACTGAGCAAAATTCACATTTGGCTCGCCAAGACCAAAAAGTGAGTCTGAGCAGCCGTTCTTTTCCTCAGCATACACTTCCCTTACCATTGGAAAGACAGCCCAAGCGTTAGGCCAGCCAACATAAAATGCGGCGTGAGTGATGAGCTCCACCATTTCTGTCTTTGTTACTCCGTGATTTTTAGCATTCTCTATATGATATTTGATAGAATTGTCTGTAATGCCCTTTGCCATAAGAGCTGTTACCGTAACGATACAACGGTCTCTCAGTGAGAGCTTGTCCTCTCTTGACCACACCTCGCCGAAAAGAACGTCATCATTAAGCTCTGCGAATTTAGGTGCAAGGTCGCCAAGACTATTTCTGCCTGCTGTCTGTTTTACTGCCATGGTAATTACCTCCTGGAGTTTTATTTATTGATTACATTTTACCACCTGGAGTTAGCTCCAAGTCAAGACCTTTTCTATAAAATCGTCGATATGCACAAATCGTCATGCAAAATTTGTTATCACCGACAATAGCTTAACGCTAGTCCGACACATTAAGAAAATCTTATGAAACAGTTAAGCTAATACTCGTGCGAAAGCTTCTTTAGTATGGTATCATTGATACAGTAAAAGCAAAGGAGCGGTCATTATGACAAATAAAAACAAAAAGCATATCGTAATTGCCACTGCAATTATTATTTTGGTTGTGGCATTGCTTATATACAGATATTACATTCCTGATATGAAGCCCAAGAAGCAATCCACACCTGCATCAGTGGAATACACCTATGACGACAGCGTGACTTCATCTCAGCTTGCAGAGTATAAAGCCCGGCAGGACTGGCAGCTCACATTGGTGAACAATGACACGCCTATATGCGAGAATTGCTCAGTGATACTCACCGCCCTTGACAATGGTCAGGCAGTGGACTGCCGCATTTACCCACAGCTTCAGAAAATGTTTGATGACGCACGCTCGCAGGGGATATATCCAACTATCACATCATCGTTCCGCACCGCAGAGGATCAGCAGGACATACTTAAGAGCAAATATGAACACTATCAGAAAATAGGCTACAGCGACAAAAAGGCGAAAGCCTATGCGGAAGAATGGGTGGCGATGCCCGGCACAAGCGAACACGAGCTTGGTCTGTGTGTCGATATCGCAAGCGGTGACAGTAGAGTTACAAATCAGGAAGTATGGGATTGGCTCGCCAAAAACAGCTACAAATATGGCTTTATAGAGCGTTACACAGCCGAAAAGCAGGATATTACCGGCATTATTCCAGAAGAATGGCACTACAGATATGTTGGCGAAAAGGCGGCAAAGGAAATGTATGAAAATGACCTCTGCCTTGAAGAATATTTACAGAATGTGTCATAAAAATGAAATTATGTACCCATTGTTTGATATGTAATACTGCGGGCGAACGCTGTTCGCCCCTACCACTTATTGATATGCGATTTTATGTATGGGCGACCTGAGGTCGCCCACTAATTATTTTCTTTGCAACATTCACAGCACTGTATCACCCACCGATACAGTGCTTTTATTTTGCAAACTGATTTTTGAGTATCCTAAGCATATCCTTTGCCTGCTGTTCAAGCTGCGACCTGAGATAATAGACACCGAAAGATATCTCTTTCACACCTTTTATTGGTATCGCTTTTAGCGGACCTTTGTAAGCGTCCCCTATGGCGGGGAAAATCATAAACCCCAGCCCCGCTTCCGCCATTGCAACTGCGCTTTCATAATCTCCACAGAATATTATCTTATCCACCTTGCCGTTCGCAAGTATCCTGTGCTGCAAGGCAAATATCTCGTCAGGACAGGTGTGGCGCTCTATAAAAATAGGTCTGCCTGAGATATCGTCCACATCAAGGCTATCCGCCTTTGCAAGAGGGTGATCTTTCTGGCAAAGGCACATAAACTGACAGCGGCAAAGCTCCACATAGTCAAAAGGCTGTTTATGAGGACTTTTAAATGACAGAAGAAGCTGTATCTTCTGATCTTTGAGCTGATTGTCTATAGACTTGAACGGAGTAAGATCTATATACGGCAAAAGATCATCATAAAGCCTGGACATTTCTCTTAGGGCAGGAGTCAAAACGTTCAGCTCCGCCTGATTGTGACAGCCTATGCTTATCCTCACAGGTTCGTCCTCAAGCTTTTCTGACAGCCTGAATTTTGCTGAGCCTGCTATTTTAAGTATCTGCTCTGCGTCTGAAATAAACATTATACCCTCTCTTGTGAGCGAAACGCTCTTGCTCGTTCGCACGAAAAGCTTCACCCCTAGTTCGTCCTCCAAAGAACCTATCTGGTGGCTCACCGCAGGCTGAGTGATGCTCACAGATTCCGCTGCCTTGGAAAAGTTAAGATACTGCGCCACAGCCAAAAAGCACTCCAATTGTACAGTATTCACAAAAAACACCCCTTTATGTTTGTTTATTTCCGCAAATTGTTTCGTTTGGTAAACAATTCTTAATAAAAATTAAATTTGATAGTAATCTATA
>OHGN01000204.1_pt1 | contig 16171 bp, 10 predicted proteins | sample 1567791 | NCBI WGS metagenome assembly OHGN01 (sample SAMEA3879514, study PRJEB24766) | human gut metagenome | biome: human-associated habitat; feature: feces | place: USA | collected 1985/1987 | reverse complement strand
CGCCTTCCCGGTGACTCCTTATCTATTTACAAAAAGGTATCCCAGTGGCAACAGTTGTTATCGGAAATTCAGACGGAGCTTCACAGCAGCGGGACTGTCCGGGATTTACACCCGATTCCCTTTTAATCCGGATAGAGGACATCTATTCGGAACCGATTCGGGAACAAAGATAATGAAAATTGGAATTATTACAGCATTGAGTTCGTTTAAAAATCAGAAATGATTTGTAAAATTTGGATAGCATTAAACCTCTTGGGCAAGTTCTATTACCATGCTTCCAAGCAGCACAGCTACTATTTCCATGTACAGTGCTATGAGTAACCAATTGACATATCTCCTGATACCCATTAGCATTTCTATCGGATATACGGGGATGAGATGAAAGATGGTATCTATCGGTTTTGGCGTATCTGAAAAAGGCGGAAATAAATTCCGCCTTTTTCAGATAAATATATTAAGTTGGTTATGCTTCCGGTTGATAGTCTTCACCGTTCTCCCATGCACTGTCATCATTCCAGTTTTCATATAAATGGTTTACCCAAATTTGGCGAATCTCAGGATAACTACCCAAAGGTTTCATATTACATCCGTCTTTAATACCATGATCGGCTCCGGCTTGATCTGTCGGGTGGCTTTCGAATGTTCTGTCTACTTTGAATCCTAATTTCTCCAAACGTTCACGCCAGCTATATTCATTTGTATTGATTTCCACATTACTTACATCGTCATCTTCGGCCATAGCTTCCAATCCCCAAAGGTCGTTGTGGGCATGGTCACCGGCAATTGACATGAAAGGTGCAAGATAAACATTTACTTCTGATGGGTTCAGACCGTTCTTTTCGCAATAGCTCATCACCTTAGAGTACATACAGTTGGGATATTGGGTTTTGTCAAATCCTTCTACAGGAATTCTATTAGCCGGCTCTTTCTCTATTTCTTTCGGGAAGAAAAGCATGTCACCATAATCCACAGTACCTACAAAGATATTGTTGTTGGCAGCAAGTTCCTGCAATGCTTTTTCCATGTCAGAGTACTTTTTGTTAGCATTGTAATTCTCATCCGGATTACCGTGTCCCATTAGAAGCACGATGTTGTTCTTGCCTGCTAATTTAGACTCATAGTGTTTGTAAAGTATCTCTGCTACATCTTTAGTATCTTCTGCACTGGAAAGAAGGTTGGCACCTTTCAATACATCAATATGCGGATACCATTGAATCATAAAGTATTTTTTTACATCAGTATTCATCAATGAAAGATATTCTTCGCCTGGAATTACGTGCAATGATTGTACAGCCACACGTTTGTATCCTGCATCGCCTATTGCTTTCAACCATTGGTCCAATTCATAACGTGCTATGCCGGTAGATGCTTCTACGCGCCCGATACATGTACGTGAAGTGAATGACATATAAATATCCGTATTGGGGAATTTAGATTTGAAATCCTCAATAATGTCATCATAAACAGTTAGGGACTCATTATAGGTGCTGCCGAAAGTACAGAGTAAGATGGCAGTGTCATGTTGTTTGGTTTTGCTCACTACATCCACAGCAGGATTAACAGTACTTTCTTCATCATCATTGTCGCTACAGGAATTGAATCCTGTGCAAGTTACGGCAGCAACAAAAGCCGCCATCAGATAATACTTGAATTGTTTCATACGAATAAAAAATGATTTATAAATTGTTGGTTATTAATTGTTTTTGAATTTAATAAGGGCAGATACATAAAAAGTTCTTCCTGGAGTTGATGTAGCACGATTCCGTCCGAAGGGAGTACGGTCTACATAGTCAAATACATTATCTATCCCGGCATTCATCGTTAATGACCACCGTTTCATTTTTAATAATGAGTGGGCTGTGTTGATACGCCAAGTTTGGAATCCGTCGGCATTGTTATCATTGATATAACGTCGTGTAGACTGATATCTGCCATAGATGCCGACACCCAAACGATATAGTTTCCATGAATGTTGCCATAAGACATTTAAATTTGCATTATGGCTGGAAGTAGCATCAATAGGAAGATATTTCATATAATCTATACCTTTGTTAGGATATTGTGCTTTCGGATCAGCATAACTATATCCACCGGCAAGGCTGAGAGATTTTGCAGGATGATAGTTGAAGGTGAAATCCATACCATAAATACGTGCCTTTGTCAAATTCTTATATTGTTTGCTCTTTTCTACTTCAAGAAACTTTTCATCGGGAGTTACGGAAATTTCAACCAACTCAATCATGTTGTGAAGATAATTCATGTATCCGGTTAAACTGGCTTGGAATTTTTGCCCTACGTACTCAATACCGATTGAAGCATATTGTGAGGTTTGTGCTTTTAGATCTGTGTTGCCATGATATGCAGTCAAAGCACCGCCTCCGATAACTCCGGTATAATTATAATAAAGTTCTTTAATAGTGGGTGCTTTGTAGCCTAAAGCATAAGACGCACGCAAATTAATATGTTCTCCGGGTTTATAAAGTCCTGATATTTTCGGACTGAAATTCAACCCTGTTTCCTTGTGTTGTGTTCCTCGTACCCCGGCAGTCAGAACCAGATTTTCTCTGGCTGTCCATTCATCCTGTATATAAGCTGCCAACGTATAAACGGAAGCGCGGTCACCGTCAATGTGATGAGGTGATTCCAAATGATTGTACTGATATTCGATTCCTGCATTTAAAATATGATCCTCTCCAAGATAAAATACACTTTTTACCTGGCCTAATATTTGTTTCTGAATACTTTGTTTGATACGTTGACCGGCAAAGTAGGTGATACGTTCATGGCGGTCATTGTCTAGAAAATAATCAGTATGCTCGTTTAGCTTATAGTCATAGAAGTAACCGTATCTGCCATAAGATAGGTCTGCTGCCAGATAATTCCGTTTTCCTAATTTATATTTACTTCCCACTGCAAATGTATAGTTGCGATAATAAAAATCATTGGCTTGATATTTCCAAGGACCGTGTGTACGCATTACCCAACGCTCATAATAAGTGCCTTCTGCAGTGAGGTCTAGTTTACGGTTGACTTGCCATTCAATGTTCTCGGACAGGGTATAGTTTGAAGAACGGTTTACGGTCAACATAGTAGAGCCGGATTTCAATTGATTCTGATCCCATTGTAGGTCTGTATTCCGCCAACCATCGGTATGCCGGAAGTTGATTCCGGTTACAGATTTTATCTTTCTATAGTTAAAGCCGAAACTGGTACTTTGACGTATATCACCATATTCACCTATGCGGGATGTGTTGGTGAGCTCCATTTTTTCACGGTTACGTTTGGTTATGATATTGATAACTCCGGCTATTGCGTCACTGCCATAAAGTGAAGAAGCGGCCCCTTTTACAATCTCTATGCGTTCTATATTAGCAGGATTTAATTGATTCAAGTCGTTTTGCCCTCCTACATCGCCATTCATTCTTTTTCCATTTATCATGATCAGGATATAGTCATTGTTCAATCCGTTTAGTTGGATATGGCTCCCCATATCACCATCATGAAAGGTCAATGAAGGACTAAGACCACTGAGCAAATCGTCTATACTGCGTGCCTGATATTGTTCCAAAGCTTTGCTGGTTATGACTTCAGTCTGTACGGGAGCATCTTTCAGATAATGTTCAGTACCTGTACCCGTGATGACCACTTCATTCAGTAATACGGACAATTCTTTATCGTCTTTATCTTTGAGAATACTTTGGGCACTTGCAATTTGTGTACCTAATAGTAGAATAGCAGGAAGTAAATACCTCATATTATGTTTTATTTAATTTGCAAAATAAAACATCAAGTTTCCCTCTGATAAAGAGGAATGCCACAAAGGAATAGACGTTGGAAAACGCTTGTTCGAATGGACACATACTTCTAATCCTGGAAGCTTGGTGTTTATTGTTCAACAGACTTAGCAGGTATTCTGGCTTTCCTCTGATTGGAAACCTTCCCATTTCTTCAAATGAAACAGTGGTTTTAGACTATCCAATCAACATCATGAGGATTTACAGCTGCAGGTACAGCCCCGGATTTACACCGGGTTCCCTTGCATCGGGCTATGTGATAGCCCGATTACTAATTCCGTTGCAAAGATAGAGGTTTATTTTATATTATCTTCGATAAGTCTTTGATTTTTTTTAGCTTTTAAATTTTAAAGACAGACTGATGTAGAATGAACGTCCAGGGGTAAGTGTCGCATAATTGCTGTTATAAGGACGGTCATCCATATAATCGAACAGGTTTTCCATGCCGAATCCGGGTTCGATGATTACAGATTTTAAGTTGAAAGAATGGCGTGTGTTTAAATCCCACAATTGATACTCGGGAGCATAACCGTAACTTTTAGAGAAACGCTTGCTGTTGATACGGCCGTTCAAATTTATATTCAACCGATATATTTTCCATGAATGCGCCCATTGGGCATTGATATTGTATGCGTTTTTTATACTTTTGTCGATGGGTTGTTCCAATTCCACATCTTGGGTATTAAGATGAGTGTATCCTCCGCTTAAATTGAACCCGGCACCTAGGTATGCATTGGCGGATACATTGATTCCGTGGACTTTAGCCTCCGCTATATTATCACGTTGACGAACTTCCTTATGACCATATTGCTCCATAGCTTTATCTCCCGTGGCAATCGTATTATAATCTATCATGTCACGAATATTATTATAAAAAGCATTGACTGATACTGAAAAACGCTCATGTACATACTCTGCACTCAATGAGAAATAATTATTCTTTTCCGGCTTTAAATCCAAATTACCTATTGTCAACCTGTCATTTTTTTTAGCTATGTCAGTGGCATAGAGTTCAGACAGGGTAGGAGTTCGGAAACCTGCTGCATAGGAGGCACGGAAATTGAATTTGCCGGGTTTATACATCAGTGCTACATTGGGAGTGGCATGATTTTTGAAATTTTCATGATAAATGTAACGTACACCGATCAAAGCCTGTAGGTTTCTCAGTAACTTTATTTCATCTTGTGCAAACAAGGCCAGTGTATAAGCATCTTCTTTGGCTATATTGTCTGTTTGACTTTTCAAGACATCAACGATATATTCTGTGCCGACTGAAAGTTTGTGCCGGTTACCTAATTTAAAAATACCTTTTATGCTAAGATTGTGATTACGGGTCCGTTTGCGCACTTGCTCTTCACCTGCTTTTCCATTATAGGTTTTATTGTCTTTAAAAAAACAATAAGAGGAAGAAAAATGATCGGCGTAACAGTCTGCGGTAATATAATTCCCTTTATTTATCATGTATTGGGCACCAATGCCATAATTAAAGGTTTCATGCAATATGTTGTAGTCGTATGCTTCATAAGGGCGGCGTGTCTTGTTGTCATAATATCCGCCGCGGGCATAAAAAGAGAGTTTGTCGGTAGCATCGAAAGTGAATTTTTGATTGACAGTATTTGCATAGAAGCCTGTAGAAGCTACTTTCCCGGTTTCTTCCAATTCATGAGTTTTGGAGTTCTCCTCGTATGGATTCAGTTGCCATCCTTCGGCCTGCTGACGGCGATAAGAGGTGTAGGAGCCGAACTTGCCGGTATTGACATCTATGTTTACGGACTGGGTAAAACGTCCTTTACTGGCATAACGGGTATCGCTGGAAACATTGATAGCATTTTTTGCATCATCAGTAATGATGTTGATAACTCCTCCGATAGCATTTGTTCCGTAAAGAGCGGAAGAAGCGCCGTTCAATATTTCAATACGTTTGATTTTGGCAACATTGATTCGAGCATAGGTGTCATCTCCATACAGGCGTTTGCCATTTTCCAGAAAAATGAAATAATCATCAGGCAATCCATTCAGACTCAATGTTGTCCCCATGCCGTTGGTCATACTTGAGAAAGACGGGGTCAGCTTTTGTAAGGCCTCGTCCAGCGACTGGCATTACTTAAATCCTTTGCAGTGATAACGGAAACAGGCACGGGACTGTCCGTCATGCGGTGGTGTGTTCCTGTACCGGTTACTACTACCTGGCCTATATTGGTAAAACTGTCTTGTAGCTTGATAAGAAGATTCTTTTCACCTCCTTTTGTCGTGATAGACTTGGGTGTGTAACTGACATGCGTGATTCTTAATACGTGTTTCCCATCAGGGAGATTGCTGATGGAAAACTCGCCTTTACCATTTGTGGTGCATCCTGAAAGGCTTTGATCGATACGGATATTAGCTCCCACTATAGGTTCGTTGGTATCGGCACTCACAATCTTTCCACTGATACTGACTTGTGCCAGTACGTCAATAGCCAGACAGCTTAAAGTAATTGCTGTCAATAATAACTTTACTTTCATCGAAAGAATTTAAGAATTAATAATTCACTTTCCTGACCCCGGGAGAGCATGATTATCTATGTTCGGACTTGGCAGGTTTCCTGGCTTCACCCTGAAAAGCGCCTTCCCATTTCTGGCAAAAGAAACAGTGGCTTGGTGAGAATTGCTTTTCATCAGACGGGTTTCACAGTAGCGGGCACTGCTTCGGATTCTATAACCGAATTCCCTTTTATACAGGCAGAGAAAGGCTGCCTATATCACCAAATCGGGCACAAAGGTAGGCAATTATTTTATATATGTTTTAAGATTAATGAAAAAATGGTTGCTTTTGAAAGATGTGGGGGATTTTGAACCGTAGGAGTGAATCTAATTCACTCCTACGGTAATATGAATTTGCAATAATTCTGGCGGGATTAGGCAAGTGCCAATATTAATATTTGTGCTGTGAGTACACGTAAAAACATGGTAAGCGGATAAACGGTGGCATAACCCACTGCCGGAGCGTCACAAGAGGTCAAATCATTGGAGTAGGCTAATGCGGGCGGATTGGTGGTGGCTCCGGACAATACTCCGATCAAGGTGTAATAGTTCAGTTTATAAACATATCGTCCTATTATACCTACAATCAGTAAAGGCAGCAGCGTAATAATGGCGCCGTATGCTATCCATACATATCCACCCTCGTTAATGATTGTTTCGATGAATCCTTTGCCGGCTCCTAATCCTACGCAAGCAAGGAAAAGCGAGATACCGATTTCACGTACCATCAAATTGGCACTTATGGTGGTATAGGTTATCAGTTTATAATGTGGTCCGAAACGGCTTATCAGGATGGATACGATAAGGGGGCCTCCTGCCAGTCCCAGTTTTACCGGTTGGGGGATACCGGGGAATAAAAAAGGAGTGCTTCCTAGAATACACCCTAATGCGATGCCTAAGAAAATAGGAATCAGGTTGGGATGATTCAAACGTTTCATGGAATTACCTAGAATCTTTTCGGCATGGGCTACAGCTAGTTCGCTACCCACAATCTTCACCCGGTCACCCATTTGCAATTGCAGGTTGGGAGTGGCCACAAGGTCTACACCCGAACGGTTTACACGGGTAATGCTTGCTCCGAAGTTATTCCTGATTTTTAGTTGGGCCAATGTCTTACCGTTCAATTCAGGCTTGGTGATCAGAATTTTTCTGGAGATAAGTTGTTTGTTTTGGAAATCCCATTCCACATTCACTTGTTTTCCAAAAAAGACAGTGATAGCTTCTACATCTATCGGATTGGCGATAACAAGAATCTCATCGTGTATGTGAAATACTGTAGTGGAGTTCACCAGTTCTGTTTGTCTGTCTCCGTCACAATGCCGTATGCGTGAAATCACAAAATCACGATTCACCAATGGCTTGATTTCTTTTATTGTTTTACCTTCTACGGCTTCATTGCGTATTTCTAGTGAGATAGGGCGTACTGTCAGTTCTTGTAGATGCCCCAATCCCCGTTCCGCATCGGCTTCTTCGGTTTTTGTGTTGATGCGCAGGGTATATTTCAATGCCAGCAGGGAGAGAATACACCCTACTACTCCCAATGGATAGGCTACGGCATATCCCAGTGCTATTTCGGGAGCGTCTATACCATTCAGATCACTGTTTGCTTGCTGTGCGGCACCTAGTCCCGGGGTATTGGTTACAGCTCCCGAAAGAATTCCTACCATTGTGGTAATGGGGACACCTGTTATGAAATGGAGTATAATGGTGATGGTCACACCTAAAAATACAACCATCATGGCAAGCAGGTTCAGTGTGAATCCTCCTTTCTTGAATGCTGAGAAGAAACCGGGACCCACTTGTAGTCCGACTGAGTAGACAAATAATATCAGACCGAACTCCTTTAGGAAATGCAACAGATGTTCGTCCAGGTTCAGGTTGAAATGCCCGAATACAATTCCTACAAAAAGTATCCAGGTTACTCCCAATGAGATACCTGCCACTTTTATTTTTCCTAACATGATGCCGAAAGCAATGACCAGTGAAAGAATAAGTACGGAATGTGCTACTCCGCCGCCCCATAAATTAGGGTACCCTTCAAAGAGATTTCTAAAAAGTTCCATAATTCATTATCTAGTTTAATTATTTATAGTATCAATTTTATCATTGTTGTATAGCTGTCATTCTGGCAAAAATGACTGCAAAGGTAGCTTATTTAATTGATAAACCATAAAACTTTAATTGCTTTCTAAGGATATTTACTTGATATGTCGGAATTATGAATTAATCTGTTATTCTAATTTCGATAATTTGCAATTTGCACTATCTTTGTATCCGTTTTTAAAGAAATACTAAAGAATGAAGCCACAATTACTCATAGGGGCCGCTACATCGGGAAGCGGAAAAACGACTTTTACGATGGGGCTGCTGCGGGCATTGCACAAACGAGGTCTGCGGGTACAGCCTTTTAAATGTGGTCCTGATTATATTGATACACAATTTCATACGCTGGCTGCTGACCATGAGTCGGTGAATTTGGATACTTGGATGGCATCAAATACCCATGTACAACATCTGTATAATAAATATGGAGATGGAGCCGATGTATGTGTAACCGAAGGAGTGATGGGATTGTTTGACGGTTATCAAAGAATGCAGGGAAGTAGTGCTGAAATAGCCAGATTGTTGAATATCCCTGTAGTGCTTATAGTAAGTGCGCGTTCTACAGCTTATTCTGTGGCTCCGTTAATTTATGGTTTCAAGCATTTTAATCCGGCTGTGAAGATTGCAGGTATTGTTTTCAATCAAGTGTCATCTCCTTCTCATTTCGCTTATTTACGTGAGGCTTGTGTTGATGCAGGAGTGGAATGTTTGGGATATCTGCCTATGACAGAAGGGTTGAAAATTCCATCCCGGCACTTGGGTTTGACATTGACAGCCAAACGTTCCATGAACACCTTGATAGAACAGGCTGCGGAATTGGTTGGAAAATATGTGGATTTGGATAAGCTGCTGAGTATTTGTCATCGTAATTTCCCGTGTCGGTATACATTGCCTTATAGTTCAGAAACAGGGGTGGAAAGTTTTACTCCTTCTGCTAAAAAGATGAAGATAGCCATAGCGCGGGATCCGGCTTTCAACTTTATCTATAGAGAAAACATAGACCGCTTGTCTGCGCTAGGAAGCATTACTTATTTCAGTCCTGTATATGGTAGTGATTTGCCGGATGCTGATTTGGTTTATTTACCCGGAGGATATCCGGAATTGTTCGCCCGTCAACTACATCGGCGCAAAAAGTTAATGGAAGCATTAAGAACTTATGCAGAGGAGGGGGGGAAAATTTTGGCCGAGTGTGGAGGTATGATGTTTCTCACCCGTTCCCTGACAGTCCGCCAAGGAGGGACTGCATATGCCATGACGGGGATTTTGCCTTTGGATTGTACCATGGTGGGTGCCAGACTTCATCTAGGATATCGCCGTATAGAATATAAAGGGATGGAGCTTCGCGGGCACGAATTTCATTATTCCAATGTCGTTGCTCCTGATGCTATGCCTTCTGTAGCAAAACAATTTACGGCAAGAGGAATGGAAGTGAGTACCCCGCTTTATAGATATAAAAACGTGATAGCCGGATATACTCATCTATATTGGGGGGAAACGGATATCTTGAAATTATGGAAAGTATGAAACGTATTTATACACGAACCGGAGATAAGGGCATGACAGGAATTCATGGTGGAGAGCGGGTTTTTAAAGATGATATCCGCATTGAAGCTAATGGATGTATTGATGAATTGAATGCTGTTATAGGAATTGTGCGTTCGTTTTTACCTCAGGGGCACGAATGGCAATCCTTGCTTTTTTCAATTCAGAAAAACATGATGGCAGTGATGAGCCATGTGGCTACACCATCAACTATCCGTGAAGGGAATCCTAATATCTTGCCTGATGATTTATGCTCTTTTTGTGAGGAAGCAATGGATACATTGATGGAACAGATGGAGGATAATAGTTCCTTTATCCTTCCCGGAGGAACGCCGGTATCAGCGCAGCTGCAGTTTGCTAGGACGGTGGCACGCCGGGCTGAACGGAGATTATGGACTTTGCATAAACAAGATCCGTTACCGGAGATAATTCTTCGGTTTATCAACCGGCTGTCCGATTTGTTTTTTGTTATGGCCCGTTATGAGATGCAACAACAGAACTGGACGGAAGAAAAGTGGCAGTCCTTTGCATATAAAAGAAAGAAGAAAGAGTGATGAAAAAGAATTTACACCCGATTATGTTGGCAGGAACAGGCAGTGATGTTGGCAAAAGTGTCATCGCTGCTGCATTATGCCGCATTTTTAAACAGGACGGTTATCGACCGGCACCTTTTAAGGCACAGAATATGGCACTGAATTCATATGCCACTCCGGAAGGGTTGGAAATAGGGCGTGCACAAGCTGTACAAGCCGAAGCGGCTGGAGTTCCTTGTCATACGGACATGAATCCTTTGTTGTTGAAACCCAGTTCCGATCATACTTCGCAAGTGGTATTAAACGGTCGTCCCATCGGTAATCGTAACGCTTTTGAGTATTTTCGCAAGGAGGGACGTGAAGAGCTGAGGCAGGAGGTAAACGCAGCCTTTGACCGTCTTGCCGCACGTTATAACCCTATTGTAATGGAGGGAGCAGGGAGTATTTCCGAAATAAATCTGCGGGATACTGATTTGGTGAATATGCCGATGGCCTGTTATGCGGATGCGGATGTGATTTTGGTAGCTGATATTGACCGGGGAGGAGTATTTGCCAGTGTCTATGGTTCGGTCATGTTACAAACTCCTGAGGACAAGAAACGTATAAAAGGAGTAATCATTAATAAATTCAGAGGGGATATCCGTTTGTTTGAGCCTGGTGTGAAGATGATGGAGGATTTATGTGGTATTCCTGTCTTGGGAGTAATACCTTATTATAGAAATATACATATTGAGGAAGAAGATTCCGTAGGCTTGGACTATAAACGGATGCACGCCGTGGAAGGTAAAATAAACATAGCAGTTGTTCTGTTGCGTCATCTCTCAAACTTTACAGATTTCAACAGATTGGAACGGGATGAACGGGTGCACCTTTATTATACCAATAATACGGAAGATCTGGCCAAAGCTGATATTATTCTGCTTCCTGGCAGCAAAAGCACTTTGGATGACTTGTATGAGTTGAGACGGAACGGGGTGGCGCAAGCTGTCCTACGTGCGCATAGGGAAGGGGTTACTGTAATGGGAATTTGTGGGGGATACCAATTGATGGGACTTGAGATTCACGATCCGGAAGGAGTGGAGGGAGAGATCCGCCAATTGCCGGGACTGGGACTGCTTCCCGTCATTACTACGATGCAAGGGGAGAAGGTGACGCGGCAGGTGAATTTTCATTTTCTTGAGAATGCGGAAACTTGCCAAGGATATGAAATACACATGGGAGAAACCCGCCCGGTTCCGGGGGTGTCTGTTGTTCCTTTGAATAAACTGGAAGACGGTGGAGAGGACGGTTGTTTTGTAAATCAAAAATGTATGGGAAGTTATATTCATGGAATATTGGATAATCAGGCATTTATAGATTATTTGCTGGAACCATACGCAGAAAAACTGGAGTGTCATACGGTGTTGGATTACCGGACTTATAAAGAAGAACAATATGATAAATTGGCAGAGCATGTACGCAGTCATCTTAATCTGCCTTTGTTGTACCAAATAATGAGTGGAAATGATTGAAGGACATGGTGATGATGCTTATAAGTATAAAGCAATAAAGATAAATTTCAGTTCAAACGTATATAATCATGTAGACCATAGCGGATTACATCAACATTTGTTTCAGCAGATGGAAAGTATCCGTACGTACCCCGAGCCGGAACCTTATTCGTTGGAAAAGGTTTTAGCGGAACGGTTTCATCTTTCGTCTGAAGAGGTTTGTGTGACCAATGGGGCTACGGAAGCCATTTATTTAATAGCTCAGACATTCAGGAATCAGATTTCGGCTATCTTGATGCCCACTTTCAGCGAATATGCGGACGCTTGTCGTCTGCATGGTCATAAAGTGGTTCCTATATATAATTTGAACCGTTTGCCGGATAGGGGGAGGTTGATATGGTTATGTAATCCTAATAATCCCACAGGAGAGGTTAGGGAGAAGGAAGTCTTGACAGCCTGTATAAAACAAAATCCGCAGCGTATTTTTGTCATGGATCAGTCGTATGAATTCTTTACACAGAAGGCTTTGCTTACAGCCAGGGAGGCTGCGGAATTTCCGAATGTTATTCTGTTGCATTCCATGACAAAACGTTTTGCCGTGCCCGGCTTGCGTTTAGGATATATCACTGCATGTAAAGAACTGCTACATGAAATCCGGACACAGCGGATGCCTTGGTCTGTTAATCAGTTGGCTATAGAGGCCGGGCATTATTTATTGTCTTCTTCTCAATATGATATAGATATCTATTTGCTATTGAGGGAAAAAAAGAGATTAGTTCAATCTTTACTTTCAATAGGGGGAATGGAGATCTGGCCATCGGATACTCACTATATGTTAGTCCAATTGCGGATGGGAAAGGCGGCGGCTTTGAAAGAATATCTGGCAACAGAGCATGGGATCCTTATTCGTGACGCATCCAATTTTGAAGGGCTGAATGAACACTTTTTCCGTATTGCTACACAAACTCCGGAAGAAAATGACAAACTGGTAGAAAGTATAAAGAAATGGACATATATGTATTAATTCTTCCGTTGTTGATAGGATGGATATTAGATAAATTGCTTGGGGATCCGGTAGGATTGCCGCATCCGGTGGTAGGATTCGGGAAGCTGATCTCTTTTTGTGAGAAACGATGGAACTGTGGGACACATCGGATGTTGAAAGGAGGGGTGGCGGCCATTATGCTTATTTTGCTAGTGTATGTAGGATCTGTTTTGGTATTGCATTATCTGTTTGTGCTAAACCGTTGGTTGGGTATTATCCTCTCTGCTGTGCTTGTTTTCTATTGTTTGGCAGGAACTACACTTATCAACGAAGTAAGGCAGGTTTTTTTGGCTGCGGATCATTCTTTGGAGGAAGGAAGAAAGCAGGTTTCCCGTATTGTAGGGCGTGATACTTCGGAATTGACAGATCAGGAAGTGCGTACGGCTGCTTTGGAAACATTGGCTGAGAATTTGAGTGACGGGGTTATTGCCCCATTATTCTGGTATTTGCTTTTGGGAGTTCCCGGTATGCTTGCTTATAAGATGGTTAATACGCTTGACTCTATGATAGGCTATAGGAATGAACGTTATCTTCAGTTTGGTTGTGTCGCTGCACATATTGATGATATGGCGAACTATATTCCGGCTCGTCTAACTGCATTTTTAATGGTGCTGTGTGCAGGGCGTCCCGGTTTGCTGAGATTTGTAGGTAAATATGGTAACCGGCATGCGAGTCCTAATTCAGGTTATCCGGAGTCTGCTTTAGCAGGTATCTTGAATTGCCGTTTTGGAGGTCCTCATGTTTATTTTGGAGAGATAGTCTATAAACCTTTTATTGGAGATAAGGATCGGTTTATCCATACACAGGATATGCATAAAGCTGTCGATATAAACAGGAGAGCAGAAATTTTGATGGTTATAGTAAATATTGTTTGCTTATATTTGGTCGGTTGAAAAATATATATTACTTTTGTTTCCGTTTTAGAGATGCGGCAGTAGCTCAGTTGGTAGAGCATCAGCTTCCCAAGCTGAGGGTCGCGGGTTCGAATCCCGTTTGCCGCTCCAAAGAGAATTCTGATAGTTAGGTAGTTGGCTATCAGAATTCTCTTTTTTAGCACTATTTGAGGAAGATGAATACAGGTGGTTTGAACATCATTATGTAAATTGATTGAGCAGTATATGGCTAATGAGAAATATGGGAACAGATTTGTTTATAAATGCCCATGCAGTATATTCATACGCTAAAGTATCAGCACTTACACGAATTGCATCTGCATTGCTGCTTTCTATAACGATTTTCCTTGGTTGGATTGATGTGTACATCCGATAATGAAAAGACAGGAGAAATATGAAAACGTTATTTTCATAATCTCAAATTATATGTGAAGAAACAATGTCTTTACAAAAGTAATAAAAAGTGCAATCCATCAATAATCAGAATTGCACTTTTATTTTCCACTAATTTATATTCTTAATTTTCTTTTTTGAGGGATATCCAAAGATACAAAAACCATCTGATTATCAATAATTTAGCTTGAATAGATTGTGTTATTTTGTACTATTGAAAGAATATCCCTAAACATATTGGATTTACTGGGTGCAGATATAGAGAAAGTTCTTATTTTTTGATAATCAGTCAGAAGCTTCTTTATTAATTGGTGCAAAAATGCCAAGTACACACATTACAACTCCAGTTCAACCACAAATATCCATTTCCCTATTTTTAAATTCCCAGACACAGCCAGATCAATAGCCGCTTCGTTATTTTTTGTCTTGTCAGTCAAGCCGACACATAAGGTATACTTTCCCTGCAATTCTGCCGGAATATTAAACCGACTCAAATAATTGTATGATATTCCCTTCAACCATTCGGAAGGTTCTGCTTCCGGTTCTGTATAAAGAAATACAATTTCCTTTTTTTCATTCATCAAAACAAAACTAACCTGATATTTATAATTCCAATTGGGATGATTATTAGGCAATACACCCACACCATAGTTTTTCCATGAATGAAACAAAGTCAACGTTTTGTGGTCTTGCTCCACCTTTATATAGTCCGGATAAAGACGATAACCGCCTAAAGTTATAAAACGCTGAACTTGGTCCGGCAGCTCTTCTATCCAGAATTTACACTGTAAAGGTACACGCAAATCCAGCGTGTTACAATGGCTGTCCAAAGCATCAGTCACAGAAACGGTAAAAGCTTCTTTGAAATCGTTCATGGCAAAACGTTTGTCTCCTTGGAAATGCTTGTATTTTGAGTTATCCCCATCTTGTGCATTAAACCACCAGCATCCCTCACCAATAAGAGCTCTTTTGGGGAAAAGTTCGTCATGTACCATCGCACGTTCTTCATTAGAAAACCAAAAACTGCCTATACCATCCCTGCGAGGAAGAAACCCCAGCTTGTCATATACTAGCGGCTTGGAAAACCTGTAGTCGCTCTGCGAAAGATTCATTACCGTAAGCACTTTTTTGAAGTGTCTTGCATACGATTCGGTTATCTGTCGGATAACGCTTTCCAGATTATCTTGCTTTTCGAGTACCAGTCCATGTCCTTCTCCCCATCTTCCCAATCCATATGCATCAATATAATCTACCTCATCCGGATTGTCATATTCCTTTGCAAAAGCCTCTATGAACTTGTCCAGCTTTTCAAGGAATACTGGATTATCATAATAAGGCTGGGTTTTGCCTTCATCGTCTATTGGACTTTCTGTGGCTCCGGCTTCGTACACATAGGACGGTACTCCGTCTACACCATGAAAGAACACCCTGAAGGCCAGTTTAAGCCCTTTGTCTTTGGCTTTTTGTATATACCATTTATACCGTTCATTGTAAATCCATGCATATTTGCCCTCCTCGGGTTCCAAATCTTTCCACAGCATTCTGATGTACAGAATATTGGAATAATCAGCTGCTTTGCATTCTTCCATCTGTTTCCAAAAAACTTCGGGAGTATAGATGTTGCTTTTATTGTGGCGTGTTCCCTGAAAAGACCAGCCTTCTTCGTACATCATCCATCCCATGGCAGGATTTTTCAGTACGGTGGTCAAATCCGGGCTATAGTTTACCCATTTGTTCATTTGGGCTTGAAGTGAGGCGGATCCCAATAGGTGCATGCTGCACAAAAGGATTGCGGTTAGGCGTAAAATGGAAATACTTTTCATGGTTAGAATTAATATTATTAAAAATGATTCGAA
>OHGN01000197.1_pt1 | contig 16862 bp, 20 predicted proteins | sample 1567791 | NCBI WGS metagenome assembly OHGN01 (sample SAMEA3879514, study PRJEB24766) | human gut metagenome | biome: human-associated habitat; feature: feces | place: USA | collected 1985/1987 | reverse complement strand
AGTAAAGGTTTGTGACTAGCAGTTAAAAAGAATAATAAATATATTCTAAGATTACTAGCTATATTTGAAACATCTCTCATTGAACAAATCAAAATAAGTAATAGAGATTTGTTTGATTATAATGTATTTTATAGTCTAAAAGAAGCATTGTTAGATTATGATTTTACTTTAACTAAAAAGAATTATAATCAATTAGACGCTTTAGCTTCAATAAACGAAAAGAAACATTATGAACAATACTTAAAAACATTTTGCAGATGAAAAAGACTTTAAATCAATTAAAGGCAAGTCGAAGGAACTTATCTCTTATGCTTTTAGCTGGTATGATTACTAATCTGAAACATATTAAACATTTTGTTAGAGATACAGAAGTAGTAATAAGAATAGATACACTATTAACAGCTATAGAAAGACTTCAATCTTCAATTAAAGAAACTACTTATGAATCGTGGTCGGCATAAAAAGAGTAAAGAAAAAGGATTCAATACTCAAGCAGAAATCTTAGATTTTATACAAAAAGAGCTTTATAGATTACTAGCAATAAGTAAAGATATATTAGCATGTAGTACACATGATTATTATGCAAAAGCGAGTATTAGTGGTAATGATGGAAGAGACTATTATGAGACAGTTGCGTGGTATATTAATGCTAGGTATTATCTTGATCGCTTTATGAGTAAAATCAGAATAACACTTAATGAAGCAACTGTTAAAGACGGTATCTATACGATTAAATTTGAATTTGGAAATAATTCAAAAATATTTAAATATAAACATGAATAAAAAAGGCTTAAGAGGTTTTATTAGGAATAGATTGCCTAAGACTTGGGAAATTGTTCTTACAAGAGAACGTAAACTTACTGCGTTCATTGAGTATGTATATGAAGCAACTCCATCAGTAATGAAGGGAGGTAGAGGTTGGCGACGTGGTGTACATAACATTACAGTCGGATTCAATAGATGCAAAATCTATGAAATGTTTCAAGCTGAAAAGAGTAAAGAAGGCTTGATATATTGGGTAGGCATCTATAATAAAATTAAAGATCTTGAACATCAAATGAATTAACATGGAAATTGTTCAATATGTTCGCTGGACTGAACCAGGAGAGCGAGAAAGACTACAAGAAGTAATGCAGCAATGCAGTGGAGAGATGGAATTTAGAAAGAAAGTAGCTTCTGAATTCAACATTAGTCCAATGGATGCAGCAGTTGTAGTAAAAAGATTCAAAAACGAATTTATCAAAATACTTAAAACAAAAGGATTATGTTAAAAGCAGGTATGTGGATCGCACAAGGTCCAGAAACTAATGTATTGCTCCTTTTAAGCGGAGTAGAACCATTATTAGAAGTAGTAGGTGCAATTGATCTTAATTACTTTAAACAGAATGGTAAAGCTAAAGATCTTACTAAAGACAGTCCTGAAGTAGTAGATATTATGATGTATCCTGAAAAGTATACATTTGCATTACCATCTATTACTGAAGTAGTTGATAATGTAGGTATTGGTGATTTACAGACTCTAGAAGGCTTAGGAGAAGATTCTAGAAAAGATAAAATCATCGAAGAAGGTATTGCTTACTATAAATCAACTTTACCATTATATGGTATAGAACAAGCTAAAGTAAGAACTAGACTGCATTTAAAGAAGAAATACAGTCTAAAAATGTCTCAAGCTAACTATGTATTCACTGTAATTTGTAAAGCACTAAACAGAGAACCATAATGAGCGATTTTAAGAGACTTATTGAAGCACTCAATGCTGAATTAGAGGAACCTTATAGGTTTACTTTAGACAAGATTATATCTTCTGCAAATTTTGATACTAAAGTATTAGGATATGCAGATAGTGTATTAGATGATTGGGCAAATATACCACCTGATTTAAAATCTAAGATAGTTACTAGTAATACTTGTCTAAGTATCAATAAGTGGATAAATAGAAGACTATGGATGGATATTCTTAATAATCTGTTAGAAGATAAAATATTAAGTCTTCAGACTAGATTAGTAAGAGTAAGGATTGCTATTAATATGTCATTGAAAATGGCATATCCTCTCAATGAAGAAGAGAAAGAAGAATGGAGAGAACATATCTCAGATGTATTCTATAAAAGATGTCTAGCAGTAAATAATTATTACTGTAAAGAAATCATAAAACTTCCCTTCTGAATTTAAGGATTGTAGTTATTGGGTTAACTACAATCCACTAAAATTTAGCTATATGACACAAGAAATAATAGATCTAGTGGAGCAAGCTAAACAAGGTTCTCAAAAAGCATTTAGTAAATTATACTATAAGTATAAAACTGATATTTGGTATACTATTATGGGTGTAGTCAAGAATACAGATGTTGCTGATGATTTAACATCAGTAGTATTTACTAAAGCTTATGAGAAATTATCTATGTATACTCAACATATTTCATTTAATATGTGGTTAAAGACTATTGCTGTTAATGCATCAATAGACTATATACGTAGAAACAAAAAAGAGCAATTAAATAACTATGTTGATGAGGATGAAAATTCAATTCAACTATCTACTTTAGAGAGAAGTCCTGAAGAAGATTTAATTCTAAAGGAAAAATTAGATATAGTCTTACAAGCTATACCTACTCTTAAGAAGAAATATAGAGATTTAATCAACGCTCGCATAGATGGTATGTCTTATAAAGAGATAGCCAGTAAGCTTGCAATGAATGAATTAGCTGTAAAAGGTGATTTAAACAAAGCAAGACAAAAACTTAAACAGAAAACAGATTATTAACAAATACTTTCAACAATATGACTAGTTTTTGTTTACTCCTTTTAGGAGCATTAGCATCTTTTATCATTTCTAGAATGTGTAAAAGTGCTAGTTTGTACGTATTCTTAGTATGCGTACTTTTACTAGGCTTTGTTGTAGGTACTGGAGTAAAAAAGGTAGTTGCAAATACCTCAAATACTCCTTCTCAAGAGTTAGTTGTTACTATGGCTCCTAATCCCACATCTCAAGGTTCTACTGCTTTTGTAGGGACAGTAGATAACCAATCTTACGAAATGGGTCAGGAAGATGGAGGTGAGACGTTAGTAACAACTGATAGAGAAGATATACCTACCATGCCTAATAATGCAGAGATAGCAGTTGACTGCACTTAATTTCATAATTTAAGTGTATTAATTGTTAAGTTATTAATTTATTTAAAACATAATCAATATGGCAAAAAGAAATAAAGGTGGAAAGACTCCAAGTGCAAAAGCAGCAAGAAATTTAGAAGCTTTGAAAAAAGCTAAAGAAGCAGTAGAAGCTTCAGCTAAAGTAGAAACAACAAAAGTAGAAGATTCTAAACCAGAAGAAAAGAAGCCTGAAGAGAAACCAGCTGAACGAAAGAAAGGTGGTGTCTATCAGACTCCAATGGGTAAATCAGCATATGAAACTCATATGTTGTGCACAAAATCACCGTATATGAGTCTACTTTCTCTTAAGATTAAGAAAGACAGTAAAGGCATTGAAAATATCAAAGCCGAGTGGAAGAACAATGAAACTAGTGAAACTACTAGTGTTCTCTTCCCAGTATCTAATGTAAAGGAGGGAGACGGAATTGACGTCAAACGGATTAAGGAAGGAATTAAGAATCCTATTCCTGCTGAAGTTCCTGAAACTAAGCCAGTTGAGGAGCCAAAGAAGGAAGATCCTAAATCTACACCTACTGAAAAGAAACCTAAACAGCAGAAGCCAAAGAAGGAAAAAATAGAAGAAGTAGAAGCTGAAGAAATTGACATCAGCAGTGCTCCAACTATTAAACCAGCAGCAGCTTCTGCGCCTAATATCGTAACTCAAAACAGTGACAGAATTGATGCAAATCACTCAGTAGATTTGATGAATGCAATTCTGAAACGCCGTGAAGAGATTAAAGACGATCGGGCAATGTATCAAGCAACAGGAAAACAGGCAGACCTTATGATGTTTGTATTGATTCAGAAATGGAATGACCAATTCAAGAATGATGCAAAAGAACAAGGCTTTACTGTGAACGAAGAAATGTTTGCATATTTGAATGAAACAGCTTCTTTGTTCCTCGGTGTTAATTTGCTTCCTAGCAAAACATCTGATGGACAGCTTGAGATTAACTTCAAAGATGCTGTCGCAAAGACAAATCCTGAAATGCAGAAAGCTTTAGAACAAGATGCTAAAGTTCCGCAAACTCAGGAAATGCCAAAACCCGAAGAATGTGTTACCGATGAACAGAAAGTAGCGGCAATGTGTACTATTATGAACATGCGGCACAAGCAGAAATCAGGAGGTATAGGTAAGAATGTAGCAAATATGATTGAATTTGCACGGGAAGCCTATAAGCTTGATAAAAATGCAGAACCAGCACAAGTATTAGCAACTGTATTGCTTAAGATGAAAGAAGCAGGACGGAATGCTACATTGCTTGAGGGTTGTGCAAATGCTATTTGGGGTAACCTAACAGGTAATTTGTCAGTTTTAGCATCTCATGCTTGGCTTAAGAATCAATTAACAACATACAACGATGCGCAAGTTGCTAATGTTGTGAAAGTATTCTTAGCTAAGAAGATTGCTGATGAAACTGCAAAAAACAATAACTACGAAGAAGAAGCAAAACGGTATTCTCAATTAATTAGTGGAACTAATGACGATCTGATCAATCGTATTATTACTTCTGCTAATAACGAAGGTAAAGATGAAGACAAACTTGTATATCCAGAAATCAAGGGTCTGAATCTTAAAGGTAAACACATTTCAGCAATAAAGACTGTAAACAATCTGCGGATTGCTTATGGAGCAGAAATGAATGACAAGATGTTGAAACAAGTAATGCAGAAAGTATCTAGCTTGTACACATCAACCTCTTTGAATCCTCTTACTTTCTATATTGAGAAATCTGCGTATGCTACTAAAAAGTAACAATTAACGCATTATCAAAATGAGTAAAAAACCAACAGTTTTGTTTACGCTAGCAATGCTAGCTTTCGGTGGATATGTAGGATTTGTAACTAACTATACAAATACAGCCACCGCACATGAGTATGTGATTCCGAAGTTCACAGATGTACCTCGGGCAAAAGACTTTAATATTGATATTAATTTGAACGATAACGCTATAAAATTAAATGGACAAAGCAACCCAGAACAAAATATCAATGTTGAAATCAAAAAGAAAGACAGTATTATCTATCTAACTTCTGTTGTAGAGAAGGAAGTACCTAAATACATTAAGGTAAGAGAACTGCCATCAGTTAAAGAGAATAAAACCACTTGTACGGATATTCTCCAAAGACTGAAACAACAACAATCAGAGAAGATGAATCTGAGTCGCAACTAGAACAGCCAATGCGATTATAGAGCTATAATGGTGTATATCCAGAGATGTCTAAATCAAAGGATTAGAAAGTAAATGGTTAGATTACTTTCTTAAAATTAAGATAGTACAGAATATTAGTAGGAATAGAGTATAGCTACAACTATAGGCTATTGCTGAAAGTATAATAACTTATTGTGTTTATATACTATCTATAAACTGAAAAGGCAATAAGATAGAGGGAGAGCGTGTACAACCCTCTTGTTTTTGGTGAGAACCGACTGGAGACAGAAACAGAAGACGCAATTAGTAGAGAGCAGTCTACAAAATTAAACAGTACAAGGGGAACGAAATCCTCTTAAGTTACTCGCAGACTTATCATAGTTTGAATCAAGAAGGAGTAATAAACACGATGATGCCCAACAAATCGTAGTGTCCAAGACTACGTGCTGAACATTATCGAGCATATAACGCTCTAGGGTAGCTCCAAACTCCCCTTTATGGCACAGACCATATAAAAATGTCAGTATAGTGTTCTATACTTATCTAAACAGTTATATTGTAACTTAATAAGTTTAGAGATAGTATATATGAAGGTACTTAATTATAATATTATAGCACTACTTATTGAAAAAATATTGATAGATTACCTGGATTAGGTGTAAAGCCTATGCACAATGTTATGATACCAGTTCATAACTAATCCTAAGCTTGTATTACTATACATTCCAGTATAGAGGGATAGAGTGACAAAGTGAGTAGTAGATTGTGTGCCTATTGGCTGAGTAGCAATGATCCAATATTAATAAATAAGGAATCCTGCAACGGACCTCTTTAGGAAATAAGGAGTATGTGAGTTCAAGTAATATTATAATAAACTCAGTTGTTATCTATCTGAGTATAAACCTAGAGTGCTTTGCAACAGGAATATAAAGATAACTAGCGGATGAAGTGCGCAATAACACTATTTCAATACTAAGCGGAAGACATAAAGCTTAGAAATACTAAATAATTTTATCCAGAAGCATAACTGGAGTTTTATCAAATTTGCGCAAGGTGAGATACTCTATCCTTAAGAGTATATGTGAAAGTGAGCATCGCCCTACTCCCAGGTTGAAGAGAAGCAGACACATTAAGAGACGGACACGAAGCAGACCGGAGAAAAATCTGTGCATTGCACTAAATAGTAGTCTTAACGGGAAGTGACAGAATGTAAATCTATTTAGGAAGTCTCTATTTACGAGAGAATAAACATGTTTAACTTAACTAATGAGGAAGTTCAATGGTAGGTTTTAGGACGAGTAGTGATAAGAAGACGAAAGTAAATCCAAGCCACCCTCGACTGTACAATATAATTGCTGACATTTGAAACATTTAAAGTATATTGCGCAACAATATATGTAAAGTGACGCTGATTCCTTACATTAAAGGATGATAGGTGGAAATCCTAAAGTTATGTGCAGAATAAGAACAAAGTCGTAAGTACACGCAGCCTTAGAATAAACTATTAGGCTATAGAGTGGGTGTTTTGAAACATAAACAGCTCAAAATAAAATTCGGTAGAAGTATTACCGATAGTGAAGTAACAGTTGTAGGTTATGAATCATATACAGTACTCCTTACTATAATAGGAAAAAGAGCACGTTATAGTTGCTGTTAGGCTCTTTAAACAATCAGAAACTAGCATAGCATTCGATTTTCAGATAATTTCAGTTATAATGTTATTTGATGGGTATAAATCTCCTACCGTTGGAGTCCCGTTGTACCTCTTTAGGTATTAACTAGCATAGCATTCGATTTTCAGATATCGAATTACATATCTTTTCATAGTTTAGTATTAATAATTTTATGAAGAACGGCTGACTCATCTGTCTCATGAGTAAAGTCCTACGGGGAATGCCGAGTGAAGTAATAACATCACGTTCTAGTAGTAATATTAATAATATGAAGACTTATATTATAGTTTTTCAGATTAATTATCAAATCTTAGCAGAATTTCGTTATAGAGTTTTACTGTTTGAATACAAGAAGTGGTTTTTAAGTTTTAAAAACGAATAGATATTAGACGCTATTCCACTTAGATAAAAAAACTCTATAGCTTACTTTTTAAATTAACTTAGTATTAACTTACTCCGTAGGTGGAATCAACCACGGAATCAAGAAAGGAGAGATTATGGAAACAACAAAATATGAAAGCGTGTTCAAAAATCCAGAAGGTTTTACTCAGCAAGAAATTACACAGTTACGTACTAAAGTAATTGCATTTAGCCGTGCTTTAGTTGGTCGGCGGTTGGCAATCCCCGTAAGTGATAATTTAGATTTGAATTACAAGAAAAAAATGGCTGGTGATATGCCAGGACTTGTACTTGCAAATCCGATGAAGAAGTATATGATTGAAACTGTTGATTTGTTCAACGTAGATATCGTGCGGACTGCAAATGGTAAGATTGTTATTATGTTTAATAATGACGAAAAGTTGCAGTTTGATTTACGGGCAGATGTAGATATCGTATTGAAAGCTGGTCCGAAAGATGTTCAAGATGCTATCTTGAAGTTTGAAGCAACTGGAGAACGGTCTCCGTTCTGGAATGTTAAAATGGTAACAGAAGTTGTCACTCAGTTGAATCAGAGTAATTTGACTGATCTTAATAATTTTATTGATGAATTAGCAAATCAGGGAGCTTCTCTGGAACAGATCAACAAGATTACTAAGGACGACACTACTGCTTACTACAAGAGCATCGACGAGTAATTAATCTTAAGTACATAAAGCTATGGCAACAAGTAAAAAGCCAATAGATTCATATCACTTGCAGATGTTACAGCTAATTATGTCTGATCCTCGTATTCAAAATAATTTGCTAATGGATGGGAGCAAAACAATTAAAGTTGGACACGATGGAACAGTATTAATAGGACGCCACAAATATGGTTGGGTAAATAAGTGGTTTAACTCCTATTACGTAATAGACTTTTTTAGTTTAGTACAAAGAATAGCTTTTATCATCACAGGTGTAGAAAGTAACCATTGCGATAAGTCAGGTTTGGTTGGGTTTCTGACAGAAGCAATTGATAAAGTACTTAAGAAAGATGAAAAAGAAAAAGTAATTGAGTTATTATTGTATTATTGTACATTACTTGATGAAAACAGTCCATTGAAATTGACCTATGATATTACAAAAGATGACCCAGGCTTTGACAAAAATATGGGTAATAACAGCAAGCGACGCAAAATGGTTGGGGTAGCAAATGCTTGCATAGATTTTGGGTATGAAAGAATACCCGTCAGTTTACATGTTGAAGGAGATTTATAGTCGAATATATACATTTGGTTGGGTTCGTATTAAGTAGAAAATAATTGAAAATCAACATAAAATCAGTAAGAGTGTATACATTTGGTTGGGTTCGTATATACTCTTACTTACTTGCCTCTGATAATGTTACTAAGGTAACTAAGTGTTGGAAAGCCGAGAGAAGAAGAATCGGATGCCGTATCGAGATGTGACAGAGGCGCTAACTCTTTGATCTTGTCTGTCTTATTTCTTAATTTTATTGTTATTCATATCAGCGGTCTGTGAAGATAGCTGATATTTTAAGTTATTAGACTTTGATCAGTCTATTAACTACACAGGTAGACTTTCTAATATACTATGTAATTAACTAATTGTCAAATTATTAAAATCAAGTATATATGAAAGCAAATAAATTTATTGAACAGCGTGATAAACTATCAGCAGATATTACTAAGTATTGGAATATCATTTCTATTGAGAATGTAGTAAATCGTAATTATCAACGTACTTACGATTTGAAAGAACTTTATAATACAATCAAAGGTCTTACAGATGATCGAGTAATTGTTAAATTAAAGATACTATGTATCAATATGGGTATAAAGAAATTTAGTGATTTGCCGGCTGATTGTAATCAATTGGATGTATTTAAATTATGTGAATTGCAAGAAATGAAAGTACATCTAAGTCGTATACGAACTTTGAATCCTGTTCTTAAGTCTAAGAAAGGTAAAAAAGCTCTGAATAAGACTGAAGTTTTAACTTCAAATTGGGTTAAAGCACGAATAAAAGAACTCGATTTAGAGATTCTGAAATTAAAAGAGAAACTTACTAAGTTCAATGAAGAAACAGAATTTGATGATTCTGCTGCTCCAATGTGCTTAGCAGCTTAAAATATAATAAGGAAGCGATAGGGAGAGTACGTATGGGAAATCTTAAAACATTAACCTATTCAGCTTCCTTTAGTTTTTAACTATTAAAATCAATTGTTATGAATCAAGATACTAGAAATAAGAAAAATGCTAAATACCAGCAAAACTTACAGAAACGTTACGGATTAACTAAATCTTCAGACTATAAAGCTATGTGTAGTAAAGGAATATCTTTGTCAGAAAATATTAAACCTATGACAAAGGAATTTGTAACTACTCGTCGTCATGATAAAATAGTAAGTAGAGAAGTATATACTTATAAGTGGACTCCTGAAGCTACTAATGCACGAAAGGAGTATCATGAAACTAAAAAAGGCATAGCTAGTATTCCTAAGAAACCTACACAGGTATCTGATAAAAAGGATAAAAAACAGTTATTAGAAGAACGTCCTTATTCTGGTTACCATAAAGAATTGGTACAGAATCTATATGGTAGCAATAAAGCAGAACGTATTGCTAAACAACAAGCTTATAAAGCAGCTCACGAAGAGAAAATTAAGAAAGTAGCTAAACAACTTGAAGAATTCAAGATGTCTAAGAAGCTACAGTATTTAGAACAAAGACCGTATAAAGTAGTTATAGCTACTACAAACGATAAAGAGTTTAAAACAAGCTACTCTAATCTACCTATTGAACAACTTATCGAAGTAGTTACTAAACTAAATACAAAGTTATCTGATAAGTATAGTAATTATGAATCTATTACAATAGTAGATAGAGCAACTTTAGAAAAGAAATGCTTTGCTAAACATTTGCCAGAGATAAAGCAAGCAGCGTAGAGCGACAGACTTTTAGCAGGATAGTCTATAAAGAATCCTGCCTCATGGGGTATTCAGCTAGTAGGCAAGCGCAGGGTACAGGGAGGAATATTAGAGAGACTCTAATACACTATTTATAGTGCTGCAACCAATCGGCATCATGGGTTCGATTCCCATATACTCCACTAAATTTATACGCTATGAAGATAAGAGGAAAAACAGTATATGTCTATGATATTGAAGTTTTCCCAAATGTATTTCATTGCACAGCAAAGAATACTGAATCAGGGAAGTTTCATAAGTTTGAGATATCAAGCAGAAAAAATCAATTATCAGAATTAGTTGATTTCTTTCGTGTACCAAATATTAATGCACCATTAAAATTTGGAGATCTCTATACTACTGAAACTCAAATTAATTCAAATAAAATCTTTGCAGGATATAATAATTTACATTATGATAATCCTATTATTAACTATATAATAGATTATTATGATATACTTAAAAATAAACCATATCTAAGGATATGTGATAGTATTTCTAACTTAAGTAGAACTATAACTACATCTCAAGCAGATGACAACATAGAAGCATGGAAAAAATGGAAATATCAAGTATGGTATGATTCATTTGATATACTTACTATGTTATATTCACAGAAATTGCGGGTTGGATTGAAGGAAATGCAAGTAACTATGCAATATCCTAATGTTCTAGAATTCAATGGAGACTTTAATAAGTTTCTAGAAGAAGACAGAATAGAAGAGATGATTGAGTATAATGTGAACGATGTTAATTCTACTGAAAAATTATTAAATCTGTGTTCTGAAGATATAGAATTAAGAATAGCTATCGAAGATGAATATAAAGTAAGAGTACTAAGTAAAGATGGAGTAAACATTGGAATGAAAATTCTAACGCAGAAATATCTTGAAAAGACTGGTTTATCATGGTGGGATATTAAAGATTTAAGAAGCCCAGCAGATGTTATAGACCTAAATAAAGTAATATTGCCTTATATAGAATATAAAGATCCTATACTTCGTAATGTACTATCTGATATGAAAAAGCAGATAGTATCACCAGGTAGAAAAGGATACGAAAACAAATTTGTATTTAGAGGATTAAAATATTCTGTAGGAGTTGGTGGTATTCACTCTGAAAACAAACCTGAGATAATTATTCCTAAGGAAGATGAAATGTTAATAGATATTGATGTTGCATCTCTGTATCCCAGTATGATAATAGAGTATAAATTCTACCCAAAACATTTGGGTTCTGAATTTCTAGAAGTTTATAATCAAGTTAAAGATGAACGAATAGAAGCAAAACATAATGGTATTAAGACTAAAGATAAAACGCTTAAATTAGCATTAAACGGTCTTAGTGGTAATCTACAGAATGAACATAATTTCTGTTATAGTCCTTTCGCAGTAATGCAGATTAGAATAAATGGACAATTACTATTACTTATGTTAGCAGAAAGATTATCTGATATTGGCTGTAGAATAGTACAGGCAAATACAGATGGTTTATTTGTTCTTCTTAAGAAGAATCTGTATGAAAAATTACAAAGTATATGTAAGGAATGGGAACAACAAACGAGATTAACCCTAGAGGAAGATCGTTTTGAAGCTATGTATCAGTATGCTATTAATGATTATATAGCTGTAAAAGAAGGTTATCAAGCAATGAAGAAATTGTTTGAAACTGAACCAGAAAAAGCTCTAAATAAAAAGAAGAAGCCTTATACTTCTTTAGATATGATTAAAGATGATTATATCAAAGAAAAAGGTATGTTCATTACTAAGGTATTACTCGGTAAGGGAATGTCTGCAAAGATTATTCCAGAAGCTATTAGAGATTATTTTGTTGATGGTATTCCTGTAAAAGATACTATCTACAATTGTAAAGATATTAAGAAGTTTCTTACTTACCAGAAAGTAGATAAGAAATTCTCTGTAGAATATAATGGAGAACTGACACAAAGAATCAATAGATTCTACGCATCTACTAATGGTCCTTATTTATATAAATGTAAAATAGTAAACAGAGATATTGAGATACCGCAATATCTTGTATGTCTCAAAACAGGAGAAAGTATAATAACTACAGATCCAAATCAGTTTTACTATAATTCTAATGTAGAACAGATATTACCTTATAGTTCAAAGATTATAACTAAAGGTACTAGAGTAGACTATACTAATTTACTTACTGCATCTGGTGTTACTATACTAAACAAATTTGATAATAAACCTATAGAAGAAAGAAAGATCAATTATCGCTACTATTTAAAGGAAGCGTTAAAGATCATTGAAGAATTAAAACCAAGACAACTAACGTTGTTTTAACAAATATTTCCAGATTGTATCAAAAGTTAGTTCATAAAGTACTATATTATGATACTAGAATTAGATACAACATTATTAGATATTTTTGGAGAAATATCAATTAATCAGTTAGTATTTTTAACTCTTGTGTTGAATGATAATCAAAGTAATAATCAAGACGTTCACAAGTTTCTCAGCCGAATAAGTGAAAACGACATACAAGAGTTAATCGACAATGACCTTATCTCCTTTACTACTTCAGGAGATAATAAAATTTATAGTCCTACAGAAAAACTATTATCAAGTGTAAAACAAGATAAGACATGGTTTGATGAGTTCTATGAAGTATTTCCAGTGTATGTTTTAAGACCAGATGGTACTAAAGGTTTTTTACGATCTAATATAAATAAGTGTCGTAAAGAATATAATCGTATCGTAGGTAAATCTAGAGCAATGCACGAACACCTTCTTCAATGTCTTCAATATGAAATTGAAAACAAAATGATAACTGGTAAAATAGGTTATATGAAGACGATGTGGAAATGGCTCACTCAACATGAGTGGGAGGTTATTGAAGAGCAAATGAGTTATGAATCTGAAACACCTGTAAATTATGGAGAATACGGAACAGAATGCCGTTAAAATACTACCTTTTGAGTCAATATCTCAGGTAGCAAATAAATCCATAAACTACATTAAAGCTAGAAAAAATCATAGTATAGTATCATTAAAAACTAGATGGGATAAATTCAATAAAGCTACTGGCGGAATTGAACCAAATATGATATTTACTATAGCTGGTATATCAGGTAGTGGTAAGAGCTCAGTTGCAAATATGTTAGTAATGGATTTAATTGATCTTAATCCTAATCAGGATATCGTAGTATTATACTTTAGTTTAGAGATGGTAGACTACAGAAACGTTGGTCGTGTAATAAGTAATAAAACTAAGAAAACTGTATCTGAATTGTATAGTTCAGTAGAAACACTTAGTGATGAAGACTTGTTAAAAGCTGAATCGGCAGCTGAAACCATTAAGAAATACAATATATACTTTGTTGATAAAGTATGTAATGTAGAAGAAATAGGTAATACTATAGATTACTTTCATAATACTGTAGCTAACGGTCGTTGGCTAATAGTAGTATTAGACCACGTTCTTCTAGTAAATGGAGAAGGTGGAGAAAGAAGTACAATAGTCGATTTACAGAAAATGTTTATACAGAAGAAAAAACTTTCTAATACTAGTATAATACAGCTTTCACAGATGAATCGTAATATTGAAAGTCCTGATAGAATTAATAATCCAAGTACTCACTTTCCAATGAGAAGTGATTTATCAGCATCTGATGCAATATTTCAAGCTAGTGATTTTGTTATTGCTGTTCACAGACCAGAGATACTTAATCTAGCTATATATGGAGTACGTCGTCTACCTGTAAAAAATAAGGTTTATATGCATTTCTTAAAAGTAAGAGATGGTGAACCATGTATATTAGAATTTGAAAACGAACTTCAATATGGCAATCTAATTGAAACAAATACTGCAAGTGCTGAAGAACAAAAAGTAGTATTTAAACAAATTAAAAAAGGCTGATTATGAAAGGTTTTACAATTAAACTTCCGAAACAAAATATTGACCCTCAGGGTTCTTTGAAAAATCGTATATTAAACGAAGTTAAAAACCGCTTACCGTTTGCTAAATGGTATGGAATTCACACTCCGGAAGATCCGGAATACAGTATATCATATGCAGGTCCTGAAGACTTGCTATGTTTTGGATGCAACCGAAATGCACATTTCTCTGCATTCAATAAAAAATATTATCGACCGACATGTTCATATGATAATTCACTTACATGTCCGTTCGCAAATCGAGCATTTAAGTTGCGTCAATATGATGCTATTTCAGAATTTGATTTAGCATTAAAACGATTAGCAGAATATGCTAAGATCATGGAAGACTATGAAGAAGATCGTGGTTACGATTTTACTTACATAGGTCAACCTGTACGTATTTACCAGAAGTTTATTCAAATTGGTTATACAATCATTCCTATTGATAATCCTAGTCTGTTTTTGAATAACTATCGTAAAGCAGATAAAAATAATATAGTAAATGTTATTATTAATATTAGTAACAGTACTACTGTTAACAATATTCTCAACAATGAATAACGAATAACTTTACATTGTGTAAAATTTCAGTTTTTGTCAGATAATTTCAGAATCTCACAGGTAAAGCATTAACCTATTTTAATATGTTAATACTACCAAAAGAGAAAAACAAACCAAAGGTTAACAATCCAAGATTCTTAATCTTGTTTGGTCGACCTAAATCAGGTAAAACTACTTTATTATCAAAGCTTGATAACTGTCTTATTGTAGACTTAGAGGGAGGTTCAGAGTTTCTAGAAGCTCTCTCTATTCAAGCTCGTACTATTGAAGACTTAGGTAATATATCTAGAGCAATTGGTGAAGAAGCAGCTAAAACTGGTAACAAACCTTACAAATATATTGCTATAGATAATGCTACTAGATTAGAAGAAATGTGTCTAGGTTATGCTAAGGTATTATATCGTCAAACTCCAATGGGTAAATCCTATAATGGAGATGATATACGTACATTACCAAATGGTAGTGGATATATGTATCTTCGCATGGCAGTTAGAAAAGTAATAGATATGTTTCGTAATCTGTGTGATAATTTTATTCTTATTGGTCATACTAAAGAAAAAATGATTAATAAAGAAGGAGAAGAATTATCAGAAATGGCACTAGATTTAGTAGGAAAACTGGGTGATATAGTATGTGGAGAAGCAGATGCTGTTGGTTATGTCTATCGTAAAAAGAATGAAACTATTATATCTTTTGAAGGTGGAGATAATTCAGTAAGAGAGGCTAGAGCTCCTCACTTACGAGGTAAGAAGATAGTTATCGCAGAAAGCGATGAAAATAATAATATTAATGTTCACTGGGATAAGATTTATTTAGACGAGTGCGCAGCCTGATTTAAAAACTTAAAAATATTGAAATTATGACATATAGTAAAGAACGTGCAGCAAGTATTAGCAAAAGTGATATTAAGTATATTCCCGCTGGTATTATTGAAAATGTAGTATTGAAGAGTGTAAAAACAGAGGTTTCTCCTAATGGTAATCAATTCTTAGAAATTGTTTTTGAGAAAGATGGAGCAACATTAACTCATACAGAGTGGAAACCTACACTTGGTGGATTTGTAACTACAGAAGAACAACTCCAAACAAAAATGGATAAGCAGTATTCTCGTATGTTGCAGATACTTAACTGTTACTATAAAGACGAAGAACTTGACTTTAATGGTGAAAGTTTTGAACAGTTTGCTCAGTGGATTACTGATATGCTGAACAAAGTAGATAAGAGTAAAAAACTTAGAGCAAAAATAGTATATAACGATAAAGGATATACTACTTTGCCTAATTATGCTAAATATACTTTTATTGAACCTATGGAATTGCCAGAAGGTCAATCATCGTCTATTGCTATGCTAAATATTGACCAATTTACAAAGCCTGTTGTAGCTGATAAAGAAGTAAAAAACGATAATCCGTTTAGTGCAACTTCATCTACTACTAATACACAGGCTTTAAGCGAATCTAATAACGATTTGCCGTTTTAAGAAAGTTATAATTAACTAATAACAAGTGGTAGTCTACTATTTTAAGACTACCACTATTTTTATAGCCTGATAGGAAATATTGTAGTTCGATTCTACACAGGCTAACAAACTAAAACAAATTGCATATGTATAGTAGAAAGCGAGCAAAACTCCCAGATAATATTACTTTAGATTGGATACTTTCTAAAGTAACAGAATATGATATATATGCAAAATATATAGGTCAATTTAAAGTAGGTATGATATATAATAGTCCATTTAGGAAGGATAAAAATCCATCCTTTGGTATTTACTATAGTAAACGTACTAAACAACTACTTTTTAAAGATCATGGAACAGGTGAATGTGGTAATGTAATTAAATTTGTGTCATTATTTACTGGTAAAACAGAATATAATGATATATTATCTGATATAGTAGATAAGTTAAATATTACTAACAACACTAAACTCGTTAGCTCTAAGCAATATATACCGCCAACTGAAACAGTAATTGGTGTAGTACGTCAGGAATTTACTGACGTAGATATCAATTACTGGAAACAGTTTAATATTTCTATAAATACTCTAAAGAAATATTAAA
>OHGN01000193.1_pt1 | contig 16977 bp, 16 predicted proteins | sample 1567791 | NCBI WGS metagenome assembly OHGN01 (sample SAMEA3879514, study PRJEB24766) | human gut metagenome | biome: human-associated habitat; feature: feces | place: USA | collected 1985/1987 | reverse complement strand
TGAACAAATATATCAAGTAATACAATTTTATTTATAATTATAAACAGTGTTATGGTGATCTGTCGTGGTGCTGCTTGTATCTTTTTCTGGGAAATATATATGCTTTCTTTTTTTGCTATGTCAAAAAGTTTTTTGCAAGAATTCTTGGCTATCTTCAAATATCACTTTTTTTGCGTCTTTTTAATTAATTCTCTTTTTTTATATTCCAGAAATCTGTATGCTTTATAGGATGTGTATTATACAAAAGTGCAACTGTCCGAATTTGTTCGCTTTTAAATTTGACAGATCATTTTGATGTGTGATACAATATATTTGGCAAATAAATGTCAAAATGTAATGAAGTAAACATTATATAAAGAAAGGGGTTTTTGAATGAACAATTATTGTTTAACAATGTGGGCAGAAGAACCGATAAGATGCAGTGAATGTGGAAAAGATATTGGATGGGAAAGAGTAAGTATTGAACAAACACCTGTAAAGATCGTTCCTGAGTTACTGCGGAGAGATATTGGTATAAAAGAGGGCGAAACCACCGAGATAACTTTAAGTAACCAAGAGATAGACGATATCCGAATATATTTTGAGGAACAACGCTCTTGGCATACTTTTGATATATATAGAATGTATGATTATAAAATGACACACCCTGGCAGCAGGATAAGAGCAAGGGTAACGTCTGTAAAAATGGAACTTGTCGAAAGACCAGACTTTGATAGGATACACAAGAGCATTTTAGTCATATGTTCAATATTAGGTATCTTATTTGTTGCATTAAAAGCAGAACGAATTTATTTTATTTTAGCTTATGGTGTTTTGACCGGCAGTATAGCATTTAAAATGTGTCTTAAATGTATAAGCACAATAAAAGAATCAAAGAATGTTCTTCTTTTTGGCGGTGAACGGCTTACGCTGTATGTGGATAAAAACTTAAAATGTGACCACTGTGGCTGTGAAATAAATCATCAATATGATCATAAGCACTCTATTGCTTGGACAAGTGATCCTGAAATGAAGCTTATAAAACAAAAGGTAAATAAGATATCAAAAACAAAGTGTACATACGGTATGCTGGACAGAAGAAATGAGCCTAAGCTTTTATCTTGTGAGGATATAGAAGATATAATAAAGCTCCAGCAGAATTTTTCTAAAAAAGAAAGAACCAAAAACGCTGAAGCTTTGAAAAACATAAATGATATGATAAAGAACAATGAGTGTTCGGCTTATCTTGTTTTTGATGAGGATATTAGTGAGTATGAAAAAAGATGATCAAATAATATAAGATGCAACTATTTACATAAAATATAATGTAGCACCGATGTTAAACTAACTTTCTTGAAAAGTGTTGGAATTAATATCTTCATTGTCACAAAAAATGTTCCGCTAGATCAGATGCTATGAATATAACAGAAATTCACGAAAGGTGAGAATGAAATTCACCACCCCACAAATTTCAACTATTTCGCAAAATATCAAACTATAGCAAAAATAAGAACAAATTCGTAAAGTATATCTAATAGTATTGTATTTTATACCATCTTGTAGTATAATGTATATATGACAAAAGCCGTAAACCAACTAAAAACAGGACGAATATATGAAGAAAATACTTATTACTATTTGTGTGGCAGTGGGCGTATATTTTGCATTTAGCAATACAATTGATGAATTTCTGTATCCAGAGAAAAGACCGGGATTGAATACATACGATACATACACCACAACAACACAGCAGACCACTACCGCAGTTACTCAGCAAACACCCATAGTCACTGATGAGGACGGTTATGAGCCTCGTGACGACCGAAAGCCTGACTATGTTCAGCCTGCAGACCCCACATGGTCGAAAAGGACTTTTAACTGGACGAGCTATGACAAACGATATACCTTTGAAATATCAATGAATATTCAGGACGATATGTATGAATATTATCATAGTCTTTTGAGATACTCATATGTGAAAGATTATCATAACTATGTAAGTGACGACAATAATCATAAGCTCGTAAAACAGCTTGCAGATGAAATAAAAAGCCTTTGCGACCAATGCGGTTATGGCGAATCTGAGACTATAAGAGAAACTGCAAATTTCGTGCAGAGCATAGAGTATGTTGACGACATGACCTCAACGGGATATACTGATTTTCCTAAATATCCTCTGGAAACGCTTTATGACCAGTGCGGTGATTGTGAGGACTCGTCCATACTTTTGGGAGCTTTGCTCAAAGAGCTTGGCTATGGCTGCATTTTTATCGAGCTTCCTGAACACGTTGCAATAGGAGTAAAGGCGACAGACGATGCCCCCGGCACGTACTATGATTACAATGGAAGCCATTATCTTTACATAGAAACTACCAATTCCGGCTGGGATATCGGAACGCTTCCTGATGATTTCAACGAGGAAAAAGCTAAGATATACGATGTGTGGTAAAATTTCAAAAGTCCACAGATGCGATCAATGTGATCGGGTCTGTGGGCTTTTTTTTATTATATTGTACATCAGAGATTTATCTAATTACAAAATGAATACCTTGTATCTGCTATTTTCTATCCTTAAAGAAATCCGCCCATTGGGGATTTTCTTTATCAAAAATCTGTTTCTGCTCTTTTGTTAATTTATAAGGATAATCATGAAACATATTAAATTCAGTGGTTTTGTCAAAGCTGAATATCCACACTCCGATAACTGTAGGGTCATCTTTCCACCAGATAGTATCGGTTTCTTTGTTTTTGTACCATATGTTTGGCACTGCACTCGACCTCTTTTCATAAATCACATTCTCTTGCAATTTCAGTACATTCAATCTCAAGCTGAATTATCAAGTCTTAGATTATCAACGCTGAAATACGTGGTTTCAAAAATTCAAATGTCATATTAATTTTGGCAAACTATTTTTTCTATCCTGCAACAATGTCTCTTATTATCATCATAACTGATCCTCTCTTCTTGTCGATTTTTTTGTCGTTTTTATTATATCATTTTTCTGTAGCAAAAACAAGGTGCAGAAAAGTTTATTGTATGAGAAATACACTATCAAATATCTCGCAAAAAAAATATAAGAAAAAAAGAATATATCATAATTGTACCAAATTGGTTCGGTAAACTGTACTAAGTGGGTGCTATAATATATACAGAAGCTTGAAAAGGGAATAAAATCAAAAAAACACATCACAGACCATTTTGGAACAGTAAACAGAACCTTAAAGGTGCTATAATAAGCACATAAGGTCAAGACAGAGTTGATACGGAGGTAAGGCTATGAAAAAGAACACAAAGATTTTTAACACAGAGGTCATTGAGAGATTGGCATTGTCAGATAACATTCCGCCATTTGACGAGCAAAGAAAGGGTACACAGGTCATCATGATCGAGGAGAGCAAAAAGACGGTGATATATGATGATTATTCTATGTACTGTGACGCTGACGCAAGAAAGTGGAGAGTAGAGGCATACAACAGGACGGACGGCAGAAAGTATGATAGATTGTGTATGTGCGGAGGCATTTATCCTACAAGAAAAAGGGCTATAGCTGAGATAGACAGATTTGCATACAGAGGTAAAAATCTGGTGTTCTTTGTCCTGCCAATAGATTTTACATATGACAAAAAGGCTATGATATGGCAGGGCGAGGAGCAGTACTCATGCGATGATAAGCTAGTCCTTGCAACTAAAAAAGAGCTTGTGGAAGAAAGCAAAAAGCGCATGAAATTTATGACAGACAGAATGGGGAGTGGAAGAATAAACAGAAAGAAGCTCACAAAAGCGGAAGCAGAGGCTCTGGCGGCGTTTGATGAGTTTCAGAAGTATCGTGAGGATAAGTGTTATCCATATGCTATCATAGGTGGCAATGCAGTGCTTTATGTTAGTCCGTACAAAAACGATTGGAAAGCCGAGCGTGAGTGCCTGGATATGAAAGGCGACGGCATAGACGGCTGTGTTTCAGCCTTTGTTTATAACAGTATCACTCCTGAAACAAGCGAGAAAGGAGATATTTTTTTCAAGATAATTTCAAATACTATAATTCGTGTGGCGTAGCTGATTGACAGGAATATATTCCCTGTGATACAATATAATTATAGAGATAATTGTTATAGGAGGGCGAACTATGGCAGAAAAGGAAAATATAAAAGATAAGCTTGAAAACCTGAAAGAGGGGCATAGAAAGAGCAATAAGGATATCATAGAGTCGCTGTTTGCGATTCTGGGGTATCTGAAAAATAATACAGATGTGGACAATCCCACAAGTCAGACGCAAATGCGCAAGGTGGAGGAAATAAGCGAATATCTTGGCACAAAAAGTACATTTCACAACAAAATGGTAAACATGGCGATAGCCCTTGATTCCGCTGACGGCGTGACTTTGAATGAAAGACGTGACTGTAGATTGATGTTCGACTCAATAGACGCACTTATCAAGGAATATGAAAGCGACGAGTATTTTGATGACGATGATGACGAACTGACCCTTGCGGAGAAAATAAACTCTGTGAGAGGTATATACTACAATCACCCATTTTCAAAAAGCGAGGTCACAGATCTTATAAATGCCGTGAAAATGTCAAAGGCGATAGACGAGGATAAAAAGCCTGACCTAGTTGAGCGTATAAAAACCGAGCTTGCTTCAAGCCATTATAAGGAGTATACCTGTCCCATATACAACACCGAAAATACAGATTCTCAGGGGCTAAGAGAGAATCTGAATACTATCCAGCAGGCGATCAGCAACAGGCAGCAGATAGCCTTTAAGTTCAATTATTATACCACAGAATATGACCTGAAAGCCAGCCAATATATACTCAGACCTGTTTTGACAAAACGCAAGGACACTTTTGTAAGCCCGCATTTTATTGTTGCTGATAAGGGCAGATTTTATATGCTCGGCTGTTTTGAAAGCGATAAGCCGAGATATACAGAGGGCAAAAAGAAGCTTTGTATATATCGTATCGACCTTATGTCGGATATCAAAATAAGAAAGATAGGCAAAAGCTTCGCGGCGGCAACAGGTGCAGATAAGGTCAATAATGCCGTTCAAGGGAGCAGTTACGAGCGTTTTAAGAACAATCACCTTGGCATGAGCTATGACAGCCCTTCAATTGTTACCTTGAAAGTGAGAAATCCATATAAAACAGGAACGAACAATCTTACTTTTATCCATGACAGCTTTGGCGAGGATTATAAGATAACAACAGAGGCGTATAAAAAGGAACACAAACTCCCTAAAAATCAGACGGATTTTGAGATAGTTGAAGTAAGGACAAGCCCATACGGCATAGTAAATTGGGCTTTGCAGTATTCAGACAAGGTGGAGGTGCTAGGACCTGAGAGCGTAGTCAAAAGCATAAAAGAGCGAGTTGAAGAACTCTGTAAAAAGTATAATGTGAATGTTTAGGAGGAAAAGTTATGGAAGCTAACAAGAAGATAAAATCGTATGAGCCAGAAAACTTTGAGGAAAACTATAAGGCGTATTTGGTAGACCTGTTGTCAACGAATTATAAAACATATGAAAATAAAGGGGACGCTGAAAAAGAAAGAAAAAGAATTTGGAAACAACTCGGAGATAGTGAAACGGTTTACTGTGATATATATATTGACCCTGACGGTAAGGAAAATAAAGGCTTTTATAGAGACCTGTCAAATTTTCTTAATGCGGCAAATTCTCATAGAAAAAATAAATTATCATTTGAAGCTTATGAAACCCCTGATGAGATGATAAGTGTCTACTATAATAAAGGTAAAAAAGGCGAAAAAAAGTATTTTTCACTTCAATCAGACCAGCTTGGTTTCAGTGCAGTTCCATGGATTTATTTTAGCACCAAATATCCGTTGAGCCGATATCTTGAAATGCAGAAAAATAAATTAGACAAAGACCCAGACGCAATAGCTGAATTTCTTGCAAATTATGTTTACAAAACAAGAACACTTGGCGGCTCTTTTCTTTGGCCTAAGTCCTTGTGTAGTACGTATAATAAAAGTAGAGGCATTAGAAACTATATTGAGGATAGAGTTGACCTTACTTTGTTAGAAATAAAACACATATATGAAATTAGAAAATGGGAAAAATTGTTGCCATATGGTGGAGATATTCTTTTTCAAAGCTGTAAGAACAATGACGCTCAAACATGGTTTGGCTTCTTTGACAGCTTCGAGGACTATGTAGACTTCTTTATGTTCAACGATTTTGTAGACAAAGATAAGCAAACAAAGGAGTATACACCGATAAATATTCTTACGGGAAAAGCTTTTGAAACAGATTATCCAGGGTATAAAACAAACACTCTCAAAGAAATCGAAGACGAAAAACAGCTAAAAGAAATGCTCGAACAAGTTAGGGATATGGTTGAAAAGAGAACAAAGAAAATGGAAGACCTGATAAACGAATACAACCAAACTAATGATACCAAAGGAGAAACAAATGAAAATATACTGCATGAGTGATATCCATGGCTGTTATTCAGCACTTTGCGATGCTTTGGAGCTTGTCATTGACCACCTTGACGAGCCTGACACAAAGCTTATCTTTCTGGGAGATTATATCCACGGCGGTGAGGACAATATAGCTGTGCTTAAAAAGATAATGGGCTTGCAGAACATATATGGTCATAGGAAGGTGGTGGCGCTTCTTGGCAATCACGAGGAAATGGTGATGAGCGGTTTTTCTTCGGTGAATGAAATGCTTGGCAGCGGCGAATATGATGACGCTGATGACTCGTATAGATATTGGTTTGAACGTCTGCCGAGATATCATGTTGAGGGCAACACTATCTTTGTCCACGCAGGCATTGACGAGGATTCGGGCAATGCTTGGGAATACTGCACCGAGGATTATATTTTTACAGAGCAGTATCCCCACAGGCTTGGCAAGATACACGGACTTGACAAAAAGGTGGTGGCAGGGCATGTCCATACCAACACGATTTCAGGCGATCGCAGATTTAACGATATCTACTATGACGGAGCGAGTCACTACTACATTGACGGAGATGTGCTCAGCACAGGAGATATAAATGTTCTTATGGTAGACACTGACACTGATAAGTATTATAAGGTAACAGAGAATTACAATATTCCTATTGAGCCTTATGACAGTGAAGCTTGGTAGACTATTGTATGCCGTCTTAAAACCCAATATAACACTAACGTCCCCAAGTTTTCCTCGGGGACGTTTTTTTACTTTGTCAACTGCCATGAAAAGAGTTAATTAAAAATTCAGAACTTTTGTTCGACTTTCTATTGTAAAACAGAAAGTTTAGTGGTATACTATTATACATAAAGGAAAAAGGCGGTGATACTCTGGAAAAGACCTATGTTGCAATAGACCTGAAATCTTTTTATGCTTCGGTGGAGTGCGTGGAAAGACAGCTTGACCCGCTGAATACAAATCTCGTGGTGGCTGATGAGAGCCGAACGGAGAAAACTATATGTCTTGCAGTGTCACCGTCACTGAAAAGCTTTGGTATTTCAGGCAGGGCAAGGCTTTTTGAGGTCATTCAGCGTGTGGAGCAGGTCAATAAGGAGCGTTTGCAGAAAGCTCCTAAAAGACAGTTTGCAAAGAAAAGCTATATCTATTCGGAGTTATCCGACCCTGCCTGTGAGCTTGATTATATCGTGGCAACTCCGCAAATGGCGAAATATTTGGCTGTGAGCGCAAAAATATACGGGATTTATCTGAAATATGTGTCACCAGAGGATATTTTCGCCTATTCTATCGACGAGGTCTTTATTGACGCAACGGGCTATCTTGGGCTTTATAACGTTGACGGACGTGGATTTGCACAAATGCTCATTTTGGACGTGCTGAAAACTACAGGTATAACCGCCACAGCAGGCGTTGGAACGAATATGTATCTGTGCAAGGTGGCAATGGATATTGTGGCAAAGCATATCCCTGCGGATAAAAACGGCGTCCGTATCGCTGAGCTGAACGAACAGCTTTACAAAGAAACGCTGTGGGGGCATACCCCTATCACGGACTTTTGGCGTGTGGGCGCAGGCACAGCGAGTCGTCTTGAAAAGCTTGGTATTTACACCATGGGGGATATCTCACGCTGGTCGCTGGACCATTATCTTATAGGGAAGCTTTACAAGGTTTTCGGCAAAAATACCGAGCTTCTTATCGACCACGCATGGGGTATCGAGCCTACCGCCATACCTGACGTGAAGTCATACCGCCCCTCGAACAACAGCATTTCCTCTGGGCAGGTCTTGCAAGAGCCGTGTAATTATGAGCGCACAAGGCTTATTCTGTGGGAAATGGCTGATATGCTGTCCCTTGACCTTGTGGATAAGGGCGTTGTAACAAATCAGATCGTTCTCACTGTGGGGTATGATAAAGAAAGCTTGGCGGACGGTCACTATACGGGCGAGGTTTGCGACCACTATGGCAGGAAGATACCAAAGCACGCCCATGGCACTCAAAATCTAGGCAGGCACACTTCCTCGACCAGAAAAATAATAGACGCAACCATGGCTCTTTTTGACAGAATTATCGACAAGACTTTGCTTGCAAGACGGCTTAATCTGACCGCCTGTAATGTCATAAGAGAAGAGGATATCCCCGAAATTGAGAGCTATGAGCAGATAAGCTTGTTTGATATGGCGGAAGCGGCAAATGCTGATAACAACGCAGAAGAAAAAGAAAGGGCATTGCAGGAAGCAATGCTCTTGATAAAGCACAAATATGGGAAAAATGCCATTTTAAAAGGCACGAACTATACCGAGGGAGCTACGGCAAGAGAGCGCAACCGCAGTATAGGTGGTCACAAGGCATGAAAGGTGGGGCTTACAATGTATGACAATTATTATGATATAAAGCAGTTTTCACGTCCTCACTATGACGATCATCCGCAAATGTCTATATCGGACAGGGCGGCGCAGTTCAGCCCTTTTGCAGCTTTGACAGGCTATGACGCTGCTGTTGATGAAACCGCAAGATACACCGAAATCAGGGAGGAGCTGACCGAGGACGAGGTAAACAAGCTCAATGACGATCTCAACCGCCTGCTTGATATGCTTGATGAACGCCCTGAGATAAGGGTGACATATTTTGTTCCCGATAAGAGAAAAAGTGGTGGCAGTTATCAGACCAAGACAGGCATAGTGAGAATTTATGACGGCTATACTAATGAGCTTGTTTTTATGGACAAGACTAGGATAGCTGTGGAGGATATGTGTTTGGTGGAGTTTGTGGAGGAGAGAGGGGAAATACAGTAGAATAAACCTTATTTGCTGATTTTTTTGAATTCAGATGTTTGCCGTAATGTTTTTGCGTTTTTTTTGTGGTTATGCGGAATAAGAAACGGATAGCCGTCTGATGAGGACGGTCTATCCGTGTTTGAGTGTATTCGGTTACTAAGCTAAATGAGAAATTACAGTGCAGAACTGTTTATCCCGTCAAAAGCAAATTCTTTCGATTCATCATCATAAATAAATATCAATTCTAATCCCAAATAATCGTCTGGATATCCAAGATCAGTTCCAAGCAGTGCTGTTTCAATCGAAAGAATATCATCTTCAAATGATACTGACCTAATATACCACTCACCTGTAAGCACCGATCGTTTCGGGAACATTCCCTCTTCATCATTACACAGATCATCATTGTTGATATAATCCCGTATTTCATCTTCAGAAATCTGCAATAAAGTTCTTTGGCTATTTTCAAATAAGGTCTTTGAAACCGAGGATGTGAAAAAATACTGCGGTTCTAATTGATTTTCATAGTTAGAAAACAGGTTATCCGGATTTGGTTTGGATAAACGTATCATTTTTAAATTCATAAGCCACAACTCCTCTAAATTCCGATTTAGCAGAGAAAGCTATATCACTTTCTCATTTATCTTTATTATACCAAACCGCCCCGAAAAAGTCAATCTGTAAACCTTTTGCAAACAAATAGCGTTGCAATATACCGCCATTTGTGCTATAATCAGGATATAGGGCAGAGCGGAGGTGAATCGCAATGGATAACGAAAACGAAGAATTAGTAAACTGTGTATTATACAAGAAAATCAAACGGGTGGAGAGCGCAGAAATATCTATCAGCAAGACCATGATAAAATCGGCTCAACAGGATAATGACGGCAATTGAAGATCATATTAAATGAATAGGAGGGTTTTACTTGACCGTTGATACAAAAGAGGTAGTTACTACTATAGCCTGCCGAAAGCAAAGTTTCTCGTTATGTACGAATACGAGAAGTGTGGAACGGCGATCAAGAACGCCCTCGCACAGCACGGCATCTATTATTGTGCCATTGATGATTTCTGCACCGCAGGCACAGAGAAGTTGAAACGTGCCGTACTCTTTGCAGAGCTTGAAAAGCATTTGCCCTCACTCATTGGAGAGAACCCTCTGGAGCTTACTCACAAGATATACGAAGCCACAAAAGTGACCGCTACCATGAAAGAAATGGAGAACTTTTGCAATAGATATGTCAAGACATTGCGTCTGAAGGTGAACTCCGAAGGAAAATTCGTGATAGAGATCCAAACAATCTAAGAAAAACTCGCATGGCTTTCTATCAATATCATTAAGCTAATAAAATCAAAAAATAAAATTGCGTGAAAATATCTAAGCCCGGTGTATTTAAGGTCATCAGAAGAAAAAAAGATCTTCAGATAAATTTGTAGCAATTACTTCATAGCTGCCATCTGATATTTTAAAGCGACCGATCCGTACAGGCAACTCATAAATAACAGTAGGCTCTGATTTTTTTGAAGGAAGAAAATCAAAGGTACAGTTAAAACTTTTTTGCATAAAAAAGACTTCATACCGCTGTGAAACAGTATGAAGTCTGAAAAAAATCTTAGATCACCAGCAGTAGTATACAGAGTAGATCGTTACTGTGCCGTTTGCTGCACCTGCATGGATCTGATCCAGCTTTCCGCCGAAATCGGAAGTGCCGAATGCTGACTTGCAGTTGTTGTAAGAATACTTTGCGTAGTAGTGTCCGTTTGCTGTGCCTGTTTCGCTTGGTGAAACCTTTGCCCACTCTGCTCCGCCTGACCAGCTCTGAAGAACAAATTCTACCTGATTCTGTGTTCCTGAGTATTCAACGTAGAAGTAGCCGTTTGACTGAATGTCATATGCGTTGAAGCTTCCGCCATTCTTTGAAGTCATTGCTGAAGCAGCCTGACCCCATGCTGAAGCAGTTGAAGAACCCCAGAAGATCGATTTGTAATTGCTGTCTGAACTGCTTGAAGAAGATGAAGATGAGGAAGAACCTGATGTTGATTCAAGATACCAAAGCTGGCACTTTCCGCCCCAGTAGCTCCACTGGTTAATGTTTGCTCCGTCAGCTGTGTTCTGTTCGTAAACGTCAAGGCATGAGTAGCAGTCTGAGATCTTTGTCTTGATAGCATAAGCGTCGCCGATCTTTACAAGCTGGAATTTCTGACAGTCACCGCCGTGATACTGCCACTGGTTGATGTTAGCACCATTGTCCCTGCTCCAGTTGTATACGTCAAGACAGCTTTTGTAATTTGATGCACCTGTGTAAATAGTGTAATAGCCGTTTCCGTCGCTTACAAGCTTGAATTTCTGATTGTTTCCGCCTGTACCTCTGTACTGCTGAACGTTTGTGCCGTTGTCAGCCTTTGCCTTGTATACGTCAAGATACTTGCCGCTGAGTGCGCTCTTGATGTAATATGTTCCGTCAAGTCCGAGAACTCCGCCGTTGGAATCTGTTGAAGTTCCTGAAGAAGAACCGCCGGAAGAGCTTCCTGAACCGCTGTAAACTGAGCAGGTCTTAGAAGTTGCCTTAATTCCGTTTGAGCCGTTGATAAGTGTATTTCCCCATGAAGAAAGGCTTGAGCCGTCCCATGAGTTTGCAATGTCGAGGTAGCTCATGTCAGAGTTGTTGCCCTTCCATGACCAGCCAAGATAGCCTACGCCCTTGCTTGTGCAGTAGCTCATGATAGTAGCCTCATCAACGTCGCCGTTTGTGTGCTGACCGCCGAACTCGCCAATAACAACAGGCACACCGATGTTGAGTGCGTTATCAATGTTGTTTCTTACAGTTGACGCGTTTCCGCCTGCGTATTCATACATATGAATGGAGAATACAGTGTTCTTCTGTGGGTCTGCGTTGAAAACAGACTTACCGTAATCCTTGATGCTGTCAGGATACTGTCACTCGTTTGCGATGTTTACGATAACATATTTCTCAGTTCCGCTGAGAACGCTCTTCATTTCCTTCCAGTAGTCAACGCACTTGTTAAGATCATAAGTGCTGTCGCTGCCTGTTGCGTCATGTACTTCGAGAATGCATATCAGCTTGTTTGACTTGCACCAGCTGATGATGTTCTTTACTTCCTGTGCGCTTGTTTTTGTGTACTTTGAGCCGTTTGCAAGTACGACTCTTACGGTATTTGCGCCGTTGTTTGCAGCGCCCCTGATAGAAGTTTCAGTCTTCTCTGTGTACCATGCATGAGCAATGTTCACGCCACGCATAACGAACTTGTTTCCGCTAGCGTCATAGATACTAGTACCGCTTACATAAAATCCTGATGCCGCCTCTGCGGTCGGTGTTGTCATAAAACCGAAGCAGGTTATTACGGCAAACATTACAGCAACAAAAGTCTGTAATGCCTTTACAGAAAAAGTTTTGTTCTGTACCATAAAAAGCTCCTCTTATACAATTATTTTTTAATACCGGTATTCTAAGGCAGCACTGCATTATCCTCGTGCGTTGCTGCCTTAACTCTGTCAACGTAAAACATTATATTATTAAAAGTAAAATAAGTCAACTTAAATATTTGAGTAAAACGTTTACACAAATAATTTTCGTATTTTAGCACAATTTTTCGTAGATTAATTGAACAATATGACTAAATTATATCACATGTGCAGTATAATATGTTGTATGTACACAAAACTCCGCTTTTAAATTTCAGAAAATTAAGAAACTTTTTGAAACAAAAATCGGTATATACGCTGCGTTGAGCATATATACCGATATAAAATTTCCTTTATATTGATTCTATCAAGCCGTCAGAATATATCTTTTTTTGTTCTCGTACAAATTCAGAGATCATAATCAGACATCCTTATTCTTGTGTGGTATCACCGTATTTTACATCCTCCACTTCACGATCTAACTGAATGTCATGAGGCTTTCTATTTGTTGTATTTTATCTTGACATTGTCACACCTTTGTGATAAAATTAGTAATATGTAGGAAAATTATAGTGGAAAGGAAAAAAATAATATGAAGTTATTTAAGCGGACGCTTACGACGGCAGTGGCAGTGTGTCTTGCACTGCAAAGTGCAGTGGTATGCTTTGGAGCTGAGGCAGAGGAGCAAATTCCTGCTGGCGGAGAGGAAGTCGGTCTTTATACGTCGGAAAACGATGAAGCCATTCAGTTGACTGAGGATATGTATAGCAGTTGGTATGAAGGCGATCAGACGTATGACGGCACGGAAAAGACGCTTTATGGCTATTCTCTTAAGGACAGCAACAACTATTACTGGCTCACTGAGGACGAGGACTATGTTGTTACTTATGAGAACAACATAAACGTAGGTACAGCGACGGCTACTTTCACTGGTATAGGTAATTACACAGGAAGCTTTACAAAGAATTTCAATATCGTGCCAACTGATATTTACCGTGCGAATATTAACTACGAGTATGAGCAGAGCTATTGTGCCGGTAAACCTGTTCAGCCAAAACCTATTGTTACATACAATGATATTATGCTTGCTGAGGGCGTTGACTATGAGATTGAATATGAGGACGACTGTGGCGAGCTTGGCTGGCATTATGCTTATATTAAAGGTATCGGCAACTTTAATGGAACCGATTCCTTTGAGTATAGCGTTGTAGAGGCTGAAATATCCAGCGAGAATATTTCTGTGGATACTAGCTGCACCTACACGGGCTACGCTCAGACTCCTGCACCTGTTGTTACAGTTAGTGGTGAGGTGCTAAGACGTGACGTTGATTATAATGTATCATACACAAACAATGTGAATGCCGGAACAGGCTATATGACCATAGAAGGCATGAACGGCTATACAGGATATGTGACAGTGCCTTTCACTATCAGCCCGAAAGCTGTTTCTGAGGTCGAGATACTAAAAATAGCTGATGTGGATTATACTGGCAAAGCTGTCAGACCGAGCCTTTTTGTCAAGGCGGATGGAAATATGATCAAGAGTTCTGACTATACTGTAACATATTACAATAACACAAATGTAGGCACAGCGACCGCTGTTGTTACTCTTGGTGAAAACTACGAAAGCAGGTACCCTGTTTCGACAACATTCAAGATCGTTCTAGGAAAGCCAAAGGGATTTAAGGCTACCGCTGACTCTACCACTTCTGTAAAGCTTAGCTGGAACAAGATCGGCAATTGCAAATACAGGGTTTATCGCTATGATCCAAAGAAAAAGACCTACAAGCGTCTGACGGTCACGAGTTCCACAAGCTATACTGACAAGAAGCTTTCAGAGGCAACGAGTTATACTTATGCCGTAAAGCTTGAATACAACTCTAAGACCGGCCCTTATATAACAGTAAAAGGCAACACAAAGTTATCTGCTCCGAAAATGACGGTAAAGGCTTATAATAAGAAAGTCACAATAAGCTGGAAGAAGAACACAAAGGCTGATGGATATCAGATATACTGGTGCAAGGGCGATGAGTGGACTATTCCACATAACGATTACTATAGTATGCCAAAGGATTGCTATAACGATTATGTTCAGCTCAAGAAGATAACAAAGAACAGCACAACCTCTTATACAAAATCAAATCTTTCAGGTTCAAAGAATTATCACTTCAAAATGAGGGCTTATAAGACCATAAACGGAAAGGTGGTTTATAGTAGCTGGACGGGTATCCAATGCAAGATAAACACTGTTTCAAGACTTAATGCGGCAACAAAAAAGAGCCACAGCACTTATAAGATCTACAACGTTCAGGGCAAGAAAACAAAGACCTCGACGCACACTCTTACAGCAGAGGAGAAGAAGATACTTAAAAACTTTGCCTCAAAGCATTTCAAGAAAGATTGGTCGGCGGCAAAGAAGATCGAATATACTGCGGACTGGATAAGAAAGAATTTGAAATATGGCAGGATACCGACAGGCTCGCATAGCAAGAATATCTTTGTTTACAAAGAAGGTCAATGTTCTGATTACAATGGCGCACTGGTGGAAATGATGGTTTATCTCGGATATGACGCAAACCTTGTTATGGGCAACCGCAAGGGCGGAGGACAGCACTTCTGGGGCGAGATAAAGATAGACGGAGTGACTTATCTGCTGGAAGTCGGAGAAAAGGTCTATGACAGTCCACAATGGAATTACAAGTGGCAGTTTATGTGCCTTAAATATTCTGAGGCTGACGGCGGTTACAAGAAAAACGGAAAGCTATACTAAAACAAAATGCTCTGCGGAGAGTTTGATTCCGCAGAGCATTTTGTTTGTTTTATAATGGCAAAAAAATCTTATGATACTTCTTGCCAAATCCCTTCCAATATATTATAATGTATTTAGAAGATCATATTTGAAAGGAACATATGGAAAATGAAAAACATTGTTACAGCCCTGATGCAGTTTGTGATACTTGTGGTCGCACTTGTCATTGTGACCTTTGCTATACCTAAGATCGCAGGAAACGATGACAGATATGATAAGTACATAGCTGAAAACTCAAAGCAGACCGTCACTGTGGGAAGTGCCTTTGGCGTTGTCAAAGACGGTGAAAAGGCTTCATATACTGATATTGATAACAGCCTGAAAAATATCTTTAGTAAAGTGACTCTGCTGCAAAAGCCTGTGAATAAAATCCTGAACAGGCAGATAAGCTTCAAGCAGGCAAAATATTTTGAATACTATTGGCTCACTGCACTTATCTCAGGCGTGCTTTGCTGGATATTTGCGGCAGGCTTTCCGTTTAGGATAGGGCGAAAGGGTTTCAATGTGTTTGGTTCTGTGTATAATAACTTTTCAAAAGTTGTCCTCCTTGAAGATGAGATGACCCGTGAGGAATATGAGGTCGATCTAGGTATGACCATATGGGGACCTTTGTGGATAATCCTTATCGCTCTGCGTGCGACCTTTGCTATTACATGGGGCTTTATCCTGCCTTTTGTGATAGCCGCCAATCTTGCCATAGGCATTATAAGAATAGTTGGAAACGTTATTATCGTCAGCATCCGTGGTGCTGCTGCCACTGCAAAAAGGCACAGCCTTTCGCAAAAGCTTGACAAAACGACCTTTTCTATTTATCCCGAGGGCGGATATTTCAGAGTAGAACAGGATCAGGACAATGGTCAGGGCGTATATGTGAAAAATTATTGGAACGCTGTTGCGGCAAAGGCATTGTTTGAAAGCGAAGCCGGAAATAAGTCTTTCAGCAAGGAGGATTCTGAGGAGAATATTCTTCGTGGAGATATAAAAGAGAAGAAGTTTTATGAAACATATCGTTTGCTCAGCCGTATAAAGGGTCTTTTCAATAATGATATCAAGGGCAAAAAAGCAATTATCACCGCTTCATTAAAGAATAAAGAGGGTGGCTATGAATACAGATTTATTGCTGAACCGGAATTATATCATGTTTATATGGTGGGTGATGAAAAGGCAGAAAACCTTAGCCATAAGGATCTGAAAATAGATTTTAATGCCGCAATGCTTCTTGACTTGCTTGACTTTGACCGAAAGGGTCAAAGATATGATCATAATGATTTTCTTAATTTGTATTACGCTGATAGTGATGAATTTACGGCCAAACTTATGAATTATAATCATAAGCTGATAGCAAAGTTTGGCAGAAATAGATATGACGAGTATTTTGAACAGCACAAACAGCAGATAATCGAACACCGCCGATATAAAAAGCTTTCGGCTGTGGGAGAGGACGATGAGTGAGAAAATTAAATATTCGATATAATAATAAGCCTCCCACGGAATTGTTTCTGTGGGAGGCTTTGCTTTCCGTACACCAAATCACCTACCGCTTGTGCAACTTTT
>OHGN01000078.1_pt1 | contig 28167 bp, 20 predicted proteins | sample 1567791 | NCBI WGS metagenome assembly OHGN01 (sample SAMEA3879514, study PRJEB24766) | human gut metagenome | biome: human-associated habitat; feature: feces | place: USA | collected 1985/1987 | reverse complement strand
GGCCCGACCCCAGGCGGGTTCCCTCCATTGTTTTTCCGACAACCGATAATCCGATGGAGGTTTCCATGTCCGATAACGAATCCAATGCCGGCCGGAGCAGGGTCCCCTCCGCGTCGTTCAGCCGACTGTCCGCCACACGCGTGGTCCTCGGCCTCGACAAGGCCCAGCTGATCGTCTGCGTCATCGGCTTCGCCATCCTCGTGGCCGGAGCGGCCATGGGCTTGAACGTGCCGATCATGATATTGGGCGCGCTCGTCCTCGCCTACGGCATCCCACGAATCCAGGGGTTGAGCCTCGTGTCATGGACATGGATCTGGACGCATTGGCGTGGCCGGCTGAAGGACGGCACGAACCGTTGGGCGTACTCGCCGCTCGCGTCCGGCCGCCCGTTGGGCGTACTGGGATTGTACGGGCATGTCGAGGACCGTGCCCAGACCATCGAAGGCGACGGCGTGGAGGTCGTGGGCACACCGTTCCAGGGAGCCTGCTACCTGTGGGATCCGGACAAACGGCAGGCCACTGCCGTATTGACCGCGAACGTGGAGGAATGGGTTCTTTCCTCCGACCGGCAGAAGGCCGGCCGTGCGATGGCGTTGAACACGATGCTCAAGGAACTGTCCGAAACGGACGGTTTCGTCGAATTGAAGGAGACAAGCTTCGTGCTTCCCGGCCACACTCCCCCGGAACCCGAATACCTGAAATCGGACAAGACCCCGCAGTGGGCGCGCGAGGATCTGGCGAACCTGTGGCATCTTCCGGACATCCTCACCCCATTGCAGAACTCGAACTACGTGAGCGTGAGCGTGAACGCGGACCGTCTGCCGCACGTCGTGAGGAAGGACCGGACGGAACGGGCCGCGGTCGGCATCGCCATGGGCGACCTGATCCGCATGACCGTCGCCCCGTCCCTGCTGGACTGCGGCGCCCGCCGGAACACGATCCACTGGTGTTCCGTGGACGACCTGCGGTATCTGATCCGTACCGTCGCGGACCCGGAGCATGCGGCCGACCGTCCACCGGTCAACAGGGACGATCCGACCGTGACCTGGTGCGAGGAAGCCAAGGAGCACGACTACATCACGTTGGACTCGTGCGTGGCACGTTCGTTCTGGATCTACCAGTGGCCCGACTTCGACGTGGAGGCCGGTTGGATCCGTGAACTGGTCACGGAACGACGCATGATGGCGTTCTGCCATATCTGGCGGCCTTTGACGATGGAACAGTCCGAGGCGGAACTGCGCAACCGCAAGAGCAGCATGCGCCAACGCGCCAAACTCCAGGACCAGCGTGAGAAAAGCCGTGACGAACGCCGTGAGGAGAAGGAGCAGCGGCTGCGCGAGCTGGAGCAGGAGGCCAACTGGCCGGACACCGACCATCAGGGATTCATCACCCTGTTCGCGTCCAGTCTGCCGGAACTCGACGTGTTCGACCGTGACATGCAGAACAAGGCCAAGAACTGGCATATGAAACTGAATCCGATGAAGGGCCAGCAGCGTGCCGCGTTGACGACCATCCTTCCCCTCGGCATCTGATCGGGACGGTCGACATGGACGATCGATGGATGCGGGCGCTTCTGCGTCCGCTAGACCTGCTGGCCTTCCTGTCCATGACGCCCGTCCCGTCGGATGCGCGCACCCCGCATCCAGGGCGCGTCCCGCCGGCGCGGCGTCCCATTCCCGGAAGGGCGTCGGACGGGGACTGGACCGTCCGCTGGCCGCGTCCGCCGCCGGCCCGCGCCCGGCGATAACGGCCCGCCGGCCCGTGAACTAGCTGAAGGACCGCGGCCGGGGGCTGCGGGGAACGGAGAAAAGAAAAATGAACACATCGGTGAATGAGCTGCTGTCGAATCCGGCATTCCGACCGCTGGTACTACTGGATGTGCTTGCGGTGTTCTTGATGATCATATGTCTGGTCTTCCGACGCATGAGGAAGGGCTATTACGTCGAGCAGGCGAATGACGCCCGCAAGGCGACGATGCTGAACATTGCAGTCCGCAACGTCACCGGAATGGGGGTTTATTCGGCACCCGGCTATTGGGACAACGGGGATCTGAACCTATGCAGGTTCGAGCACGCCAACGGCGACATCGTTCCCGGCGCGGTGGAGGCCGACGGGGAGGGCGGGCTGCGCGTCTATGAGATAACAGGCGGCTCACACCGGTCCGACTTCAGCTACCGGCTCCTGGGCGAGGCGGAATACAAGGAGATCTGGAAGAAGCCGATCAGGAGGAGGTTCTGACATGGGAAGGCAGAGGGAACTGCTGAGGCTCTCGATCCTGCTGATGGGACGGATATGTGCGGAGGACGAATGAAATGAAGGATATGACCGTGGAGACGTTGAACTTCATCATTCTCTGCATGGGACTGCTGTTCGTGATGGCGGGAATCTTCCTGATCGTGGGAAAGCTGGCCGGGAAACGTCCGGCGTCCATTGCGGTCGGTGTGCTCATGATCGCATGGGGGCTTCTCTGCGGCATCCCCGAATCAAGATCGTGGATGCTCGCACGCGCCACCGACCTGGAACACCTACTGGAGGCCATGTGGGCGGGGCTCGATGGCGACGGCCGGATGCTTGTCTACATCTTCGCACTGTGGCTCATGGGCGCAATCGTCATAATGGTGGGAGGCCGTCGATGACATCGATCGACGGATTGTTCGCAATATTGGAGGACCGGGGCCTGATGCCCGCGGTCGCATTGTTCTCGCTCTCGGCCGTTCTCGGGCTTCTCTACCTGAGCTCTGGGAACCTCAAGGCGCCGAACCCCCACCTCCGACAGGACGTGGATGCCAGGCATTCCATGCGCAGTGACATGGCCCGTCTTCCGATTCGAGGAATGACCTTGAATCGGGCTTGGACGGCTTATCTACCACGCTTCCCCGTCACCCGCGTTCCGCGATAACGGATGCCAGTCATGTGGATTCGTCGAAAAAGGACACAGTCGGGAAGGAAAGTAAAAAACATGAATCTTGAGGATTCGATCGTATCAACCATTTCGGATGCCAAACCCATGATGATCCTGGCGCTTTGCACTATTGTGCTTTTCGTCATTGTGGCGAGCCTCATAGAGGCATGGCTAGCCAAAGCGCGGAAAGCGAAGTCCGAGGTCGATACCCTGCCTTCCGGTCCAGAGGCATCCCAGCGGTCAGTAGAGAAGAGCGAGGCTGTGGAACAGGCCGTCGACAATGCAGGCGGATTCGACCTCGACGAAAGAAGGAAGGCCCACGCGCCGAAATCGATCCCGGACCGGCGCCCATGGTTCTTCAAGACCGTGATGGGGCGCGGGCTTGTATGCCTGCTGACGAAGGTCATCCCGATCCTTCTCCCCGTCGTATGGTTCTCGCTGGTCGTCATGGGCATGCTGCCGAACCCGCTGGCGCTATTCGACTTCTCCACGGACCCGCAGCCGTCGTTATTGAATCCAGCCAATGGATGCTTCTGGCTGCTTCTGGTCATGTTCATCGTCGTCGTCCTGCACGATTCACTGCCCGCCCTGCTCCGAAGGCTCGGTTGGATGATGGATAAGCCCAAGACCGCGTCGGCCTCGTTGACGTCCATGGTGGAGAGCCATTACGGCGTATCGAATCTGGAGGTCGACTGGTTCGGCACCGCGGCCGGAGGGGTCCCGCCGTTCGACGGACTGTACTCCTGCCGCTACGACACCGGACGGCGTAGGAACAACGGCGTACTCCGCGTGCGGAATCATCGTGTCTGGCTGTATGGGCCGGACGGATGCGAGGAGGAACGCCATGGACACTGAGCATTCCTATTACGCCCGCGTTCTGGATGAGGTCGAGCGTCTGCAGCCGGTCGGGGCTGGTGGCGGGATACTGGTATTGAATCTCATGTATCCCTGTTTCGAGCCTGGGGCGCGGGTCGGCATGGATCTGTCGGTGCGTTCCGGCGAAGACGCGTTTCCCGTGGGGACGTGGAAGGTCGGTCGACCGTACACGAACCGGTATATCCACTGTCCGGTGCGCACGGCCGGCCGCAAGGTCTCCCGTTGCGGTCTTCCTTTGGTGGCCTCTCTCGACCGGCTCAATGGAATCACTGGATTGACATGGACCGTGACGGTGGACCTCCCATATGCTGATGATCCGATCCGGATCATCCACAGGAGTCTCATATTCGACACGCAACTTAAAGTCATGCTCACACCGGAACGGCCTCACGGCAGTCTGATGGCGGAATGGCCGGCCATGGGACAACCGGACCTCACATTGAAAGTGAACGGAATCAAACGGGCCTTGTCTCCGCTGGTCGAGATTGATGGATGCGCGGGAATGCCAGGCGTGTTCATCTGATGACCTGAAAAGTGAAACGGGAATGGAAAGTGAACGGTTCCGTCACATGGCTTGTAGACGGTGTTCTTCGTGGTGCGCGTGGGCGGCCTGAATGGGTCCAGCCAGGGCGGCGAGGATCGTGGTGGCGTCGGAGTCCTCGACCGTGAGCGAGGCCATCAGATCGGAGGCCTGATCGCCCGTGAGCTGCGCGGCCGGAGCTGTCGCGGGAGCGGGCTCGTTCTCGTCCGCCAGTCGTTCATAGATGTCGGTCATTTCCGTTGTCTCCATTTCATCCAGCAGGTATGTCGGCCAGATGCTCGATGTGGAACACGAGCATGTCACGTCCCTGCGGCCGGGCGAGCACTTCTATCAGCTTGTCGTTCCATGCGCCGGCATGGCATTAATCATTGCAGGTCCTAATGGATGGACTTGTTTCAGGACCCCGTATCCTTATCGCGGCGGCTCTTCAGTGACGCATGTGAGAAAGCATAGTGAATGATAGTAAGGAGCTGAAGCGTGGCGGAGGATATCGACAAGGTGGAGCGTGCGCGTCTGGCGCGCAAGGCGATCATCGACCATATGGATTGCGACGACTGCACGGAGGATTACGTGTTCCTTCTGCGGCAGGGTGGCCGTGAGTTCGGCATGGGACTGACCACGGTGCTTTCCATGCTCGCGTTCGCCGAACATGAGGGCGCGGTGCCACCCCTCTCGACGGAATGGTGGATAAAAGTCAGCAGGAGGTACCAGTGAGTTTGGTCCTGACCGATGATAGGCGAATCGTCCTACGATTGGAACCGATATCGGTTCCGGTTAGTGGAGGTTCGCCATGGATGTTTTCAGAACAGGTCGAAGAGGACGCGTTGTGCCGTTGACGGAAGAAAATTATCGGCGGGAAACGAACCGGAAAGCACCGTTCGTGCAGATGCGGGGCGGACATCCCTCGTATTTCGCGGTATGTCCGGCGTGCGGCAATCCGATCCTGATCTGCAACCTGTTCAAAAGGACTGACGGAAGCCGGTCGGCCAATCCGTACGGCCGGCATTACTCGGCGTCGGTTCCTGGAGTCGCGGACTATGACGAGACCGCGTACATGTTCTGTCCGCTGTCCAGGAACCATTCGGATCCCGGTAACACGCGCCGGACTCCGACGGATAAGGCCGGACGGGAACTGTACGCTCTGATGCGCGACCAATTCGACCGGTATGTTTACATCTGGGAGAAGACCACGGGCCTGCATGTGGGACGTGGATACGCTCGGGAACTGCTGTCCATGTGGCGTGCCGATGAGGGATGGCGGTATTATCGCGCCTCCTATTTCAACCAGTCGTTCATGCTTTTCTACGCCGCGCCCGCCCAGAACCTGGTGGGACGGTACTTGCTGGTAGATGGCCCATTGCACTGTTATCTGAAAAAGCTACAGATCAAAAGCATTCGTTTCACTCCGACCAGGATGGATGGTTATGTCCGTGTCGATAGAGCGGAGGGCCATGGTTTCGTCGATTTGTCTTTCCTTATCCACGATCAGAGTCCTGTCATGCGCGGCGAGCATTGCGTGGAAACCTATCGGCTGTCCGTATGCTTGGGTGACGTCCGGTTCGAACCTGATCTGAAACTGGTCTTGGATACCGGTTTCCTGGACAGTCTCATGGCGAAGGATGATTCACATAGGAACCGAACGTTGTTGGACATGGCCGCCGACGTGTTGGATTAGAAACCCGTATCGGCTGTTATCGGTCGGCCGTCATGTGGGATGGTTGACGGAAACGTCCGGGCTTCTCCCTCCTCCCCTTGAGGGAGCGTCCGGCGTTCCCGTCCGGCCTACGCTTCAAGGCTGGTGAGCGATCCCGTCCGGATGGGTTCTACCCCTTCCCATCCGACATTCGACGGGAGCCGTCCGCCGGACCGTTTTCTGTCCCGTTTCTTTTTGTCTATCTTCTCGACGGGAGGTCCGGCGGGCGGCCTTCTCATTTTTCTTCAGGAGGTTTCCCATGATTGACGACGACGGTTACGACGGCATACGGTCGCATGGCGTGGACCCGGATTGGAATCCGTTCTCCACGCCACGCGACGACGACCCGGACGATATCGGCTGGGATGACGGCAGTGAGACGCCTCACGCCAACCCGTCGCGCATGTCAAGGAAGGGCGTGGCCGTCCTCACCGCATGCACGCTCGTCATCGCGGTCGCGGGCATCGGCATGGTCATCACGGAATCACGGTTGAGCGTGCGCCACGACCAGCTCGTCTCGGAATGTTCGGACGCGGTGGCGTCCATGAACCGGAATCGTGAACGGTTGGAAGGACTCGTGGCCGTGGACCTCAACATCGACGGGTCCGTTCTGGACGGGAAAAGGGCCGGACGATACGAATCGTTACGGACCATACGACGCGCGCCATCCATCCAATGCGACGCGACTCTGAGGAACAGGCAACTCGAATCGAACACGGCGAAGGCGAGGAAACAGGCGTCCGCATACGTGGAACAGTCCAAACGGGTGGCCGCGTTCCGGAAGGAGTACGACAAGACCCGATCCGAGAAGTCACGGCGTGACGACATGACGCGACTATCCAGCGACCTGCGTGCCGCGAGGGACCTGCTCGACCGGACGGCCGGCATGGAACTGTCCGTCCCGTACCTGCGGTCCAGGCTCGCGGACACGGTCGAACAGGCGGAACCGTTCGACGGGGCCGACGATGCGGACCATCGACGCGTGTCGGCCTTGGCGGACACGTTGGAGGACCTGATGAATCAGGTACGAGAAAACGCCGGACTATGAGACAAGGGACGTGGCTGGCCAATGCGGGCGGATATGCCGGTCATGGGGCGGCTCCATTAGAATGGGCATCATGATCGACATCCAAGATTTTGAATCATGCGAGACTTCCGGACAGTTCTACGGCGGGAACGCCGGACGGAAGATCGGACTCGTCTGGAGGGCCGGCGACTGGTTGGTGAAATTCCCCGGAACGACCAGGAACCTTCAGGGCAGCGTTCCTTCGTATACGACCGCGCCGGTGTCCGAATGGCTGGGATCCCACGTGTATGCCGCTCTTGGCATACCGGTTCATGAAACGGTGCTGGGAATCCGTGATGGGCGTATCGTCTGCGCCTGCAGGGACTTCACCTTCCCGGATTCCAGACTTGTCAATTTCCATGATCTGAAGAACTCGCTTTCCGATGACGAGCCAGGATTCACTGAGGACGCGTCCACCGGTTCCGGAGTGGTGCTCGCCGACGTACGGTCGGCGATTCACCGCATCCCGGTTCTTCGCTCGATCGATGGAGTGTCCGACCGGTTCTGGGACATGTTCGTGGTGGACGCGTTCATCCGCAACATAGACCGGAACAACACGAATTGGGGCGTGCTCAGGAATCCACGCGGGGAGTTCTCCCTCGCGCCGGTCTACGACAATGGCAACTCGTTCAACAACAAAAGAACCGACTCGGGAATCGAACGCCGTCTCGCCAACCCGGATCTCATTCGCCAAGACGCGTTGGACGTCCGCTCCTGCTACGTGACGGATAGGGGAAAACCCATCGCCCCATTGAAATACCTCGCATCAGGACAGGACGAGGAATGCACCAAGGCGTTGGATCGCTTCATGGAAAGATACGATCCACGTTCCTTCCATGATCTGCTTGGCTCCATACCGTCCATGTCGCATGGTCTCACCGTCGTGCCTGATGGTTTCCACGAATACCATCGCAGGGTCTGCGACTATCGGTACGAGCACGCGTTCATGGAGGCATGGCGCGACCTGCATCCAACTGTGGGTGTCCCGTCCAGTCCGGAAGCATCCGTCCCCGAGCCTCTTCCTGATCCCGATCCCTCCGTCTTACCCTCATCTTCTGTTCCGACGTGTTTCGACGGTCCGGGAATGTGACGCGTCCGTCTCGATATCAATGGTCAAGGAACGTGGAACGGACAACCGGACCATCGAAAGCGTATCCTGAAAAGTCGCCTGAAGGTTCCGGACTGGGAGAGGATGACGGGCAATGAGCTGGGCGGACCTGTTGAAAAGCATCGTATGCGTTCTGAACCTCATCGCATGCGTGCGGTTGACCGGACCATATCTGATTCCGAAACGGTCCGACCGTGAATGGTCGGAAGCGCGACGTCGTACCGACCTGTACTGTCGTCTGGCCGGCTGGATAGGCGTGTTCGCCTACTCGTACGGACTGGGTCACGGGCTCATGCATGCACGGGACGGATGGACCGGCATGGCATCCGGCGTGGAAGTGATCCTCCTGCTGGTCCAAATCCTGAATCTCGCCATCTGGACGTATCTGCTCGTTCGCTCGCATGGCAGGAGCCTGTAGCCTCTTCCCTGTGCGATATCAACAAGGGGTTATGTGGGTAATATGAATCACATACGTAGTCGAGAAGGAGTCGTCATGGACGAGAAAGACAGCATGACGCCGGACACCATCCCGCAGTCCACGCCCGTGGACGGGACCGTTTCGGCCGGAAGGAAGAACCGCAGGCCGGTCGTCATCGGCGTGGCCGCCGTCGCGCTGGTCGCGGGTGGCGTGTGCGGATACAGGGCGTACGAGAACCATCGGGTGTCGGTGGCGCGCCAGGCGTGCCAGTCGGCCGTCACGGACCTGGGTAAGACGGTGAAGTCGTATAAGGCGCTGCTCGGCGCGGATGCTACGACGGCCGCGTTGAAGACGGATGCGACAGGCGTGAAGGACGTGAAGACCCTTGACGCGCTCAAACGGGCCGTTGGGGCGGAGACTCCCGCCATGGTCAAGTGCGACGCGTCCGACAAGACCGGTCTGGACGAGGCCACCGCCAAGGCGGACAAGACGGCCAGGAGCGTGAAGGCGGATGCGAAGACGCTGCAGGCCGCGGTCAGGGCGGTCGAATCGTCGAAGCTCGACAAGACGGTGGACGATGCGGACGGACTGTACAGGGCGACGGAAGGCAAGGTCCAGGACGATAAGACCCGTGACGCGTTGAAGCAGGCCATCGCCAAGCGCGACGCCGACGCAATCGCCAAGGCCGTCAGGGCCGTGAACGATTCGAAGACGGCGAAGGACCAGGCCGACGCCGAGGCCACCGCGAAGGCGCAGGCCGAACAGGAGGCCGCAGCCCAGGCGGCCGCCGCACAGCAGGCCCAACAGCAGGCGCAACAGCAGGCGCAACGCTCGTATTCGTCCGGCGGCTGGTCCGGTTCCGCCGGTGGACGGTCCTATTCCGGCGGATCGTATTCAGGCGGATCGCAAGGCCAGGGTGGCGGCTCCCCGAGCGGGAACTCCCCCGCGCCAAGCATCCACTACGACTGGGAAGACAACACTGGGGATCAATACAATTGCCAGCCGGATAAATTCTGTCCGCTTGGATGATTCATTTTTCCCTTGTCCTTTCCGCAGGCCCCGTCCAACAATGGACGGGGCCGTTTTCGTCCGCACGGCATACCACCCCGGACCAATATTGCCCCTTATCGAGGCGTGCGCGCGTGGAACGGATTGGATGGGCCGGTCCCCGTGAGGGGAACCGCGCAGGGAACGCGCGTTCCCGTGCCGTCCCGTCCCGCCCGCACGGCGGGACGTTCTGCAAGCAGAATCTCTGAAAGGAGACGGAACATTGGGTTCCAACAAGAACAAGAAATGGGGCAAGGCCACGATAGCCGGCCTGGTCGCCGCGGCCACGCTGGCGTCCCCGGTCGTCGGCGCGTTCGCCGCCGACGGTGGCGGCGGCTCCGGTGACGGCACGGGCACGGGCGACGGCTCCGCCGGCGGCACCGGCAAGATCACATGGGTGTACAAGGACTCCTTCGGCTCCCCGACCCGCGAGAATGTGAAATCCGCCATGGGATCCGTCGGCGTGAAGTCGATGGACGGCAGCGAGTCCAACAGCGCCATCGACGAGGCCGTGAACGACGCGAACGCCGAATGCGTGGCCCGTTCGAAGGCTTCGGGCAACCAGAATCCGACCTGCCGCCTCGTGTCCGTGGGCTTCGTGCACACGCCCGGCGCGAACGGCGACTGGTACACGGGTGCGAACGGCACCTTCGACGCCGCAAAATGGAAGGCCGCATACAACGCCTCCGGCATCCCGAACGGCACCTATTCGTATCAGGGAGCCAACTACACGACCCGTTCGTTCTTCTCTGATGGACAGACTTCCATCAACAGTCTCGCGGCCCGTGAGATGAACAAAGCCCCACGCGCCGTCGTCGCCATCGTCCTCGACCAGGACGAACCGCCGGTCGACTACGATCTGACCGTCAGCACGCAGGCGGGTGGCCTGTTCACCCAGGCCGGTTCGACCGATGACGTTTCCGACGCGATCACCACCAGCCGTGGCGGCAGCACGATCTCCGAGGACGTGACGGGCACCGTCACGCTGCATTGGACCGGTCTGGACGGCACGACCCGTACCGCGTCCAAGCAGTTCACCCAGAACAACAACACGACCAAAAGCGTCTCGTTCGGCTATAGGGACGTGGACAAGTCTTGGAAGGTCTGGCCGGCCGGCTCCTACTACTATGATGTGACCGTCGGCAAGCAGGGCCATATGAAGGCCGCGGCCAGCCATATGGGCGCTCAGGACGCGAAGGAATCCTGGAAGCCGGTCTCGCCGCCGCCGTCGAAGAAGCTCACCAACATGGCGGGCCAGCAGGTCACCGCCGAGGCCCAGCAGATCGCTTCCGGCAGCCTGTATACGGCGCATATCACCGCCCAGTCGAACGCGTCCGAGCATTTCTGGCTGTACGACACGATCGACGTGACCGGCCAGAAGGTCCTGATCGGCGGCGCCGACAAGGACGACTATTCGAAGATCACCGTGACCGACCAGGACGGCAACACCGTCAAGGCCGACATCACGGTGGACGATTCCCATGCGGGCAAACGTGTCGTCAAGGCGCACGTGCTGAACCCGGTCTCCGGACAATACACGTTGAACGTGCCCCAGTCCGCGACCCCGACCGGCACGGACTACACCATTCCGGACGACAGCCAGGCCTGCTGGACCGGCGACGAGTACGGCAATGCGGATAAGAGCCACTGCCAGACCGGTAACAGCGAACAGGTCGGCAAGGTCACTCCGAAGCCCGACAAGGTGTGGGTGTTGGATTCCAACGGCGCCCTGACGGCCGAGGATCCGCAGCATACGAACGACAAGGGCAGCGACAACCGCACGTTCGTGACCGGCGACGCGATCGGCGCCGTGGTCAACGGCCGTATCCCCGCGCACCTGCTCAACCCGTTCACCTCCTACGCGATCACCGATGATTGGACCGCTTCGGCCCAGTGGATCGACTGGAACCACAAGGACCAGGTCAAGGTGTATGTGGATGGTGCGGACGTGACCGACCAGTTCGACATCACGGTCGACACCGCGAAGCACACGACCACCGCGACCGCGAAGCAGTCGTTCCTCACGAAGACCGCGTTCGGCATCAAGGACCGCAAGGTCAAACTGTACATCGGCGGATACGTGAAGCAGACGCCGAACGCGCAGGCCGCGGCCGACCAGAGGAAGCTGACCAACAAGGCCTCCGAGAAGTGGAACAACGAATCCCAGCCGACCAACGAGCCGCCGGTCTACGTGCGCAACCCGAAGCCCGACAAGGTGTGGAGCGCCGACCAGGGCCAGGCCGCCACGGCCGAGGACACGGCGTGGAGCAACAAGGTCAACGCGGACACGCACACGTTCGTCCAGCAGGACGATTTCGGCGTGACCGTCAACGGCCTGCTGCCGAAGAACCTCGCCAGGAAGATGAGCTCCTACGAATTGGGCGATGATTTCTCCAAGAGCGCGAGGAACATCGACCTGGACTCCGCGTCGGTGACCGTCACCATCGACGGCAAGGACGCGAACAGCCTGTTCGACGTGCACAAGCAGGATGGCAGGGTGTGGATCACCGCGAAACAGCCGCTGCTCGACACGACCTACAACCAGGCGGCGGACCGCAAGGTGCGCATGACCATCAAGGGCGCGTTCACCAAGGGCGTGCTCAAGGCCGGCCAGAAGGTCCAGCTCACCAACGGCGATTGGGAGAAATGGAACCAGCAGACCGTGCCCGGCAACGAGCCGCCCGTCAGGGAGTGGAGCCCGAACCCGGACAAGAGCTGGATCAAGCTCGGCGATGACGGCACCTGGCAGGCCGTGGTCGATCCGGACGAGACGAACAAGACCGGAGCGGACACCCAGAAGTTCCTCGACGGCGACCAGGTCGCGTCCGTGGTCAACGGCGTCATCGCGTCCGATCTCGTCAAGGTCACCGACATCAAGCTGACCGACGATTACGCCAAGGCCGACTACATCTGGGATCTCACGTCCGACAAGTCGAAGATCCGCGTGTACGAGGCCGACGCCACGACCGACGCGGCATCCTCCGTCGCGGACATCGCGAACAAGGGCCGTGACGTGACCGACCAGTTCGACATCACCGTCCAGGGCACCAAGGTCACCGCGACCGCGAAGCCGGAGTACCGTGCCGCGCAGGCCGGATTGAAGAATCCGAAGCAGATCAGCCTGCTCCTGCCGGGCGTCGTGAACTTCGCCAACGGCAAGGGCGCGGCCCAGGTCCGCAAGGACTTCAGGAAGGCCGCGGGCGACGAGCTCACGTTCTGCGAGAACCCCGACGGCTCCAAGCTGACCAACTCGGGTTCCGAGAAGGTCAACAACGAGTCCCAGCCGACCAACGAACCGCACATCTGCGGCTATGTCCCACCGGTCAAGAAGAAGGTCATCGCCGAAGGCAGCCAGGGCGGCGCGAACAACGACGCCGACGACAAGGTCGTGTATCCGGGCCAGAAGGTCGAATACCGTCTCACCACGCAGCCGAAACTGCCCGCCGACCTCGGATACCGGATCGTGTCCATCCAGGACACCGACGTGTACGACCAGTACCTCGAACCCGACCCGCAGACCCTTGAGATCACCGACCTCGCCACCGGCGGACAGCTGACCACCAGCGACCCGCAGATGGGCGTCGAAGGCGACTACACGGTCGCATGGGACACCGCGGCGCGCAAGTTCACCATCACATACTCGAACAAGTACGTGGCCGAACATTGGAAGGCCGGCACGAACCCGCAGGTGCAGGTCCGTTTCGAAGGCACCGTCGCGAAGAACGCTCCCGTCGACCGCAAAGTGGCCAACCAGTGGGCGCTCACGCTGAACAACATGATCACCCCGTCGAACATCGTCGACAACCTGCCGCCGGTCCACAACCCCTCCAAGAAGGACAACCAGTCCAAGGAGCAGGGCGATCCGACCGTCAGCATCGACGGCAAAACCATGCTGCTGGGCGATACCGGCAACTATCTGGTCACCCTCGACCTGAAGCAGACCAACAACGCGTACCGCGTGTGGAAGGCCGGCATCACCGACGATTTCGATGACGAGTACGTCGCCATCGACGAATCCAAGATCGAGGTGCTCGACCAGTCCGGCAAGGACGTGACCGGAAAGTTCAACATCCAGATCAAGGACGGCGTCGCATACGTGTACGCGAAGACCGTGGACACGTGGATCCCGAAGAAGGGCGTCACCGTCAAGGGCGACCCCCAGCCGAAGGACCTCGCCAAGTATTCGACCAACGGCAAGCATGATCCGCTCAACGATCCGGCCATCGACCAGAACCTCCTCGGCCAGACCTACCAGGTCGTCATGCCGTACAAGGTCGTCAAGGTCAAGGATGGGTACACGGTCAGGAACAAGGCCATCCAGGTCACCAACGACACGACCGTGGAGACCAACGAGGTGTCCAACCCGCTCAAGCCCGTCAACCCGGCCAAGGACGTGACCGTCAAGGTCGGCGGCGAAAGCATCGACGGCAGAAGCGTGTACAAGGACCGCACCTTCCTCTACCAGCTCGACAGCTCCGTCATCCCGGCCGACCGCGCCTACCCGCAGGTCAGCCAGTGGAAGATCGTGGATCCGCTGAACACCGAGTTCGACCAGTACACGGGCCAGTGGGCCGTGTACGCGACCCGCGACCTGTACAGGGACGGCAAGGTGCTCGCCGCCAAGGGCGACAAGCTCGCCGGCAACGGCTTCGACGGCTCGAAGTTCGGCGGCGAACTGTTCACCGCCACGGCCGACGCCAACGGCCAGGTCACCGTCGAGGCGACCGAAGCGTACCGTGCCCTCGTGTCCGCGGACAACGCGCATGAGAACGGCTGGCGCGCGTACATCCAGTGCAAGCGCCTGAAGGTGTCCGAACGCGTCGAGAACCAGTTCACCGAACAGTTCAACGACAAGGAGTTCCAGTCCAACATCGTGTGGACCCGCACCCCGGACATGACCCCGTCGATCCACATCGAGAAGTACGACGTGGCCTCCGGCGAACAGGCCGGCGACCGCGACGACGTGAAGGACGCGTTGAAGATGGCCGGAGACGGCCAGCAGATCGCGTTCAAGATCACCAACACGTCCAAGACGGACTCCTCGACCGGTGAGGGCGCCTGGTATCTCGCCAAGGACCTGAAGATGGTCGACAGGACCATCGCCGGCGAAGGCGAGGTTGTGGACCTGAAGTATCCGGACGATTGGGACACCCTCGTGCTCAAGCCCGGCGAGTCCACCGTCATCACCGGCACGTTGAAGGGCGTCGGGCAGGGCGGCAAGCACACCGACCGTGTGAAGGTCACCGGCACGCCGCTCGTCGAATGCCCCGTCACCGACCAGTTCGGAGACCAGCAGAAGGACGGCGACCAGACCGGCGACGGCAAGACCGACGCCGATGCGAAGGTCGACGGCGACGCGTCCGACACGACAGGCCTCAAGCAGGTCAAGGTCGGCGACAGGACCCTGTGCGAGGACACCACCGTGGACTCGAACACCGACGACTGGAGCGGCTACCGCGAGGATCTCGCCAAGACCGGCATGGCCATCGGCGGCGTCCTGCTGTCCCTCATCGCCTTCGGCGGTGTCGGCGTGACCCTCTTGGGCGCACGTCGCAGGACCTCGACCGTCAAGCACGGCGTGCATGCCGCCAAATGATCCGATGACCGTTCGGATCCGCCATACGGCATGAGTGCCGCCACGGGCGGGATGTTGGAGGATTCTCCAACATCCCGCCCTTTTCCTTTCCCGGACCGTGGATGCCGTACAAGGCCGGCGTGGCTCGTCCGAAAGAACGTCCCACGCCCCCATCCATCTTATTGGGGTGCCACCCGTTCGAATATCTGCGCTCATACGGCCATGTGCACGTGGGAATGGTTGAGAGATCCGGCAACCGGCCGGCGATCCGAAAGCGGACGCCGACGATATCGGACTTCCACGGCAGCGTGAGCCGTCCGTGCAGAAAACAGAAGAATCCCTATCAAAGGAGACATCCAGTATGGATATGAAGAAGATCTCAGCCGCGTGCGCGACCGCCGCCGCGTTGGCCGCGTTGTGCGTCCCGGGCTCGGCGTTCGCGGCCGACGGCACGCTCACCCTGAACGCGGGCGACGGCAGCACCCTCGCCGGACACAGCTTCACCGTGTACAAGGTCGCTGGATACAACGACGTCGTCAAGGACGGCGCGAACGTGAAGAGCGTGAGCGCCTCATCCCCGGACGCCACGACCGACGCGTGGGTCAAGGCCGCGTTGAACAAGAACGGCGTGACCTACAACACGTCCGAAGGCCGTAACGCCGCCGAACAGCTCCTGCGGTTGAAGACCGATTCGGGCACGCTGCGCAAGGTCGCCGGCACCCTGCAGTCCACCGCCGCGTCCAGCAAGGTGGCGGCCGTGAAGACCAACCAGACCTCCGTCACGGGCAGTCTGAACCTGACCCTGCCGGAGGGCTATTATCTCGTCGTCGACGCCCAGGGAATCCCAATCCTCGTGTCCACCACGATCGGCGGCAGCGTCAGGATGAGCAACGGCCAGACCCTCGGTTCCACCCAGATCAAGACCAACGTCACCAAGATCGACAAGAAGATCAAGAGCGTGGACGGCACGTGGAAGGATTCCGCGGCCGCGACCAACGGCGAGACCCGTGACTTCAAGGCCACGTTCACCGTGCCGAACAAGCTGGCCGTGGACACCATCACCCTCGAGGACCACATGACCGGCATCGTCTACGTGGACGGCTCCTTCCACGCGACCACGTCGTCCGGCACGGACGTGACCAACCAGTTCGGCACCATCGGCAAGGACAAGGTCGGCAATTCCGACGGCACCGGCTTCAAGGTCACCAGCCTGCAGAGCCTCGTGGACACCTACCAGGGCAAGCAGGTGACCGTGACCTACCAGGGCAAGGTCGTCAACGCGTCCAAGGCCAACCAGGGCCTCAACCAGATCCTGATCACCTCGAACTGGCTGCCCAACGTGGTCCCGCCGGACGTGCCGACCCCGGGGCCGGGCACCGATGAGACCCCGGTCCCGACCTACGACGTGAATCTGAAGAAGATCAGCGCGGCCGACGGCAACAAGGTCATCCAGGGAGCCAAGTTCAAGCTCCACAACGACAGCCTGAACCAGTGGTACGTGTGGAACACGAGCTCGAACCAGTGGACGTTCACCACGGATGAGTCCAAAGCCACCGAATTCTCCACGAACGCGTCCGGCGTGATCAACTTCACCCGTCTGGGCGCCGGCACGTACACCGTGAAGGAGACCCAGGTGCCGACCGGCTACTTCAGCTTCGTCAAGCCGAGTTTCGGCATCCACATCACCGATGACGGGCACGTGACCATCACCGGCAAGAACCAGCCGGGACTGACCGGCACGGTCAACAACGCGGACGGCAAGACCACCACCCCGACCGCCGTGGTGAAGAACATCGACAACATCACCCAGCTGCCGCAGACCGGCGCGACCACCATGGGCGTCATGCTGGTCGGCGCGTTCGCGATCATCCTCGTGGCCACCGCGTCCGGCTTCGCCGCCTACCGAGTCCGCCACGAGAACCTGGGCGACGGTCCGGCCATCGCCTGATTTTTCCGAATCGTCCCCGGCCTCGAAAGCGAAGGTCCGGGGATCCAGGAGCCGGGATCGTGCGGCCTTTTCTCCTGTCAGCCGCACGATCCCGGCCCTCTTCCCAAAAATACGGAACTCGCATATGAATCACAAAGGATGAGGGAAATGGGATTCCTTACAAGACTTATCGCCGGTTTTGTCGCCGCGTCCACGTTGGGCGCGGGCCTGGCCGGCACCGCCAACGCGGTCGACGTGACCGGCGCGGCCGGAACCACGAAAAGCGTCGTGAAGCTCACGGCCGACGGCGGGAACGAGACCTCCGAGGACACGGCAGACAATCCGGACGACGGCTCCACGGACGCCGATTCCACCACGGACGCCGGCGCGCAGTCCGCCGCCGGCCAGCAGGCCGAAATCCAATCCTCGACGAGCCAGGACAAGGCCACGGCCAAGTCAAGCCTGCCGGACCATATCGTCAACGGCTCGTTCGACTATCCGGCCTGCCCGGACGGCAAGAACAGCTGCGACGTGGATCCGACGACCGGCTGGGGCGGCTTCTACGTGGATTACGGACGCAAGTTCATGCCTATCCCCGACTGGAACCGGTCCAAATTCGGCTGGGACAGCAGCCAGGAGGGACTGCGTCCCGACCAGCAGCCGAACTCGCACCAGAAGCTCCAGCATTGCGTGCAGATCGGCAACAAGCCGAACAACAACGGCCAGAAAATGAACCGTTTCGCGGAGATCATCGCCGAAACCCCGGACGAATACATCTACCAGGACATCGCCACCACGCCGGGCGTCATGTACCGGTGGAGCCTGAAGCACGCGAGCGAGGACGCATCCCACGTCGACTCCATGCAGGTCACGATAGGCAGTCCAGGCAAGGAGACAGCGCAGGACGCCACCCGCACCACGTCCAATGGCCGCGGCGACCGGACCGGCGTGACGTCCAAGACCATTGCGACCAAGGGCGGCCAGGCCGAATGGGAGACGTACACCGGCGTGTACATCGCCACCTCGACCGTGACCCGATTCACGTTCAAGAGCGCCCAGGGACGCGACTCCACGCGCGGCAACTTCATCGACGACGTCATGTTCACCAAGGCGTACAAGCTTACTTATGACAAGAATTCGGCCGATGCGTCCGGTCAGGTTCCGTCGAACCAGCGCGGCAAGGAGAACACCACCCAGCCCGCCAAGAACAAGACCAACGGCAAAATCAGGCTCGCCTCCGACACGTCGAAACTGTCGGACCACCTGGTAAACAGCGACTTCGAATACCTTCCCGACGGCGGATGGAAGACCGTTGACGCGCCAAGCTACATGACGAACGCATACACGAGCGTCGACCCGAACAACGGCCAATACATGAGGAACGCGAAACACGTCGACGCCGACCTCGCCTCCTGGGTGGATTGGCCCGGTTTCGACCAGTCCAAATTTGCATGGAAGACCGACCAGAAAGGCGGCCAGGACCAAGGCGGTCTGAAGGACCGTGCCAACGCGGTCGAACTCCAACAGGACAGCACGGATGGCAACACCTACGCGGAAATGGTCGCGTCCGAGACCGGCCGCACCATCTATCAGGACCTTGCCACCATTCCCGGCACCCTGTATAAGATCCGGTTGAAGCACGCCAGCCTGTGCAAGGACAACGTCGACCAGATGCAGGTCGTCATCAACGGCACGCCCATCGAGATGACCCGCGTGACCGCGAACGGCAAGGCCGGTGACAAGGTGGGCGAGAAGTCCACGACCATCGCCACCAAGGTCACGAACGAGAACCGTTGGCATCATTCCGACCAGTGGGAGACCTACGAGGGCTACTACGTGATCCCTGACGGGCAGACCACCACACGGTTCGGATTCAAGGCCGTCAACTACCTCGACCCCACCAAAGGCAACCTGCTCGACGACGTGACCTTCGCCCGCGCCTACAAGCTCTCCTACGACAAGAATTCGCAGGACGCCTTCGGCCAGGTCCCGTCCGACGAGACCGCGAACACCGTCAAGCAGGCCAAGACCAGGACGACCGGCACTGTGAGGGCCGTGGCGGACAGGACCGCTTCCGGTCTGACGGTGCATGACCTCGAAACGGATGATGTCCCCGGCGACTACCGCCAGTTCGTGCTCAACACCACCGACACGAGGCTCTCGCAGGTCGAGTTCGAGAACGGCGCGTGGTACAAGTCCACGGACTCCTCGTCCCAGGGCATGTGGCCGTTGAAGGCGGGCGCCTCGTTGACCATCCCGTCCGTGGGCGACTGGACCGACCCGTCCGGCAGGACCCACCAGATCAGCATGACCATGCGTTTGAAGGACTGGAACGGCGGCAGCGTCAGCGAACTGTACAGGTTCGACGGGCACGGGAACATCGTCGGAGACGGAAGATTCTGGATCAACACGGCCTACGGTTCCGGCTATTCCAGCCTGCCCGCGAAGGTCGAACAGACCATGGGCAAGGTCGACACGTCGAAACGCGTGGGCTGCTCGTGGACCGTCGAGTTCACGTACGCGGACACCGGCGAGAAGGTGCCCGACACGTTCAAGGGCGTGACCGGCTTCAACGACCTCGACGGTTGGGACGCGCAATCCGACCTCAAGTTCGAGGGCGTGCAGCTGCTTGACGGTTTCGATGGCGCGTACAAGCGTTCCGACGCGGAACTCGGCACGTACGGTACGAACGGTTTCGCGGGCATCGGACATGATGCGGGCGACGAGGCGCATCTGAACGCGCCGCAGCAGTCCCGTCACCGTCTCGCGGCCACATGGACGGGAAGCACGTTCACGTTCTCCTATGATCTGAGCAATCCCGCCGGCCGTACCGACGGTTCGCGCATGACGTTCGGCGCGCCCGTCACCCGCACCGCGGTGCTCACCTATGACAAGAACGCGGCGGATGCTTCCGGCCAAGTCCCGTCGAACACGACGCCGGACACGACGCAGACGGCGTCCTCCAAGTCAACCGGCAAGGTGTCCGACCTCGTGCAGCGCACCACCACGCATGAGGACGGCAGCGTGACCGTCAAGACCATCGACACGAGCACGGACGTGGTGTCCGGCTGCCAGGTCTACTATCCGGCCGGCCAGAGGATCACGTTGGCGACCATGGCGAAGGACGACGACTGCTGGGATTCCAGCATGCTGTCGCGTCCGGGCCACACCCAGCTGGGTTGGAACCAGGACCGGAACGCGACCCAGGCGCAGGCCCAGGTCACGATGGTCGAGGGCGGCATGACCGTGTACGCGGTGTGGGTCGGCAACCCGGTCCTCACCTACGACACGAACAAGCCGGCCACGTGGAACGGTCAGATGCCATCCACTCCGGCGTCCGTCTCCGTGCCGTACAACACGGCCGCCGCGGACGGCTCCGGCTGGGCCGCGGGCGACACGTCGAAGATCAGGGGATACAAGTTCCTCGGCTGGTACACAGCCCCGCAGGACAACACGGGCCTCTACCAGTGGGCCACGCCCCTGACCGGCAACGTCACCGTGTACGCGCACTGGCAGCGGTTGCAGGCCAACGTGGTCTACAACGCGAACGGCGGCACCGGTTCGCATCCGAACACGACCGGCTGGCAGTATTCGGATGTGACCATTCCCGGTGACACGTCCAAGTCGTTCAAACGCGACAAGTACGTGTTCAAGGGTTGGGGCACTAAACCCGGTAAGGCGGACGTCGTCTATAAGGACGGCAGCAAGGTCGCATTGCAGGACAAGGACATCACCCTGTACGCACAATGGCAGGAGGTTCACGAGAACTTCGTCGAAACGGGCGGTATCGGCCTGCCGATCGCCATCGCGGGCGGCGTCCTGCTGCTCATGTTCGGCATCGGCTCGACCGTCATGCTCACCAGACGCATGAACGGCCACGGCATGCCGGACGACGAGTGACCGGAACCCGGTGACGGAAGGGCCGGCGGACGGCCATCCACCAACTCCATTCGGACGTGGGCGGAATGGTCCGGACGCCGGCCCTTCCCGTTGCCCATCCCCGTCGATATTCGTGGAACGGATCGTGGCAAAGGTATGGACGTTATGGATTGGGATTGGATCATCGAGGGCGAACGTGCTTCGGAGGGACGTCGCATGCGGCGCCTGCGCCGCATACGCGCACGGCATGCGAGACGCGTGTTCCGCGCACTCATCGCCGTCACGGTCGTGTTCTGCCTGGCGGGCGTGGGCACGTTCGCTTGGCTTGGCGTGGAACAGGCCGGAGCGGCCCGCAGGGCGGCCGAATCGTCCGCCCTGGCCGCGAAGGACGACCATTCCGCCGAGAAGTACGCGCGCATGGTCGCCGCGGCCCGCGAGTACAACCGGAGGCTCGCCGCCACGCCGCATGTCATCGGAGAGACGTCCGGCAAGGACGGGACCATCGATGGTGATTTCGGGTTCAAATCGGACACGGAATACCAGAACCTGCTGGATTTCGGCGACGGGATCATGGCGACCATCGAGATCCCGTCCATCGGCGTGGACCTGCCCGTCCGGCACGGGGCCGACGCGTACGCGTTGGAGAACGGTGCGGGACACCTTCACGGCACCAGCCTGCCCGTCGGCGGGCAAAGCACCCACAGTGTGATCACCGGACATACGGGAGTGGCCGACAAGGCCCTGTTCACCCGGCTCACCGAATTGAGGAAGGGTGACGTGTTCTACGTGAGGGTCGCAGCCCAGACCCTCGCCTACAAGGTCGAACGCATCCGCAAGGTCGATCCGGACGATCTGCGCGACGTGCGCATCCAGCCGGGACGCGACCTGGTGACGCTGGTCACCTGCACTCCGATCTTCCTGAACACGTATCGGCTGCTCGTCACGGGCGAACGCGTGAGCATGCCGGACGACGCGCCCTATCCCGAGGACGCGCCCAGGACCACCGGCCGTGACGCGCGCCCGCTGCTCGTGTCCGGTGTGGCATTGCTCGCGGGCATGCCCGTGGCGATGGTCGAGTCCAGGCCACGCGTCCGTCCGTACGGACGTCACGGCATGAAACGGTAGACGCCCACACGCCGGCACCGCCTCATGCGGGGGTAGACTGGTGGGTATGCGCGCCATATGCCTCCGCGACCGCGACACGCCGATGGCGCCGATATCGGATTGGGGGCACGTGGAATGGTTGTCGGAAACGTCGCAGGGATGTTTCCATTGGAGCCACGACCCCGATACGGGGCATGGCATTGGAGGGAGAATTATGAACAAGAAGGCTTTCGCAACGGCCGTCGCATCCGTGGCCGTCGCGGGCACCATCGCCGCGCCGGCAATGGCCGACGAGACCGCGACCACCCCGGTCGAACAGGCCCAGCAGGCCGTCGAGCAGGCCCAGCAGGCCGTCGACCAGGCCGCGGCCCAGCCGACCACGCAGCCCCAGCAGGACCAGGTCGCCGCGGCCCAGCAGGCCGTCACGGACGCGAAGACCAGCCTCGACCAGGCCGCGGCCGGCACCCAGCAGGCCCAGCAGCAGGTCCAGCAGGCCCAGACCGGCGTGCAGCAGGCCCAGCAGAACGTGCAGCAGGCGCAACAGCAGGTCGAGACCACCATCAACAACGATCCGAACGTGGCCGCCGCCCAGACGGGCGTCAACCAGGCCCAGACCAACCTCGACAAGGCCCACGACAGCCTCGCCGCCGCGAAGGACAAGGCCGACCAGAGCGCGAAGAACGCCGAGACCATCAAGAAGGCCATGAACGACAGCCAGTCCATCCGTGACGACGCCGCCAAGGCCAAGGAACAGGCCGAACAGGCCGTGAAGGACGCGCAGCGGAAGGTCGACTCGACCGACAAGACCAAGCTCGACCAGACCACCGCCGCGAAGCAGGACGCGCTCGGCAAAGCCCAGACGAAGGCCGACCAGGCATCCGCCGCCGCGCAGCAGGCCCAGCAGAAGGCCGACCAGGCGAAGAGCCTGCTCGACGAGGCCACCCGCATCGCGGGCGACGCGAACGATCCCGCCAAGATCCAGGAGGCGCAGGACAAGGCCAAGCAGGCCGACCAGGCCGTGAAGGACGCTAAGACCGCGCAGGCCCAAGCCACCGTCGCCGAGGCCACCGCGAAATCCGAGGCCGACAAGACCCGCACCCAGGCCGACCAGGCGAAGGCCGCGCTCGACAAGGCGAACGACATGAAGGACGCCGCCCAGGAGAAGGCCGACAAGACCTCCGCCGCCCTGGACAAGGCCACCGCCGCGAAGAACACGGACGCGAAGGCCGTGAAGGACGCCCAGGCCGCCAACGACAAGGCGCAGGCCGCGCTCGACAAGGCCGACCAGGCCGTGAAGGACGCGCAGGCGCAGGCCGACAGGACCAAGGACGAGTATGCGGCCGCGAAGGACGCGTACGACAAGGCGCAGGCCGCCGCGGACGCCGCGAAGCAGGCCGCGGACGAGGCCGCGAAGGCGCAGGCCGAGGGCGCGGCCGGATGGTTCAAGACCAACAAGGCCGAACAGGCGTACAAGTATCTGACCGACGACAGCGTGTCCCAGTACCTGGAATACACGCACATCGGCGCGAAGGACGACGCGACCAGCCTCGACAACCTGCTCAAGGCCCTCGACATGATCGACGAATGCAACAAGCTGCGCGCCGACCATGGTCTGGAACCGTTGAAGGTGTCCGAGACCGCGATGGCGATGGCCATGGTCCAGGCCAACTACGCGGCCAACGGCCATTACAACCACAACTACCAGTACGACAACGTCGGCGAAAACCTCGACTGGGGCTTCTCCGACGACGATCCGTACGACGACTGGTACACGGCCGAGAAGGAGACCTACGACGCGGCCGTGAAGTCCGGCGACTATCCGGACCTCGCCAAGCTGTCCCCGTACGACGTTTTCCTGAAGTACCCGGACCTGTACCAGCAGGTCGGCCACTACCTCAACATCGTCGACCCGGAGTACATCGCCACCGGCATGGCCTACAGCGGCTACGGTGAGACCAACTACGATCACGCGTTCACGCAGGAGTACTTCAACGACTGGAACTCCTACAACGCGAACGACACCACGTTCGATGCCAGCGTGTACCGCGCGAAGGTCGAAGCGTACGTCAACCAGATCAAATCCGCGCAATCCACGTACGAGGACGCGTTGAAGCAGGTCGAGGCCGCCAAGACCGCGCTCGACAAGGCCAACACGGCCCACGCGTCCGCCGTCCTCACGCTCGACAAGGCCACCTCCTACCTGCAGGACACGCAAGACGAATCCGCACGCACCACGCAGCTGCTCGCCGACGCGACCCGCAAGGCCGCAGAAACGCAGACCGCGTACGAGCAGGCGAAATCCGCCGACGAGCAGGCGCAGGCCAGCCTCACCACCGCCGAAACCGACCGCCAGACCAAGCAGACCGCGTACGACCAGGCGAAATCCGCCGACGAGCAGGCGCAGACGCGTCTCACCCAAGCCCAGGCCGCGCTCGACAAGGCCAACACGGACGTCAAGCAGGCCGAACAGGACAAGACCGCCGCCGACACGCGTCTCGACGTGCTGACCGACGCGAAGAACGCCCTCGCCAAGGCCCAGACCGCATACGACCAGGCCAAGAGCGAAGCCGACCAGGCCCAGCAGGCCAAGCAGACCGCGCAGGACGAACTCACCCAAGCCCAGACCGCGTACGACCAGGCCAAGAAGGAAAGCGACAAGGCCGCCCAACAGGTCAAGGACCTCGAAAACGCCAAGACGGACCTCGCGGCCAGGACCCAGGCCCTCGCCGCCGCACAGGCCGACCTGGACGCGAAGACCCAGGCATACGACGCCGCCAGGAACGAGGCCGACAAGGCCAAGCAGTCCGAAACGGACGCCGAAACCGCGGTCAGGAACGCGCAGCAGGCGTTGACCGACGCGCAGGCACGCCTCGCCAAGGCCAAGAGCGACGCGAAGGACACGGAAGCCGTCAAGACCGCGCAGGCCAAGGTCAAGGAAGCACAGGACGCGCTCGACCAGGCCAAGACGATCCTCGCCAAGGCGCAGGCCGACCTCAAGCAGGCCCAGACGGTCGAAGCCCAGGCCAAGAGCGACTACGAGACCGCGAAGGCAGTGCTCAAGACGGCCCAGCAGGCCGCCAACCCGAAGCATGACGACAATGCCGGCCAGACCAGTCTGAACGCCGCCCAGCAGGCCACGGTCGAAGCGGCCGCCAAGGCCGACAAGGTCATGGCATCCACCGGCGCGGACACGAACGGCATCATCCTCGCCGTCGTCGCGTTCGCCGGCATGGGCGCCGCCACGCTCGACCTGAAACGCCGCCGCATGGACGTGACCGCACGCCACGGCATGCGCTGACCCAATTCCCCCTCCAACAAACAGGCGGCCGGAACAGGACGACGGAAACCCACATGACGGTTTCCCGACCCTGTTCCGGCCGTTTCTCTCTCAGGACCCAGATCCACCACGGTTCGGTAAAATAAGCCAAAGAAGGAGAAACCATGCCCAACACGCAACTGCGTCAACATATCGACGACATGCCCGGCATCCTCGCCAAACTTGAACGGATTCCGGAAATCACCACCCGACTGGACCTCATCGACACCCTGCGCGCCCACGCCCTCTCACTGGAACCGTTGGATGGCGTCGAAACCATGGCATTATCCGATTACGACCGCGACTGGCTCGTGAGATACACCTACAATTCAAACGCCATCGAAGGATCGACCCTGACTCTTCAGGACACATCCCTCGTATTGGAAGGCGAATTCGTGCCCTCGGATTCCCCGGCACGTTTCGTGTTCGCGGCGCGCGGCGTCGCCGACGGCATGGCCTACGTCCGCGAATACGCCTCCGAAAGACGTGAACTCGACCCGGAACTGATCCAAAGGATCCACGAGGTGACCGCATTGGACCTGCAGCCGTTCGCACGCGGCACGTTCCGTCCTTACGGATATCTGGCGAGAATCACCGCGACCCGCGTCAAGACCGCCGACCCGTTGGAGATCCATGACGACCTGCAAGCCCTGATCGACGGGCTGAACGGAAGCGACGCGCACCCGTTGCTCAAGGCCGCGGCGTTCCATACGATGTTCGAAAACATCCATCCATTCATGGACGGCAACGGCAGGACCGGCCGGCAACTGCTCAACCTCATGCTGTTGGAGAACGGATACCGTCCCGTGGCGATCAAGCATGACGCCGGACGTGTTTACGCCCGGGGTCTCGAATCCTGGCAGGTCGACGGTGATCCCGAACCGTTCTGCTCCATCCTGTTCGACTGCGTGGAACAGGAGGAACGCACGTTCATCGACCTTGTCGAACGGCTCCGTCATGATCCGAAAACCACGGACGGCTCCATCGCCATGGATGCTCCGGGCCAGGATGTCCAACCGCCGGATCCGGCCGATGTTCCGGACGATCCCGGCATCGGCCTGGTCTGACCCTCTTCGCAGGTCTTGACGGCTTCCAGCATGAGCAAGCCAACGAGACCGCATCCCGAACATAACCGAACATCCGATACCATCCTACAGACGGCCGGAACAGGACGACGGAAACCTATACAAGGGTTTCCCGAACCTGTTCCGGCCGTCCGTTTCCCCTGGAACGTCCACATGAACGAAGGACATCCACGTTGCTACCATGGGAAACGGGAAGCAATGAATCCATCCACCATAATCGCGGGGTCCGATGCTATTTGAAATGAACCGTGTCCTAATGTGCCGGAACCATCCGGTACTGGAATTCGCGTACTCATCGAACGCGGGTTTCATCCTCGAAGTGGGTGACGTGTTCGATCCGAGCCGTGTACCGGTCGGCATGTACGTGGATGGACAGCCCCGACCCGACAGTGATTCGGTGACCGCATGGTGGCGGTCCCGGGGAATCCCCGCCACAAGGGACGGCCTGCGCACGCTGCTCATGGCCACGGGCATCCCCTCCGGAAAAGAACTGCTCGACCGTTCCATGGGATTGAGCCTGTCCGACCAGTACTGGGTCCGGCCGGCTGGCATGGACGCGCTACGTTGGGAGGACCTCAACTTCTTCCACAACGATTTCGACGAACGGCTCGGCAAGGCGTTGTTCACCGGCGACTCATCCCGTATCGGCGACGTGAACACGCCGGACGTGACCAGCGCCGGAGACCTGCCCAAACGGTGGATCATCCGTGACGACGGCGTCAGGACCCTCATCAAGGCGGGACGGTCCGGCCAGGAGCCCGACAACGAGCGGATAGCGTGGAAAACGGCCCGCCTGCTTGGCATCGACCATGTCGAATACCGTGTGGGCAGGATCAACGGGGCCAGGGTGTCGGCATGCGACGAAATGCTTTCGGATGCGGAGGAGCTCATTCCCGCCGGACAGATCATGCGGATCTTCCGGAAGGGAGGATACCGGGAACGGCGCGACATCTGGGTGGAGGCCTGCCAACGGCTCGGCGTCGACCGTGACACGATCATGCACGCCACGGATGATTTCCTGTTCCTCGACTTCCTGCTACGCAACACGGACCGGCATTACAACAATTTCGGTCTGATCAGGGACGTGGAATCCTTCGCCATCCGTCCCGCCCCGATCTACGACAGCGGAGCGGGCCTGTGGAACGGCATGGACCCCGACGCCATGGACAACGGGGACTACCGGACGAAACCGTTCTGGACCGACCAATGGGGAGAGGAGGACAACGCGTACTGGCAATTGTCCCTCATCGACGATTGGGACAGGTACGACCTCGGTGTTCTGGACGACGTGCCCGACATCGTCCACGAACAGCTTTCCACCAACCAGCGCCTCTCCCCCATGCTCATCGACCGGATCACGAGCCTGCTGCGTGGCCGGCTCCCGATCATCAGACATCAAAGGGACGTCGCCGCGCCCCACATGATCGGTTTGCATCCCGACCATGGATTGGACGACCCGACCCCAGGACTCCAACCGCCGGACCCGGCCGATATTCCGGACGATACGCGGCCGGACGATCCAGGCATCGGCCTGGTCTGACCCTCTTCGCAGGTCTTGACGGCTTCCAGCATGATCAAGCCAACGAGACCGCATCCCGAACATAACCGAACATCCGATACCATCCTACAG
>OHGN01000005.1_pt1 | contig 86718 bp, 114 predicted proteins | sample 1567791 | NCBI WGS metagenome assembly OHGN01 (sample SAMEA3879514, study PRJEB24766) | human gut metagenome | biome: human-associated habitat; feature: feces | place: USA | collected 1985/1987 | reverse complement strand
TGATTTATAGGTTATAGCTTTCTTTACCAGAAAGCACTTTCCTAAAAAAGAAAAACTTAATAAAAAGAAAAAAGGGTTTTCAAACAGCTCAATTTAGCTCAGTTTTGATGAATCAATTTTCTTGAGGCATTTTTTGAACCAAATACCTATTTCCCCTACTGCCCCTTTGGCAATTGTATACCTTGCCTTGTTAAGCCAATAATGGTAATCCTTAAAATCACCTTCGAAGGTATTACTATTTTTGTGAAGGTAAACTTTGAATTTATCAGGGAATCCCATAATTGCCTTGAAGTCTTCAATTCCCAAGGGGTAGCCATCTGGTCTAAATTGCCTATCTGCAGGTCTTAGAGTTAAAGGTGGTTTATCATACTCCAATCGATATACTCCTGGAAGAGTACTCATCTTTGCAGTTTTGATAGGCCACTTCTTTTCATCCTTGAAATCTCTAACCCAGAGTCTATGTATCTTTGCTACTGTAAGATTCTTCTTCTCAGGGAGCTTTCGATAGTCATACATTGCCAGAGTTTTACTCATGAACGGAATCTGGTTAGTATTATTTTCCTGAGAGAATGTGAGTGGTTTAAGTAAATTTCTAGTAGTTGTTGGAGTTTTTACTTGGAATATTTCATCAAAAGCATTCAAGTATTTCTTACCGGTCTTTTTATGTACTCCAATGATAAGTAATCTCTTTCGTGATAACTGTGAGTTACCGTAGTCAGAAACGCTTCTTTCGTGAAAAATAAGTTTATAGTCTTCAAGAGTTTTTTGAAGATATTCTTTTGGGAGCAAAGATAGCAAACGAGGTAAGTTTTCAATAAGAAATATCTTAGGTTTATAATGTAAGATTGATTGAATTACTAGATTCAGGGATTTATTCTCTTGGGGATTGCCCAATTCTTTTACTTTTGAAAGCCTCATAATAGAAGATGCTCCACAGTCTGGACTTGAAAGTATGATGTCTGGCTTACAATCTGGGAAGGTTTCATCTTTATAATATGGTATACCACCAAAGTTCAATTTCCACTGCTCTAAGCCTTTAGTATAAAATACTCCTCGAGTTTCTATATTAGCTATCAAATTCTTTCTGAAAGGGAACAAAAGGATGCCTGCACCAGCAGACACCCCTAATACTTTTAATTTTTTCATTTCTTGTAGCTTCTCAATTTAATGTACTTAATCCAAGCAAATGGCTTACGGTCTTCCAAGTAACTCAGATTCTTATCATTATTGTGGGCTTCTTCTTCGAAACTTACATCATGATATCTTTCATTCTGTTTATTCCACTTGGCAAAGCACATGATAATTAGGTATTCGATAACATACCAAAGGTAGAAGAATCCAAAAGTCAGAGCCACTACCCACCAAAAGGATATACCAAATGATAACCAGAGTATGATACCAAGTACCAAACCCACTATACTACACTCAATCTGCTGTATCTGATGAATACACTCATGATTGATATCATCAGGTTTACACTCTTCTACTTTGTGTTTGAAGAATGAGTTATACACCAGAGTAATTGCTTTGTAACTGGGGAAAAGGAATACCTTTGCTACCCAGCTGTTAAAATGACATCTTTTCATAATTTACCTTTAAAGTTTTCGTAAGCATTTCTTAGTTTTTGGTCGTAGGCATTCTGGGCATACCCGGGACCATTGTACTTCTTAGCGAAACCTGCCCAGTCCTTTTCTTTGAGATTCTTCAAACAACCAGAGTTGTGCATGAAATAATACATCAATTCCAATTGTTTTTCGTGAGATTCTGACACCTTATGAACGAAATCATAGACGTCTTGGCATCCACAAATCTTGTGATTGAAGCCCATAATCTGGAACATTCCCCAACTTGCAGACTTCAATGCACATTCTTCGTCAATTTCTTTGGCTAATTCGAGTCTTTTGTACTCGTGTACACCTCCCAAGTACTTCGATTTATCCCATTTAGGGAAGAAAATCGTAGAATATCTCTTACAAAGGTAAGCTAAATCTCTGTCTGGGAATTTCTTATGTACTTCTTTGTACATAATGTGACCCTCAAAGAGAATTTGAGGCCTACCGTCAGCTAAAAACCCGTCTCTACCGGCAGCTTCCACCAATTGGACAGCTTTCAATAGGGCAGGTTCTAAACCTAAGCGAATAGCAAGGTCTTTAATCATTTCATTTGTTAGTTTATCCATAACTTATCAGTTTTAATGGTTCAATTTTAGTAACAAAAGTATTGCTTATAACCCATTTTTAGGATGTTTCGAGGTTCTATTATCATATATAACTTATAAAATAATGCAATATGGACAAGAAAAACGAGTGCCGTATATGTGGCAAGCCGATTAATTTAGAGGAATTTGATGAAACTCGAGAAATTCCTCAACTTATGGCAAGAAAACAAGTCTGTTTTCAATGTGCTTTCTGGTTTAATAGATTAGCTTATGATAAAGAGCTTGAGAAAGAGGGTAAAATTGCGGTAATTACTCCAGATTATTCTCACTGGGTAACTAAAATTCCCGGAAATATTTTAATGGTGCCCTCGGCTTTTGGTGGTATTTACCAAACTAAACTCCAACCAGTAAACACTCTGGGAGTTATTGATGAAGACCGAGAGAAGCTTTTCATTATCCGTTATAATAACATCACTCACCAGGGCACTATACCGGAGCATCTAAGAGATGCTTTTAAAGTAAACGGAATATTTCTATCTCCACAGGAATACAAAATGCTAGAGGATTACCGGGGCAATGCCTATGAATTTATAAAAAATAAAATAGATAATGCAATAAATAAAGAATAATTTCGTATATTTGCATAAAGAAAATTTCTAAATAAAATAGATATGAAAAAAGAAAAGAAAGAAGCTAAAAAGCTCAAAGAAGGTGATGAAGTTATCTTCGTATTATCAGGAAGACCCATCACAGAGAAAGTAACAGTAGAATCCATCGATAAGAAAGGTGGATTTGCAATGCTCAGTAACCGGGTAAAAGTTGCAAGAACTCTCGGTCCTGATAATACATATCCAAGGTTGGATGGGCAAAAAGGAGATGTTCTTCCTCTCACAGAAGAACATGAGAAAGCCTACCTTGCATATAAGGCTTATTTTTCCATAAAGAGAAATATGGAGTTTTTGGATAAAGAAATTCGGAATCTCAAGGATGATGCAAAGGCTTTGGACTTTATGATTGAATTTGATAAGAAGCTTACCAAGATTATTAACAAATACCTCAAAGAACAATGACTACTGTATTAGCAATAATTTATTTGGTATGCTTACCGTTCACTGTATTTTTTGTAAGGGCTTGCTTGGATTATTTACCCTATACTCACAAAATACACTCTCTCGTTTTATTCATCTCGGTATGGATAGTATTACCTCTATTTCCGATTTATCTATTAATCAGATACATAAAATACAAATTACTATGAGATACTTTTTTGACAGAGATGGTAATTATGCTGGGACATCAATGCAAGGGTGGGAGATTCTTCTCCTACTCTTGTTCCCAGTTGCTTTAATAATTTTCCTCGTATTCTTACCTTTCTATGTATTTCATAAATACAGTTCTAGAGAAGAGGATAAAAAATACGAGGAAGAACATCCAGAAATACTAAAAGTAGATTCTTATATTACTTGCTGGTATCCCTGGCATAGGTATTCTGTTGCATATACACTGGCTCTTATATTCTGGGTAATTGCTTTTATAATTGGGATATTATCTTGATCTCAATATAAGTCTTAGGTTGGAGCTCCCCAATAAAAGTTCAAATCTAATGGATATTTTTTAGTGGGGTTAAAACTACTGGAGAGTATAAGAGTACCACTACTAACAGAGGGAGTTGAAACTTTTGTAAGAGTATAGGAACCCAATCCAGTTGTTTTTGTTGTAAAGTATTGGTTATCGGGTATATTGTAATTAGGGGCAAAAGCATTACCATCCTTATCAAGGCAGGACCAAGACAACATGTCGTAATTTCCTGGGTACATAGGAGAAATATAGAAATTAATCATATGTCTATTTTGATTTACTATCCAATTCTTATATCTGGTACCATCAGCCATTGATCCATATTCACCACTAATATTGGTATCTACAGCAAAAAAACCATCCATTGTAGTCCCAAAAAGAGTTATGGGAGAGAAACGTATTTCCCAAAATTCTTTTTCTTCGGGAGTAGTAAGGTGTAGATTTATCTTATTGCCAGATTCGTTTTGAGTAAGTATACAAAGCCCAGAAGTACCGTCATTTTGTGCAGTAATCTGAATCTCATTGTTACTCTTGTCTTCCTCCAGAATATAATCCGAGGTATTGATGCTAGCAGAATAACCAACTCCAATAACTCCGGACAATTTGCCATTTACATACTTACTCTTTTGAGATTGTATTGTCCATCTCTCAGAGTTTCCATTTCTTATTTCTGCATATACATCTTTGGTAGATCTTTCACCACCCCTACTACTACTGATTCTGAATTCTGTTTTTTCTTCCATAATCACTTTAAATATTAGATTAGTTATTCGATGAATAAATTCCAATTTGCTCTCCTTGAGATTTGGGGATATATATCTAGAAGATTTACGATGGTCATATTGTCTGAACGATCGAAGAAGTTTATATCGACACTATAGATAGTCTGTGGACTCGGGTAATTGAAGTCTGCAACCATTACATAGGTATTACCAGGTATCTTAATCCCGGGTCGATCTGCAACCCAGGCATCATCTTTATATTGTACACTTGGACCAACTACTACTCCATCGTTTGCGGTAGACCAAGGGGAGTACCTATACTTACTCTGAATATCATAGGTGAGGTCCTTGGTAGTATTATCTCCAGTACCATCCTCATAGCCTACCCATACAAAGCATCGATCTACATTAGAAGCCAACAACGTTTGTACATTCAGCACTAGATTTTGAGCACCTGCTGCTTGAGTGAAGCCAACATAGATTATATTACCTGATTCAGATTGAGTAAATCTATTGCTAGCATTTCTCTCAGAGCTTGTAGTATTTTCTTGGCATACTGCTTTTACGTAATATCCCAATTCGGTGACTCCAAGCTGGTTGGCAGTTCCCCAATCTGTGACTTCTATCAGGAAAGTAGTAAACCAGTTAAGGTTAGAATAGTCGCCTGTGAAGCTTACTCCTATTTCTTCTGACAGATCCCCATTTATCAGTTTTTTCTTATAAGATTTGAGGAGGTAATAGAAAGTCCCCCCCCGAGGGTAATTTAAAAGTTTTAGTTATAGTACTCATTGTTATTTTTTCTTTTGGTTTATAGAAAGAACTTTGATATCGCCAATACCAAAGGGATAAGTGAAGGGTAGGTATTTGTGGGATATTTGGTCTCTGGCTTCTTTGTGTGAGCATGTGTGGTTGTGGGCATATGGGATATCTAGGTATGCCCTTAATACGAGGAGCGATTTTTGTGGGGTACTAAAATGTGGCTGGGAAGTTCTGGCAGAGTCTTATCACGAGGAAGGTAAAAGTTGTGGTACTAAATGGGGAGTACGGTTACGTTAAATTTAACATTTGTAAATAAAAAGTAAGGGACAAACATTTATTTGAATGTCCCTTTGCTTATTAAATTAATTCAATCAAAGTAACACATGTATCTTTATTTTGTAAAATAAAAAGTTCTGTATAATCGTCTTTATTTTCAAAAATACAATATACTTCACTTTCTCTTTTTAATTTGTGCCCGTCTCTGATTAGTTCTTTTTTAATTTCTTTATAAGCACTATCTAATACACTATCTAATTTATCAAAATCTTTTTGTGTAGTAGCTTCTTTTGTATCAATATCTAATATTGATATATTTATTATTCCATCACTTTTCGCAATAGAATGATTTAAAAACTTTTTAAAAATATCTTTATTCATACCATTATAATTTGTGATAGGGAGTAAATTACTCCCTATCTGATTAATACTTTATTTGATTGATTTTTTTACAATCTCAAGCCCTTTTATTAATATCTCTTTCTTTTCTTCTTTTGTGTTTTCGCTTGCAATCGAAGAAAAAGAAAAATCATTTAAAACGTAGACTTGTTTATAAAAGTCTATAAAGCCGTCAATTAGTTTTTTATCCGCATTGTTTGCAATCGTAGAAAGAAAATTAAAAGTAACATTTCTAAACTTTTTTCGCAAAGATTTGATTTGCTTTTCGTTTGCTCCCAAAAACAGCTCTTTTTTATAGATTTCTGTTTTTGTTCCTAAAGCTGTTTTAAAAAGTCCTTGATTTTTTTCTTTTACAGACTTTAAAACGTCTAAAGCAATTAAACTATTTGCTTTACTGTTTGCACTTGCTTTTTCTACACTCACTTTGTTAATTTGATTTTTCATAATAAAAACGCTTGAATATTTTATTATTATTATTTTATAACCTTTTTGATAGATATTCAAGACTTATTAAACTATCTAATAAGGTTTGTTTCATTTCTGTATTGCAAAGATAAGAACTATTTTTTAATTAGCAAAATTTTTAAAGAAATAATTTCTTAAAAAGTTTTAATTAAAAATTCATTCAAATATCGCTTTATCTTTTCGACATTGCAAAGATACGGACTTTATTTTAATCTACAAACATTTTCAAGAAAATTTTTTGAGAAAATGAATATTTTTATTTTCAAAATTATTTTTGTGAAAAATCTATAAATTCAAAAAATTTATTGCACCCTAAAAAGGACTTAATTTTTGCACTTAATTTTGGGGGTTCACAAGGGGAATCTTCGCACGCCTTGTAGTGGGCATATATGATATGTATATGGATATTCTATATGGCCTATGCCTGTCTTCTAGGAAGTGTATTATATACCTGTATATTGATAAGGCCATTAATGGACTAAGGTGATAAAGAATTAAGGCCCATTAGCTATATCCCTATTATTGCCCTTTATAAACCTATTAGGTCCTAATTCAATAAGGCCATATAGGGACTATGGTAAGCCTATAGAGATTAGGATAGCCTATAAGGGCTTACTAAGTTAGCGTAAGTAAAAACCCAGGTACCTAAGTTAGGCTCTGGGTTAATATATTAATCGAAGTATACCTGAAAGGTTATATACTTGATGTTGAAGGTAAAATCGGGTTCAATTTCCTCTGGGTCAGGGATTTCGGATGAGAATTCCATAAGGCAATCATCTGTGTTAAGGTAGATAGATATTTCCTTAGCTTTCGATTGCATTAGTTCTGGCAATATCAAATCGAATTGTGAAAGTGAATTGGCAATGTAAGATGCCCATGGATAATCCCTAGCGTAATTTACTAAGGTAAGGATGATGAGATTTGAAATTTGATTAAGAGCTTTCATATGTTTATATTTAATGTATTAATAAGGGGTACCCTGTTATGAGTACCCCCTGGGATTAATGATTTAGCAAGTGAAAGGAACCGTTACCATGAATACCGTAGTGATTCGTTTTATTAAGGGAGCTTGACCGAAGCATGCTTCTGGGTCATAGGGAAAGATATTCTGTAAGCATTCAAGGCAAGTGATTTCCGCAGTGTCATCGAAAGCTTCAGGATCATTGATAATGAAAGTTAATATGTGTACCCCAGCATCATCGTTATCGATAGTTTGGAGGGATACTAGAGTAAGGTAGTCAGGGATAATTGTTTTGTTTTGGAGTTCCTCTAGGTAGGGAGTAATGAATTCCCTGATACCTTGGGGATAGGAAGGATAAGCCTTAGGGGCTGCAATTAATGATAAATTAATACTCTTTGCAAAATTAAATTCAGTGTTTAAAATACTTGTTTTCATACGTCTATTATTTAAAATGTTATTATTACAATGCAAATATAAGAATAATATATAATATATGCAATAACCTCAATTGCCTTGTGAGGTCCTTAATAGCCTTGAAGGTTAATTTGCCTTTATCCCTCTAAAATCCCCAGAGGCCATTAATGGAGATTGCCTAATCACAAAATTGTCCTAGAGCTTTACAAATAATGCTAATATAAATACTAAGCAAATTACTTACAGAGTTACTAGGAATATTACCTAAATATGCCCCTTGAAGGCCTTAAATCCTATAAACCATTTAGCCATAAAACCTAATATTTTAATTGCCCAATCACAAATCCGATTACCTTTCCCCAACCAATCTATTATATAATAGCTATATAAAATGGCTGCTCAGGCAATCGGATTTAGGGGCCCCTAATGGTCGGATTTTGTGTACCTTTTAGGCCTTTTTGTGATTGCCTTTAAAGTGTGGGGTAGTAGAGCTAGAGAGCTATATAGTATAGTGGCTGTATAGTGATTGGTAGGTACCCATACCTGGTTCACCAAAGGCAAATACCCCCGGCGAGGTACCTTGATATATGTATTTGGTATTATTATAATAGTAGATGGTATATTGGTTATAGATGGGATAGGTATTATATTATGTACCTTAGTTAGGTATTATGTAACATAGTTAGCGTTAGTATGATTTTTTTTTGTTTTTGGGTGGTGTGGGAGGTACCCGGTATTTATTCCAGGTACCTTGTGGGTATTTATTCGATTAGGCATACCTGTATGAAGGCATATATTAAGAGGATTATGATTAAATTTATTCTGTAGATGAATTTCTTTGTTAGGTAGGCTTCTTCATTTAGGATTAGGAGCCAGATCGTTACGATGAGTAGGATTAATGATTTTTTAGTATTATTGTATGTACCTTGATATAATCCTATATGTATAGGATACCAGGATTAGTGATGAGGTGTATAAGGTTAGTATTATTAGCTGTGAGATTATATACCCTATTTTGTTTGTTGGGTGGGTATGCTTGTGGGCTTGGTATATTTTCTCATTGCGTATGAGGGTTAGGATGGTGACTACGGATAGGATTATTCGGATTATGTGATAGAGGATGTTTATGGTAGTGATATTATATCGATTATGGTTATATCTGTTAGGTTTACTTCGAGGATTTCTCTTAGCTTTAGCCTTATGTAGGTACTATGTTTATGCCCTGGGTTTATTTCTTGTTTGGGGTAGCGGAGGTAGGTATTAAGTTCCTCAGTTCTGTACACTACGTTCATTTCTTCGCAGAAGCCTTCGGTAGTACCAGGTAGTGGGCCTGGTACTTCGAATGATACTAAGAATTTACCTGATGTTAGCATGGTTCTAGTTCGTTAGTTAGGATTCTTATATCGGTTAATTGATTCATGTATTCCTCTTCTGAGGATATGTCAAGGCATTTGCATGCTATGTAGTGACCGTACATGGATATACCTGATTCATAGCCTTGGTCCTCGTTTAGGAAGTTAGCTAAGGATATCTTATCTACTGAGCATATCCTCTTCAGATGTCCTGGTAAGGTTTCTGAATCTTCATAAAATACAAAGTCATAAGTATCTGTATTATCGGTCATCGTAGCAAATATGTCTATGAGCCAGTTAAAGTCTTCTAGAGGTACATTGGCTAGCCATTCCCATCCGATTGGATAATCGTTTACTGTTATGATTGGTTCCATATTAGATTTGTTTTATAGCAGTGGTTGTACTAATAAGTTTTATCTCTTGGGATTCGAGATGAACATAATCGAAGTATTCTTGGATTTGTTCAATAGTTTCGAACTTTACACCTGGAGCATATACCTGATTTACGTCATCTATGATTTCCTTTTTAGCCTTCTCTATGTCTTCAAAGAATGAATGATAGCATATACTTCTCTCAGGTACAGACAAATCTGTAATATCCTCAATGATTACTAGAGTTGTTATTGTTAGTTTCATGATGTTAATTGAGTTGAGGGTTAAACATTTGTTTTGGTTGGCCTAATAGGCAGCAATGAGAATAACCTGCTTCATCGAGGATTCCCAGTATAAGATATCGATTGGTATCTCTGGGAATTTCGAAATAGAAAGCTGGTTTCATGTCGCCATCTATGAATGTAAAAACTATCTGAGTGTTTTCTAGTAACCCATTTAGTTGTACATGAGAAAGGTAGTTATAGATAGCTTCCCTTTGATTTCTTGGGTTTTTATCCCATGAGATGAGCATATCGTCATACCAATTTGGATTATCGCATAGCTTTTTAAGTTGTTGTTGAATATACGGTGTCATGATTTGAAGTAATAATATAAGTCCTCGATTAGTTTATCCTGTTCTTCCCATATAGTATCTGATACTACGTATTCTGATACGAAATAGTTATAGAAAGGCCCAAATAGTATTTTTAATACTATGTCCTTGAGTTCGATATTGAGTTGTTCCTCTTCTTCGGTAGAACTGGGTTTGATTGCCTGAAGTTCTGCCTTATAGGATGCCATTACGGCATCCTTTAGGGTTTGAATATATTCTGGGTTAGTTTCCTTGAGAATACTTAATTGTGATTTGAGTTCTTTACTTATCATGGGGCTTAGCGATTATGGATATGAATCCTTGTGGATATTGAGTATAGAATAATTGATAGTTCCCTGTGGGCAAGAAGACTTGCATTATGTTTGCAAGTAATGGGTAGATTTTCCATTGGTTTTCCTCTAGAAACTTGTCCCAGGCTTCTGATTCTTCGGGATAATTTCCAGAAAGTTGAATGTGATATTCCTTTTGTTCCGGAATAAATAAATTGGTTACTACTTGGATTTCGTCCGATTCCTTTTTGTATTGAGTAATAGGATACCAAATGCCTTCGGTTTTCCATTTATTGAGTTGGAACAAGGACATGCCCTGTTCCAATACGTTTAAGAGTTTATATAAGTTTACCATAGTGATTATTTATTAAGTTGTCTAATGAGTTCTGATGCAGCCAGGGAATCAAAGAGTTGGGTTTCTCTTTTGTCGGATTCCCATTTTTCGAGAGCGTTATATGTAGCAGTGTATTGAGATATCATGTCCTCATCCTGTTCTTCGTCTTGGATAAATTCCCGGAGATGTTTTTTAAGCCCGGTAATTATGTAATCCTGATGTTCTGGGGTTAATTGAGGAATACCAAATATGATAGCTTCTACCTGTAATGGAGAATAATCGTAGTATTGGTCGTCAGCTCCCTTTATTAGATCCATGTGGGAGATAATGTTTTCCTTTAAGTTTTCGAATAGATCTTCTTCTGAGGAGTATACCATTATGTAACCAGAGATATAGGAAGCAAGGGGTTCATCCTCTAAGTCGATTGAGTAAACCCGGATATTGGTAGCCCCCTTGTTAATGAAAAGACCATCGGAGTAATCATAAGTATAAATGGGGTGGGAAGCAAGCAGTTCCCGGATGGCCTCTAAATTTTTTAATTCTTTCATAATATGTCTATATTAAAATTATTTGAGAAATATTTCTCACTGCAAATATACAAAATTATTTCTAAACTTGTTTTTATAACTACTTTTATTTTTATAAATAGGGAGGTTCTGGGAGGTGTTTTAGATGCCTCCCAGAGTGTTTTGTTAATATTGCCCTGTCATGGTAATGATAATGAAAAGGGATTCATCATTGAAATGTACCTGGATAGTATCTCCATAGGAGTTTGACATGTAATGAGAATTAGGGTTAAGTTCTTTTAATGGGTGATGTTCATCCCAATGAGAATTAATGAATTCTATCACGTATTGTTCAAAAGCATCGGATTCTCTGCAGTAGGTTTCTGCCTTTTCGTCATCGTCTATAGGATAATCCCGGAATTGGAGGTTGAGAGTTCCCATGTATGATTCATCCGGATTTGATATTTCGTTAACTGATTGAGCAGTGTAACCAAAAGCATCAAGAGTTCCATCAAAGTAACTCATAATGTGATTTGAGATTTCGTTAATAGTTGTCATAAGAAATAAGTTTTGTGACCCTGTTCGAGGTCGGTTAATAATTATATTTATTTTTCTCTTATGCAAATATAGAAATAATATTTTAAATATGCAATAATTAAGGGAGCCCAGATGTTGGTGTTTCTGAACTCCCTGGAGATATATTAACTGGTTAGGGATTAGTATTACTAATCGGCCAATAACGGTTCATTATTTGGCTTATTTAGTTTCTCCTTTGAACGTCTAGTAGCCCAATTCTCGTAGGGTTTGTAACTGAAGGTACGAGTTGTTTCATCGTATGCAGCATATACCATTTGTTTACGGGATATTCTCCTCCCGTAAGTTTTCTTAAGATTAGCAAACCAATCTAGATACTCCTGTAAAGAGTTAAAGATTTCTTTGTGCCCGTCTAAATCATTTTTAGGACGGGTTTTCCATGTTGCTTCTATATAGCATTGATGTAGGGTGATTGAAATAAAGTATCGGCACCAACTACCACCAAAGATAGTGCCCGTGGAGAATTCTATCTCCCGAGCAACTAATGGACTAACGTTATACTTTGTCATGCGATTGAGAAATTAAGTTGGAAAATCCAGTTGTTTCTATCGAGTTGGTTGAATGATATGAACATCCCATCATTATCGGTGAATTCATTCATGAACCGAATTGCAGCATCCGCTAATTGTCCCTTATAGGGATTGGTATCTGCAGTTATCACTGATTCGAATGTAAATGTATAATAGGTAGTCTCATATATTTGGATTTGGTTGATATCCAAGCAATTGAGTTTGTAATCCTCTTCCAGTTGAATGAGGAGTCCCATTAGAAGATTTAAGAGATGACCCTTTTCATCTGAGTCAAGTTCAAATGTAGATTTCTTGTCTAAGAAATTGCGAACTACCTTAGTTAGTTGTTCGTCTTGATTGTAAGTTACTGAGTTGGTTTTCATATTTTTGTCTATTTTAAAATTGATATGCAAATATAATCATTTTTATTTTAATACTAAAATATATCCCTTTTATTTTTAAAGTGGCTGAGGATGTGTACACGCTATGAAAGGCAGTGGATTAGACTGCCTTTCAAATTTAGAGAACCAGGGTATTCTTGGCATAATTGCAAGCATCCTCAAGGATATATGGAGCAGAAGAGCATAAAGCAGCATAGCCAACTCGATTCAAACCATGATTTTTCTTTTCTAATTCCTCTTTGATTATCTTTTTAAGAGATTCCCCAATCTTCTGAGATAACTCTTGAGATTGATAATAGATTCTCAATTGGTTGATAAGGTCTTTTAGGGCTTCATCACTGGGTGTTAAACATTCAGCCTTATCAAGATCTAGGATTCCATCTCCAAGGTCTTTCCAAATCTCAAACCCAATATGAATTATCTCTTCGGTAAATCCACCGAACTCTTCATATTCGAGTTTAGTACCCCTATCAAATCCCCAATAGTATCTGACTAAAGGCATCAGATATCCCGTTAACCTTTGGGGAACTAGATTCTCTATATAATGATCCAAAGTAATTATATAGACCTTATTAGGCCTCAGTGTTACTGCTATCCTGCATATTCGCTTTGTTGTCTGGCTCATAGTAGTGTAGTTTTTGAATTACAGCTTGAATATATGTATTCTTCTCACGGTATTGAAAGATAATTGAGATAAGCACCTCATCCTTGGGTAGTAACATTTGAATTAGATTCCCTGGTACTACTAAAGTAGGTATACATTTGCATTCTTCTCGAGAAAAATTCTCTATTATCATTTCAGCCCTTCTTATTGGTTCGGGCTTAGTTGGGTCCAAAGTTAGGATTGGAGCAGTTACGCATTCCTTTAAGCCTTTTGTTAAGGCCTCATGTAACCATTCATCTTGAATAGTTTCGGCATTTAGCATAGTCATTTTAATCATATCCGGAATCTATTTAATGTCCATGTTTCGTATAAACAGTTTGCTTCTTTGTTCAAGTTTAGGGTTTTAGCCTTACTAAACACCCAAATCTCATAATCTCTATATTCTAAAGCCAATCTACTGAACTTAGAAGTTTGAAAGATTATTAGACTTGAAGTTCTTGATATCATGTCAGCATGGCAAGTCACCTTATCCGAAGTAATCTTATCCTTAAAAGCCATTAATAAACTCTCATCTGACTTTTCTTGATTCTCCGTTAGAAGTTTGATAAACTCTACTTCTACATCCTGATTCATGTGTACCTTTCTAAAGGCGAATTTTTCTTTATTTTCCATACGTATCATTTTTAGATAAGAACTCTTGAGCTAGTTCATCTTGAGTTCTTTCGATTATGTTCTTTACTATAGTTTTATTCTCTACTCTAGCCCACATATGTAGCATGCCCAATTGAGCATCCATATAGCAATCTATAAATGAAGGATCTTTTTTGAATACTTCCCACTGTTTTACGAAGTTCATTCGAATTAAGTTCCTGTAATTATTATCCGATATATCATCTGTGTCTATATAAGCAGATACCCTCTTTCTTACTTCTAAAAGGATTTTCTCTAAGTTTTCAGGTAACTTGAACTTATCTGGCAATTGGTGATATACTAAAGCATTAGGTACTAATTCTTCAAATGTAAACTGGTTATCAAAGATGATTCCAGGAAATCTACCCGAGAATATTAGGGGTACCTTATATTGTAGTAGGGAAGGTACTACATCATAGACAACGTAATGTTTTTGATATTCCTTATATAGGTCAAAATATAAGTTTTCATTAAATATACCAGATTTCCTTATCATTGCTCGTAGAGTATGATAAACTGTATTAATATACTTGTTGTTTAAGTTGAATACCAAGTTACCATCCTTAATATCAATGAGTTCCCGGCAACATCTTTTTCGTTTAAATAAGCTCATGTGATTAAAATATAAAGTTAATGTATATGTCTCGATTTCCCTTGAAGAATTTTTCATGATTAGAGTCATAATATTTATGGCAAGCATAAGATTGAGAACTTCTATCATAATGATCTCTTACCCATACCGGAGCAGTTTCCGTTGGCTTTAATTTAAAGTAAGTACCTTGATTAACCTTGTTAATCTTGGTTTTCTTGTAACAATTGGTCTGTACTTCCATATTTTTGTCTATTTTAAAATTGATATGCAAATATAATTCTTTCTTTTTAAATATGCAATAATCCCATATAACTACGGTAGCTTATTATTCCGGAGAAATTGAGATGCAAAAGAGCTATTGTCTTCCTCTTCTGGTAATTCTTCTTCGTAAGTATAGAGTTCTGGATCTTCTTCATCTGGGTCTATATTCATTTCTATCTCTCTCCTCAATTCATGATGTTCTTTTGAGAATGAAGACATTGCTCCCTTATAATCATCCGTAATTTGCATTAACTCTGCTTTGTTCAAATTAAGACCCTCTTTACTAGTATCTACTCCCTCTTGTTTAGTAGCAACTACTTCTGGTAAACTACTTAAGTCATACCTTGCCTCTAATAATTTAGCCTCTTCGGTTTTATCCATTACCTTTTGAGATTCTAATACGATTTGACGGGCCTCTTCAACTGTGATAGCATTTTGCTGAGTCACGTTGTTCTGTTGATTAAATTGAGCAAATATATTAGTAGTGCTCCCTCCAGTAAGATTACGTACAATTGATTGAAGTGAAGTAGAAGATTCAAGTTTTAACTTAAGGGCTTTCCCTAATTCAGAAGATATGAAAGGTACATATTTTCCACCCTGAGACTCTCTCAAGATATTAACCTGATGGGCTATCTCCATACGATCTTCCAAGGCCCATGCTAGTTGTTCTCCCATTAAAGCTTGCAATAAATCTTCTGCCTTATCTTTATCCCATATTCTAGAGCTTAATAGCCTATCCCTCATAAATACACGTATGTAATTAATATCTATGCCCATACGGTATGAGAAGGTATTAATATCATAGGTAATACCACATAATACACCATTACCCATCAGCCATTGATTGATAATGTAATTATGTATCTTCATCAAAAGACTATCATCAGGATTCTTTTGATATTCTAATGCCATAGCTGTAGTTCCCATGGGTCTTGGGAACCTTACTATCTTACTTTCTTTTTCTGACATACAAATGAGATTTTCGGATATCGGAACTTTCATCATAACCTCTATACTCTAAATCATATCTTACATACAAATTCAAAGATAGGTTATAGAAATATCCCCTATACTTTTTCTTATTCACTGATAAATTAAAAGGTTCACCAGAGATTAAGTCCCTGGTGAATATCAAATTACCTTTCCCCGTTGTTGGGATTTTAAGGCAAAGTTTATAATCCCCTACCTTAAATTTATTGCCATGAAGGTCTAGGATTTCCTTTGCCATATTTTACCTTTTTAGGATTCGAGGGTTTTTTGTCTTGTTTACTACGGTAAGGATTGCCAGGCCTTGGGTCATTTTGGATAATCCCTTTCTGTTCTTCAATTAACTTTTGTACCTCAGGGAATAATTTTTTCCTCAAAGGTACTACCTGAGTAGCGAAAAAGGCATTCCATAATTTCTGAGTAAAGGGTTCCCCTACCTTAAGTTTCGAGATTGCCCAGAATTTAGTTTCGAAATTCTTTATTATTTCCTTAAACCGATAGTAATAGATATACCCATGCTTTGGATTTATACCTATAGTAGTAGTTTGGCAATAATCTAGAAAATCTTTACCTAATTCGGATATAAACTCTTCCCTTTTGAAATCATAATTCTCTTGGTCGAGTTTAAATAACTTGACATAATCTATTGCTTCCATATAACTTTACTTTGTGATTATTAACTTGGGATGTTCATCGGTTATCTGAAATAAATATCCCCTTATATCGTCCTCATAGTATGAGGACCAATAAACCCTTCTAATCCGAAAATTATCAAGGATTGCCCCTTTGGGTATGCCTGTAACATAAAGCCTATGCTTAGGCATCATAGGGGTTATTTCAAATTCACCAGTAGTGAGTAAATTACCATAGGTACCATAATCTGGCATATTACCAGTAAAACCTGTAGGTTGTAATACATCCATTACTAAGGTGGTTTGTGGTAATTCTCTTTGATTACATTTTATTATCAGTTTCGATTTACCTATATATAGGTCTTTTACTATTGTCCCAAACATCTGTATATAATTATGTGAGTGATACCATTCTTCTTGAAGTAGAATTGGTTCTGTGAACGTTCTTCTAACTTCTTTAATTCTCTACGAGATTCAGTACAAATTCTTTCTGACTTCCGAAGTATATCAGATATATTATCCCAGATTGGTGCCATAGGTTCTACTGGACCTGCATAAACAATTTGGTGTTTAGCATCAATCTGAGGGTATTTTGATTTGTACTGATACTTACCTTTGAGGTAAAGCACATTATACTTTTCTGGTTCGTTTCTTTTTGCGTTTTCCATTTTTGTTATTATCTATGTAATCGGATATATTATCAAGTTGACCTAAAAGCAATGCTTGAATAAAGATGTGTATAGGCCTAAAAAAGAAGCTCCTTACGTTATGAGGGTTAATATACCAATCATAAACTATGAAGAACTTCTTTATCTTAGAATGCTTAAGTGAATGCTGAATCAGCCAAGACTTACAACAACGTTTATGTAATTCGACAAGTTCTTTATCCTGTTTAAGCATCTCCTTATCAGAGAAGATAGTGTAATCCATTTTGTATGAATTAAAGTGCCCAGGTTATTTATCCCAGGCACTTGGTTAATAAAGGGTTATGCAACTTGTTCTGGTTTGAGAACCTTTTTCTTAAAGTCCTCATAGGCTTTAGCAGCAGCCTTAAATTCTTTGGAATTGGTGTCCTTGATACGAGCCATTGCAAGTTCCAATCGATGAAGTTCGTTTCTGGTTTGTTGTCTCCATTTCTTCCGAGCAAGAGTATCAACTACATCCTCCGGATATACGTATTTAACTTCTCGATTGGAGATTACCTGTTCGATGATAGAGGGTTTTTGTTGTTCCTTTACTTCCTTGACTACCTGTTCTTTTTTAGATTTGGCAAGCTTTGCATTTGGGGTAAGTTCTACCAATTTAGCATTGGCAAAAGATTTGGCAGCTTCTTGAGCATTTTCTACCAATTCCTTTTTAGTCTTTTTGGCCTTTTCTTTAGAAGCCTTAGAAGTTGTGGACTTTGCATTCTTAATGCCTTCAAGTTGTTCTGCAACCTTGTTGCTGATAAGGTTAGTAACCTTGTTTTCATTCTTTTTCATAATGTCTATATTAAAAATGTTAGTAAATTGATTTCTTTATGCAAATATAAGAATAATATTTTTAATACAAAAATAAATCAAATAAATTTTTATATTTGCTAAGGTTAATCGGCTAGGAAGTCAAAGACCTCTGGAGGATAGTTTATTTCGTCCTCTGGGTCATTGATGTAATCTTCGTATTCGTCGTTATATCTATCATAAATGTTTTCGGTTTTAGTATTAGGTACCCGAGTACATTTTTCAGGATATTTCTTTACGAATTCGTAGGCTTCTTCGGTAGTCATTATCTTATCCGATGTAAATTCGTAGGTTACATAAGAATAGGATTCACCCAATCTAGAAACTTCATATTGCTGGTATCCAGATTTCTCAATCTTATATAATTGATTTTCTGGAATCGTCTCTATTTCTACCCTATATTTATACCATTGCTTAGATATCTTGGGTTTTATATCTAATGGCTTGGGCCTATTAAACTCAGAAAGAGCAATGCTCACTTCTTCTGTAGGGGCATTATATTTAGTCCCCAAGTAAAGTAGCATTGCTCCTATGGTAATTAAAAGACTTTTTGTAACCTTAGTTCCTGAGTTCATATCCGGTAGTTTTAAACTTATCCTTGATATTACTGTTCAAGTATTTACCTTTTGATTCTGATTGGTGTAAACCATTGCAGATTTCATAGGGTACCTTATCATAGCGATATACTCGGTTATTTTTAAAAGCAACCCAAAGTTGTTGTTTCTTTGAGTCGTAACCAAAGCCCTCAATGTTAGAGGATTCGCAGGGAATCATTTCAACCCCGGTGTTCATTTCTACTGATTCTAAGTATTCGTTCTTCTCCATGTCTGTATTAAATTTTTAAAAGTGTTAATTCTGGGTGAAATTTGAGATTGGCTTTCTGGAAAATTGCCCAAGTACCAAGTACTCCCTGGGAATTGTTATGTACCCATTCATCTTCCATTCTGAATAATATGTGTGAGCATACTAACATCTGATATTCGCTTAGCATATTTATCAGTTGAGGAGTATTCTCAATCTCTGTATATAATTCGATATGTTCATCTAATGCCATTATAATCTCGTCATTGTCAATTTGAAGAAGTTTCTTTATTAGGTCTTGGGCAATATTATTCCCATTAGAAATATCCTCCTTCAAAGAGTTTAGTGATTCGATTTGAATACCAGCGATGAGTTTTACAATGTCTTTTGTTTCTTTGTCCATAATTAAATTGATTTCTTTATGCAAATATACTAAAATTATTTTATATAAAATATCTTTTCAATAAATACTGAGGTAAGTGTTAGCGGCTCTTGATTTCCTCTATCTTTTCCTTGATAGAATCTGGGAATACTGCATCATCTACCCATCGCATAAAGAATTTAGATGGCTTTTTCTCTGGATTGAGAAGTAATTGTCTTTGCTCTGTAGAGAACTTAATACGTTCGTCTTCTCTCATATATTTAGGAAGTTTAGTGAATTCTGCCTGAGAGAAAGAGATGACATTCTTACCAACTTGAGCCCTTAATGGTTTCTTCCTTTCTTTATAAAGATACGGAACAATTTTCTTCGATGGTCCACCAAGGATGCTAAACCCGAAGATAACCATTGGATCGAATTTATCTGCTTTGGGGTCTTTGGCCCGTTTGATACATCTTGCCATCCAGGAGAATGAATTTGGATATTGCTTATTATCGGTTGCTTCTCCAACATCCTTTTTATCGAACTCAAATCCGGGAAAGTGATAAAGAAAGTCCTCCGTAAGGATAAATACAAAACCCAGTTCTCTTAGGTATTTGATAATCTCTTGTTGGCTTTTACCTTCTTCAACCATTTTCTCTACATCTGCAAGAATATCCTCCCTTGGTGATTCAAGATTTTTAATTGTAGTCCCTGCAGGTCTTCCTCTACCAGCAGTTGGTGCCTTAGCGGGTAATACTCCAGTTAGCCTATCTAAGTATTCTTTAAAGTTATCTATATCTTGTTTATTTGTGAGAGTTACTTCTACTCTTACGGGACCCTTATGCTGTACCTTTGGACCCGAGTTCATCTCAGTATAAGCATCTACTAGCCTATCAGATAAGGGAGTGCCATTCTCTGATAGTGTAGTGATTCTCAGTTTTGGTTTATATACTTCTGGTTCCATATAATTAAGTGGGGGTAAATAAAAAGGCCTGAACAAAGTAATATTGCCAGGCCTTTTTTTTTCATTATTAACGAATACTTATATAAAAGGGATTAATCCTCTTCTTTTACGGCCTTTTTCTTCTTTTTATCTTTGGCCTTCTTTTCTTTCTTTTCCGAAGCTGGTTTTTCTTTTACCTTTTTCTCCTTTTTCTCTTTGGTTTCCTTCGGTTCCTTGGGAGCCTTACCTGAGGCAAGCTTTCTTTGCTCCATACGATATTTCTTCTTTTCGGCAGAAGTCATTTCTCTACCATCAATAAGAGGGTAATCGTATTTAGTAGCAGTTTTACCGGCAGATTTCTTTTCCTTCTTCTCTTTGGTTTCAGATTCCTCTTTCTTGCCTTTTTCTTTACTGAGTTTTACCAATTTTTTGGTATTCTCTTTGTCACCTTCTGGGTAAGCAGCAGCTACCTTGTCCCGTTCTTTGTTGAGCTTATTTACAAGTTCTGTAACCTTCTTACCATGTTTCTTGTCCTTGGTCCAATCCTTAGTCGGGTCCAACTTGTTCTCTTTAAGGTAAGCATCTAAAGCTTTCTTTGCCTTGGTGAGTTCCGGAGTCTTAGATTCCGGTTTGCTCTTCTTGTCTTTCTTAGCCATTTTCTTTATATTTGGTGAATAATTAAATTTCCGATTTACATAATACCATAGTTATACTTCCCTAATTTGGGTTGGGATTTCTTTAATTTCTAGGATTTCTACACTTGCATTTTCCATAATAGCCCTTATTTGCAATATATCTACTACCTCTTGCTGAGTAAGATTAGTAAAAGTTTGTTCGTAAGTTTTATCCCCAACCTGATAAGTGACAGTGATTATAATACCATTAAGTTTTCGGTTTAGTTTATCCATTAGGCCTTTTAACTTCCTTTGAAGATAACCAATCCTTAACTTGTGTCTTTGACAATCTCCTTTCTTACCCTTTTCGAATGCTACTCTTTTTTGATAATGAGTAAACTGTATATCATTAACTGTCATCTTAAGACTTGATAAGAGAGTTCTTATACTTATTTCTTCCATTTGGGTCTTTGTATTACTGGGTTAACTACTTCCTGGATTTCTTCTGATAGCATCTCCTTTGCCTCATGTATGATATTGATTGCAAGTTCCCTTTCATCTGATCCCAGGTTTAATTCTTTATCGTCTAGTGCATCAGTATAAGTATTTATTAAATTATCTAATGCAAGTATTCGAATATTCTTTCGAATTGCTAATTTCTCTTTATCCATAGGTAATAAAATTAAAGCCCACTACCCTCACAGGCAATGAGCTTTACGATGAACAACGTCCTAAGTGTGTAGGGTTGTTTACCTTTTCTTTATTATGAGATTAAACTTGATTTAGCAGATAGATTTTTTAGGATGTGCCAAAAATTAATCTTCTGTTTCGGACTCTTCGTTTTTGTCCTTCTTGTTTTTCGGAGAACAAATAACTCCATGGCCCTTCTTTGATTTTACAGTAAGATTGCCCGGAACGAAAGCAACCGAAGTAGATACCGGTTTACCCTCAGTAACCAAAACTGAAGTAACTACTACTCCCTGATAGCCCTCCTTGTTCTTTACGGCATAACCAAAGTTCATTACCTTGGATTTGTCGTTGATTGCAATGATGTCAATTTGCTTACTGTTAGGACGTTGTTCAGCAGGTCTGTTTTTCAGAGCCTCTTGACGAGCTTTACGTTTTGCTTCCTTTTCAGCGTCTTTCTTTTCGTCACCTTTTTTCTTGGTGTCAGCTTTCTTTGTTGCCATTTCTTTTAATTTTTAATGTTATGTTACTAAATAGTTTTTAAAAGGGAAGGTCATCCCTTGGGTCGTCTCCTTCCCAGTAATATTTCCTTCCCTCATAGTCTCTTACTTTTTTCCTTTTTTGCCCTTTCCCTTGGCTTCTTTCTTTGCCGGAAGTTTGAGACCCAATTCCTTGGCAATTGCCTTACGAAGTTTTTCGATGTCGTCTTCTTCGTAATCGTCCGGATCTGTTTCGAGGTCTTTGTCATCGCAGACATCTTCGAGTTCTTCGAAGTCCATTTCGGCAAGTTCCTCACCGGTCAGTTCTTCCTCTTCTTCTTCCTCTTCGGAATCATCATCATCATCTTCTGATTCTTCCTCTTCGGAATCATCATCATCATCATCATCATCATCATCATCATCATCATCATCATCTTCTGATTCTTCCTCTTCTTCTTCCTCGTCATCAGATTCAGAACCGAAAAGGTCTTCGGCTTCTTCGGCAGAAAGCATGATAGGAGCAGGGATAATCTTTACTGAGCCGTCTTCGTACTTAATGATGATTGCACCATTGATTTCTGTTCTGGAAACTTCTTTCAGTTCCACTTCTTTTTTCTTCTTAGCCATTTTCGTAATGTTTAAGTTGGTTAATAAATTAATAAATATATCACTCTGTTATAAGTTTCTGATAATTACCGTTTCCGGGATTTTCGTTATCACTGTTAAATTGTTTAATCTCATCTAGAGTTGTTTTCAATTCTATTTGAGATTCTATAGTTACCACTTCGGATTTAATCTCCTTATGGTATTTATCATAAGTTACCTTTTTAAATATCTTACCTATGAAAGGATTAATAGGTCCATGGGTTACTAAACCCACCTTTGATAGTTTATCGTTCATTGCTATATCTAATTTTGGTTATTCCAGGAATACCAACCTTTCCAAATACTTCGGTATAGGATAGATATTTTCCCTTTTTCATTGTTTTATAGTTATCTGATAATCGAATTGGGTATACCCATATCTTATTTTCTATCAACCTGTTGGTCATTATATAAGCATAAGAACTTCTAAGTTTAATACTCTCTAATGATATAAACCCTTGAAATAAAAGAGACTTCTTGGTAAACCTTTCTTTTGGCAGATACCCAATAAATTTAAGGGATGCCTCATCAAATATATCAATCATATCTCTTTGTGCTTTGATAAATAGTACCTTCTGTATTGGGATATTCATTTTCTTTCTCAAATATAAAGCTAATGAGCTTACCAATGGAGGGTACTGCAAGGAAAATATATTGAACCTATGTCTTTCCTCTGGAGGAAGCTTGTTGTAAATCCTGTAAGATAGCAAGACGGACCTGTAATCTCTTAGCGTGGAGATGCTCGGTAGATATGCCCTGCCGTTGTCCATAGAGTTTAATTGAGTATCTTTCATCGAATGCCTTTTTTCCTTTAGACTTAAAGACTCGGTGCATTTGAACCATAAATCTTCTTCGTCGGTGTTTATCAATATGATATTCATCGGGTATTATGAATTTCTTCGCTTGTACAAATTTACCCTTGTACCAAAATTTAGTATATCCCCATTTATATCGGGTACCATTCATATCGGATAATTCTTTAATACCATGCCTTATTAGTTTCCTTCCAGATATTATATGGATATATTGAAGAACATCAACTCCATAAAGATAAACTAAAGTAACTTTTACGTGATGTCTAGTGAAATATGGGATACCAGTTAAGTGTTTCCTATATAGACTTTTTTCAGTTATATACTTGTTGGTGGTATCTGGTCTCCAAGTCCAAATATAATACCTATCTGGTCGTATCGGTTCGTTATTTCCCTCCCTTAGTTTTACCATTGATATTCCTTTTTGCCATTCTATACCAAAGGTTAATCGATTTCTCATTTGCCTCAGGGAATTTTTTCTTCATTCTCCGAATAATCCTATCAAGTTCAAAACCCTTTGCAGTCAATTCAAATACATAAGATTTTTTAGTACCCTTGATAAGATTGAATTCATCTCTTTCTCTTGGAGGTTTCTTTTCCCGAGGTTTCTTTATCCCTGGTACCCGTTTTGTTCTTCTTTGCCCATTTTCCCCCTCTTCTCCAAGAAACCCAAGCCTTAATCGAGAATTCCTTAGTGGATCATCCTTTGAATAACCAATATTCTCTAATTGCTTATCCATCCAATCATCATATTTATCTATTAAGGATCTGTCTGGTTTTTCTTCTGAAACATTTATAAAATGAAGTAGATCAAATACTCCAGCAGAGCAAGCATCAGGAAAAGGCATACCAAGTATGATAGCCTTTCTCTTTAGATCCTTGTAAGTCATGTTTCTCCCTGATGCACCAAGGAAATTCGATTTCTCTTTGGAGGGAGCTTTCAGGTCTTTTCTACTCTTTTTTGCCATATATTTAATATTTTAAAGTATTCATTAATTCACTTGCAAATATAAATATAATATTTGAATTATATACTATATTTCTATTTCTTTTTATAAAAATCCGAGGTTTTTGCCCGTTCTACGGCAGTAGATTTAGGTTTCTTCGGTTTTCTGTGTGTATGGATATTATATGCCATGTCTAATTTCTTTATATTGAATTCTATGTTGTTCACTTGATTATAGTTTACTGCTCTTTCCACACAGCATCTGTACTCTGGCCAGAATTTTTGCCCGAGCTTTACTGTACCAGTTTTAATCATAAACTTAGATACCATGAAACCAAAAGTATCAGCATCATCTTTAGTTTCAAATACATACATATAAAATCTACTAAACTCACTGACTACTTCTTCTAGTGGCCTCACAGGTAATAGTAGATAACCATCAGTATATAAGTCCTCAGATATTAGAGCTACCCAATATTTCTTTTTACCTGGTTTCACTTTATATCTAAACCTCTCTTTAAGTTTAGTGTGCATCCAGTCGGGTATTCTATTAAGGAGATATTTGATGTATATCTTATCCTTTTTATTCGACCTCCTTTTAAATGCAGAAGGCTGTTGTAGCATCCTGGGTAGTATTCTAAAATTATTCCACCTATCAAATTCAAGAATTAATCTTAGAGTATCTATATCCCATTCATCGTCAGACTCTTTTAACCTCCTCATATTCCTCTCTATATTCTTAGAGTTTACTTTTGGGAGTAATTGAGTAGAGTCCCCAGTATATATACTGGCATCTTTTCTCTTTAATCTTTTCTCTAAACATCCCTCCATATAATCTTGGAAGTTTCTCTCACAGGGACAATCTGGTCGAAAGATAGAAGTGTGTTTCTCAAAAAAATCCGAGAATAGCCTAAAGAATTTTTCTGACCGTTCTCGGATTTCAAGATACTTGTAATGAGATAACTTTAAAATTTCACCAGCTTCCCATGAAGATTTACTTTCGGATAATTGAAGGAATAATGACTGTTGTTCTTTATCAATTAAACAACTCCAGGCTTTTTGTTGAGCTTCGTTCATAACATTAAATTCTTCTATATCTCATTATACTATCAATTGCTTCATTGGTTATCTGATTGGGGTCATATTCCCCAGAATTAGCATAAAGCTTATCTGGATCATGATTTAAATATACACTATAGATAACGTTGTCAAAAGGTAACCATACTTCCATTCTTCCCATTTCAGGGTATATAAGAACTTTTACTCTTTTACAAAGATGGTCAACCTCTAATACTGTAGCATCTACTCCCTCATAAGGATAACCCCGTAATACTAAGTAATCTCCAGGCTTTACATTGACTAAATCATCTACTGAAAACTTCTTATTCTCTCTAGCAATACGTTTAAATCGCCTTACTTCTTTTCTACTACAAGTAGCCACTAAAGAAAAATCATCAAAGTCTTCAGCATTGTCAATTCTTACCTTTTTCTTTCTTGGGTGCATTGTCTCAGTATTACGTAACCAAGTTCTGATACCAGATATATTCCTACGTAACTTATTAAGAAAAGGCCTTGAGAATGCTAATTTAGTGGGAATTCTCATAAAACCATAATTGAATAATACTGGTACTTCTTCGAATACCATCTTACCCTTTGTGGTTTTTCTTAATACGTTTACCATAGGAATAATTGCCTTGATTTGATCATACCCCTTTTCTTTGAGTTCTTTATTAATTTTATCACAGTACTTCCTTTCAAGGTAAAATATACAATATGAGTATGGGGTATGCTTCTTCATGGGTTACCGGTTTTTAAGAATTAACTTAGCTTGTTTATGTACTAACTTATAGTTTACATTCTTCAATATGTCACTAGCCATGAATACATAAAGAATCTCATCTATCTTTGGTACATCAATTACCATAATATTGGCTTTATCGAATAGGGGTTTATAGAATACGGAAGATAAATCCTTTCCAACTACAAAGAAAAATTCTTCTGAAGGCATTGAATTATATCTCATACAGAGTATAGGAACTTTATTTGCTCTTTTTGCATCCTTAGAAGCTTGTTCCCAAAATTTCAATATATCGCATCCCTTATTACCTAAGAGTAGATGTTCAAATTTAATCTCTTTATAATTCTTGCATTCAATAGATATCTTACATCTATGAGCATGCCTTTCATCAGTACAGGTTAAATCAGAAGTGGAGTCCTTGTTTGAATGCCAAGCTCCACTCCCGGCTCTGTTTCTTTCAAATTTGTACCCGGTCCATTTCGTAAACCAAGCCCCTATCTTTCTTTCGAATCGATTTCCTTTATTCTTAGAGTTCATGATATAATGGTGTATTGTATTTTATATACCATTATAGTAATTGGTACTTACTCAGGCCTTGGGTCTTTTCCACTTGCAGGATTTTGGTATTACCGAGAGGAAGTGAATCCAAGTGGGTTATCAAGAATAAAGTTTTCTCTTTGAATATGTGACGTATCAATGATGTAACTACTTCTACATTATCTGAACTTAAAGATTCGAATACCTCATCAAGGAATGCAATATTAATACCCTTAGATGCTGTGAGAGATTCATTCATGGCAAAAGCCATTGCTACATTACATAATTGTTTTTCACCTCCCGAAAGTTCATCATAATCCATAATCATCCCATCCCTTTCTATTAGAGTAACAAAATCTTTTCTTGCAGTTCCCAGGTCTATATTGAACTCTATTCTAAACCCAAGTACCTCTGAATACTTGTCCAGAGTTCTATTAAGGAATTCAAGAGATGAATCGAAGAGATAGGCCTTAATCCCATTATTACCAAGAGGGTCATTAATTAACCAATTATAATTCTCTAACTCTAATTCTTTGTTATGAAAATCCTCATCAACTTTCCGTAAGTTTTTCCTAATCTCTTTAAGCTTCTGTTTATACTTGGGAGACATGACCTTAAGCTTTTCCTGTTTGAGCTTGGCCAAATCTTCGTCAATAGAAGCAAGGTCATCAGCAATATCATCACAATCAGATTTCAATTTCTTATATCGTTCATCCACGTTCTCTAATTCTTCCAACCTATCTTGGGCTTTTGAGTATTTCTTCTCATATTTTTCAATATCAGAGAACGCATTATATATTGATTTAGCATCTCGTAATGCACGTTTGTAGTTACCTCCTTCTAACTGTATTACTAATTCCTTAATGACCTCTTTGAGAGATACATTGGATATCTTCTTAGCATTATTCAATTTACCCCTGATATCAGAGATTAATTTGTTCTGATTTTTAATCTTAATCTTTATAGAAGCATCTACCTCATCTTTAATCTGTTTTTGTTTTTGTATCAGTAACTTGGTTAGTTTCTCCCTATCTTGCTTCAAGGATTTCCTTTCTTCTCTGTTCTTCTTCTTAAAGGACTTCTCTCTATCTCTTAAGTCGAAGTAAGCCTCCTTGTTTGCCTCTAATTCTTTCTTTAATAATTGAGATTGATGCTCTACCTCATTTATCTGGGCCACTATATTATTTTTATCTTGTAATGCAATGCCTTTGGCAAGGTTTAAGAATTCTAAATCAAATACTTCTTCGAATATCTTTTTCTTATCAGAATTAGATTCTTGTATTAATCGTTTGATGCCCTGACCAAACATTATAGAATTCATAAACAGAGTATATGATAAACCTATCTCTCGGTTTATGGCATCTTGTATCTTACCCTTACATTTGATGTCAATTATATCACCATCTTTGATGAATACTAATCGGTCTTTGCCCTTTGCACCATCCTCAAGTACTTCTTCATATTTTTGACATCGGATAATCTTATAAGTATGGGTGTCTTTTTGGAAGAATACCTGGACCATAGTCCCCTTGTAATCTTTGGGTCTTACTTCCTTCCAGGTATTTACCTCAGATACACCCTTTAGATTTTTCCCATATATTGCCCATACTAATGCCGATAGAATAGTTGATTTCCCTTTCCCATTTGGTGCCTTGATAAGGATGGTACAAGTTGGATTTAGTTGTAGATGCAGGGTTTCTATTGAACAAAAACCCACTACATCCATATTCATAAAACTTAGCATGACTCTACCTTTTTAAGTGTTTCTATTAATAGGTTCGATTTAACCTTATCATTGATACCTTTCTCTTTTAAGTACCTCTTTGCTAGTGACTTCTTAGAAAGTTGCTTAGTAATCTTATGTTTGTTATTAACGGGAGTACTAGTTTTCTTGGGAATCACAGTATAATAATTGCCATCATCTTTAATATCTTCCTCAGATTCTACATCAATGAATTTCGGGAATTCCCTTAAAGGGATGAACTTCATTGATAGGTCCTCATATATTTTCCAATAACCCAATTCGCAATCTCTATCGGTTCTTCTTTGATGGTTAGTTGCCCCAATCATATAGACCTTTTTCGAAAGTCTTTGAGGTTTATGAATATGTCCACATAATACTAAATCGAACTTATTGAGAAGGTTAACATTAAGATTCTCTACAGAATCTATTTCCCTACCATCGGTGTCCTTTGCTCCTGGATAATCCGTGTGTAGTAAAAGTATATTCTTAAGACTTTTATCTAATTCAATATTCTTTAAATATTCACTTAGACCGACATTATTATCAATATAAGGTACACCATATACTTTTATATCCTTATGATTAGAAGATAAGATAGCAGACCCATAATCTAATATATAAATCCCATACCTTTCTACTCTATAAAGCCAGCTATAGGGAGGTGTACCAGCTTTACTTACCTTCTTGATGTCATGATTCCCTGAAATAGCGTATACCCATAGAGGGTCATAATCATTGTACTTATTAAATTCTTTATAGCATATCTCATCAAGTTCTTGGTCCATATTCTCGGGCTTATGAAATAAGTCCCCACAGAATAAAGCTGGGCAATTATACTTCCTACATTGTTTTTGTATAATCGACAAAACCCTGAAACTATTCAGGGTCCTGTGATTATTCTCATTGAACTTAGCCCAGAGATTAATATGCAAATCTGAAAAGGCTATTGCTATTACTTCTTTCCCCATATCCTATCTAAATGGTAATTGATTTGTTCCGTTCTCATACCTAAATCGAGCTCAGATATACAAATAGTGGGTATTTCCCAATTTGCAAGCAATTCCCCCATAAGAGATGATATCTGAACTTGGAAGAATCTGTTAAGTATTCTCTTACCATTATCTTCCATTGACCAATGCTTATAAGTATCTAGATTTAATGGTAAGAAGATTGCTACATCACATTGATCTTCCATTAAAGTCTTACATTGACAGAAAAAATGTTCCATTTCACATTCTGGTAAAGTTCTTGATTGCTTATACCAAAAATAAGCAGCCAAATCTGCATAACTCCTATCAGTTACAAAGTATTCTCTATCCTTGAATAACCTATTCCTTTTGTTCAGAAGTTGAAAATCTGCTTTATACATTGCCTCCGAACCGAGGGATAATATTTCATTATGTGATACCCCTTCAGTAGCAGGTAATAAATCTGACATACTACCAGAAATAAAAGGTAGATCTTCTCTCTTAGCTACATACTTAGCTAAAGTAGTTTTCCCTATACCTGAGGGACCTACAAACATTATACGTTTACTCATGATGTAATTCTTTAAAGGGTTTTATAAATTCATTTGTCAAGAAGGATGCTAAAGAGTATTCGATACAAAGCTCTTTGAATTTCTCATACTTAAACTTCTTCTTTGACTTAAGTGGTAACTTGTCCAATGGGTTATGTCTTACAAACCAGAAGAGGTCAATCAATTGCTCATTCCTTTTCCATATTTGAAGATATTCTTTGTTCTTACTCTGAGCAATGAATTTCTCAATCCTACCTTCATCGAGTATTTTCCTTGCCTTTACTGGACCTATACCAGGAAACCCAGATATATCATCGGAAGTATCTCCAACCATTGCTAAATATTCTACTGTCTCATGAGAATGATATCCGAATAATTCTTTGCAATTATCCATCCTTATCATCTCATCTTTTCTGGGATTATATATCCTCAGGTTATTTGATAGCAACTGATTAAAGTCTTTATCCGATGATATAAGTATCATTTTCTCGGATTGGAATTTTTTAATTGCAAGATATGCTAAGAAGTCATCTCCTTCATATACTGTAGATTTCTTTTTATCGAAGATATAATTAATTCTTAGCATACCCAGCATTTTCATTATGATTGCCTTTTGCTTTTGCAATGACTCATAATCTATTGATATATTTTTTCGATGCCCCTTGTAATTGGGCAATAACTTCGTCCTTACTGGTGAATGACCATTATCGAATGAAATATAAACCCCATCTGGTTCAAACCTCGTAAGATACATATGCAGGGATTTAAAAAATCCAAATATTGCCCCACTGGGTTTTCCATCAGTAGATTTAAGTTTTTCGAACTTATGGAAGGATTGATGGAGGATATTTTCTCCATCAATCAATAATATTGTTTTCTTACTCATACTCTAAAATCGAATTCATAAAGTGAAACTTCTTGAATCTTTTCATCACCAAGATAGATATCAAGATAATTCTCAGCAGAACTATAAGCATCTAAGTATCTAACTCTTGGTTCAATTCTCAAATTCTTTTTAAGGTATTCTTTAATTACTTTCTCTATACCCTCTACCTCCTTTTTATTCATCTTCTACCTCCTCTTCGTCTTCCGATTCGTTAAATGATTCATATTCTACCCCATCTACTGGATATAAATTAGTAGTCAATGCTACTATCTTCTTTCTAGTTGTACCGATAGTATTTATCTCGGCCTTCTTTAATAATTTACGACGAAGTTCATCATCCTCTTCCAAAAGCTTTTGGAATTTCTCTTCCCCTCTTGCAAGAGTTTTTCCTTTGAACTTATATACTCCACCTGAAGATTTTTCTATGATATCATTTTCTACCAATACATCCTCAAGAGCATAGCATCTATCAAAACCTACTTCATGGAACTTAGGATTGAAGTAAACCGGGCACTTACTGATTGTAGGTCTTGGAGGAGCAACCTTATTTTTAATAAGTCGGATTGTGACCAATTTACCAGCTTTCCGTTCTTTACCTTTCTGTTTAACAGTGATAGACCTGCCTGAGTAAAAGGCAGCTCTGATTGAAGCGTAGAACTTAAGTGCTGCACCTCCTGTAGTAGTTGTGTTATCTTTTCCGAATCCGACATTTAAAGCAGTTCTTAATTGGTTAATGTAAATCTGTGTAACTCCTAATCTATAGAATAATTCACTTCTGATACGGAAGTATTTGTAAAGAGCTTTTGCTCTACCTCCCATTTCAGCCTTACCCTCTACCATTTTAGAATCTATGTTATCTGCACAATCCATAGCAGCAATAGAATCTATCACTAAGAGAATCGGTTCATTATTAGTTAATTGAGAACGAAGATAGATTGCTAAGTCTGCTACAGCATCAGAAATATATTCTATACGAGTATCATTTAATACTGTAACTCTTTCTGGGTCTACTCCATTAATTTCTGCCCAAGAGTTCATCCAAGATTGTTCGGCATCTACCCATATGACATGTCCTCCGAGTTGTTGACAAGTATATGCAAAGTTATAGGCAATAAGAGATTTACCAGATGATTCTTCTCCAGCTACTTCTAAAATTTTACCGAATGGTATACCACCACCAAAGGTATAGTTGAGAGCAAAGAAGGTTGATGGCAACCATAGATTTGATTCTACAGTTTCTGAAGCCAATCTCATCATGCCCCCATATTTCTTTAATATCTCATTTTTTGTTGGTACCTTTAAACCCACTTTCGATTTCTTTGCCATAATGTAATGTATTTAAACTAAAGAAGGTGATAACCGAACGAATCTAATTATCACCTTCGAATGAAACCATATTATTACTAACCCTTAAATATCCGATTTGTATTTTCTTTTCTTTTTCTTGGGTTCATCGTCTTCCATGTAATGGTCTTTGTGAACTCCCTTTTTCTTTTTCTTCTTTGGATTATCTTCCTCATCATCACCGTGGTCTTCATTTAGATACTGTGAAAGTAAATCTTCCAACTCATCATAGGATTTGATTTGAGAACGAACTATACCCTCAAGGTCAATTGTACCTTGGTATTTCTTGTCCAACTTAGTTGGTTTGCAAGCACGAGCAGAATAAGTGGTGTCTAGTTTACCAGACCCTGAACGTATTATCTTAATATCATAACCAGTTTTTGGGTCGGTCATATCACCTGCCTCATCTTCATCAAGGTATAGGTCAATGATATCCTGGTATACTGAGCGAGGAACTAAAACTCCCTTATCTTTGCCTTCGTAATCTACCTTACTACCCTTTTCATCTGAATAGATTATACCACCAATAACATATCTTCTTCTTGGTACCAGATTCTTGGCAAGTTCCTTGTCGTCTTCATCCTTAGAGTTTTTCAATTCTTGATACTTCTCCATAAATGGGCAAGGTTCATCAAAAGTAGCCGGAGATATAACTCCTCCCAAATTGCCTCCCAGGTAGAATTGAATAATTTCGATACCCAATTCTTGGTCATCACCAGGAGACTTAATTCTCATTCTCAGAGTTCCTTCTTTTGGATATACTAACCCACTACCATTTCCCTTAGATTCTAGCTGTTTCTTTCTAGCTAGCATCTTTTCTTTTGTAGAAAGTCCCTCTGATGAAACTTTCTTTTTCTTCTTATCTTTTATCATAATGATTAATTTTGATTGTTCGGTTCTGAATAGACTACCTCATTCATACTCAATACGGTAAGAACGTTTTTCTCTAAGATCTTTTGAAGAGCAGGAGATAATTTATCTGTTTCGAATTCAAGTTCTTTACCCGCATACAAACCATAGGTAACTATCTTACCTATGCCCACCAATTCCCGATAGGTTTTATATTCTTCTGTAATCTCCCCACTCTTTACTACAACTCCTTTACGAGGAACTCCCTCTTTTACTTGTTCAGGGATAATCAAACCCGATTTAGTTTGGTTTACCTCCTTTGGAGATAAAATAAGTACCCGGTTTTCTGTAGGGCATCCAGGTAATTCTTGATTAAATTTCTCAGCCACAAGAGGTGAGATAAATGTCATTGAATAATTCATATTCTAATACTGTTTTTAAAAGTTAGTAATTATTTATAGTTCAATGGGTTAACCCTTTCTTAGATTCGCATTAATAGTTCTTAATATATTCTCCCGACTCTCATAAGCTTTACATATAGCTATGAACTTATTTGCTTTTTCTACAGCTTTTAAATATCTCTCATAAATGGAAGAATACTTCTTGTTAAGATTTGCCTTATGAGAAACATATTCGTTATTCCACCTTTCATTGGCATCCTTATAATATACCCAAGCATTGGAATAGGCTTCATCCTTTTCCCTTGCTAGTAAATCTCTTTCCTTTATATACTTATCTCTAAGAGAACAAAGAATATAATAACTAGAAGGAGATTCTCGTAGCTGAGAATTAATGATATTCTCATTGATAGACAATTCTTTTTGAATATCGATTTCTAGGGTCCTACCCTCAAATTTAACCTTTAGTTTTTTTAGCTCCGTCTTCATAAACTTCTAATAGGTTTTTAAAGTCTTCCTTACTAAATTCGCCTTTACTTATAGCATTAGATACTTGAGCAAAAGCCATTTGATAAGCTAAACTCATACCAGGCAATCTAAGAAGAGATTTATAGGGACTAATCTTATCTACTAAAGCTCTTAATCGTAAGTCGCATAAGTTATCAGTTCCCCCTCTATCTAATAATACTAAGAAAGCTGCCCAATAAATATGAGTAGCATCTTCATAAGCAAGTTTCCCATCCTCATCAGTGGCCATTACTTTAAAAGCCATATCCTCTAATGTAGTAAGGTTAGTCTGTAATTGATGTAATTGGGTCTTTACTCTATTGAATAACATCTTTTCTTGTCCACTTACCTTTAAATTCGTAGCATCCAGGTATTTAAACAGATTCTCAATAGAATAACCCAAACATCCTGCAATCATATAGGTAAGGGCAGTTAATTTACTCGCATTTTGATATTCCTCATTTGTTGCCATGGTTTCATAAATTTATTTTATTTATGTGGACATAGTATCCTCTTTCTTCACTTCTGTAGGTGATTTTGGATTTTCTTTATGATTTATCTTAAATTTACAGCTTGGGCATTCTACTACTCGTATAATCTCATAATCCGTAGGAGATTCTAAAAATTCACTACGTATTTCACAAGCATCGTATTCAAATTCGCAATCACATACTGGGCATTTAGCTCGCCATATCGTGGGTCCGTTCAAAATCTTTTTCATTTTCTTAGTTTTATGTTATTATACCGTAATATTTTATACAATACACCAACTGAGATACCAAATTCTTCTAGTATATCCTTTCTTGGTATACCTTCTATGTACCTAGAAATTAATAATTCTACATTTACCTTACGTTCTCGTTCTTTGCCAACAAAATAGAACCTTTTATCTTCTATACATTGACCCATGTTCATCTTAGCAGTTCCCCAATATAGATTACTTACTCTATTATTTTCAGGGTCATTATCTTTATGGCATACTTGAGGATAATGGTTTGGGTTAGGTATATAAGTGGAAGCCACTAACCTATGTCTATAGAAATTCTTCCGTTTACCATCATCTCCTACTAAAGAGTTAGATAAATAACCATTATCTTTCATAGCAGGTTTTACCAATCTCCAATTACCAGTAAATTTCGAATATAACTTCCCAGTACGGGATATGTAGTAATTACTAAATCCTGGTATATTACCCTTTTCTCGATTCTTCATATTCTCGTTGATATTTATGGATTTCCTTTTTATATAGTTCCATAAATACCTCGGGGGAAGCTGCACTAAAATTACCAATCTTATGGGTTTTAAACTTATGATATTCTTCCATGTACTCTTCTACTGAAAAGTCTGGTTTTAACATTCTAGTATAATCATAGCCTGGCATAAACGGTAATTCTTCTGCCATAGACCTACCTATTGTAAAATCCATTGATAGAGTTACATCATCAACTTGGAAACCAAAGTATTTCTTAGTACTTGGGTTACGTAGTATATTCCAAATTGTATATACTGTCCATGTATTTATATCCTTTGGTTTAGAATACATATATACAGCATCATGAACTGTACAAGCTTCTTTCATCATGGGTAATTTACCTTGTCTCATTAACCAATAAACAAGGATAGCTCCAAAATTAGTCATATTTGCTGCAGCACCTTGACATGGGAAATTAAGTCCCAAACGGATGGCATAAGCAACTTCTTGTTTATCATTTGAGTATATTTGTGGTAATCTTCTCTTAGTACCAAATAACTGAGTATAATACCCATGCTTACGAAGGAATTTCTCTTGCTTCTCTTTGAACTTAAGTATCTTTGGATGTTTCTCAAAGAACTCTGCCATTTCTTTATGGGCTTCTTCTTTAGTAACTATAATACCAGCTTTTGGGTCGGATAGTTTTACTGCAAGTAAAACTTCCCCAATACCATAAATCAAACCGAATGCAATTTGCTTAGCTTGTTTTCTTCTAGTCTTCCATAGTTTATGGTCTGGATGATTTTCATCTTCATATATCCTAGATGCTTCTTCAATTGATACCCCATATTTTGCTGCTGCTATACCCAAGTGAGGGTCAGCCCCCTTTGCAAAAGCATCAAGATAAGTTTCATCACCTGATAAGTGTGCCATCATTCTTAACTCTGCTTGAGAGTAGTCAAATGCCATATATAGATATCCAGGAGGGGCAATCAATTGTTTCTTGATATTTGGGTCTACTGACGTCTTTGGTATCTGCTGCATATTTGGGTCTGCAGAACTAAATCTATTAGAATCTGTACCGTGTATATTATACCTACCATGTAATCGGGAATCATCTTGTACTTTTTCCCACCATCCATAAATATAGGTCTTATACATTTTCTCTAACCCTCGTAATTCAAGAAGCTTATCAAGAAATATTGCCTTTGGTGAATCTTGCTTTTTAATTGTTAGCCTAAGATTAGTAAGAGTTTCTTCATCAGTACTTGGTTTACCAGATTCATTATCCTTAATTACATCGAAATGAAAACCATCTTCTGAATACATCAATGCAGGTAAATCAACGGAACTACCCAAATTAATAGGTCTTATTAGTTCTTGTTCTTTTTTAGTTGTGAATATACCTGCTTTGATATTTGAAATTTTCTGTTCCCTTGATGCAATCTTCCGTTTATCCTTTGGGTCATTATAATCTAACTCTTCAAGTTCTGATTCGATAGATTGAATATACTTATCAATCTTTTCTTGGTTATACTTCTTTTCGAATTTCTTTACTCTTGGCAAAGCATATATTGCGTCTCTAGCAGCATCTATTTTTGGCTTATATTCTTCTAAAAGTTTTTTATTGAACTCAGTATCTAGATATAAACCTTCTTTCTCTACCGAAGTAAGTACTCGTGAATTACACATAAATAAATTACGGAATACCGAATACATACCCAAGTCAACCAACTTCTTTTCAAAAAATATCATTAACCTAAGAGTATAATCCGTATCTTGACAACCGTAATGACAGAGTGGATCCAATTCCTTTTTATCCCATGGTATCTTATCAAAGGCATCTTGCTTTTCATAATTACCATACTCTGGTAAATATCTTCTTACCATTGACTTTAAGTCATGAGGTTTTTCCTCGTTGAGAACATATTTAGCAAGCATCCCATCTAAACATGTACCTCTGTAGAATATCTGATACTTCTGATTTATCTGATCATCAAATTTCCAGTTCCATGCAACCTTAGTTATCTCATAATTCTCGATTACCTCTTCCCCAAATTTCCTTAACATCTTCTTCCAGTTCCACCCAGGTGAAGTATATTCTTTTGTTTGGAAATGGTCTAAGGGAATAGAAGCACCAAATCCTGGCATCCAAGATACTGAAAGTATGGTTGGCTTAAAACTTTTGTTGTATATTGGTTCTGCATTTGTTTCATAGTCACAGCAAGCATAACCAGTAGCTTTACAACAAGCAATAAGTTTTTTAAGCTCTTTCTTGTTTTTTATTATTGTATACCGTGTCTCCATATTTTAAAATAGAAAAAGGGACATACCTACCAGTAGTAGATACATCCCTCATTATTAATACTTCTCTTGTAAATCTTCCAGATTGGATGATAATGCTAACCAATCCTTCTTATAAGCATGAAGAGAATCAATAGTATGATACAGATAACCGGGTTTAACCCCAACCTCTTTAGCTACGTATTCCATAAGTTTCCATGCAAGGTATATATCATTACCAAAGTGAGTAATAAAATCCGAACTTCTTTGGTGATAGCAAATATGTAATACCTTCTCCCCCTTACCATTCTGACGAATAAGAAAATCATAATACATAGAGCAAGGAATACGTTGTCTACCACCATAGTATAAGGTATCATCATGCTCAAATATTGGTATAATTGCTTTTCTTGTATCTGGGTCTCTCTTTAAAAGACGAACTAAATCTTTTATTAATACTTCACCCATTCTCTCATTGTATGTGTAATCGAACCTACCCTTATCATCAAGGAATTGTTCCCATAAATCTTTTCTTAATTTCCAAGCTTCTCCTGGATTTATATCATTAGGGGATATTCTTTCTTGGAACTCTGCATCTGCCCATTCTCTTGAATGAGAGAATACGAATAACCATACCGGGTCTCCCAATGAAGTTAAGCAATATTGTTGGCAAATGAGTTCTTTAGTAATAAAATCCTCATTACCTTCAATGACTTTATTTTGATAGGTCTTTGGTTTTACAAGTTGACCATAACTGTTGAGTTCTCTACCCATTTCGGACATTAACTCAAAACTGTTAGAATATATCCTCATATTATATAAATATTTAACTGTATGACATTGTAGAATTAACCCAGGTCATATGCCAGTAGCGAAATACAAAATTATCGAAATCCTCTACCTCTTTCATTAACAAGGGTATATCTGGTTCTGCACCGTTCTTTTTAATCTCTAAAACTTGGTAATAAAATTTGTTTACTAATCCTATCCGCTTCTGATTTAAAAATTCCCTAGCTTCCATTGTTGTTCTTTTGTTTTAAAAGTTTCTTCTTATAGGCTTTACGTTGAGAGTAAGAAATTACATTCTCGGGATATTCAATATCTTCGTATTCAAGAAGTAATTCTTTTGCTTTCATTGATTTATATGTTTCTTCATATAAATCTGGTCTGAGCACTTTAAAACTTCTAAAGAATACCTTGAATGAAGAGAATTCCTTCTCTGTACCCTTTTGGAATTTCTTCCATATCTCTTTTATTCTCTTATTCCAAGCATTCTCTTCTGCCCCCTTAAGTACCTTCTTCAATGGCTTATGGGTATGATACATTAGAAGTGTCTCCACATTTCCGTACATTTGAGTCGCGAATAGGTTGATTTGTACTGACTGATCCGGACCATATACGTACTCTGACATTCGTTGAATTAATAGGAAATCGAATATTAACCTCTTGGTAATCTCCGAAGCCCGAACTACCATTGTAATAACTGGGATGTCCTCCCCGAATCGTTTTGAAAAAGTCGCTGCTATTAGACATTGTTTACCATTGTCATGATGATTATTAAACATATAGGTTATATTGTAATTCTGATTGTACTTATTTCTCAGTACTCTCAGTTTACTACGCAACAAGTCAAGCTTATTAAAGTCTATGTAGTTATTCAATAAGCTAGTCCACTTAGTTTCTTTATAATTGAAACATCTTCCATAATCAAATTCTGGGTCTACCCAGGCCTTGCGTATCTTTATGAATACGTTATACACTACTGCTACCCCACTATTGGCAATAGCCCCCTTTGCAAATAAAGCAGGCTCTAATCTTAGGAATCCCTCATTGAGTTTTTCCCATGCTTCTTGTGAGGTAGCAAATTCTAACGAATGGAGGGACTCCTCCGGATTAAGTTGAAGTCCCTCTAATTTATGGTTCCATCCTGACATGTTAATAATTAGTTTGTTGCCTCCATCTATTGAGACGCTGTTTTTTAAAGAATAAACTGAATAACCCTTGGTCTGTGAACCCATTCAATGCAAGGAATCCCATATATAGGTAGAAAGCTTTTACCAGTGATTCCTGGAAGTCTATCTCTTTAGTCATTACTTGGGTTTGTTTCCAAGGTCTAGACTTAAGGAAATTCCTTGCCTTGTTCAATTCATATATCACTTCCCATAAGTATAACTTCTCTGCCTCATGTGATAATTCATTCATCTTATGAAAACCAGGGATGTAAGAGATGATTTGTTCCCATTTACCATCTTCATCAAAAAAATCCTCTTCACAAATAATATCGAATTTCAATAAATTCTGGTAGTCGGAATATTTTACCACTAACTCTTTAACACCCATAGCCATCACATCAAATAAGTTCTTTGCCTTATTATAGCTAAGAATATCTTCAGGAAGTATATTTGAATATACTAGAAGAGTAAAGAAAAAGCCTAAAGCATCTGCTTGTTCTTCATTTGCATTAGCAAGAGAATTCAGTAGGGATTGACATTCGTTTTCATTGAACATCTCGATATTCCAACCATTCTTCTGACATAATTCAAATACTTCTTCGGTAGATTCAAACCCCTCGGTGAGTTCTTCTATTACTCTTCCTATAAAGTCTTTGAGTATTACCTGGTTATTTGCATTATTGATATCAAATGGATAATCAGGTAACTGCTCTATTTGCCTATATCCCTGCAATTGTTCTAACCCCAATTCATACATCTTTAATAGTACCCCATTAGTTTCTACTTTAGGTACTGGTTCACTTATATTTCTTATATCCAAAATGTTAACTTTTATAATGTTTACCATTAAGATAATTACCAACAGTAGCATTACTAACCTTCAACCTTTTAGCTATGTACTTGTTAGTATTACCTTTTAATTTCAATCTCTCTAATCTTCGAATACTACGTACTGTTAATGAAGTATGAGGAGCAAATAGACCTCTTCTACTTACTCCATACATAGGATTATTTATACCTTTTAATTTCAACCTACCCTTATTAATGGCATCATATACATTATCTTTTTGAGTACCCCATTTAAGGTTCTCTAAACGATTATTCAAAGGGTTGTCATCTAAGTGCATTACTACTGGTAAATTATTCGGATTAGGTATATAGGCTTCTGCTACTAATCTATGTATTTTTACATTCTTAGATACCTTATTATTTCTAAGTTTAGTACGTTCGTATCCTTTATGGAAGAAAGTCTTTACGGGATGTCCCTTATTATAAAGCTTACCCTCCCGAGTAATATGATATCCTGGGAATCCTAATATATTATCTTCCACTATTTTATGTTTTGAGATGAACCAAATCCCTTATCTCCTCTACTTCCCCACATTTGAGACTCAGTATAGAATTCTTCTTGTTGAATCTCTTCTGGCTCTGTGATGTAGATGGGAACATGTATGAACTGTACAAGCTTCTTGCCACATTCGATAACTTGAGCCTTATTAGAAGCATTATATACTCCGATATGTATCTCTCCTACATAGGGAGAATCTACTATCTCAGCTGTAAAGAGTAAACCTTGCTTAGTGGCTATACCTGACTTATTAGCAGCCATTAACATAGAGGCAGGTGGTTCAAGCAATCCCATGATACCAGAGGGGATAAGTATACGATGTCCAGGTTTTAAAGCTATATGCCTTACAAAGGCTTCACCAAAAGGAACATCTAAATCATAACCTTCGGAGTCGAATTCATTTTTAGAATGAATATGCTCTGGGTATAAATCAGTTGGTACATAAAAATCTAACCCAGCATCATTGGGGTTTGCTCTGTTTGGAGATATTACCTCCCTTACTTTGATAAATCTGAATCTGTTCATAATATATTACATTTATGTAAAAGTTGTCCAAAGGTTAATTTCTCAGGTCTGGAAACATGTACTCCCAATGAATTACACATTCTTAATACATCAGTAGAACCTTCCATACACAAACTAGCAAGTATATCGCTTTGCTTTACTAAATAATTGGGGTTGTTAAAGTATACTTTAAACATAGCCCATATCATGTCAATTTTTTTCATTGCATTCTCTATAAAGTTCTCTAATACGTTTCTTAGGTACTTCGAATTTCTCAACTGTTTTGGTAATAATTTCTTTTCTGTCTTTCCCTTTCCGAATCAAGCCTCGGATGTATTTCTTGATACCAACCGTGTCTTCTAATACATCCAAATCTTTGTATTGATTCTTCTGTTCTAATTCTTTCCTTGTAATGTTCAAGTTCTGGGACATCTTGAATGCACATAGTTCTGAGTCTCCGCATAGTTTACATTCTTTGGTTGATAAATCATATCCAATACCAAAGCATGGATCTCCGTTAGTACCCAATTGACTAACATCTATTGGTGTAAGTACATCATGTTTTGATAAATCAGGAAGTTGTTTCTTTTTCTTTGCCATCTCATTTTTCTTTATAAATGTATATGTTAGTAATATCATCTAAGGTTACATATGAATAACCAATGTTATTAATAAATAGTTCCCTGAGTTTAGATAATTCTGGGCAAGATTCTGGGTCAGTAGTATCTTGTTGTAATTTGATCTCTAATCCAGATCCCCAATATAAACTAAATGAATGGGTATAAACATCCGGGGTATATCTCCAGTGTTTAATATGGGTTACCCATGCCAAATCCCTGCAATTGAATACATGTTTGGGATTACTGGCAGGTGGGTTCATCCAATTTAATATTCGGTCTATCAGTTTCATTATTCTTTATTGTTATTTGGTTTCCTTAATAATATCCAGCAGTAGATACCTGATGCGGATATTTGTATTATTCTATATCCTTCCGATTGTAATTGTATTAATCGTTCATCAGTATCTTCCCTGATACATATAATTTTATCTTTATTCATAATGCCCGTATGCTTATTAGGATGTAATTATTTCCTCCTACGGAGAAAAGTAATTACTCATAGTACTTCTAGTTAACTCTGAATAAGGCTCTATGGTTAGGATGTTTCTTCCATAGTTTGTCTAATAAAATTACTTTCAATTCTTGTCTCTGATAATATTGCTTCCTATGTTTTCCATGCCTATCTAAATAATTACCAGGATAGTGAAGGTCATCAAGGTACACTTTCTTTTTCGATTTATCGGTTCTTACCAAACGACCAAGGAACTGAATAGATTTTTCTTGACTATCCATACTTGCTGCGTTAAGCAAATACCTTAGCTTAGGAAAGTTTTTGCCCCGAGCAATGATTGTGGTTGATACCAAGATATCAATTTTGCCGTCCCTAAAATCTTTCATTATTTGTTGTCTTAATTTAGATTTGGTATTAACATGCACATAGGCAATATTATAGGCATCGCCCAGTTTCTTTTTAAAGAATTTATATAGATTTTCACAATGTGCAATATGCTTGCAAACTACGAGAGCAGGATATCTGCCTTGATTAATATTCCATCGTAATCTGGAATATGCCATTAACCAAGCAGTATAACTGTTAGTAATCGAATCATCATATATCTCTTTATAAGATATACAATCGGATTCCCAATTCCCATACCATGGTTTACCTGGTACCATCTTTACTACAGTTTTAGTTGAATAACCCTTCTTAATAGAATCCCTAAGTTTAAACTCGGCAAGTACCTTACCAAAGAAACATTCAAGATTCATATTCTTAACTTTATCTTTAGCAAGCTTACTCATATAGATGGTACCAGATAGTCCTATACGAATACGAGTATTGAATAACCGGGTGATTACATTCTGATATTGCCTACTGCCCCCTTGGTCAGCTTCATCTATAAGTACCATATCTATTTGAGATAACTCTTTTTGATAGAACCTCATATTACGAGAAATAGATTGAACCATACCTATTGTGAAGTTACTCCAGTTTAAAACTTTGCCTTGAACAAAAGTGATATCCTCTCCGGGTAGATATTGCTTAAATTCTTCTCTAGCTTGGTTTAACCAATCCGAGTCATTAGTTATTAACAAAGTCTTCAACTGCTTCTTATAGGATAAATACAAAGACGACATAATAAGAGTTTTACCTGCATTAACCGTGTAATCCAATACTCCGATATGAAATGGTTTACCTCCAATCGTATTATTAATTACAGCCTTGACTGCTTTCTCCTGTTCTGGTCTTAATTTATATTTGCCTATCTTCGTAACAACTTTACTGACTTTAGGTAAAGGTTGACGCATATCTACAACTTTAGGTTTAATTCCCATCTCAATACACATATCGTATACCTTAGGAAGCAAACCTATTTTAAATTGACCAGTCTTGGTGATGTAGTGAATCTTACCATCCCAATTCTGCATACCTCTTTGCCTTGTACGTAAGTAGAAAGCATTTGGGTGTCGAATGGCAAACTCATTATAAAGTTTCTGTGCGAACTTAAGAGGTAAGTCGAGTTCACACATATTACCATTCTGAATAATTATCTTGCTCATCTTCTGTTTCTATGTAAAATGAATTACCACAAGAACATTCGGCATATACTGATAAATCATTGTCTATGGCATTTACCACTTCCTCTTCGGATAATATATAGCATTTACCACAACAAGGACACCATGTATAGGAATTGCCCGAGATATAATTATCTCGGGATTCTTTATATATAATTGCTACTTGACTCATATTACTTAATGATTACGGTTACTCCCTTAGTACCTTTATCTACTCCCAAAGCTTCCTTAAGAAGTTTAATGTGATGTTCTTCATCGGCAATCAATTTCTCAAGGAAATAATTCACATCATCATAATCTGGGCGTTCATTGTATTGAGCAATTGCTTTTTGAATCTTTTTATAGTGTCCGATAGTTTCTATTTCGGAATCCCAGGCAATCTTCAAAGCTTGTTCCCAAGTAGAACCTATTTCAATTGTAGGATTAATGTTGATTACAGAGTAATCTTCATAAGGGTCTGCCAATTGTATGAAATCTGATATCTTATCGAGATGTCTCATTTCTACTAATCCAATACCCAACATCAATTCCGAAATCTCTTTAAATCTAGTTGACTGCTGAGTATACATAATGATTGCACTTAGTTCTGAGAATTTGGCATTCTTCCAAATTACATAAAACATATTAACTATCTCATCAGGCCAAGGTTCAATATCCTTAAAATCCGGATAATCTACTGACTGGTCTGAATACTTGAGGACATCTATAAAAGCATTAGCTGCATCCTCCACTCTGTTCCCTAAAAATTGTAAGCCTTTCATACATTTAGTTATTTATAGAATCCCAAAGACTCCCCTCTACTGTAGGTTCATCTCCAAGAAGTTGTTTATTCTTATTCTTATATAAATACTTATTGTATCTTTCAATTGCTTTATCAGTATACATCTGTGCAATGTCTGGTAAACCATTACACCATGCAAGAGATTCAAACTGAGCATCGATGAAGGTCTTATAATCCCAACCTTCTTCTTTTAAGAAGTCACCAACCTTTGCAAAGTGTACATACTTCTCTGGTTGATTTTCATAAGATTCATATATACCAGTTGCCTTAGCAATCTTACCTATAAAGTAATCATGTATCTCTTTGGTAAGTTTTAAATCTGAATTTTGTAACTCTATCTCAGCATCTACTTGATTAGTGATGTTTTCTTGCATAGATAATAACCTTTGCATAACATTACGATAATCAGTCATCCTTTTTAATCCAGTCTCTATATACTTGATAAAACCTTCTCTGGTATCAAGTTTAAAATCCTCACAAAAGGTATTACATATCTCTGCAAGCTTTTTACAATTTGCCCATTCTCGGGAATTACTTTCGTTTATTTTCCGAACTCCTCTATGCTTTAATTTTATACGAGTTGCATATAAAATATCAGCAACGAGGGCAGCATCCCCCTTAGATGCTAGTAATATGTTATTAACTCGCTTAGTATTTTTATTGTTAGAAACTAAGACTGCTCTATGATTTATTGCCTCCTTTCGAGCAATAACAAAAAAAGCCTCAACTGGGAAATTGTCTACCTCTAAGGTATTTAATATTTCCTCAAATTGAGACTTAGTAATGTGAATACTGGGTTCTCTCATTTCCTCTTTCTATTACAATATCTTACATAAAGTGTTATGGTAGTTACAGCATAAAATAAAACCCACAAAAATATGTATACTGCTCCTTTTAGTGTTTTATCATCTAAAAGATAGCATCCTAAAAAGAAGATGCCTATATACCCTACCATGGCTAAGCATATAGCCATATTTATAATCCATTCAATAATAAACTGTTTCATAACCTGGAATATCTATTAGTTCTTACTTCACCCGTTCTTTTATAGGCTTTATAATCTATCTCTTCGACTACCCCTACTGGATGCCATCCCCAAGAATCACCTGATGGTTTATACCACTCTTCTAATACATAATAAGTAGAAAACCAACCAATGGATCCTTTCTCATGGTTAAATGGGAAGATAGTTCTACGTTTAACTATCCGTTGTTCATTTAGTTTTGGCATATTTTTAATATTTTTAAGTTATATAATATAATAGGAACTCCCTATTTCAAAGAGTTTCTGATAGCAATCAATTCTTGATAACTTTGATACCGAGTATTATATACTAACCTTAAGACTCCATTTTTCCCAAGATCATTGCAATCCTTTCCGTCTGGTAAAAACACCACCTTGACCTTTTTATAAGCAACAAGTTTGAGCGCCAAATTGATTGCATATTGCTTGGCGTCTGGGTCCAAGAGTATAATATATCTTTCGCATTGGGATTTAAGTAATTCATTGATTTGGTACTGACTAATAGCTTTGCCCATTGTGGCAATTCCTCTATCGCCCATTGTGAGAGCATTAAGTGCTCCCTCGCAAATGAATACCGACCGGTACATTTCCAATGCGTCATGATTAAAGATGATAAATTGTTTGCCAAGGCCTGTGATATCTTTATCGGGATTATTATACCTGGGACCTTTTCCGATAACGTTCCGAGCATTGTAATATTTAAGTTGTCCTTGATAATAGAACGGGATGATAAGGTACCCGTAAGTCGTGCCCATTGTTCCATAGCCGATACCAAATCTTGAAAACTGGTCGGGGTTGAAGCCGCGTTTCTTGATATATCCCCTAATACTTTTTGCAAGTTGGCTGTCTCCAATCGAAATATTTCTAAATCCCTCAGGGAGATACAGGGGCTTACTCTCGGCAAGTTCGATTTTCTCTTCCTTAAACTGTAGTTCATCAAATTGTCCATTGTTCAAAAAGTTAATTAGTTCATGGTATTCTGTAAATCCCTCTATATCCATTATCAGTTGAGCAGGAGAGGGATGAGCATTACATCGAAAACAATTAGTTCGATACATGGAAAGATTAACCCCCAACTTCTGTTCTCTCCCGCAATATGGGCAAGTTGGTATACGCATCCAGCCCCTTCTATATCTATAACCCCCCAGTCTAGAAATAAAATAATTATATAACTGGGCTTTAAATTTATTAGTGATTTTCATGTATGCCTCGGTATATTAAATCTACGTAAATAATTGTTTAGGGTAGTATGTCCAATAGAATACTTATCACATATATCTTTAACTTTCATACCATTCTGATAGTCTTTGATTACAGACGGGTAAATATCCTTAAATTTATAGTTTCCAAATCTTGGCTTACCATGAGTATTTATAATACGAGTTATAGATGAATCGGAAACCCCAAATTTCTTTTTAAGGATTGACCGGGGTTTACCAAGATTGTATTCATAAAGTAAACAATTAATACTAAATTCGTCTAGTATGTCTCTACCTCCTGGTTTAAACCTACCATCTTGAATACATTGTTGAGTATTTTCTTTATAAGTTCCCCAATATAAATTCTCTACCCGATTATTAGTCCTATTGTTATCCTTATGACATACACAAGGTTTATTTTCGGGATTGGGGATATAGGTTAATGCTACCAACCTATGAACTAAATGAGTTGAGCCATTTATCTTGACCCTTAAATACCCTTTAAATAATCTGGGCTTTAATAAGGTATTATCTTTAAATACCTTACCATCTTTTGTTACTATTATTTTCATACTCTCTTATAGCTTTCCTAATTACTCTTCGAAGTTTCTTTAAATCCTCTAAATCTAAATCGTTGATACAAGTGGTTTGCCAACCATTATGGGATATTTCTAAAACTACCCAATCAGACCATCTATCTTTTACTATTTCTATTTTCTTTGTTTTCATATCTTTTCTTCCCACATCTCATACAGTAATATTTTACATATCGTTTCTCATAATACTGGGCTTTTCTTCTCCCACCTTTCTTAGAAAAGATTGCCCTACGAGGTCTCTGTTTAAACTCAGCCCAATGAACAGCTACCCATTCATGATATCCAAGCTTACATTTAAATGTCTCCAGTAGTCCGTTCCCTTTTCTTAGAATCCGCATCTGGATTAGTGCTCTTCTTAAATTGTTCATCCAATTTTTTACCATATACCTCATCATATTGTTTACGTTGTTCTCTTGTAAATTCTGTACATCTTTGTCTTTCAACATCACATTTAAATAAGGCTCTACCTGAAGAAAGACCGTCCCTTTGTACTACCATCTCAACTCGAAGTATATTATCTTTTTCTTCTTGCTCGGTAGAATTAAGACCCACAATAACTTGAGCATTACGAACAATAGCAATTGAACCAGAGATATCATTTTCATCATATCTAGTAAGTCTATGCTTCTTACCTTCACGAGTAATATGATGTGCAGTCCATATGATATCAAGATGTAACTCTTCTGCCAAGTTTTGCAAATCTACATATACATTAGAAATCCTTTCGAAATCCTCTCGGTCTCCAGCTATTGAGGCAAGCTTACCTGCATAATCTACCATTAATACTCTAATATCGATGCCTTGATTACGCAATTGAACTATCCTCTCTTTTATGTAAGTTGTATTAGTAATCATTGCAGGTACCCTCTCAACCACCAATTCAACCCCAAATCTTGCAAGCTTTCTTAAATGTTTAGCTTCAAGTTTATCATACTCACCTGAGTATAATTCCTTTTTGGTTTTATTGATACTAGATTGAATAAATCTGTCCATGATTTGGTCTTTACCATTCTCGGTATCTACGTATAATACGGATTTCTTCATTCGAAGATAACCTCGGGCAAGGTTTACCATGAAGAAAGTTTTCTTTGCTTTAGGTTTATCCAATATTACATTAATAGAATGTTCGGGATAACCTCCTGCATTAGTAAGGTCATTTAATTGCCTAAAGGGACAGGGTATTACCGAGGGTTCTGATTGTCTTTTAAACTGTCTCTCTGTAATATCCCGAATCATGTATATAGGTTCGTCCTCTTTCTTTGGTTTACTTTTCTGAAGTACTTTTTCAATCTTCCTTGAATACTCTTCATATTGTTCGAAGTTATCTAAATCAAAAGAGTCATTCAGGTTCTTCATTTCAACATAGGTAGAGAACTGGTAAATTTTTTCCTTGATATAATCTGCATCCGATAAGGGAATGTGATATAAATTGCTTATTAACTTATTGATATTAGGGATGTCATCCTTAGTTACCAAATCAATATATGCCTTTGATTCTAGCAATTCTTTTAATACTTCTTTTAATATATTCTCTGAAGGCATCTTACCTTGCTTCTTAAAGTATTTTGATATACCCTCAAATATAAGGGCATGCTCAATAAGAACCAGGTAATTAGCTTTAATCCTTTTTAGGACTAGACCTCCTTCCTTATCTCTTAAAACAAACCTGAGTATCTCAAGTTGGAAATCCGGTGTAAAACTAAATTTGATGTTGTCTTTAAATTTCTTCATATCTATATTGCAATATTATATAAACTAATAGATTTTGATAGTACCGAGATAGTTCTGAGTATGTTGACAACTAACTAGAAACTACTAATCCACTACCTTAAGCTCCCGAATATTTAATATTATTATTTTATATAAGAAAAAATACTTATATTTGCATAACGAATATTTAAAAACATGGGAAAAAGTAAAGGAAATAATGGCTCAGAGCTTCATCGATTAAAACCTATGCAAGAATATGATGAAGCTACTTTCAATAGACTTTATAAAGTCTGTAAGCCAGTGATTAGGAATCTTACCAGACAGATTGATTATAAAAGGTTTAATCTTACACCAGATATAATTCAGTCTTATTTCTGGGACAAGATGTTATTTGTTTTTAATAAATACTATGGTGAATGTACTGAAGAACATCTCAAAGCAAGAATCCTTGTTTCCTTGAGTACATTTAAAAATAAATTGATTCGTTCTGCATACGGAGAACAAGCAGAGTATAATCAAAACCTCTTTAAACTGGATGATTTATTCGATAATGACAAAGAACTAGAAGATGATAGTGAAGAAGAGAAAGCTAAATCCGAAATGATAGATATGATGTATACTTATATGAAAGATAAACTTTCTCCGGATGCTTATCTTTTATTCGAAGTATTAATTACTCCTCCCCCCTTCATTAAAGAGAGACTCGGAAATAGTACAAGGATTACTAATATAATGCTCATAGAATTTTTCGAAATGCCTAAGACTAATGAATCCATGAGATATATTTCTGAACTTAGACAGGATATACAGTATTGGGAAGATAGAGCTAAAGAAGAACTTAGATATTAACACAAAAGAAAAGGGACGTTTCCCAACGTCCCTTTCCGAGTGTTTACTCTAAACAAACTATGCAAAACAAAAACAAAACAAGAGTTTACTTAGACAATACAAATAATACACATGAGTTATATTAACAACTAATTACGACCTATGATATTTTTTGAATATATCTTAAAGTAATAGTCGGTGGTAACTTTTCGATAGTCAAGGTATCTACCGAAGTCTCTTGTAGGAAAGATTCCCCTATTAAATTCCAACTTACTACAATGGCACCATCTTGAATACCCTTGGTGGGAGTCCCTCTACCGAAGTCTCCATTTAAACCCGTTTCTCTATTAAAGAAAGATTGGGGTCTAACATTCTCCCAGCTATTGGCATTATCCTGTTTACCTTTAGATACACCGAGAGCATGCCTATGTCTTGGTAAATCATCGCCTTTCAATTTAATAACAAAGTTACCTTTAGTGGGAGTATAGAAATCCCCAATATTCTGTAGCATCATCTCGTCTCCAATTTGAATACCTCCGGCCTGATATCCTATTACTATCCTACCTGAAGCCTTTGTATATTCAGCCCATCCTTCAGGGATTACATCGGTTTCCCATAAAATTATTGAACCTATGGGTAAACTAGCAGTATTCAAAGAATCGGAGAATTCCTTTCTGAGAGCTTCTAGTTGCCCATCAATGTATTGCTTAATATTCAATAGATTCCCATTTTCATCCTCTACCGGAAACCCAGTATTCATTTTCTCTACTTTAGTTATGGATTCTTTCATCATACTGTGAGTAGCAGTAGTATATGGGATCTCCTGGAATTTGCCCTGATAGGGTACAATAGCAAAGTTCTCATTTCTTTTAGTCATAGCATCTGTACCCTTACCATATATCCCAATAAGAACAACAGAATTCTTATTATTAGAATAATAAGGGCAAGCAGTCTCTACCATCTCTAGAAGATTACTAAGAGTCATACTATAATCCGAATAAATATCATTATTAAGTACATTGGGATTACGATTCTCTTCAGAAATTGGGTAGTATATATCTAGAGATTTTTTATATAACTCATAGAAACTTTCTGAAGATTCATTCCAATAAGCTACAAAATCTACTGGATTATCTACGGGTTCGGAGATAGTAGTGTGTACTGCAAACAGTAATACTTCATCGGTGGACCCTTGGGTTCCCTGAATATTCTCGATGGTCAATGTTTGTTCATCAGAGATAAATATATAGCCATCTCTTGAAATACACCCAAAATTTATATCGGGTAATTCTCCATCTTCAGAATCTTTAGACATATACCTTGCTGTAATCCTATCCTTAATTACATTAGCAAATTTACTACCAGAAACTCCCTGAGGAGAAACAACCAATTTATTACCATTTATGGTGGCTGAGCCAAATCCACAGAATGGCCCCAAACCAGAAGGGGCAGCAATTGCTTCGGCTGCTTCCTTAGATTTGATTATACCTTCATACTTAAAGTACGTTTTCATTGTTCTTTGTATTTTTAAAGTTATTCTTTTGTTCTGCCATATCCCTGAAAGCTTCTCCGAGTTCATTAAATTTGAGAGTTAACAGCTTAAAGATTATCTTCCAGATACTATATTGTTTTTTAATGCCATGTATTTCACATATATGCCCATAGATACTATCTATTTCGAAGCAATAGCATAATATCATTATAGTAATGGATACTCCTATGGGATCTACTCCATAGGGTTCTCCAATAGCTTTCCCAATTACAGCCCCAAGTAAGATATAACAAATATAATCAACCAGCTTATTTAGGGTTCTCCTACCGGCCCTTGACTTTCGAATGACTATATCTTGTACTCTACTTGCAGATATACCAAACCATAAATCTGAAAGTATCAATATTATGGCAAGTAATATCATCCACCTAAGGTCATAAATAATTTGGGTACATTCTCCAAATAAACCAATCATTGAAGTCTTGAACAGAGATTGAGTAGTAGTCTCTGTTACATTGTCTATTGCACTCTTTATCATACTTCTTCAATTTTCCACATTTGATTACTATAAGTAGTAATGGTAAATGTCTTCTCAGAAGTGTCATCTGATTCCCATTCCAACTTTTGAGGATTAACGCTTAATAAGTCAGCATCTACTACCGTAAACTTAGCCCGTACCGAAGTATCGGCAACTGATTCAAAAATGTATTCTCCAGCGGTAGCCGTAGTAAATTCATATCCGGCTCCACCAGCATCAAAAGTAGTTACTTTGCCAACTTGTCTAACTCTACTATCGAATTCAGCTTTATTAGAACTACACCTAATTAAACAATATACTTGTTTAATGGTACCCTTTAATTCGGCATAACTTGGGTCAACGGTTAATTCTATAATAGTAGGGTAATCTTCCAATATTACTTGACACCTTAATGAAGAACCATCATCTGCCACAAAAGTATAAGTACCTGCTTTAGTTAATACAATCTCGGATTCAAGATTATAGGTTTCCCCAGTTTCATCACAAGTTGCAGTACCACTTACATTGACCCCGTTTTTCATTTCTTCAAGGCTAAATTTACAAGCTGATACTTCATCCAATAACTGATATACTGCATAAGTATCATCAATTTGGCTTTCGGGTAATGACCAGTTAGGTTCTTTCCACTTTGAATCTGAGGGGTCCGAAGGAACTATCTTTAGTTTGTTCTGATATACAACTGGGGTATTCTTAACTACCCAAGTAGTCTTTGCAGTTGGGTAGGCTACAGATTGGAAAGTATAAGTACCTGCTCTATTAGTAGTATATACATACCCGTTTTCAGCATTGAAGGTTTCCCCAGTTTCTACTACTTTAACTCGGTAATCATCACCATTACCCGAAATACATTGTATTATTACGGTAGTTTTTGCAGAACCGTTATATAGAGTAGATGTAGATGGATTAATACTGATCCTATATATAGCAGTTTTACCTGAAACTACTTCAAAGATACCCACACCTTCATCAGTTTCTCTTTTATCTAAAGTACATTTGAATTTATAAGTACCATAGCTGTTAGCAATAAATTTATCCCCATTCTTGAAAGTCTTAGGATTACCTATTAACCTACAATATAATTCTCCAGTAAATGACTCTGGGTAATTTGAAGTTATGGTTAAAGTAGTAACTGCATCCTTCATAGTTTGATTATTTCCAACTCTAAATTCGGAAGGGGTACATCTTACCTTATAAGTAACTTCTTCTTGGGTTACTACAAATGAAGTTTGTTTTACAGGAAATTCCACAATCTCAAAAAAGTAAGTACCAGGTTTTGTAAATTCCCAAGTTGAGCCCGATATTTTTACTTGATCGGTGCCCACTAATCGAACATTACAAAGTTTCTCTGTCCCTTTATAGGATACTCTAGCTATCACCCTTGTACTAACCTTTAAAGTAGTTGGGGTTATTTTACCAGTTATGGGCTCACAAGAAATAGTATATGAACGGTTATAAGTTTCCTGCCTTACGGTAATTTGGGTTATCTTAGAATTATCCCCAACGCTTCGAAAGTAATAAGTACCAGCCCTTGGAATATTAAATACCGAACCACTTTCATGTTTAGTATAACCCCAGTTAATTCTATCACTCGATATTTGATATCTCAAATCTGCATTCACCCAATCTGAGGTTACAGTTACCAATACTGGTACTTCATATACTTCTGAAGTAACTAAGTTGGGTTGGTCTGGGTTTACCAACTCGGCCTTAATCGAATACCCATCATTTACTACAAAACCATAATCTATAGTGAAGGATACGTGATAAGGTATGAATCTAGTAAAGAAACTTTCTACGGCTTCCCTAAATTTTTTAAAAGCCTCAGAATTAGAAGTATACCCATGACCAGTAAGTTTAAAACTTACGGAAATACATTGAGAACAATCAAAGGTGTTATCAAAGGTATATTTACTATCGTACTGATAGTATTGGTCAAAGTGGGGATGACCTTTTATCCAACCATCATACCCATCGGCTTTTGCTGGGTCTGTTATTACACAGGTTAACCCATATAACCTCATCATGATCTCGAAAAATTCTGATGTACCCCTTATTTTGAAAAGAGATACCGAATATCTCAAGATGTTTCTTACCTGAGTACTGGTTAAAGTAAAAGGTCCCTCTTTGGGTATTATCCAAAGCTTTGATAACTCCTGGAGTTTACTATCCGAGTAGAACCCATTAAAGTACTCTGCCCATTTCTGTGCATCTATCGTGTTCCCATAAGCAAAGGGCATTTCTCCAAGAAATTGCCAAAGGAAATTGAGATACATATCTGGGGTTTTATCTATATCGATAATATCCAATATATTCTCAATATCCTTTGTAATATAATCTTCAAAATGCTCTCCACAAATTTCTAGAAACCTCTCTAAGATGCCTTTACCATTTACCTTATAAGTATCTTGGTCCTTATATTCAAAAGGTAAAAAGTCGATTAAATTTTTGAGGTTTATCATACGATTTCGTTAACGGTTAATGTTAATTGTGAAGCATTCTCGAATACTGGCAAATTAAAGCCAGGGTCTTCATAATCATGGTTTGGTTCAGATACTGTAATAGAATATCGATAACCTGATTGATAGCTATTGTTTTGGATATCCAATGAGAAATCAAAACCATTAGCTTTATCTATAATCTGAATAGAGCTACCGACTGAGCCAGTAGTTACATAACCATTAGATACTGAACGTACTGTAAAAGTAGTTGAGGAATTGAAGGTTATGTAGTAAGTCATAGAACCCTTTGCCTTGTTCAATTTAAATTGGCCAAGGTTTAATTCCTTATTACCATAAATGGTAGTAGGCCAGGGTTTAATATAGAACTTAGTAAGGTGAAGGTAATCTACAGTTGATAGGTTATCTATTAGGGCATAGATGTCTGATACCCTTACGCTTCCACCTATCTGAGCTTGCTCTGGAGAATAGGCATTGTATAAAGCTGTAAGAATTTGAGTTTGTATCTCGGCAGTCTTATAAGACTTCTTACCAGTAACATCCATCTCCAGAATAATCTGAACCTTACCTGCAGACTTAACCTTTAACCAAGTAGTCATAGGTGCCCTTTGAGATAATAGGTTGTATACCCTATTTATTAATTCGGAAGAAGCAACAGCTCCACCATCGGGGCTAATGTATACTGTAAGCTTTCTACCGCATTCATAATCGGCTTTAGCCTTGTTTACACCATCTACTAACATAGCTAAGCTTTCAAAGTCCTCCTTAGTAATTGCTACTCCAAGAGTCTTTACACTCAAAGGTATATGTTCCTTGAGCATTGTAAAGTTCTCATAGTTTGAACCTCCTCCAGCATCATAAGCATTACTTACAGTAGCATCAGTGATTGAAGAAGAAATGATTGATGGTACGGATGTAATAGTATTACTCTTTACGTTACCCTGAGAACCATTGGTTAAATAGAATACTACATTGGTTATCTTTGCACCTGCTGCAGGTTTCTTACCGAAGGTTCCATCCCCAAACATTATGTAAGGGTTAAGAGCTTCATCTATTGAAACCATAAAGTGTTTATCCGTTGGCTTTGATTTTGCAAAGGTATCTACCAATACCCAAGTTTCTCCACCTATCTGTAAAGACATAGAGCCCTGTTCATAGTACTTACCATTAGGCAATGTACCAAGGTGAACTATTACCCTGTCTCCAGTAGGTATTAGCATATTATTAAGAGCACTTGCAGTATATTTCTCATGTTGAATTATAGGTACTTTACATGTGGTTACATTTGAATACCAAGTTACATCTCTAGCAGATAACCAAGAGTTACCACTGGAATCCGTAAATAGAGTTCCTTGAGGTATGGTTAATTTAGCACCGATAGAATTACCAGTAATACTTCTAGATAGGATTACATCTACCGTAGCAGCAATCGCTGCTCGAGCATGGTAATCTACCAGAGCTCCGTGTTTAACTACCGAATCATACCTTCTTGCAGTAGATAGGAAGGTTTCCCTTGCCATATTATCTACATAATAGTGGAGTACTTCGGCAATTGCCGCAAACAAAGAGAGGATGATAATTAAGATATTCCCCTCCGAATAATCCGTTATGAGTTTCTGACCCTGAGGGTCCTTAAGCCCCATAAGGGATTCAACCAGCTTGGCCTTAATCTGTTGATAAGACCTCTGGTATGGGTTAAGCCATTTATTTGTGATTCCCATATTATTGTGTATTTAATGAATTATCTGACTTATCATAGGTGATATCGAGGTACTGACTAGAATTTGTTCCATTTATTACATAAGCTACTTCTATGTGTATTTTTGCATCAACTCTAGTAACTGTGATATTTTGGAAGGTTATTCTCTGTTCCCATGCACCTATGGCTTGTTTTAAAAACTCTTTAATTATAAAACTTAGGGCTTGTGAGTTTGGTTCCTCAATACATTGCCATAGTTTACTACCAAAGTTTTCCTGTCGGAATCTTTGACCTATCATGTAATATAATATCGAACTTATATTATCCCGGATAAGTTTAAAATCCCCGTTTACTGGGTACCAACCTCTTTCCCCATTTTCATTAGTTGTAAGTTGGATAGGATAAGTTACACCTATACCAACTAAGTCTGTAAAGTAATTCTTTTCCATTAGTGTATGCAGGTTTTATCCTCATAATCGTCTACGACGAATTGTGAGAAAGGTTTAGTTATTTGAGTTGGGGTTGGGCCTGATGAACCAGGTCCCGTAGTTACACCAGAGTGTACATGAGAATTGAACATATTTCGAAGTTGTTCTAGTTCCTTAACCGTTTGATTTAATTTCTCGGTTAATTGGAATATATTGATTACTCCACCATTCTCACCCGTATTTAATATTACTGAATCCCCAGAAGATACATTAATATCCTTTTCGGATGATATCACTATATTAGCTTCGGAAGATACAACTATGTTACCATTGAAATAAAGGTTTAATGTACCATTATCATCATCTATTACAATGAGATTGCCCTCAGGAGTAACTATACCCATTTTGTTTGGGCCATCTAACGGTTGTGGTACTTGGTTAATTCCCCAACCATGATATTCCCATAGAGGTTTAGTGGGGTCACCGTATTCAAAGGTAATAAATACTATATCTCCTATTTTGGGAGTTAAAAATTTGAACCCGCCACTAATAGAACCATGTTGACCTTTTGGGTAAGCCCATGCAGTAGTACCACCCATCACTTCGGGGATACATACCTCAACCCGATTCATTTTCTTTTCGGTATCACTGTTATTAACAACTATACCTCGATATACAGAGTAATATCTACCGATGCCCTCTATACCTTCTTCTGTTATTATCTTTGCAGTTTCATAACCCATAACTACTTCACCTCCTTATTTTTAATATATTCTTTAAATCTCCTTAAGGCTACTTCCATGTAATCAAACTTAACCCAATAATCATATGGTACTTGAATATCTTTAATAGTTATCTTACCTGGTAATACCTTACCCGAAGAAGTAGTTAAACTACCAGAGGTTATAGCTATACCCTCAGCTTTTTCTATTGGAGTCTTAGCTAATACTTCCGTATAATAAGCTTTCTTTCTAAGAAGTTCATCCTTACGCTTATGGTCGAGTACATTGCCTTCTTTATCCATAATACCGGATTCTATGAAGTAAGCTACCTCATTATAAGTCCAGCTTAAATCTAATTCTCTGGAATTACTCAAAGCTTTCTTATCCTGGCCCTTAGAAGTTTTAGCATTAGCTTTAGCATCATTAGCTACTACCGATTGAGTAGATAATCCAAGTTTAGCAGTAGTAGAACCTGCTCTACTAGAATTTCTAACTAATTCTAAACTAGTTATATACCCTTGACCTGGATCCATTGAATGAGTACACTGTTTTATATACCAGGGCCCAGACCATCGTTTACCAACATTTTCAAGAATAATTACTTGAGAAGTGGCTAATAAAGGTCTTCCCACTACCTGCATCTGACATATGAGTTTACTCTCAGTATGTTTCAAACCACCATTGGCATTTGCATTAGCTGCCCAAGCCCATTTATCAATTCCTCCATATCTACTGAATAGATTGCTATACAGTTTATATAAGGGTACCTCTACATCGGCTTTCTTCCAATGCTGGACTTTTACAGTAACACTGTATATACCTAAGCTCTTATTTAAGGGGTTCTTATATTTGATGACCGGAGTATCATCTATGACCATAGTATAAGGGCCTTTCTTTAAAGCTGAGATACCACGATAGACACTTTCCTCATCTTCCAATCCCCAAGCAGTAGCTCCTCCTTTAGGTGTATGCTCTGGGTCATAATCTCTTGGGTCAACATCCTCTATTACCATATACTCCATCTGTTCCTTACCCTCAAATAAGTATCTGGTATCTTTAAGGATATTGTATAAATCCTCTTTTAAATTCTGGCCGTTAGTAACATTCTTAAGAGCAGCATTCAATGCAGCTCTCCTGTCAGAAGGAAACTCTTCCTTCTGTATAGTCTTATTAATAATGCTACGTACCTGATCTGTACTGAGTTCATTAAGGAATTTCTCTTTACCTTGCCGATAAGCTTCAGCAGGATTAGCTGCTGAATACTCTGCTACATCTGAATTCCATTCATCATTCAACTGCCTTCTAGCTTCTATAGCAGCAATAAGGTTTGGATCAGTCTTTAGAGCATGGTTGATTTGCATTTGCCTAATCGTGGGGATATCAGCTGGGTTATTCTCAGCACCATATTTGCCAACGGAGGTATGCCAATTCTTATAATAAACTCCATTGTTCTCATTAGCTTTTATCTCAGGTAATTTTTCCTCATCATCAATTCCCGTACTTAGTACTTCGAGGTCTTTACTTTCTGGATTCACTACTGGAGATAGGGTAGCTTTAACTCGTTTAGTTACCTTTTGAGTAGAAAAATGGACACTTAATACTTCTCCATTCTCTCCCTGATAGGTATAAGTAGTTACCGGCTCTTCATGAAACTTCCTATTATGAATATAAATAACCCCATCTCTAGAATCTATATACCATGGTCCATTAGTATACCCTTTCATCTTTTGTTCTAATTGAACCAAGATATTTTTACCGATTAACCCAAAGTCACTATCTATTAAAGCTTTTAAATCTTCTGGCATTGCTACTTCTGCTACTCCACTGTAACGGTTAGCATAGAGTACTTTTCCAGTAGTAGTACGTACATGTTCTGTAGGCACTTGTAGTGACTCATATACTTTATTACTAATTTGTTGTTCCATTATTGAAATATTTCTATGATTACCCCAGTTCCATTCTCGCATCCCTTATCTAGATAAGCCGATAAACTATTTCCTGGAGATTCAGAAAAATTGTATGGCGGCTGAAATCTTAAATCTCCGATAGAATCAATACACTTAATAGTTACATGAGTACCTGTGGAATCAAATCTAGCTTCAAAATCTCTAACCTTGATTGTTTTGATGGGCCCAGATATAAATTGCCCATCTGGATATATATATCCCCACTGTAGACATATTACACTACCCTCTTGTAAAGAGTCTATATCTACAGTATCGGGGTCACCAGTATCAAAGGTTATAGTAGCTAAATTTTCCTTTTCTTCATCATACCTATAATTCCATGTACTAATATAAGCTCCAAGAGGTATGCCAGTAATGGGATTTACTATTGGCATACCTCTAAAATCAAACAAAGCCAGGTAGGGTTGTCCCATACCGTTATATAAGATGGGTTTCTGTTTAGCTGCCATAAGAAGGTATTCTTATAAGGGTTCCACTTTCTAATTCTTTAAAAGGATTTAGTATACCATTAGCCTCAGCAATAATATACCATTTCCCAGAATCTCCGTAATACCTAAAAGCTATATTCTGAAGAGTTTCTCCATCCTTAACCGTATGCTGAATATCATTTGAGGATGAAGGAACTGAGGGGATAGGAGCTTCTAGGGAATAATCCCCATCTCCATAGTTTAGAGCATAGGCATTTTTATAAGGGCTATCTCCAACCAGATATTGATTAACATCTATCATAATTTAATACCCTCCGTCTTTTTAAGTGAATCTGAATTTATAAAGTCTCCATAGGATAAGTTATATGCACTTACTCTCTTGAATATTAATTCTTGAGTAGCTGCTGCAGGTAATAACCTACCATTTCCAAAAGTAGTGGGTTTCCCAGGAACCCTAATCCTACTGCCATTCTGAAAATTTTTCAAAGTATAAGTAGCCGAAGTAATAATGTAGTAGTGATTATTGAATATACCCGAATCCCCCCATTCTATCTTAACAATCGGAGGAGCCGATTGATAGCCATTAGATTTAGACCAAGCTTCCAATAACCTACATTTATTTAATACCTCTTCTGGATTATTAGGGTCATTACAGTACCAAGATACATTAAATTGGATTATATCCTCAGACCCAGTATAATGATACATAGGAGTATTACGTCCCATGGACTTAATAGTTGCCCATGTGGTTTCACCACGAAAGTCCAATTCTGGAGGTCTATTCTGTAGAGTAATATACTGTGTAGGATTAGCGGTCAAATTATATATCCTTACCTGATTCTGATATTTAATATCTGATTTGACTTCGAAGTTCCTATAATTGGTTGTGTTCTTATTCCCTTTTGCTGGGTCTACTCCTTCCCCCTCTTCCATTCGGGGGAATTGTAATTCCATCCTCCACTTAGCTTGAAGCTGTTTATTTAATGTAGGATTCTTTGAAGATATCTGAGCCTCTCCCACAACCCCATTAGGGTCATAGAGTTTACCCTTTAGAGCATCATCTTTTGGAAGTGTGGATGTAGTCCTATTGAGTAATATCCTGGCTCTCCATAGTTTATTTAGGGGACCCGTAAGAACCCCTGCGGTATCCCTCGTAAGATCATTATATTTTTCAACAACCTTACCTGCTGCTTTATTTAATATCCTAGCCATAGTATCTTAATTTTAAAGTCCTAATGCCACACCTGTATAATCTTGCTGAGAGCCCAAGGAGTAATCTCCTAATATTTCCCCATTTACACTGACGTTAATCTTACCATCTTTTAATCCATCTCTAATAGCTGCTCTCATAGCATTTAAAAACCTTTCTTCATTTTGAGCCCTGATAGCAGAGGGGTCTTCTTTAGATTGAGCATCGGTATTCCTATCAACAGAACTTATAAGTCTACTACCTACTTCTATTAATAAGGGTAAACCTACGGTAATAGCTAATCCCCAGGGTCCACCAATTAACCCTAATAACCTACCACCTACCGAAGCTAAACTTCTAGTAGCAACAGTCTTAGCAGCTTGTTTACCAGCTTGGTTAGCTACAGTACCTCCAACTACACCTCCAATGAGTGAAGTGGCTGGAGACATCCCTGGATTGGGTGTTTTAACATATCTACCGGTTTTGGTATTATAAAATCTACCAGCTTTGTTCATACTAACTCCCCCCATCATCATCTGCAATTGAACCATAGTCCTCATGAGATTTACCATACTTATCATATGAGCTTCCATAATAGCAAATTGGGTGTTCGTCTTAATAGCTGCTGCAGACATACCCTCAGTAGAAGCAGTGGCAATAGTTTGTAAATATCCAACCGACCTTATAATACCTCTCACAGTATTAAACCCTGCAACGATGGTACCAACTACTACTGCTGTAGCCCCTACTCTAAGAGCAAAGCTACCAGCCCAAGTTTCAGAGATAGAATTTATTACTTTGATGATAGAATTACCCACATTAAGTACTGGGGTAAATATTCTACCCAAAGCCGCTCCTGCAGTAACGGTTAAGTTTTCTAAACTTGATTCGAATTGGTCAATAACACCCGCATCAGTTTTAAGACGTTCTTCATTAAGTCGATTTACTGCTCCCATGTTTTGATCATAGGTTGCAAGTATCTTACCCATCTTATCTCTACCAGAAGCAATATCTCTAAGTACTGGAAGCATGCCTCGATTACCACGAACACCAAAGATATTGAAGAAGGTTGGTGTTTCTATCCGTGAAGGTAAGTCTACTGCCGCCTTGGCAAATTTCTGATAGATAGTGTAAAGATCTATAAGGTTACCCTGAGCATCGAAAAACTCATCCGGACTTAAGCCCAAGTCTGCTAAAGCGTTATAGCCTTTCTTTTTTTGATTAACAAGAGAGAGTTGTAAGTAACGAATCATATTAGCCAGAGAGGTACCTGCCATAGAACCCTGTATACCCATATCTCCCAATACACCAATAGCAGCAGCCGTTTGCCGAAGGTCTACTCCAGCAGTTGCCATATCTGCTCCTGCATAAGATATGGACTGGGCTAAGTCTGTCAAAGATATATTTGCATTAGTAACTGCAGTATATAAGTCATCGGTTACTCTAGCGGCTTCTCCCATTGGGATTTGGTACATTGACATGATATTAGTCATCAAGTCAGCTACACCACCTTTCTGTCCCACTGGCATAGTAAAGATTGAAGCCAGCTTAGATGCTGGCCCAATCATTTCCTTAATAGCATCGAATTTATTACCTGCCATAGCCAGGTATCTTTGTCCTGATGCAACATCCGAAGCAGTAAGAGGAGTTATCTCATTGACGTCTTTTGCCAATTGTAACATTTCCCTTTGTTCTGCAATGGTAGCACCAGCAATTTTCGAAGCAGTCCAAACTTCATTCTGAACACCCGCAGAGTATTTATAGGCCCTTGCCATTCCCCCTACGAGCTGCATTCCGAAGTCCATTGTATTAGAAGCTGACATCTGTATACCTCTATTCCAGGTACTCATGTCATTCATCATAGTTCTGAATGACCCAGATATCTTGCCAGCCTCTTGAGAGAATCGGTCTTTTAATACCATGGCAACACCGACCTCTACTATACTCCTACTGGTATTCATAATTTATTTTCTTTTCTTTAGTTGTTTATAATATTGTTCGGCCATTTCCTTAAATATTTTCCTGATTCTATACGGAAGACGTAAAAAGCCGAAATAGTCTAAGGCTATCTCGGCTCTGGTGATATAAACAAAATCACTCTCTAACATTACTCTTCCGTCAGGTAGAAAAAATTGGGTGCCCAAACTATAGGATAAGTTCTTTCTTCTTCCGTTGTGGGATTAGTGATATGAGATTCACCCTTGAAAATAGGGTCAATAGATAGGATATATTTTCTCATCTCAGCCATATCTTTTGCTGTAAATGGAGTAAAGTTTTCTACCTTCTCCCAATTACCGTCTACTTCTAAGTAAAGATTCCGACAAAGTAAGGGGGCATTCTTAGTTTGTTTATCCAAGGGTAACTTCATAAACTCTTGTTCTCCCTTACCAGTCATACAATCAAATTTGATTTTCTTGCCCGATGAAAGAAGATATTCATGACCGGTTAATTGAATACCCTTTGGATAATAAGGGATGGCATCTGGTTTTTCATCAAATACCCTATTATCAGTGGGTACTTCTGAATAATCGAAAAGGAACTCATGAAGGTCTTGGCCATAAGTAACTTTACCACCGTTCTCTTTACCCCAGTCATATTCAAATTCTACTTCCTCTCCCAATGAGAATATACGAGAATTGAAAATAATTGCATAGCGGTCATTGACTGGTAGATTGAGAGCATCATCAACGGTTAGCTTACCGTTAGGAGTGGCATTAGTTCTAATTACGATTGCTGCAATGAACTTAGTAAGGTTCATTAAAGTTTTCATGTCTGAAAGGTTACTGAGAATGTCTTCATCAGCTCCATTCTGTTCTCTAATTTCATATTCGAAACCAGAGGGTCCGGTAAATCTAAATGTTCTAAATTCCATAATTTTGATATATTTAATGTTTACAAATGTTCATAGTACTCCGTATAACAACAAGAAAGGGGTGAGCTCCTATCACAGGAATCCCACCCCTCCACCGAATCTTAGTGAAAATAGACTAAGGAATTAGTATTTGTCTGCAGTACCCACCGAGAACTCTATGGACTCTATGGTATTCTCTGAAGCCATTCTGTCCAAGTCTAAGCCGGTAATCTTACATGGCCATACCTCTTCGAAGACGTGGGTATTAAGAACCGAAACTCCATCTTCGGCAAGTTCGTTTACAATAGCCGTTTCCCAATATTGGCTTGGTACTAAGCCACCACCAACTATATGGTCTTGGCAAGAATAGAGCCAGTCATGAAGCCAGGTATCTGAACCTGCAGTAGTCATAAGTTTCTCTACGATAAGATTACCTATAGTAACCCTACCAGCAGTTTTAACATCTCTATTGACATCCCCATGAGCCACCTGGTCAATCTCAATATCAGGCAAAGTACAACTTTGGAATAGATAAGTATTGATAGGGTGTTTGGGGAACATGATACTCCACAGGAATTTCTTCCGTGGATTTTTTACTTTTGCTCCCATCGTTATATGTTTTATAGGTTATTACTTGTTTCTACGACTGATACAGCCTTAGAAGCTGCATCAATTACAATCTCCATAGTTACCTCTTGCATAGGAACTACGTCCTTATACTTAAGGATAGCACGGTACTTACCTTGACGGGCATCTGATTCGTTATTTACGGAAAGATCATCCCAAGAAGTTGCATCCTGGTCACCCATCCAAGTATATTCTGTCATGGCATCTTCGTCTACCAAAGAATCTAACGTAGGTTTAACTTCCAACCAAATTCTTTTCCAAGTACTCCAAACATTGGGCTCTTCCAGGTATTTGTTAAGTACGGGACGAAGGAACTTCTTCAAATACAAATTCAATCTTACGATTGAAAGGAATCTTTCTGAATCCTGTTTTACCTGAGAAGAGAAGCAATGCCATAGCATGGTTTGTTTACCTGCATCGGGAGTATCTTTGATTACCATCTCATTGATATAATTCTGAGCAAGTGTGTTCAGTTCATTATATCGAGAAGGAGAACCATAATTTGGGCATACTGGTCCAACGGCATCTCCAATAACTCCCCGGTTCATACCAGCAAAGGATTTCCAAGGACCGTATTGAGTAGCAGAAGCATCTCCCAAACCTGCAATGGTACCCACTACATCGGAATCCTGAAGGTTACCGTTTTCGTTGTAGTACTTAAGGCCACCACCAAAATAAGCAATGTACTTAGAGTTACCTACAGTACCGAGGCAAGTCTGTACCCAAGTAACCTGAGCTTTGTAATCTCTGGGTTGTGTACCTTGAGTATAATGGGTCAAGTGTTTTGGAACTTCGATATACAGTACCCATTCCATCAACTCTTTTGCCATATCTGCAGCAGCCTTATATACCTTGAGTACATCAGCATCAGTAGTAAGGTGTTGAGAAATATGAGAAATGAGTAACTGATAGAAATCCGTATAATCCCTTACCAAGTCCAGAGAAGCAATCCACTCATCAGCAGTGGGTGTAGTTCCAGCACTACCTACAGTACCGGTAAACATCTTCTCTGTATCAGTAGGAGCAGCCCCACCTACGGTAACCGTAACCGCATTTTTGGTACCATCTACACTCTCGGTTAACCATTTGATTAGGTTCTCGAAAGATGAACCTGCTACAACTACCGGTTTGATATACTCTGAGTTCTTAGCAAAGGCACTAAGAGCAAGGTAATCTACCGAAGTATTATTGTTATCATCGGCAGTTTTATAAGTTACTACCGGACCTTGTTCAAGTACCTGGCCATTGCCTGAATAGATTCTATAATACAAGGTATTGGATTGTTTATAGAAACCTACCTGGAAGGTATCAGTACTACCGATGGGGTCTCCATAACCTTTGGTTACCAATCCCAAACTATAGGTAGTTCCACCAGAAGCAATAGTAATAATTGCAGCCGGTGTAGCAGGTTCTGGAACTGCAGAAGCAGGAGCTATTCCTTCTTCTTCTGATTTAGCAACTGGAGCAGTTCTACTTGCTGTTGCAGCTACTGTACCTTGAGTAGCTCCTTTACCGAGCACTCGAATAACACGAAGCTTAGAACCACCCTGCAAAGCCTTTTCGATATTTGATACAGAACCATCGGGTACAATTTCAGAACCATAGATTCTTTGGAACTGAGGGAATGTAGAGATGATTTCTGATGGGTCATCATAAGGGCCCTTAGTAGTTCTAGCCAATACACAAGAAACTCCTAACATAGGAGTAGTTTGAAGAACATTGTTGTTCTTAAACTTAAAATCAACATGAGGTGAAGTTGGCATAATTCTATTGTGATTAAAGTTAATTACTCGTTTAATTTATACCCTAGAGTATTGTACCTATACCTTAGGTACTTTTAACTCTAACATTTCATTTTCGTCTTGTTCTAACAACCCGATGAGAACTGATATATCCTGGATAGGTGTAAGTATACCTTCTTCCAGGGGTTTTTCTGGAAGAATACCATCTTTACATATATAAGTATATACCTTTTCAAGTATTCCATGTTCTACATCTGGATGATCATAATAATTACCAATTTCAATGAATAGGTTTCCGGTTGATGCAAGCCTGCCCTTGTCCCATTCCTCTAAATCATTGAAATAAGGTTTTATGTATCCTCTAGCAGGTAAGCTAGTATATAAGATTGTATGTAGTAATCTCATATCTGCTTGAGTTTGAGAAACTAGATGTACATCTATGGTAATATCTTTGGTTTCATAAGGAAACTCTGAAGCTTGGTAATTACCATCTTCAAGTCTATCACCAATAATGTATTTGTTCACACCAATATCCCCAGCATAATAACCCTGTAATTCTAGGGTTATTCTTGGGAGAGTTTTAGGGCCTTTCACTTGATTATTCCCGATACCAAATAGAGGTATAAACTTCTTCATATTCTTAATTGCCTCTTGAAATCTTTTTTCGTTTTCTTGAGACAAAGGTAAGAAGTCTTCTGGATTCAAAGTTAGACCCATTTCTAACATTGTACTTAGTAAAGAGATATAAAAAGTTCTCTCTACTATCTCTTCTGAATTTACCATTAATTTCCTAATCTAATTTTTAGTTGAACTTCATGGCTACCAGTATCATTTATAATCCCGTTATAAGTTACAATTATACCCCCCATCGGGGATATATTGGTTTCAAGATGGCCAGTACAATTTAATTCACTAACCCAAGTAGTACTTATATTAGATGGGTAATCAGTAAGCCATACTTTATAGGGAAAGGGGTCTGCCCCAGGAGCAGGAAGAGTACCTTCTATGGTTTTACTAATGTCTGTTATCTTAAATTGTTTTACAAACTTAGCAACTTCATAACCATTGATATGGTAGTATTGGTATCCCTTTACACCCCTAATAGAAGCAGTACTACTGCCTTGTCCAACACCGGGGAATGGTATATTGGGAGTTGGTTCAAAACCATACTCAGTAGTTCTTTTACCAGGAGATTGTTTTATAGTTATATCTTTCGTACCGGCCTGAGATACTATTCGTATAACACCGCTTCTTTCCTTCGGATTATAAGTGCTTGCCTCATACTCGTTGTTATAAGAGAGCGTCTTAACTGTTAATTTTCCAGCATTATTACCTTCCCCAATCTCTTTGGTTATATTTAACCAATCCAAGGAATTTTCAACAGTCCAATCTAAGGCTCTATATTCTTCTTGAGGTTCACCACCAATATATTTTTGTTCATAACTATAAACTAATATTTCCCAAATCTCAAGCCTTTTGGTACCATCAAAAGTATAACTATCACTGTCAGGTGAAATAGTAAGGAAGGGCTTCCAAGTTTCTACTACTTGGGGTTTTCCCTTTTGTGTAAAAGTAACTTCCCTTTCTACTCCCTGAACTATCACTTTTATTACTTGTTCTTTATTAGATTCTGATTCATTAGCTGCTTTAGGCTTCACTCTAATAGTAGCAGGACCAGTCCCTGATAAAGAAGATATTTCGAAATCCGACATATTATTTTACTTTCCTTAATTCATTTCTAACCGCATTACGTATCTCCTTTTGTAAAGCTGCTTTTCCACCAGCAGCTTTATAAGCAGGACCCCATAGAGGACGAGGTGGTAAATTACCATCCCTGCTACCATATTCTAACATGATAGCTATCTGGTTCAAGGTTTTTCTAGAAGTCTTACCAGTATAAGTAATCTTCTTGATTCCAATTGGCAAACCTACAAAAGTTCTATTCTTGGTTTTCACTATACTTACCGACCGGGCATATTGACCAGTGAGTTTTAATAGGGTATGAGCTGGGTATTTTTTAAGGGTAGCAAGTGAATGCTTTGGCCAAGATACGTGGGTACCCAGTGGAGGTACTCCAGTATTCAAACTCTTCTTTACTATACGAAGAAGTTGATTGCCAAACCTTTCTGTACCTTTCTCATAGCCTTTGGTTAAGATACTTGGGGTTTTAGCAATCAACCTTTCTGCACGAGCTTGTTCTCGTTTGTCTGCGTATATTTCTAGAGGACCAATTGGAGTCGATATTGTAATATTAACCGACTTACTTGGCATAATTCTTATCTATTGTTTGGGTTTATCTAATCCCAACTCCTGAGCAATTCTCTGTAACAGAGTCTCTTGAGTGGAGATTCGTTGATCTATATATTGCCGAAATTCATCAAACTCCGGAGCAGGTCTACTTTGAGCAGATTGGGATTGATTAATTGAATTGAGAATATTATCACATTCAGAAACAACTGCCTCAAACTTTGGTCGATTGTTAAGTATATTTAAGGCATTTTGTTTTTGCATAGTAACCTCATTAATTATATTCACTATATCGGTAGTATAATATACCCCATTATAAATACCCTCATCGGATTGTGAAGGTAGGTATATTGTAAGCTGTGATACAGAATCTTGGATCACTAATTCGATACTATTAACAAAGCCATCTTTAGTACCGGATGCCATGGGTTTACTCTCGCCTACCTTTACAATCTTTGCGGTATCGAAAATGGGATAACCAGACCTTCTGTCTTTCTCTAAGGTAAAGATTACTTCACCCTTTTGTAACTTTTGGAAAATCAATGTTCTTTCGTCCATAATCATTTTCTATTTATTAAATTTAAACCAAATGAAACTGCACCCGGATTCTTTTGCATGAAGTCTACCAGGTTTAAGAATTGATAGTATCCAAATTGATCGATGAGTACCTGAGCTTTGTTTGCTACTTCTTGTGCAATCTCTATATTGGGAGCCGGTAGAGCTAACTGTATCTTAAATTCGGTGAGTTGTTCTTTTTCCATAATTCCTTAGTTCAAGTGGTTAAAACGAAAAAAGGAGTACACCCCTGATAGATGTACTCCTTTCTAATCATCCTGGTATGACAATTGGTTATGCCGTTGTAGTACCTCCAGTAGTCTTCAGAGCTGCAACCACTTGGTTGATAATGTTCTGGTCTCTCTGGGCATCTACCACTCGGTTCAAACGGGCAATCTCCTGGTCCTTTGCAGTGTTCTCAATGAGACATTTGATTTCCTGTTGGCCATTCTTGAGGTCACAGCAGCAACGTTACAGCCTCTGTCCGCGATTACAACGCCATCGCCGGCACCTTTTACTTCTACTCCCATAATTGTAGGGTTTTAAAGATTAATACTTAGGTTAATTATACATTAAATACAGAATGGTGTTGTATTTTTATTACCCCAAATTAAATACGTATTCATAAGTAATTGTTGCAGCATTCTGAGTGATATCAAGTGTAAGTTTTTTACCTGATTCACTTTGAGTAACTGTAACCGTAGCAGATCTTGATGATTCTTCGGTATTCTCTGAAGCTTTACTTGATACAGTCTTACCACTAACTGTAACAGAAGACCAAGAGGGAGTACCAGACAAACTTACACCTACATCATAAGTATCTGAAGTTTCGGAACCATTAATTACTTTTTTCTTATAGGATATAAAAGTCTTAGATAAAGTATCCCCTAAAGCAGCATGGTGAATGGATTCACTTGCACCAGCACCATTCCAATAAAAGTAGTAATTATAACTTACACTAGCACCACCCTGAGTGATATCTACATAATCAGAAGCCCCATCATAGTTAGCAAAGACTCTAACAGTTCTAGAACTGGTACTACTGTTTGAAGAAGCAGTAAGGGTAGTCCCAGATAATGTAAAACCCGAAATACCATTGGTACTTAAGGATGGGTCAGCAGTATCATAGCCATCCCTTACTGTGTAACCAGAAGTATAATTTGAATATCGATCTCTACTTGCACTTGGGTATAAAGTTACACTCCCCCCAGTATTAGAGATAGTGTATGAACTAGCAGTTAGAGTTACAGACCATGAACCATAAGAATAGCTCAACCATTTATTTGCCTCTTGATATACAGGTATACTTACAGATTTAGTTTTACCATTGAGTGATAAAGTACCAGTAAGTGTACCTACTTGGGTTCTAGATTTTACGGTATCTTCCAGATTACTTGCACTAACTGCAGTACCATAACTAATACTAGCACCACTTGTAATCGTACCTCCTCCCGTTGTAGAACCATTCCATCCCCAGGTCTGGGAATAAGTTGGCAAAGTAGTAAATGAACTTCTTGTACCTCCACTTGCAGGTATATCGGTTACAGCTCCACCACTTGCAGTAATTTCACTATAAGTCTTATAACCCGCAGATTGAGAACAAGATATGGTTACTTTCTTATTGGTTTCTGCTTGGGTTAAAGTTACGGTACCACTACGAGTACTGGTAGAAGTATTATTACCCATAGTTACTGAAGTACCGGTACCGGATATACTTCCTCCATTAGCTCTAGTATAAGTTAAAGAAATTTGGTTACCATAGTTATGGTCATTCCTTAATTCTTGCTTGTATGAAGTTACCGTAAAGGTTTTAGTACCTCCTGTAGCCCCAAATGACATAGAAGTTGGGTTTACACTAAACCCATAACTCCAAGATTGAGAAGCTGCAGCTTGAGTAAAAGTTACTTTAAAAGTTTTACCAGATTCGCTCTGTGTAACAAGAGTATTGGAATCTGACCGAGAGGTTAATCCCAGATTCTCTGAAGCAGTCCAAGGAGGTACTTGATTACCGTGATTAGTTACCCATGTGGGTGTATTACTAATAATATAATTTACCGTAACTTCAGCCCCATTAGCTATTCCATCCCAATATTTCTGTTTCGTAGAAATAAAACCAAAGCCTTGATTAGAAGAACTGGGGTTACCCAAAGCATCAAAACTTATACTACTGTATCGAGAAGTAAATGTATACTTATAGGTTACCTTGTGTATATCTTCCAACTTTACACATTCGTTGTTTCCATAGGAACTGGCATTGGATAGTTCCAACCCCACATAATTCTCCCCTGTTCCTGTCGAGGAGAGTGCTAACAATTCAGCCTTGGTAGGGCAGTCATTTCCTGTCTTACCAAGGCCTACTTTAGTTTTGACAGCACTCCAGGTTGCTATCTCTCCCATGATTATTTATTTTTAAGTTCTTGAATCTCAGCCTTCAAAGCCTTAATCTCATCGTAGAGAAGTTTAACACCCTCGATTGCCAAAGTTGACATCTTATGATATTTAACTTGTTTTACGAGTACATATTCTTCTCCATTGATTTCCAAAGTTTCGAATTCCTCTGGATTAGGTACTGTAGATTTCTCTACTGGAACTTCCTCTACATATTTACCAAATCCCAATCCCTCAAGATTCTGAGCAATAGTTCCCTCGTCCTCTTTACCAAGCATTTCGAATGACTTAGTTGGTATCTGGCAAATCTGTTCCAGAGTATGATTCAAATCCTTAATGTTAGATTTGAGTCGAACATCTGAAGACTCTTTGAAGAAACCGGAAGGAGCCGTGGTCTTAGCAAATACTACCTGGTCGGTAGTTGCCAAACTCAATTGATCTCTAGTTACTACGTGAGGATTATTTCTTCTACCAGCATGGCTATTGATAGAAGTCTGAGCAGCAGTACCTGCAGCCTTAGCATCAGCAATAGCAGTAGCTTGAGCAGTAGATACGGGCTTATTAGCATCGGAAGTATTATTAACATTACCCAATCCAACCTGAGTTTTAGTAACTACATGAGGATTAGATTTATTGGCAATATGATTATTTACCTTAGTTTCTAATGCAGTTACATCTGAACCAGTATCGGCAATCAAATCGTCAACGTAAGTTTTCAATTCTGTACGAAGAGCATTGATAGCATTAGTTCTATTGGTAATCTCATTTGCCAACCCCTGTACCGTATTATCCAAGTTAGTCTTATCAGCTGCAGTCATTACACCTGCAGTAGTCTTAGTTGCTGCTGGTATGGTGACATTTACATCTGTACCTCTACTATATGAGCCCTCTTCGGTATTCTTTACCCATCTAAAATACTTTAATCCGAGATTATTCGTATTTTGGGTAACACCGTTTATTACCGTCATTATCTCCTGAGGTAAACTATTGATTAGTTTATCATGCTCATTATCTTTTGCAATACGAGCCTCTTGTTCATCCTCTATGGCTTTCGGTAGGGTTTGATTAAGTTTTATTACACTTTCTGCCTCCATCAAACCGGCTTCTTGAGTAGTGGCATTGGTTAGGGGAATAAGCATCCCCTCAGGCTGATCTATGTAATGACCCTGGTCATCTAAAGAAGAATAATTACACTGAATAATTATATTCCTCTTGTTTCTGTTAGCTATTGAAATATTACTGATTAGATTTCTAGGCATACTAGATACCACATCCTCAAGATGTTTACCTCTACTACCCTCGAAAGCAGTACCTGCAATTTCTCCAATAATAAGGGAAGAAGTGTTACTATCTACGAATTTAGTACCTGACCAACGGAATTGATAAGGAGGTTCCCCATTAGCAACATTAATGTATATCTTACCAGATTCTCCAGTTACCGGAGTTTGGTGAGTAGCATCAGTATACAACTGAACATTAGTAAGACCTCCAGTAGAGCTTACTTCATAAGTAGCGTATACCTCGATTACATCGTCTACATATGAAGGCAAATGGTTAGCTGGTACCAATCCATTACCATCCAATGGAGCAAACCCATCAGCTTGTCCCTTAGTTGCTACAAAGGCATCATGCTTGGCTTCTAGAGTATCAATGTTATTCTGCAGTTTAGTATCAAGGGCAGTATCAGCATCTTTTCTATCTTGAATCTCTTTTTCTAAAGCAGCAGTCTGAGAATCTCCCAGATTCTTGATAGCTGTATCGATTGCCTCTTGTCTATCCTCAATTTCCTTAGCAATAGCATTGGGCAAAGTCTCATCAAGATTAATCTTATCTTGGGCAGTCATTACACCTGCAGTAGTCTTAGTTGCTGCTGGGATAGTACCCATTACATATCTACTACCCTTAACATAGACACCAGATTCTGAGTCTAGTTTAGCTCCAGCATGAGTAATGGTGACCTCAGAATCTGAAATTTCTAGATTGCTCCCAGAAGCAAGTACAAAGGATTCTGGGAGAGAATCAAATAACTTCTTATCGGCAGCAGATTGTACACCTGCAAGGGTTTGAGTAGCAGCAGGGATATAAGTAGTCTTATAATCTTCTGGCTCATGAGTATAAATACCATCTTCTTTTTTAGAAGAGAAGTTATGAGTTAAAGTTACATGACTACTTTGCTGGCCTACCTCAACTGGGTTATTACCAGATAAGATGATAATATTATCTGGTATGGAATCAAACAACTTCTTATCGGCAGCAGATTGTACACCGGCCTTCTCAGAAGTAGAAGCAGGTAAAGTAATTGGATTCTGTTCTACAGTACCATTCTCAATTACAGTTTTAGTAGCAGCAATGCCTATTGAAGTCTCATTTGGAGTTACATCCCCAAGAGCAAAGTTAACAGTAGTAATTCTATCTAACTCTACCTTATCCTTAGCAGTCATCGTACCGGCTTTAGTATCTGATGCCTGAGGCAAATCAAAGGTTTCTGTAGTATCAGCATTCAGACCATTATCCTTAGTTACGGTTACGGTTACTTTACTTGCATCGGAATCAGCCGATATATCTGTAAGGGCATTTTCATCCAACCCATCCAACTTAATCTTATCTGCTGCAGACATGACTCCTGCAAGAGATTGGGTTACCGGGAGAAGTTCTTTAATGGCCTCATTGGATTCTCCGTATTGGTTGTTAGAAACGTCCTTAGTAGAAGTATTTACCTTGAAAGTAAGTTTAGAGTCATCTCTACTTATTTCACTTACACCAGTAACCATGGTATTAGGTAAAGCATCAGAAGTTGCTTCCTCGGCTACCAACCTTTCTTCGTGATCATTGGTAATATTGGTAAATTTGTTATCCAAAGATGTATCTGCATCTATTCTATCTTGGATTTCTTTATCGATACGTTTACCAAGAGCGGTGTCTGCAGCAATACGAGCAGCTTCTTCTGCATCGATATTATCTTGAAGAACTTTATCAGCAGCCTTTCTCTCTTCACTCTCGGTATTAAGGTCAGAAGTATTCTGATCAATCTTTGCTTCCAACCGAATATCTTCAGCTTTACGAGCAGCAATTTCGTTATTTAACAGATCCGTAATGGCCGTATAATTACCATTGATATTATCCTGAATACCCTGGATTAATTCCAGGTTACGTTGGATATTAGCAGTATTCTGAGTTACCAGAGCATTAGTAGCATTCAGGGAAGTTAACAACTCTGTACGAGTTTCACTTACAAAAGTTCTCAGCTCATTTACCGTAGTAGTAAGAGTATTACTCAGGTTAGTGAATGATTGTTGTAAAGTATTATCTCCCTGTTCTCGTAAGTTCTTTTCGGCTTCAAGCTTATTCTCCAACTCTGTAAGCTTAGTAGTCATAGTTGCTGCAAAGTTGGGATCATCACCGAGAGCCTTAGCAATCTCTGCCAAAGTGTCCAATAATTCAGGAGCTGAACCAATAATGTTTTGGATTGCAGCCTCTACTTGTTCTGCATTCTGAAAGTCAGAATCGTTTAATAACTCCGATACCTTAGTGATGTAGTTTGCATGTTCTTTAATGCCATCAAGTTTAGCATATAGCAAATCCGTGAAGTCATTAGAAGAAAGTACTTTACCATCTACTTTATCTACCTTCTTATTATCCAGTGCTTGGTCGGCAGCAATCCTATCTGCCTTCTCTTGAGCAAGAGCATTACTGATAAGTGTATCTTGATTAGCTCTATCAGTTGCTTCTTTATCAATATTGGTTTGAAGTAGAGTGTCTCCAGCCAAACGTTCATTTTTCTCGGTAAGTATATCTCGAGTGATACCGGCCATATCATCCCTGTGATTCTGAAGATTGGTATCTATCTTTGCCTCCAGAGTGGTCTCTTTTGCAATAGCTCGGTCTTTCTCGGCATTAATAGCAGTGGTATTAGCATTTACCTTTGCTTTTAGTTCATTCATAGCATCGGTATTACCTACCTCTAGAGAATCAATACGAGTTCCTAAAGCATTATCACCTGCAATTCTATCTTCCTTCTCTTGATCTAACTTGAGGTTAAGTTTATCTACCTCGGATTCTAAAGCCTGTTTAGTATTATCCAATTTAGCAGTAAACTCCGTACTTAAAGCATTATCTGCAGCAGTACGATCTGCTATCTCTTTGTCAAGATTTACTTGAAGAACTTGGTCGGCAGCAATCCTTTCTACTCTCTCAGTATTAAGGTCTATATTAAGATTATCAATCCTAGAACTTAGGGCAGTATCGGCATTGGTACGGTCAACGATTTCTTCGTTAATCATATCCTTAACTTCCTTGTAGTTATCACTTACGGTTTTAGTTAAGTTTGTGATTGACTCAGAATTTCTTTCAATATTGTGAGTATTCGTAGCAATAGCCGTTGTATTAGCATTTACTTGCTCAGTAAGCTCATTACGTAAGGTATTGATAGAATCTTGAATACTTAAAGCCAACTCAGATATACGTCTATTAACGTTAGTCAAACTAACATTATAAGCCTCATCTGCAGTCTTTCTATCAGCAATCTCTTTATCTAAAGAAGCTTGAATAGCGGCATCGGCATCCTTTCTATCCTGGATTTCCTTGTTAAGATTATCCCTTACAACTCCAATTGCAGCATCGCCAGTTGCAGACTTATTGTCTATATATTCTTTTAACTTAGCCTCAAGAGCAATGTCTGCATCTTTACGGGCTTGGGTTTCTGTAGCTACTTCAGCACTATTTGCTTCATCACCAGCAATACGGTCTTCTATTTCCTGATTAACCTGTTCAGTAATAGCCGCCAATTTCTTGGTAATAGTTGTAGCAAAATTTGGATCATTACCCAAAGCATCGGCAATTTCCTTAAGAGTATCAAGTACTTCAGGGGCAGCACCTACAATTTCTTGAATAGCTGCTTTTACTTCGTCCTCAGTTTGGAAACCTGAATCGTTGATAAGCTGAGATAAATGGGTAATATAGTTGGCATGTTCTTCAATACCGTCCAACTTAGCTTTGAGTATATCTGTAAAGTCATTCTTAGTTAATGAATAACCCTCTCGTTTATCCACCTTTTGATTATCGAGATCGATATCGGCATTTTCACGAGCCATAGCCTCTGCAGCAATTGCCTCGAGTAATTGGGCTTTATCTGCTTGGCCCTGTAATTTTATATCCTCAATTTTATGATCAAGGACTAAATCCTGAGCAGCTCTTGTAGTTGCTTCTGAATCGATATTATTCTGTAATACCTGGTCAGCAGAAGTACGAGCTTGTGCTTCTTTATCGATGTTACTCTGAAGAAGGTTATCGGCATTTGTACGATCGGCTACCTCTTTAGAAATCTCATTGTGAAGAACTTGGTCCTCCGAATGACGGTCTACTCTTTCCTGATCTATCTTACTCTGAAGAGCCTGGGTATCAGATTGGCGATTAGTAATTTCCTCGTTAATCTTAGAATCCAAGACAGTATCAGCATTGGTACGGTTGGCAGTCTCTTCAGCAATTTTAGCTTCGAGTGCGGCCTTATCATTGATATGAAGGGTCTTAAGTTCATTTACACTTTCCTTAATCTCAGCATCAGCAGCGATACGTTCTTCTCTTTCCTGTTGAATGAGTCCCTTGAGTTCATTCTCAAGTTCATCATTATTATTATTTATTTTATCGTTAAGGTCTTTGATGTCCTCGGTATTCTTGTCTACCTTTCTTTCAACTCGATCAATTTCTGCCTTTAAATCTGACTTTACAGTATCAATCTTCTTGTTAATCTGATCTAGCCCATATTCAAGATTATCCTGAACTGCTGCTACTGCTGCACCCAAAGCGGCTTCTGCCTCTTTAGCTCGATTAACCTCTTCTGTTAAAGCAGTACGTAATTCGGTTAGCTTATTGGTAATAGTTGTAGCAAAATTTGGATCATTACCCAAAGCTTCTGCTAACTCTTTAAGAGTATCAAGAGCATCATCTGCACCATCAACCAAATCACTAATCATCTGTTTAACTTCTTCCTCAGTTTGATACTTTAAGTCATTTTCAAGCTGAGATACCTTAGTGATGTAGTTTGCATGTTCTTCAATGCCATCAAGTTTAGCTTTTAACTCATCAGTGAAGTCATTCTTAGATAAGTCATATCCTTCCTTCTTATCTACCTTATTTTTGATAGAAAGTACGAAAGCCCAGAACTCATTTATAGTTCCCCCAAAGCCAGCACGAACAAAGTCATCATAGTAACCCTGTAACAACCGCTGGTCAATCTCTTCGCAGGTGTAATATTTACTTACATACATATTTATAAAATTTAAGGATTAATTACTGAACGTTGACGACCCAGTAAGAATTCCGAATCTATATCCCTGAATGGTTCTCCCTCTGAACCACAGAAGGCATTCATTGGTATATTCGGATTTTCTGGATCTACATCTCCACCGTCTTCTATATCCCCCCGTATGCAAGCATAATCGGGAAGCTTATTTACACGGAATTTCATTACCTGGCCTATACCAGGATGAGGTATTATTTTATCCCAGATATCACCGAAGTAATCTTGAAAGCAGGTGACAAATTTGTTTCCGGTCATCGATTGAAATGCCGTTACATCGTTGCCATTACCTTTCATTTCAATATGAACTCCAGATGTACCATTAAGGATAACCAGATTACTATCAAACCAGATTCCACTGGAGGTAGTAATTGGGGTCCACCTCAGTACTAACATCTTTGCCATACACTTAATGTTTTATTCTACAAATTCAATTTTGGTATCTCGGTCTCTCTTTAGGATAACCATGAAAACTAGGGCCTCATCCTTTGCCTGAGCAGTTTGAGTGTCACCGGATGGTTTATATGTTATACCATTGATTACAAACCTATCTTGTTCCCAATTAAAATCCCAATATCCCTCAGAGGTAAGATAACCAATCTGTTCTATATAAGATTTAGAAATTAGTATTGATAAGTTTTCATCGTCCAATTCTCCAGTTACTGTAGCCTTATTAATTGGCCAGTTTCTGAAAGCATTGTAGTAACATAATGCCTCGATTTGGATATTGTAATACTTGGGTATACTATCTTCGGCATGACTGAGAAGTTGGTTAACATTTTTTGCCCAAGTTATGGTTTGTCTACCAGCATCCCAATCCAAGAAATCGGTGATAATTTTCTTGTATCTATCCCAAGAGCGGTTCTTTACCATTCTCCATGGTTCTTTTGTCATATTTTAGTTAAAATTGAGTCATTACCACCCTTTACTGGTGTACTTGGGTTAGGCCCATCTAATATACCAGGTTTTCTTCGGTTAACTACCCTTGGTATTACAGTTCTGAATACTTCATCACAGAACGGTAAGTAGATTTCCAACCGTGAAGCTAACATACAAAGGTTCTTTCTTAATTCATCTATTAATCCACCCGGTTGCATTGCTTGAGAAAGTGTTTTCCATAGGGAACTTGTAGCATCTGCCAAGGTATCATAATATTGCACTTCAGTAGGCCCAGTAGTGATTTGTTTAATTCTATCACCTCGGGCAAGTTCTGGTTTAGAGGTACCATCACCGGTTTGTTCTTTGGTAGAAGTTAATTGACTTAAATATTCAGAAGTACTCGTTAATAAGTTAAGTATCTTCACATTAAGAAAATCCCATGCTGCCAATTCCATTATTAATTGGTTTTCTAGTGCTTCATACCATAATTCGTCAGTATATTTATCTGGTGGAATTGTATGATTTACTAGAGGTCCAATATAATATTGCCACTTGGTGATGTAAATGGATTTATCCTCTCGTGTCATACCATCGGAGATTTCTGATGGAATATAATGGTCAATTAAATTATATATTGTATCGGCTAATGCCGTATGCCCATAATCACAAACTACCAGAGTCTTATCTACGGTGATATCTAAACCATTCGAGTTAGTTACATGTAGGGTTACTGTATAGAAACCGGGAGCTTCATAAGAATAGGAAACATGTCTTCCACCATTGAAAACCTCTCCCTTATCATCGCCAAAGTCCCAGTCAAAAATAGATTTGGCCGGGACTTTGGATATGACTCTGAATGAAACTTCCAGACCTGACGTAACGTACAAAAAGTCCAGATTATTTTTCATATTAGTCTGTCTTATGTAATTTTCATATATTAACCTTTAGAAGAAGATTCAAATTCTTCCAGCAAAGCCTGGAGAAGTGTTTCTACTGTATCATCTTTCTCGGCAACGATTTCATGTAAACCAGCTACCAGCTTCAGTTCTTCAAGAGAATATCCCTTTGAAAGCTTTTCCAAAGTCATGCCCTTTTTAAACTGGGCATTTAACCTCTTGTCCAACTTTTCGATGTCAGCCTCAGAATACTTTTCGATTTCCGATTTATCAGCAATGATAATCAGATGACCCGAAGCAACAGCCTTCTGAATTTTCGGTGTACGGAATTGACGACGAGTGAGTTCTTTTTCTTCTCCTCTACAAATGGTAATACCAGTTGATTGGTCATGAAAACTGTAAGCTCTTGGTCCCACAGTTAATGTGTATTTATTATCTTTAGCCATATTTCCTAAGATTAAAATAAAAGTTGATTAAAGAGGGGGATGGGTCTTTTTAGTTACCCACCCTCTCTGGGAATTTATATAGATGAAACCGGACGTTCTTATTCAAGATTAACCATCAGGTAAGGATCTACGTTCATGAATTCTGGGAATCCGAATTCGGAGAACTTCTTATCTGCAGCCAGCAACAGAGCAGCATCTTGGTACATCTTGGAGAAGCCAGTAGTTAAGCTTGCATAAACAGCCTCAGTTTGGTTAGAAACGATTCTTTCAGATTCCAACATCAATTGACGAGCGGTAAGCTTAATCAAGGCAGCAGATGTATCAATTAACAATAATTGCTGATCTGGAGTGCCCGGGTGAATATAGAAGTCAGCATTCTTGGGAACCGGAGACTTCACATTCAGTGTAGCTTCAGTTGTACCAGAATGACGATCTTTGAATTCTGGCAAGTTCAACATTTCAATTGCCTGATCTTCACCACCAATCATAGTAGTAAAGTTACGTCCCATACGAGCAGCACGAACCCAAATATGCAATAGATCCTTGTAAGTAATGCCATTGGTTGTTTCGTATACACCAATTACTGGGGCAGACTCAGAGCCATCAGGGTGGTTACCATTGATAGCCACGTCCATAGCCAGAGTATCCAAAGCATAACCCAACTGAACACCAAAGTCACGAAGATAGATCCCCAAGACATCGAGTGAAACATAGTTACGAACTTCATCAGTAAGTTTGAAACCCTTTCCGATTTTGAAGAGGCTAACTGATTTTTGTCCGAAACTAACATCACCCAAGGGAATAGTTTCTGCTTCGTTAACCTTTGCAGGAGCAGCATCCGACATATTAACCATCGGCATAATTGCTTGCAATCCGTTAATGGATTGGTCTGAAGCGATGATGTTCGGATAGAACGGTGCTTGACGCATACCCAGAGTGATAGCAGCACGGATAATCTCCGGAACAATCCAACGGATATTCTGCTGAGGCATAGTAAAGATGTTCTGCATGGTATCAACCTTTGGATTGATGCCCACCTTTTCGAAGAGTTCATCCTGTGAAATTCCCCATTTACCTGTAACCAATTCTTCAAAGGTTACTTCTACAGGCTTCTTATCCTGTGAACCGGAACGAACAGCTTCCAAGCTTCTTACCATTTCCGGCAGCTCATTCATAAAGTCCTGAGCCTTCATTTTTGTAATATCAATCTTATTTTCCATAACTTTCTTTTCTCTTATTTAATGAGTACTTGGATTACCTCATTTGCCTCTTCTGCAGGATTGAGGGCAATGAACGGAGTTGAAATACCTTGATTAGCCTTAACGAAACGATCGTTAAGCAATGCTCCATCGGGAGTTACATAGCCAGCTTCGATAGTTCCGTTTGATACCCAGTTACAAATCATATAACCTTCTACAGCCACGGTTACTTCTACTGGGAAGTTTCTTTGAGGCTGATAAGCCGGGTTAACGTTATCCGTTACTGCCACACCCAAGTAAACTTGAGTAGACGGGTCGGTACAAGGGTAGATCAAACCGTCTTCATTTAAAGCTACCGGCATACCTTGTACAATTTTCTCTCCAGCTTTAACATTGAAAGCCTGATGCAATTTGTGGGATTCACTCTTGTAAATCACCGCTCTCGGAGTTCTTTCCCCAAAGAGAGTAAGTTGCTGAGGATCGTTTACGATTTTCGTTGTTTCCATAATGCGGATATTTATATAATAACTTATTTAATTTTGTTTCGATACAAATTATCGATCACATTCTTAGTACTCGGTAATTCGGAATTCTTGGTTGTGTCTGCACCGTCGGTAGTTTTTTTACCTTGAGTATCATCTTCAGTAACTGAAGAAGCACGGTTAACATCCTTAGAACCACACTTAGAGCAGGTGAGAGGGAACTTCTCTTCCAAGCGAGCTTGGTAATCCTTAGTCAAGGAAACAAGAGTAGTAATACCAGTTGTTTCTGCATTAAGCATTGTAACAATGGTTTCATCGGCATTATCACCCATCAATTTTTTGTAGGTTGCTACTGCATCTTCACGAAGAGAAGCAATATGATTCTTTCCTACAGTTGCCATCTCTTTCAGATTAGCCACTTCTGCATTCAGGTTAGTAACCTGTTCCGTAAGAGAATTTTTCTCTGTAGTAAGGTTATCTACTGAAGTTTGCAGTTCATTTCTGGATGATACCAAACTTTGAATGCAGGCAACTACTGTTTCCTGATTCATTTCTTTACCTTCCTCAAGGGTAAGCAGATTATCCCCGAAGAGGCTCTCTAGAAATTTTTGTAATTCGTTCATACTATTTTTTTCGTTTGATTGATTATCCTTGGCATCATTATCATTAAAAGAACCTTGAGTATCGTCCTTTTCTTGATAAGAAGTTAGGTCAGATTTATAATCGGTAAAGAAGTATTGCTTCGATTTATCGTCTCTGTATTCTTCATAAGATGCCCAAGTTCTTTTAGCAAAGGTAGGATTAATAATCTTACCATCAGAACCGATTTTTTGAGCAAAAGAATCAGCTCCATGAGATACCAATGAAGTCTCCAGGTAACGAACTATCTCAGTAACCATTCTACGTACCATCACTCCCTTAGAATCATAGGTACCGAGTTTCTGATAGAATTCGTTATCCTCCATTTGAGGATGTGATTTATCCCACTTGAATTGTACTGTGACCGAGTTACTGTGAATTGAGGGTGGTTCCATAAGTATACCTCTAGCAATCCTTGGATTGGCTTTACCATCAATTTTCAGAATACCGTTGATACCTGCAGGTATAGTGAAGCTTCCATCTTTGTAAGACTCCTGCCACATTACCTGAGATACAGCACCGATAGCATTACCTATGTTAGTTTCATGGTCACAGTTTACTGTTTGACCAAGTAACATTTTCATAGAAGCTTTCAATACTCCCTTTTGACCAAAGTCTGTAGGGTTCCAATTCTTAGATACAATCGTTTCCGAAAGTAATCTGAACATAGGTTCAATAAACTCTTCATCTTTAGGAGTTAATTCTGATTTATCCAGGTTAGGGTAATAGGTATTATAATCTATATCCCCTCCCCAAAATCCAAATTGAGCAATGGAGTCCGGTGTAGGATTCTTCCATTTATAGTAATTCTCTGAGAAAGTCTGGGCTCCCACTGCTTCTGGTATATAACCAGCCATAATGGTATGGCCTTGACCTATCACCATAGAATCAAGATGCTCTTTGTTTTTCTTTGTAAATTTACTCATCTTGGTTTAGTATTTTGGTCTCCTCGAGAAGGAGCCGGGTTATTCTTATCTCTTGACCTACGAGCAGATTGATTTTTATCATCCTGCCTTTGTTTCTTTTTAGTTCCCTCTTGAGGATCTGAATTACCACCTTTAGCAAATTGATCTTCCAATGAAACTCTTGGTTCTTTCTCATCCGGGGAATCATAGCCCATTGCCCAAGCATACTGTTCTTGGCTAATAATACCAGCCTTATACAGTAAGTCAAGGTTCTGTATCTTATACTGAAGACCCTGTTGGATTTTAACTTCATCAGAAACTGTAGAAGTTCCCCAATCAATCTTCATTCCCTTATTATTAAATCCTGCCAGACGCAGTTCTAGAGAATAAAGTCGATCTAATACATAAGCTACGAGCATTTGGATATTTTTTAACTGGCTAATCATCTTAGACAGCATTATACCCGTTGCCCCTTCACCAGTAGTAGCAGATACTCCAATGATAGAGCCATTAACTCCCAAACCATTAGCCACGGATTGTTGATTCATATTCCAAGGCTTTTCGATATTACCAAGTTCTTTGGTAGTAGAGTTGAGTTTAAATTCGTGGTCATCAATATAACCCGCAACAACCCCATCCTTCATGCCATCCTTAACATTACGTTTTAAAAGATTGAGCTCTCGGTTTAGTCTAGATTCATAGGCATTTATACTTTCGTTAGCCCTTTGAGGGGATTTCTGCATTTTAGCTTCAAGAAAACCCACCATACCACAAATCTCCATGATATGTTTGAAATTAATCTTCATATCATTTTGACCCTTGAGAGAATCTAAGGCAGGCATAAAGGGAGGAACTCCATAGGGTTCATCTGTATCATTGAACATACCAACATAGAAATAAGTTTCTGGGTTAAGCTTAATGTAATCTTGTTGCTTGTTCCAGTAATTATGATTCTTTTGATAAGGATGATACACCCCATTTAATTCACGTTTAAACTTGATATATTCTGGTTTAAGGAATAATACCGTAGCCAAACCATCTAGTTTATCATTGGGAACTCCCTCTACAGATATTGCTCCACTTACAAGAAGTTGAACAATCATTTTGTTAACTAAACCATCTATACCGGCAGTATATCTGGTCCATCCTTTGGTTGCTTTTTTAAGATGGTCTCTCATCTTAGAAGCCTCTTCATCGGTATTATTTGGAAAGGTTACTGTATGACTGGTGTTAGCTAACTTAAACATATCTTGCAATGCAATGCCCATATCCGGATTTACTTTATATAAATCTCGGATTAAAGGTATTACATCAACACGAAAAGAGGGCTCGACTAATTTAGTCAACCCCTGTAATGATGTGATTAAGTTATCGCTATCATCGTCAACTGAAACTCTACCAGGTGATATTGGAGTGGTAGGCTTTTGCTCTTTATTAGAGGAGGTACCATCTTTGGGAGGGTCCTTCTTACGTCCCCAAACCCAATTAAAATTGAAGTACTTTTTCATCTTGGTTGTACGATTACGTTAGTTTTTCCTTTCCTTATGTGATTGCATATTGCTTTTCCAAATATATCATCATCTGAGTATACGTCTCCTTCAAGGTCTACATCAACAGCAGAATTATTTGCTCTATGTTTACCCATTGCAACAGGCCTACCTAAACCATCATAGATGAAAGTATAAGCTTCCTGAACAAAAAATGGGTCCTTTATGATTACGTTATCATTTCTGATATCTTCTTCTAAGTTTTCTATTATCACTGAACGATTCTTTTGTGTAGTTAACCAACCAGGAGATTGGTCCATTTCTGGTCTACTCTTTCCCTTTTTCTTAAGCATTTTTTGGTAGTAGTACAGCTTTGGATAACCTTCATCTTGAAGTTTAGAGGTTACTGCTAAACCCACATCATTAGATTCCGGAGCTATAGTAGCCCAATTATACAATTGCCCGGTATCTCCAAGTAATTTAGCATAAGCCCCTACTGCCATTCTTCCCTTATATATTGCTTGTTCTTCTCCTAGCTTATCCATACAAGTGAATGAGGAATAGTCAGAAGCTCTACCAGTTGCAACGTCAGCACCAATGAAATATTCTTTGTCAGATTCTGGTTCACAGAATTGCCTGTATTGACCATTGAATCTTTTCTTTATTACTGGATAATCACTAAGGCAGTCTTCGATAGCCTTAATATCAGCTAAATCGAAGACTGTATTACCTGATGACAAAAAGTCACCGTCTATTTCTTGTGCTGTTCGTTTTGCACCCAAAGCAGAAGACATTTGGTTATACCAATTTATATCTCGTTCCGGGTGCATCTGCCAGTATAATCGAATGGGATTGAAGGGGTTACCTCCAGCAATGGCATCTACCCAAGTTGAATGATAAAAGTTACCAACTCCATAAGGAGTGGAATTGACGATGGCAGCTCCACCAGTGGAAAGAGTAGGAAAAGCAGCAGCCCAAATTTGAGCAGCCCATCTAACTACTGCTGCCTCGTCAATTACCAAAAGGGAAAGGGATTCCGAACGACCAGCTTCAGATGATGTCGGAATTGATTCAATAAAAGACCCATTATCAAATTCTATCATGGATGCTGATCCGTATTCACCAGCCCTACCGTTTATAATGGGAGTTTGAAGGTACCAGGGTAGATTTTTGTACATGAACTTAATCTTCTTAAGTACTTTTTTAGCAGTGGTATCCTTGATAGAAATAATGTTTATCTTTTTGTTGGGATGGTACATCGCCAACCAAAGACAGTACATAGAAATCAATTCTGTAATACCTGCCTGACGAAATTTCAAAATGATATTGAAACGTTGAGCAATAAAATTATACAAAACCGATTTTTGAAATGGGTAAAGTTCGAACCTTACCTTTCCCCTTACTGGATGTATCACATAACAGAAAAGACTGAAAAAGAAAACATCTACTGTAACCCTTGAGAGATTTGATAACTCTTCTCGAGTTAAAGTAGTTCTAGTTTCTGAGATAGTCTTTGCCATATCTAAAAGTTATAGATTATTTGAAATTCGATGTCAGTACCTATCCCAGATTTTATCTTCGGATAGTAAAATGTATTGACCCCGAGTTTGTAATTAAATCTCTTAGTCTTGATTGAAAGACCAGCTCCCATATCGAAGAGATTATTGAAAGGTCTATATTTGCCGTAAACATAGGGCTTAAGTGATAACCTTGCAACTTTCTTTCGAGTTAATTGACCTTCATACCAGTTATAGTTGTACTTATCTAAATCGATTGGGAATAGTCTAGTTGAATAAGTGTTAGTCTCCTTATTGAACAGACTTAAGTTCAACTTATCTTTCTTCAAAACAATTTGAACCAGGGAATCTTGTTTACTGATAGCTGGCTGCCTTAGCATGGAATCAGGAAAGAGAGTTGGCTGCCTATTATCGTAACTATTATCGTAAACTAAGATTTTACCTGGTTCAATTTCTTTAGAATACTTCTTCTCTGGTTTGAAAGGTTTGTCTTTGTATACTGTATCTGGGATTTCATTGACCGCTAGTTCCAGGAAATCAACTTCTCGAGAAAGTTTATAATTCCTGAAGCAAAGGTAAATAGTAAATCCTAGAAGTACAATAAACAAGGCATTCTTTAAATTCTTCATGGTAATTTCGCTTTTAGTGAAACTCTGGTACTCACTCGTTTCCTTGTTTTCCCTTAACAATCCCTTTCTTACCTTCAGAATTGATTTATGATTTATAGGTTATAGCTTTCTTTACCAGAAAGCACTTTCCTAAAAAAGAAAAA